>Ga0209189_1002185_pt1 | contig 14010 bp, 10 predicted proteins | sample C_130820_EF_Meta_FD_187308 | JGI IMG/M metagenome (GOLD analysis project Ga0209189, IMG submission 187308) | Freshwater microbial communities from Lake Croche, Canada to study carbon cycling - C_130820_EF_MetaG (SPAdes) (version 3) | ecosystem: Environmental > Aquatic > Freshwater > Lake... | reverse complement strand
CTCCACCGCGCCCAGGCCAATGATGGGCAGGGTGCTGGCGGTGCAACTGATAACGGCATCAAACTCGTGCAGCCGCTGCGGCAGATCGGCCAAGCGCATCACCTCGCCCCCCAACTTGGCCGCCAGGTGTTCACCGCGCTCCAGCGTGCGATTGGCAATGGTGATGCTGCGCGGGGAGCGCGCCGCGAAGTGGGTGGCCGCCAGCTCAATCATTTCGCCAGCGCCCACAAACAAGACTCGAATTTGCGCCAAGTCTTCAAACAACTGCCCGGCCAGCCGCACGGCCGCCGCCGCCATGCTGATGGACTGCACGCCAATTTCGGTGGCGCTGCGGACTTCTTTGGCCACTGAAAACGAGCGCTGAAACATCTGGTGCAGCGTGCGGCCCAGCGCACCAGCCTGGTCTGCGGCACGCACCGCGTCCTTCATCTGGCCCAAAATTTGCGGCTCACCCAGCACCATCGAATCCAGCCCACTGGCCACCCGAAAGGCGTGGCGCGCGGCCAAGTCATCTTCCAGCGTGTAGGCGTGCGAGCGCAGCACTGAAGGCAGCACGCCCCCGCGCTGCGCCAGCCAGTCCAGTGTGCCCTGCAAAGCCGAGCGGTCACCTACGCCATAAATCTCGGTACGGTTGCAGGTGGAGATGAGTGCCGCCTCGCTAGGCTGCGAGCTGCTGGCACGTAAACCGTTTAGCAAAGCGCCCAGCTGATCCGGTGCAAAGGCGAAGCGGCCCCGCAAGTCCAGCGGCGCGGTGGTGTGATTGATGCCCAATGCCCAGACTGCCATCACCAGATTATAAAATTCAAAGCAGCCGCGCCGACCTTCCCTGTCCCCCCCTGTGCTTGCTGTGCCCATTTCCCAATGGAGGTCGCGCGTCTCTCCTCTATGGGACTTGTAGAACTGCTCAACCATGTGGCGAATTTCTGCGCACCGGCATTCGTCGTTGCGGGCTTGACCGCGTGGCTAGGGCCTTGGCTGGTGCGGCCCGCCGCTGGGGCGCTGCGGCGCGGCCCTCAATGGCTGCTTAACACCGCAGCCGGTCTGGCGGTGCTCCTGCTGGGTGTGTGGTTGTTCGACCAGGATGGCAAGATGGCCAGCTACGCCGCCCTGGTGCTGGCCTGCGCCAGCACGCAATGGCTGGGTGCGCGTGCGTGGCGCACCGGCGGCTTCAGCCCGCGTGCGGCGAAAAAACGTCCACGCGGTCAGTAATCAGGCCGTCCAGGCCCAGCGCTTGCAGCCGCTGCACCGTGGCCAAGTCGTTTACCGTGTAAGCCAGCAGGCGCAAGCCCGCGCCGCGCGCCGCTGCCACCGTGTCGGCATTCCACAGGCTGTGCTGGCACACCACGGCCGCGCAGGCCAGTTGCCGTGCTGTGTCCAGCCAGTGCGTAGGCAACTGGTCTAGCAACAGGCCCAGCGTGGCTTGGCGGTGGGCACTGCGCGCTGCTGCCAGCGCCTCAGGCTGGAACGAGGTGAGCAGGGGCTGCTGGGCTTGGCTCTGCCACAGATGGGCTGCGGCCCTAGCCACCTGGGCGCCGGTACGGGCTTCGCTGCCTGGCGTGGGTTTGATTTCGATGTTCAGCGCATAGCCGTTACGTAGGCAAAAGCGCGCCACCGCGTCCAAGCTGGGTGGGGGCTCACCCGCGTAAGTGCCAGAGTGCCAGCCACCTGCGTCCAGACGCGACAGCGCGTCCCAACGCAGGTCGGCTGCCGCACCCTGGCCGTTGGTGGTGCGCTCCAGCGTGCTGTCGTGCAGCAAAAAAAGCTGGTCGTCGGCGCTGAGCTTGGCGTCGCATTCAAACATGCGGTAGCCGAACTGCGCGCCCAGGCGAAACGCCGCTAGCGTGTTTTCTGGCGCCAGCGTGCCCGCGCCCCGGTGCGCAATCCAGTACGGGTAAGGCCAGTCTTTGGAGGGGGATGGCAGGCTCACGCGGGGTGCTTGGTGTACTACTCTTAACGGCGCAGGCCGGTTGCAGCGTCAAAGTGGTGGACTTGCTGTGCGCGGGGCTGCGCCTGTATGTGTGCGCCTACGGTGGGGCTGGGCTGATCCGCGCCGATGCGCAGAATCAGCGGTTCTGGCCCCAGGCGGCAGTACAGCAGCCGCTCAGCGCCCAGCAGTTCGATGGCCTCCACCCGCAAATCCCAGCCCTGGCCCATGTCTAAGTGCTCGGGCCGAATGCCCAAAATGGTGTCGGCCGGTACGCCCGGCGCTTGGCGCAGCAAGTTCATGGGCGGCGCGCCGATGAAGCTGGCCACAAAAGTGCTGGCGGGTCGGGCATAGACCTGCTCGGGTGTGCCGAACTGCTCCACCCGCCCGGCGTTGAGCACCAACATGCGTTGCGCCAGGGTCATGGCCTCCACTTGGTCGTGTGTGACAAATAGCGAGGTGATGCCCAGCTCGCGGTGCAGCTTCTGAATTTCGAGCCGTGTGTGCACGCGCAACTTAGCGTCCAGATTAGACAGGGGTTCGTCAAACAAAAATACCTGCGGCTCGCGCACGATGGCGCGGCCCATGGCCACGCGCTGGCGTTGCCCGCCTGACAACTCGCGGGGCTTGCGCTGCAACAGCCCGCCCAGCTCCAAAATGCCCGCCGCCTTGTCCACCCGGGCTTTGATCTCGGCGCTGGGCATCTTGGCAATCTTCAGGCCGTAGGCCATGTTTTCAAACACACTCATGTGCGGATACAGCGCATAGTTTTGGAACACCATGGCGATGTCGCGTTGCGACGGCTCCAGCCGATTGACGACCCGGTTGCCAATCAGAATCTCGCCGCTGCTGATGTCCTCTAGCCCGGCCACCATGCGAAGCAGCGTGGACTTGCCGCAGCCCGAGGGTCCAACCACCACCACGAACTCGTGGTCTGAGATGGCCGCGTCCAGGCTGTGAATCACCGGCACGCTGGCCTTGCCCTGGCCGTAGCGTTTGCTCACCTGTCGCAGTTCAATCGTGGCCATGTGGTTTTAGTCGGGTGTTGGGTTGGTGCGGGCTAGGGTACGGAACGGTGTGCGGGCCGGTCATTATTTCTCGGCATCAACTAGCCCTTTAACAAACCATTTTTGCATCAGTACCACCACCAGTGCGGGCGGCAACATGGCCAAGATGGTGGTGGCCATAACCAGGTTCCATTCCACATAGACCTCGCCGGAGATCAAGCGCTTGATGCCCATCACGATGGGGTACATGCTTTCGTCGGTGGTGACCAGCAGCGGCCACAGGTACTGGTTCCAGCCGTAGATGAACTGAATCACGAACAGCGCCGCGATCGACGTGCCCGACAAGGGCAACAGCACGTCTTTGAAAAAGCGCATGGGCCCTGCGCCATCCATGCGCGCGGCCTCGACCAACTCATTGGGCACAGTGAGGAAGAACTGGCGAAACAAAAAAGTGGCCGTGGCCGAAGCGATCAAGGGAATCGTCAGGCCCGCCATGCTGTTGAGCAGGTGCAACTGCGACACCACTTCGTAGGTGGGGCCTATGCGCACCTCCACCGGCAGCATGAGGGTGATGAACACCATCCAGAACACCGCCTTCTTGAAGGGAAAACGAAAGAAAACAATGGCAAACGCCGACAGCAGGGAAATGGCAATCTTGCCCACCGCAATGATGAGTGCGCTGCCCAGACTCACCAGCAACATGGGTGCGGCTGCGCCCACACTAGCGCCCGCCGTGGTTTTGCCGCCGAACAGCGCTAGGCGGTAACTGTCGATGAAATGCCCACCCGGCATAAGCGACAGCGGGTGGCTGCCCAGGATCTGCTCGGCGCTTTGCGTGGAGCCGATAAAGGTCAGGTAAATGGGGAAAAAAATAATGCCCACACCCAGTATCAGAACCAGATGCGAGGCCCAGCGCAGCAGCGGACGGTTTTCAATCATGGCTGTGTCTGGCGTCAGTAGTGAACCCGCTTTTCCACCCATTTGAACTGCAGCACGGTCAGCGCGATCACCACACCCATCAGCACCACCGATTGCGCCGCCGAGCCGCCCATGTCCATGGCTTTGAAACCGTCGTAATACACCTTGTAAACCAGAATGGCCGTGTCCTTGCCCGGCCCGCCGTGGGTGGTGGCGTCCACGATGGCAAAGGTATCAAAGAAGGCGTACACCATGTTCACCACCAACAGGAAAAAGGTGGTGGGCGACAAGAGCGGAAACACAATCGTCCAAAAGCGCCGCCAGGGCGAAGCGCCGTCTATTGCAGCGGCTTCGATGAGCGAGCGCGGAATGGCCTGCAAGCCGGCCAAAAAGAATAGAAAGTTGTAGGAAATTTGCTTCCACACTGCCGCCATGACCACCAGCGCCATGGCGTGGTGGCCGTTGAGCACATGATCCCAGGGCAGCCCCATCAGGCGCAGCAGGTAGGCAATCACGCCATAAGGCGAGGCAAACAGCATCAGCCACAGCACACCGGCCACCACCGGGGCCACGGCATAGGGCCAGATCAGCAAGGTTTTATATAGCAAGGCCCCGCGCACCACCCGGTTAGCCGCCACCGCCAGTAGCAGCGCCAGTCCCAGGCCCAACCCGGCCACCAGGGCCGAAAACAGCGCCGTGGTCTGAAACGACTCCAGGTAGCTGGCGTCAGCAAACAAGCGCCTGAAGTTTTCCAGGCCCACGAACTCCACCGCACCGCCAAAAGCGTCTTGTTGCAGCACGCTTTGGTACAGGGCCTGGCCCGCTGGCCAAAAAAAGAACACCAAGATCACCCCCATCTGCGGGGCGATCAGGGCCCAGGGCAGCCAGGCCGAGCGAAACGGGCTGCGTGGCTGCATCAGGACTTGTTGGCCTTCTCAAACCGCTCCAACTGCTCGTTGCCGCGGCGTATGGCCTCGTCCAAGGCTTGCTTGGCCGCCTTCTTGCCTTGCCAGACGCCCTCCAACTCCTCGTCAATGATGGTGCGAATCTGCACAAAATTGCCCAGGCGCACGCCGCGCGACTTGTCGGTGGTTTTGCGAATCATCTGCGTCACCGACACATCGGTGCCAGGGTTCTTTTTGTAGAAACCCGATTTGTCGGTGAGTTCAAACGAGGCCTTGGTTACCGGCAAATAACCGGTGCGCTGGTGGCTGGCCGCCGCCACTTCGGGCTGGGACAGATAGCTGAAAAAGGCGGCAATTCCCTTGTATTCCACCGGCTTTTTGCCGCTCATGGCCCACAGGCTGGCGCCACCAATGACTGTGTTTTGCGGCGCACCCGGTACATCGGGGTAATAGGGCAGGGTGCCGATGCCGTAGGCAAATTTGCCCGCCCGCGTCACGCTGCCATACAGCGCCGACGACCCGGTGGCCATGGCGCACTCGCCCGACACAAAGGTGGCGTCAGCCGCGTTGCCCCGGCCCTTGTAAACAAACAGGCCCGACTGAGCCATGTTGGCCAGGTTTTCAATGTGGCGCACGTGCAGCGGGGTGTTGAAGACCAGCCGCGTGTCCAGGCCGCCAAAGCCATTGTTTTTACTGGCAAACAGCACGTTGTGCCAAGCCGAGAAGCTCTCCAACTGTGTCCAACTGATCCAACTCGTGGTGAACGGGCACTTGTGGCCACTGGCTTTAAGCTTGCCCGCCGCCAGTGCCACCTCGGGCCAAGTGGTGGGCGGTTTGTTCGGATCCAGCCCGGCGGCTTTGAAAGCGTCTTTGTTGTAGTGAAACACCGGGGTGGAGCTGTTGAACGGAAAGCTCAGCATCTGGCCGTTGGGTGCCGTGTAGTAACCCGCCACGGCGGGGACGTAGGCGGCAGGGTCAAACGCCAGACCCGAATCCCTCATGATTTCGCCCACGGGTTTGATGGCCCCCTTGGCAGCCATCATGGTGGCAGTGCCTACTTCAAACACCTGCAACACATGGGGCGCGTTGCCCGCACGGTAAGCGGCGATGGCCGCTGCCATGGATTCGTCGTAGCTGCCCTTGAAGGTAGGCACGATGCGGTAGTCTTTTTGGCCTGCGTTGAAATCTTTAGCGAGGTCGTTCACCCACTCGCCCAGTGCCCCCCCCATCGAATGCCACCACTGAATCTCGGTTTGCGCCTGGGCCGCACCCAGGTAGAGGCAAGTGCTGATGGCCAGCGCGAGCGCGCGTAAGGGGTACTTCATATCTGTTCCTCAAATAAAAAAGCGTCAGGGGTATTCAAAACCGGCACCAGCATAGGGCCTCTACATGACAAAGCAATGTAACGGCAGCGGTCGGCAAGCGACAAGCGGGGTTTCCATAGCCGCCGTAAGGGATGCTGCGCTGCGGTAATATGCCCAGCCTCTACCCTGCAAGAGCCTGTGCGGCTACCCCGTTGGCCTTTTCGGCTGGCCCCAAGTTCGATATCCACTGTGAATGCACCCCTCGCTCTTGCTTCATTGATGCCCGCGGCAGACGGCGCGCCACGCCTGCGCGAGATTCCCTACAACTACACCTCTTTCTCAGACCGCGAAATCGTCATCCGCCTACTGGGTGCGCGCAGTTGGGACTTGCTGGATCAGTTGCGCGGCGAGCGCCGCACGGGCCGTTCGGCACGCATGTTGTACGAGGTACTGGGCGATGTCTGGGTGGTGCAGCGCAACCCCTATTTGCAAGACGATTTGTTGGACAACCCCAAGCGGCGGCGCCTGCTGGTGGAGGCTTTGCAGCACCGGCTGCATGAAATCGAAAAACGCCGCCTGCCCGGTGTGGATGCGCAACGCGACGCGCTGGTGGGCGAGCTGCTGCAGGCCGCGCGGCAGGCCGTGGCGGAGTTCGACGCCTGGTTTGTGCAAGCCGCCAAGCTGCGCCGCCAGGTGTTGCGCGGCCTGGGTAAATACACCGGGCGCGGCAACATCCAGTTCGATGGTCTGGCGCGCGTGTCGCATGTGACCGACGCCACCGACTGGCGCGTGGAATACCCGTTTGTCGTGCTCACCCCCGACAGCGAGGCAGAGATGGCCGGGCTGGTAAAGGGCTGCATCGCCCTGGGTTTGAGCATCGTGCCGCGCGGCGGCGGCACAGGCTACACCGGCGGCGCCGTTCCACTCACCTGGAAAAGCGCGGTGATTAATACCGAAAAGCTGGACAGCCTGGGCGGCGTGGACATGCGCTGCCTGCCTGGCTTGGATCAGCCCGTGCCCACGGTATGGACCGAAGCCGGTGTGGTGACGCAGCGCGTGGCCGAGGTGGCCGAGGCGGCGGGTTATGTGTTCGCCGTCGATCCCACATCGGCAGAGGCCTCTTGTATTGGCGGCAACATCGCCATGAATGCGGGCGGCAAAAAGGCCGTGTTGTGGGGCACGGCGCTGGACAACCTGGTGTCTTGGCGCATGGTCACGCCCGATGCGCAGTGGCTGGAAGTAACCCGCATCAACCACAACCTGGGCAAGATTCACGATGCCGAAATGGCCAGCTTCGAGCTGGCCTATTTCGAGGCCGACGGCAAGACGCCGGTGCGCACTCGCAGGCTGGACATTCCCGGTGCGCGCTTTCGTAAAGAGGGCCTGGGCAAGGACGTGACCGATAAATTCTTGAGCGGTCTGCCCGGCATTCAAAAAGAAGGCTGCGACGGCCTCATCACCAGTGCGCGCTGGCTGCTGCACCGCATGCCCAGCCACGTGCGCACCGTGTGCCTGGAGTTCTTTGGCAACCCGCGCGACGCCGTGCCCAGCATCGTGGAGATCAAGGATTTCATGTTCGCTCAAGCGCGTGCCAACGGCACCGTGCTGGCCGGGCTGGAGCATCTGGACGACCGCTACCTCAAGGCGGTGGGCTACGCCACCAAGTCCAAACGCGCGGGCCTGCCCAAGATGGTGTTGGTGGGCGACATCGCGGGCGACGACGCCGACGCGGTGGCGCGCGCCACCTCCGAGGTGGTGCGCATCGCCAACTCGCGCAGCGGCGAGGGCTTTGTGGCCGTGAGCGAAGAGGCGCGTAAAAAGTTTTGGCTGGACCGCAAGCGCACGGCGGCCATTTCACGCCACACCAACGCCTTCAAAATCAACGAAGACGTGGTGATTCCACTGCCACGCATGGGCGAATACACCGAGGCGATTGAGCGCATCAACATCGAGCTGTCGCTGGCCAACAAAGTGGAGCTGTGCGACGCGCTGGAGGCATTTTTCAGCCGCAGCCCGCTGCCGCTGGCCGCTGGCGAAGTGTCTTCTGCCGAGCTGCTGCAAGACCGGGTGGCCCAGGCCCTGGCCCTCACGCGCGAGGTGCGTGCCCAGTGGCAGGGCTGGTTGCAAGACATCGGGCCGCTGTTTTCTCAGTTGCAAGACCACCGCCTGCGCGCAAGCTGGAAAACTCAAGTGCGCGCGCCGCTGCAACAGTTGTTTGCGGGGGTGGACTTCGCCCCCGTGCTGGCCGAGTGCGAGGCCATCCACCAGCGCGTGCTAAAGGGTCGCGTATGGGTGGCGCTGCACATGCATGCGGGCGACGGCAATGTGCACACCAACATACCCGTCAACAGCGACAACTACGCCATGCTGCAAACCGCCCACGCCACGGTGGCGCGCATCATGCAAATTGCGCGCGACCTGGACGGCGTGATCTCGGGCGAGCACGGCATAGGCATCACCAAGCTGGAGTTTTTGCGCGACGACGAGATAGACGCCTTTGCCCGCTACAAGGCCGAGGTGGACCCACAGGGGCGCTTCAACCGAGGCAAGCTGTTGAAAGACCCGCAGATCAGCGCCGACCTGACCAACGCCTACACGCCCAGCTTTGGCCTTATGGGGCACGAGTCGCTCATCATGCAGCAGTCGGACATTGGCGCCATCTCTGACAGCATCAAAGACTGCCTGCGCTGCGGCAAGTGCAAGCCGGTGTGCGCCACCCACGTGCCGCGTGCCAACCTGCTGTACAGCCCGCGCAACAAAATCCTCGCCACTTCGCTGCTGATCGAGGCGTTTTTGTACGAGGAGCAAACGCGCCGGGGCGTTTCCATCCGGCATTGGGAAGACTTTGAAGACGTGGCCGACCACTGCACCGTGTGCCACAAGTGCGAGTCGCCGTGCCCAGTGAAGATCGACTTTGGCGATGTCACCATGGCCATGCGCAACCTGCTGCGCAAAATGGGGCGGCAGCGCTTTCGCCCCGCGTCGGCCTTGCAGTCGCTGTTTATCGGTATCACCAGCCCCGGTGCCATTCGCGTCGGCCATACTTTGACGGCGCTGGCTTTTCAGGCCCAGCGTGCCACGCACCACCTGCTGCATCGGCTGGCACGGCGGCAAACCCAGGCGCCACCGTCCACCGTCGGCCCGGCCGCTCTGAAAGAGCAGGTGATTCACTTCATCAACAAAAAAATGCCGGGTGGCCTGCCCAAGCGCACGGCGCGCGCGCTATTGGACATTGAGGACAAAAACTACGTTCCCATCATCCGCAACCCGCAGGCCACCAGTGCCGACAGCGAAGCGGTGTTTTACTTCCCCGGCTGCGGCTCCGAGCGCCTGTTCTCCCAAGTCGGGCTGGCCACCCAGGCCATGCTGTGGCATGCCGGTGTGCAAACCGTGTTGCCGCCCGGCTACCTGTGCTGTGGCTACCCGCAGCGCGGCGCGGGCCAGTTCGACCAGGCGGAAAAAATCATCACCGACAACCGGGTGCTGTTCCACCGCGTCGCCAACACCTTGAACTATCTGGACATCAAGACCGTGGTGGTGAGCTGCGGCACCTGCTACGACCAGTTGCAGGACTATCAGTTCGACAAAATTTTCCCCGGCTGCCGCATCATCGACATCCACGAGTACCTGCTCGAAAAAGGCATTACCCTGCCTGCCGACACGGCCAGCGGCTACCTCTACCACGACCCCTGCCACAGCCCGATGAAGCTGCAAGACCCAATGAAGACGGTAACCGCCTTGGTCGGCTCCGGCGTGCGCAAAAGCGAGCGCTGCTGTGGCGAAAGCGGTGGCTTGGCGATGTCGCGGCCCGATGTATCGACGCAGATACGCTACCGCAAGGAAGAAGAAATTCGCAAAGGCGAGGCCGCGCTGCGCGAGGCCGGCACGGTATCGGCCACGCAAAACCTGAAGATACTCACCAGTTGCCCCAGTTGCCTGATGGGCCTGGGCCGCTATGAGGACGACTTAAACCATGGCCTGCTACAGGCCGATTACATCGTGGTCGAAATGGCCCGCCTGCTGCTTGGGCCCGACTGGATGGCACAGTATGTGACACGCGCCAACCAAGGCGGCATCGAGCGTGTGTTGGTGTAAGCCCTTCGCATGGAGACCCCCCAATGAACCCCACTCCCCACCCCACCGCGCTGACTCTGCACGCCCGCTCCCGCTTGCTAGAAATTCAGTTTGCCGACGGCGCGCACTTCAAAATCCCGTTCGAGCTGATGCGGGTCTATTCACCCTCTGCTGAGGTCAAGGGACACGGCCCGGGCCAGGAGGTGCTGCAAACCGGCAAGCGCGAGGTGGGCATTGATGGGCTGGAGCCGGTCGGCAACTACGCGGTGCTGCCCCGCTTCTCAGACGGTCACGACAGTGGCATTTTTTCCTGGGATTACTTGCACTGGCTAGGCACGCAACAAGCCAGTTTATGGGCCGAGTACGAGCAACGCTTGACGGCTGCCGGGGTTGATCGCGATGCCCCCATGCAGCCCAAGGCTGGCCACGGCTGCGCCAGCCACTGACGCGCGGGCCCCGGCGCGTATGCCGCAGCCGGTTTGCGGCATATTGCCCCTTTTTCAAACTCAGGCTAGCGCCCTCTGGCGCGCAAAGGTCTAGCATGGAGGGCTATGCAAACCACCCATTTCGGTTATGAGTCGGTTCCCGAGCAGGACAAGGCGCAGCGCGTGCGCCAGGTGTTCGATTCGGTTGCGCCCAAATACGACCTGATGAACGATTTAATGTCGGCGGGCCTGCACCGGCTGTGGAAAGCCTACGCCGTGCTGGTGGCCGATGTGCGGCCCGGCCACCGCGTGCTGGACATTGCCGGGGGCACGGGTGACTTGGCACTGGCCTTCGCACCCCAAGTGGGCGCCAGCGGCCAGGTGGTGCACACCGACATCAACGAGGCCATGCTGCGCACCGGGCGCGACCGGCTGCTGGATGCCGGTGTAGCGCTGCCCACCGTGGTCTGCGATGCCGAACAACTGCCCTTCCCAGATGCCCACTTTGACCGCGTGAGCGTCGCCTTTGGCTTGCGCAATATGACGCACAAAGAGCGGGCGCTGGCCGAGATGCAGCGCGTGCTCAAACCCGGTGGCAAGCTCTTGGTGCTGGAGTTTTCGCGCGTGGCCGCGCCGCTACGCAAGGCCTACGACTGGTACTCTTTTCAACTGCTGCCACGCCTGGGGCAGTGGGTGGCCGCAGACGCCGCCAGCTACCGCTATCTGGCCGAATCCATACGCATGCACCCGGATCAGCAAGCCCTTAAAGCGCTGATGCACCAAAGCGGTTTTGGCCATGTGGACTGCCACAACCTCAGCGCCGGTGTAGTGGCCTTGCATGTCGGTATCAAGTGTTGACAACAAAGGTAATCACTATGAAATCTCTCATCAGTCTGCTCTGCTTGTCGCTGCTGCTTGCGCTGGCAAACCCAGCCGATGCCGCACGCCGCTTTGGCGGCGGCAGCTCCATGGGCAAACAATCTAATAAGGTGAGCCAGCGCGAGGCCACGCCACCCGCCAATGCGCCAGCGGCCACGCCTGCGGTGGCCACCCCACGCCCCGCCGCGCCACCGCCCACTGCGGCGGCCCCCCGGCGCCCTTGGGGTGCCATGCTGGGTGGCTTGGCCGCCGGGCTGGGTCTGGCCTGGTTGGCGCATTCGCTGGGCTTTGGCGAGGTGTTTGGCCATGCCCTGACGGCCCTCGCTTTAGGCCTGTTGGCCTTGATGCTGCTGGGCTTTTTCCTGCGCTGGCGCCGTGGCCCCGCGCCCGCCGCAAGCCCGTTTGCTTTTCAAGGCGCGGCGCCGCTTGCGCCTACGCCGCATAGCCTGCGTCAATACAGCGAGGATGCGGTGGGCAACGATGCGTCGGCCCGCCCATGGGAGCGCAGCAGCCTGGCCCTGGCTGGCGCTGCCCGCCCGCCCGATACACCCTGGGGCGTGCCAGCCGACTTTGATACGGAAGGCTTTTTGACCGCCGCCAAAGGGCACTTCATGCGCATGCAACAGGCTTGGAGCCGCGCCGATCTGACGGCCTTGCGTGACATGCTCACCGACGAAATGTTGGCCGAGGTGCGGACTCAGGTTCAAGCGTCGGCCCCACCGTCGCCGCCGGCCGAGGTGCTGGGCTTGCAAGCGCATTTGCTGGGCATAGAAACCCAAAGTGATGGTTATATGGCCAGCGTGGAATTCTCAGGTTTGAACCGGGACGACCCATCTGCCGGGCTGACGCCATTTCGCGAGGTGTGGAACCTCACCAAGCCGTTGAACGGCGCGCAAGGCTGGCTGGTGGCCGGGGTGCAGGCGCTGCAATAAACGCCGTGCCGCCTATGCGGCATGGGAATCGTTTCATTTAGCGCGCGGTCCGGGAGCGCGGGCGGCGGTTTATCCGTCAAAATCGGCGGCATATGTCCACCCCCAATCCCCTTTTGTTGGATCGCTTGCTGGAGCGATTGCAGGCGGCTCCTTGGTTGGTCGAGGAGGCCCAGCGTCGGCTGGTGTTGCTGCTCAACCATGTGCTGCTGCAAGAGCCCGAGGCCTGTGCGCGCTTGGCGCGCCACCGGGGTCAGACGCTGCAAGTGGTCTGGCGCTCGCTGGTGCTGCACCTGGTGTGTACCCCCGCTGGTTTACTGGACTTGGCCGCACCCACCGACACGCCCGATCTGCGCTTGCAAGTCACCGAAGCCTCGCCGCTGCTGTTGGCCCAAGCGGCGGCGCGCGGCGACAAACCCGCGGTATCGATTGCGGGCGATATTCAACTCGCTGCTGAGGTGGGTTGGCTGGTCGAGCATGTGCGCTGGGATGTGGAGCAAGACCTGTCACGTCTGCTGGGCGACGTGGTCGCGCACACCCTGGTGCAAACCGCCACCCGCGCGGCCCAGGCGCTGCGGCAACTGCTGGGCGCTGCACGGCCAGGGCCTTCTGCGTGATGCGCAGCGTATCGCGCCTGTGGCGCGGCGTGTTCATCGTCCATGTGGTGCTGCGCTACGGCTTGGACGAGCTGGTGCTGTCCAGCTTCAAAGGGCGCTGGATTCGCCTGCTGACCCGCGTCGTATCGCTGGGGCGTGGGCTGGATCAGCCGCGCGGCCAGCGCTTGCGCGAGGCGCTAGAGCGGCTGGGGCCGATATTCGTTAAGTTTGGCCAGGTGCTGTCCACGCGCCGCGACCTGCTGCCGACCGACATTGCAGATGAGTTGGCACGCTTGCAAGACCGCGTGCCGCCTTTCGATTCGGCGCTGGCGGTGGCCATTGTGGAGCGCGCCTTTGGTAAGCCGCTGGATCAAGTATTCGAGCAGTTTGATACCACGCCGGTCGCCAGTGCCTCCATCGCCCAGGTGCACTTCGCTACGCTGCGCGACCGCGATGGCCAGGTGCGCGAAGTGGCAGTGAAAGTGCTGCGCCCGCAGATGTTGCCCGTGATCGAAAAAGACCTGAGCTTGATGCGCTTGATGGCAGGCTGGGTGGAGGCGCTGAGCGTGGACGGCAAGCGGCTCAAGCCGCGCGAGGTGGTGGCCGAGTTTGACAAGTATTTGCATGACGAGCTAGACCTGCTGCGCGAAGCGGCCAACGCAGCGCAGTTGCGGCGCAACATGGCCGGCTTGGGTTTGGTGCTGATACCCGAAATGCTGTGGGACTGGTGCCACCCCGACGTGTTGGTGATGCAGCGCATGTACGGCGTGCCCATTAGCCAGGTGCAGCGGCTGCGTGACGCCGGGGTGGACATACCCAAGCTGGCGCGCGACGGCGTCACCCTGTTTTTTACCCAGGTGTTTCGGGATGGCTTTTTCCATGCCGACATGCACCCCGGCAACATCCAGGTGAGTCTGGCGCCCGACACTTTTGGGCGCTACATCTCGCTGGACTTCGGCATCATCGGCACCCTGACCGAGGTGGACAAGGAATACCTGGCACAAAACTTCATCGCCTTTTTTCGACGCGACTACAAGCGCGTGGCCGAG
>Ga0209189_1002178_pt1 | contig 14021 bp, 10 predicted proteins | sample C_130820_EF_Meta_FD_187308 | JGI IMG/M metagenome (GOLD analysis project Ga0209189, IMG submission 187308) | Freshwater microbial communities from Lake Croche, Canada to study carbon cycling - C_130820_EF_MetaG (SPAdes) (version 3) | ecosystem: Environmental > Aquatic > Freshwater > Lake... | reverse complement strand
TCAAGAACATCGTGCAGGAGATGAGCGAGCCGCGAGATCGATCTGAGGCCGAGATCGCCGGCTATCGCGACGTGCTCGACACGATCCACGGTTCCCATGAGGGAATCAGGCTCACCAGCGGCGTGGTGCAGCAGTTCCATCGGCAACTGTTCGCGCGTACGGATGTCCGCGGCGGCGGTGAGTGGAAGGTGCAGCCGAACGACATCGTGAGGATCCATGCCGGCGGTCGGCAGGAGGTGCGATTTTCACCCCCGGCGCCGCATCTGGTGGGCGGCCTGATGCAGTCGCTCCACGACGGTCTCCATGCGTTTCGCGATGCCCACACCGTGGATGAACTGCTCATCATCCCGGCCTACGTGCTCGACTTTCTTTGCATCCACCCGTTCCCCGATGGCAACGGCCGCATGGCCCGTCTGCTGACACTTTTGCTGCTTTACCAGGCGGGCTATGAAGTGGGGCGTTTCATCAGCCTCGAGCAGTTGATCGAGAAAAGCAAACGCAGCTACTACGACACACTCCACAAGTCGTCGCAGGGCTGGCACGAGGGCCGACACGACCTCACTCCATGGACGGAGTACCTCCTCGGAACGCTCGTCGAGGCCTACCGCGTGTTCGAGTCACGTGTCGGCCACGTCACCACGGCGAAGGGAGCCAAAACGCACCTCGTTGAGGCCGTGATCGAGGGCATGATTGGCGAGTTCACCGCCCAGGATGTTTTGGCGAAGTGCCCAACGGCAAGCCTCGACCTCGTGCGTCGTATACTCACGCAGCAGAAGGCTTTAGGACGCATCGAACGAATCGGAGAGGGCCGTGGATCGCGGTGGCGAAGAACTGCGTAGGCAAACAGAAACTGCGTAGTAAACTGCGTAGCACGCCCCTCCCTTCAGGGGATTCTTTGCAAGCCGTCTGGGTGCCGTGGAATTAGGTAGGAACAGCCGGAAATTAGGTAGCGAACTAGGTAATAACCCAACGGATCGGACGCCCCCTCATGACCTCCCTCCGCCCCTGGCGCGAGATCGCCGTGCCCCACCGCGACGTGCTCGAAGGCACGTTCCAGCAGTCGGAGTTCGCCGCCGACATCACGGCCGTCCACACAGGGAAAGCGACCGCCGAATACGGCGACGCCATCCAGTTCTTCGACCGCACCTTCATCACCGAGGGCATGCGGCTCCTGCTCACGCAGGTGGCCATGCGGCTTGCGGGCAAGGGCGGCGATCCGGTGATCCAACTGCAGACGGCGTTCGGCGGGGGGAAGACGCACACGATGCTCGCCGTCTACCACATGGCGGCTCGGAAGTGCGACCTGTCAGATCTTGCTGGCGTTTCGGCACTGATCGACCAGGCCAAGCTCACCGACGTACCGAAGGCCACGATCGCCGTCCTCGATGGTACCGCCCACTCGCCCGGCCAGCCCTGGAAGCATGGCAAGCAGCAGGTGAAGACGCTCTGGGGCGAACTCGCCTGGCAGCTCGGCGGCGCCGAGGCGTTTGCGCTGGTCAAGGAGGCCGATGCCACCGGCACGTCCCCCGGCAAGGAGGTGCTCCGTGAACTGCTCGCCGCCCACGCGCCGTGCGTGATCCTCATCGACGAGCTCGTCGCCTACATCCGGCAGTTTCCCGAAGGCCAGACGATCAGCGGCGGCAGCTACGACAGCAATCTCTCCTTCATTCAGGCGCTCACCGAGGCGGTCAAGCTGGTGCCAAACGCCGTCGTGCTGGCCTCGCTGCCGGAGTCGGAGATCGAGGCGGGCAGCCAGCGGGGCGTGGCCGTGCTGCGGGCGCTCGAAAAGACGTTTGGCCGCGTGCAGGCTCTCTGGAAGCCGGTGGCCACGGAGGAGGCCTTTGAGATCGTGCGCCGCCGGCTCTTCGAGGGCATCCGCGACGCCAAGGCCCGCGACGCCGTCTGCCGCGCTTTCGCCGATGCCTACGTGGCCGAGGGACCGAAGCTGCCGAGCGAGACGCAGGAAGGCCGCTACTACGACCGGCTCTCCAACGCCTACCCCATCCACCCGGAGATCTTCGACCGTCTCTACGAAGACTGGACCACGATCGACGGCTTCCAGCGGACCCGTGGCGTGCTCAAGCTCATGGCCAAGGCGATCTACCGGCTCTGGAAGGACGACAACCGCGACGCCATGATCCTGCCCGCGAGCCTACCCCTCTACGACGGCAGTTCGCGCAACGAGCTCGTCTACTACCTGCCCCCCGGGTGGGACGCCGTCATCGACAAGGACATCGATTCCGACAAGGCCGAGACGACGGAACTGGAAAACCGCGAGCCCCGCTTCGGCCAGGTAGCCGCCGCCCGCCGCGTGGCCCGCACGCTCTTTCTAGGGAGCGCCCCCTCGAGCGTGATCAGCCGCTCAGGGGCACGCGGACTCGACCGCGCCCGCGTGCTGCTGGGCTGCCTCCAGCCGGGGCAAACGGCCGCGCTCTATTCCGACGCGCTCACGCGGCTGGCCGACCGTCTCCATTACCTCAACAAGTCGGACGACACGGCGAACGACGCCACGCGATTCTGGTTCGACACCCGCGCCAACCTCCGACAGGAGATGGAGGACCGCAAACGCCGGTTCGATGACGGCGACGTCGTTGAGAAGATCCACGAGGTGCTCAAGAAAACCGTGGGCACGGGAGGCGGCCTCTTCGACGGCGTCCACGTGTTCACACCGCACGCCGACGTGCCCGACGACTCGGGGCTCCGGCTCGTGGTGCTCTCGCCCGCGCACTGGTATTCCCGGGAAGAGCCGCGGCAGGCGGCAGCGGCCGTGCTCGACCACGTGAAGAACAACGGCAGCCGGCCCCGCTACCGTGGTAATCGACTGGTGTTTCTGGCAGCCGACCAGGGCGTGCTGTCGCGGTTGCGCGACACGGCCCGCGTGGCGCTCGCCTGGCAGTCGATCGTGGACGACGTCGAAACTGGCCGGCTCAACATCGACGTGCTCCAGCAGAACCAGGCGAAGAAGGAACTGCAGACGTCGCTCGAAGTGCTGCCACGGGCGGCCCGTGAGTGCTACAAGTGGCTGCTCTGCCCGGTGCAGCAATCGGCCACCGATCCAGCGATCGACGTCGAGGCGTTTCCGCTCACGACCACGGCCGGCACGATCGGCGGCGAGCTGGCGCGGGTCTGCACGGAAAACGAACTCGTGATTTCGGCGTGGTCGCCGGTCCACCTGCGGAGCCTCCTGCAGCAGTTCTACTGGCGCGACGGCAAGACGGCGGCCGAGGTCCGCACGTTCTGGGACGACTCGCAGAAGTATCTCTATCTGCCCCGTCTCAAGAGCCGCGACGTCCTCACGGCTGCGATCCGCGAGGGGGCGAAGACCCGCGACTACTTCGGGACGGCCCACGGTCGCACCGGCGAGAACTACGAAGGCTTCGCGTTTGGCGACCCACACGTGCAGGCCGACGCCGATTCCCTGCTCCTGATCGAGCCGGCCGCCGCGGCGGCATTCGCGAAGGCGAGAGAGGCCACGAAGCCAACCGCTTCCGTCACTGGCTCGGGGCCTGCCCCCCCCCCCCCCCCTGCCCCCCGTCGCCCCGATCTCCCCGGCAGGCTCGGGCACCGCCGCACCGGCCCCTCACCCGGCGGCAGCCGCGAGCGTTCGTCGGTTCCACGGCAGCGCCGCGATCGATGCTTCGACGGCGAAAATGCGGCTCCGCGACATCGCCGACGAGATCATCGCCCTGCTGGCCAGCGACCCCGACGCTGCAGTAAGCGTGACGCTCGACATCTCGGCCGAGTTCCCAAATGGTGCCAAAGACCATGTAAAACGTGGCGTGTCGGAGAACGCCACGAACCTGGGGTTCACGACGAAGTCTTGGGAGTGAGGGGAGCAGGCGAATGTTTGGCTGGCTGTCCCTCCGAAATCGCGTCGAACGCCTCGAGTCTGAGGTTGCCAGCATCCGGCAGCTGTACGACAAGACCCGCGAGTACAGCGCGAGCGACCCCAGAAGCGCGTTGATGAATGCCCGCCTTGCCGCGGAAGCCGTCTGCGCCCGGGTGTTCGAGGATCAACTCGGCGAGTCACCGAAGGGATTGACGCTCCAGACACTGATCCAAAGGCTTACCCAAAAGAAGGTGATGCCCGAGCAGATCCTTATCGCGCTGGCCACCATACAGCGGTACGGCAATTTTGGGGTCCACCATCAGCCCGGTGAAGCGCAGACGATAACGCCCGAGTTTGCCCAGCCCTGCCTCCAGGCACTCGGTCAAGTCGTACAGTGGTATTTCGACGAGTATCGGGCCGGAAGTACCGCCGGAGGCACCTCGATACATCAGACCAATGCTGCGCGTCCTTCTCGTTTCACGCGTCGCGCGTTGGTCGCTGGTCTCGCCGGAATCGCGGCCGTAAGCCTGCTGACATTCATCGCAGCCCGCGATTGGCCCCAGAGACTCGCACTATCGGCTGGGACTCAGGCCAGCACCGGCGCCCCAATTCCGCCACATGCCTCGCGAATTGCCATCCTGCCGTTTGAATCACTCTCCTCCAAGGATGGCGATACATCCGGATACGAGGAGGGCATCGTTCGAATTCTGGAGAAGCCCCTGAAGGCTTCGCCAGACCTCGATATGGTGGAGCGAGCCGACATCGACAACGCGATCGGTGAGTTGAAACTGACTCGCGACCGCATGTTTGATCAGTCGACCGTATCACGAATCGGGAGGCTCGTTGGCGCGCAGCGGCTCGTGCTGGGATCGTATTTCCGCATCGGGAAAAACCTTCGCATCGATGCCCGGATCGTTGATACGGAAACCGGCCGAATCCTTTCGTCCGTCGCCCGTGAAGGCGAGCCGGAAGACCTCACGGCACTCGTGACCGCTATCGGCGAAGAGCTCGTCGCATCACAAACATCACCAGCCGAATAACAACCCTTCAAGGCCTCCCGTGATGAACACAGCCACTCGCGACGTATTCCGACTGGGTTTTGTCCCGCTTGCCTTCCTCACGGTTGCAGCTGTGGCCGGGTGCTCGCAAAGCCCGCCTCAAGCTGCCAAGCCTGCCACTGCCGGGCGTGCATCCGTAGCCGTGGCTGACTTTGACTTCTTCTCAAACGACAAGTCGCTGTCGTATCTCCAGCAGGGCGTGCCCGCGATGATGTGCACGGATATTTCCCAGGTTCGTGCACTCGACGTGCTCGCCCGCAAGACCATGCTGGCTGAAATTCGAAAGGAACAGCAGTTGGCCGAAGATGGCCTGATTGACAAGGCCACTGCCGCGCGGGCGGGAAAGTTGCTGGGAGCAACATTCCTGCTTGGCGGAGCAGTTCACGTTGAAGACACCCGCCTGCGGCTCGACGCTCAGGTCATCGATGCAGAAACGGGCCGCGTCTTTTTCTCCACGACGGTTTCAGGCTCCAAGGATGAGGCGTCGTCGCTCGAAGCCCAACTCGCCGAGCAGGTCGCGGAGTCGATGTGCAGCAGCCTCGGCGTGGAATTGACAGACCGCGAACGCTTGGCTGTCCGTGGTGAACGCAAGGGTGGCTTTGACTCATTCGCGCTGTATAGCAAAGCGGCGATCGCCGAACGGGCGGGCGAAAATGAGAAGGCTCGCCAGATTTTCAATGAAGTGATGAATCGGCACGCAGACGCCAAGGATCCTTCCGACGCTGTAGCGGCGGCACTCCGTGCCGCAACGAATTCGAGCGCCCCCGCGGAAAAGCCCGACGCTAAGCAACCAGCCGACCGTCCGGCAAGACTCGACGCCCACAAGGCCAAATGGCAAGCGTGGAACGACGGTGACACGCACGATGCCCGGTGGCTAGCGAGCCCGATCATTCTTTCAGTGCATGCAGGACTCGCCGGCGATTTCGAGCAGGAAAGGCGATTATTGAGCGAGTATTGGGCGCGCTTCACCAAGACCGTGGCGCCCACCAACGCGATCACAACCGCAAACGAGGTAGCGGGCCTCATCCGCACGGAAGAAGAATTTTTTCGGGCAACCGTGGACTCCGGCGACTATTCCGGCGTGCCTGGAATGGGAAATCCAGATGACAACGTGCATGCCGACGCCGGCGCCTCCGTTCACTGGCCGCGGTTTTCCAGGCTATGGCCGTTCGATGGCACGCTCCGAATGCTTCAGAACACCGTTCGGCACGCCGAAGGAGAAGCGGCGGAAATGGTGAAGTCCAGCTTTATGGCACGCCTTCCCAAAGCACCCCACGACTATCTCGAAACTGCTGTCGATCTCGATGACACCCTGGAGGCTCTCCACCCTGAGGCGGAGCGACTAACCCAGGCCAAGCGGATTCACACGTATCCGCTTCTCTGCGGCGATACGCTCGCCCTCTGCGGAGACGTGATCGGCTATTGCACCCAAATCCCAAATCCTCCCGAGAAAATGGTCACCGACATTCAGAACCTTCACTACGAGTTTTTGAATGGCCTCGACAAGCTGCCCTCCACGGTCGAACCCCAATCACTCGGACGGGAGTTTCTCACACGTACGGTTCCTGTCCTCGATGCTCTCGCGAAAACGGCCCCTAAACGTGATCACCGGGAATTGGCATCGCGATTGCTGACCCGCTTCGGAAGACAAGTCGCCCTGACGAGCAAGGACGAAGCGGAGGACGCACCGGGCCCCCACAAATCGGCCAGTCTTTTCGGCATTCCAGTCACCACGAGCCGCGTGTTGATTGTTTGGCACGAGGACCAGGCAATCGACATCAACGCCAGCAAACAGGAAGCCATGGCAAGAAAGGAACTCGCCGACTTCATCCTGGCCCTGCCGGCAAGCACGACGGTCAATGTTCTCCTGGCCCTCGGCAATGTCGTGACCCCAGAGAAGGATGCTCAAGACGAATGGCTGCTGGAGAATCCCGTGGCCGCCAACGCGGAAACCAAGAAGAAACTCCTCGAAGCCCTCGATCCCGAGAGCCGAGGCAAGCGATTTGCGAAGGGTACCCTGACCAACGCAATACGATCCGCTATCGAAGCGAGTCATGGCCACGACTCCACTGTCGTGATCGTGCGGCTCCGCGATGACTCGAAAGTCGCATCCCCACTCGATGCATCGCTTGCGGAAAAGCGACCTCAACTCACCGTACACGCAGTGCTCTCTGCGAAGACGCCGGAACTTGCATCGCTCATTCGCGACCACCGCGGCTCACTAATCCTGCTCGAAAATGACGGCGATTTCGTGTTTGGGAAGGTCCAGAAGCGAGTCATCGATACTACGCGCGACTAACGCCGTCGCCGACTCACTCGATTTCGCCCGCTTACGCCTTTTTTAAGAAGCGGCCGCTGCCCTTTTACGACGCCGTGCAGTACCGCTCCGCGACCGGGTTGCACGCCCTGTTTTCCTAGTGGCGGAAGACTCATCGCTCTCGTCACCGGCGATGAGAGTTCCAAAGTCCTCGCGAAGCGCCTGCACAACTTCGGCGGACCCTGGTGAGGCTCCGGCGTGCAGCACGTATAGGCGATACAACAACTCGACGTAGGCAATGCCAATCGTGGTCGTTGCGAGTGGCCCCACGGCCGCGTTGATCGCCTGGCCGGCGATCGTGCCGATGCCCGGAATGCACTTGAGCAGCGAAGCTGCGACGAGCGACGCGGTAAGGGTGGTCGCCGGCGTGCCGACCGCGGCGGCGAGGAACGCCGACAGCATCTGCGCGGAGGGCGAAAGCCCGAAGGCTGCGGACACCCCGGCAAACATCGACACAAGCACCATACCGAGGCCAGCCTGATCGGCGAAGGGCAGCGGGTTCGCCGCATTGCCGAGCGAGTAAAACGCGTGCCGCGTCACGATGCCGCGGGCTGCATTCCGCTTGAGTTCGAGGTCGACCTTCTGTGCGGCGACAAACGCCAGCCTCTGCCCCTCTGGAAACAGTTCGCCTGTCGCAGCGACCAGATCGTCGAGGCCGAACGGCTCGAGGGCGTGGCCGTCGTCGAGTTCCTCCCGCATCGCCCGGACGCGAATGACCGCACGGGCCTGCGGCAGGAGTTTGCGCACGGCTTTCTGGAACCCACCGTCGGCCCTCGCCTTCGTGATCACGGCGATAACCGGCATGTGCCTGGCCAGCATTCGGGCCATATCGATCTCGGCATCCTCAATCCGCCGAAGATCTTCCGGAATGCAGACCCAACCGACGTGGATATGACGGTTTGCGTCGGAATCGTTGTTGGCCTCGCGAATGAACCGCTCCTGGTCCGCCATGATCGCCTTGAACTCGGCCATCTCGAGCCCGCGGTTGTCGTACAGCGACAGCGGAATTCCGGGACGCGAGTAGACACGAGTCTGCCGAGTCACGGGCCGGCCCTGGCCGACCCGCGCCAGATTGCCGTCAAAAACGGCGTTGACGAGCGTGCTTTTCCCGACACCGGCACGACCAACGAGAAAGACGTTGGCATGCCCACGCTCGCGAAGTGCCTCGTTGGCGACGGTTTCAATGGCGGGACCGAGGGGTAGTTTGGGCGACATCGTCGTAGCTCCTGCGTGCGGCGTGGGAAATCCGGGCGTCTACGGCACATACGTCGCCAAAGTCGGAAATGTGACGTGACGCCTTCACGGGCCCGTGATTCCACGGCACTGGCTTTCCACCTGTCACGAAATCATGGCCACGCTCGTATCGTTCCCGACGCCCTACCGCACCGCCTTGCTCTGGAGCCTGCACATGCCCCTCGTCGAATACTCCGCAACGAAGTTGCCCGTTTACGACGTCGATCTCGCTGCCCCGCCTGCGGAGAGGTGGAAGGCCGTGTGCGAGGCCGAGGGCGAGAATATCGCTGCCCTCCTCGCCGATGTCATTGATGAGTGCCTGGAGCACGTCAACTGGCTACCGGCCTACCTGCAGCCTTTTGTTACTGCGACGGCGTGGGGAGGCGGCTCACTCGCCGGGTGGATCGTTGACCGCATCGCAGGGATGTTCGGCAAGGACTACGTTGCCGAGATTCGCGGTGTCGCAAGGCATGCGGAACTGCCCCTCGGCCACATCGTTCTTGGCAATCTCATTTACGACATTTGCCAAATCAGCGGCATCCCCGGCGTTGGCTGTTCGAGCTTCAGCGTCACGCTCGACGGCAGACCGACGCTCGCCCGGAACATGGACTGGGTGTTCCCGGCGTCCACTGGCCTTCACTCCCGGCTGATCCGATTCCACAAGGGCGCCAGGCGCTACGAGAGCGTGTCGGTGCTCGGATGCGTGGGAGTGGTCTCGGCGTACTGCCCCGGCGAGTGGGCGATCACGCTCAACCAGGCGCCTTCCGAAGGTCTCGGCACGAACTGGTTCCAGTGGCCCACGCTCCAACGACTGCGAAAGGTGTGCGACGGCTTGGGCAGTTACCGCTCGATCGTGCGACGCGTGCAGGAATACGAGACCATGAGCCCGTTCTTCGCGCACGTCGTGGGGGTGGAGCATGACGAGCAGACCGTCGTCGCAGGCCTGGGCAGCGATTTTTGCCGCACGAAGGTTCGCCGCGTGGGTGATACGACGGCCCCGCTCATCCAAACCAACCACTACCTCCACGATGACCTCGATGACCACAACCCGTCGCGGGAACCATGGGAGGAAGATGGCACAACCTGCTACTGGGACACCTACCCGCGACACGCCAGCCTCGCACGGCGGCTTGCGACCCCACCGCACACGCTGGAACAGGTTGTCCGAAAACTTCGAGGCTCTCCGGTCACAACGGAGGACACCCAGCACCAAATGGTGTTTCAGCCTGCCACTGGGTTCTCCCGAGTGTGGATCCGCCAGTGACGGCTTCGCTCGGGCGAGCAGGGAGTTGTCACACTTCGCAGGCCTTCTGCGTAAATGAGCGTGCTGGTCTCCGAACACCCACACGGGAGATGCCTCTAAGATGATTTCTGGACATCTGATCCGCTCCATCGCCACGGCCTTCGCGGTCTGCTCGACCGCGGCCCTGCCCGGCTCGTTGCTGGTCTCGTCAAGTACGCACCGAAGCGAGGCCGCTCGAAACCCGGCAACCGACGTGACCGAGCTCGTCGCACGAAGCGTGTGCGCTGCCTCCGCCCGCAACGAGGCCGCCCTGGCGGACTGCACGTCCGCGATCCGCGAAATTCTGGACCGTGAGTTCGCCAAACTGCACGAGGCCGCTGGCCCGGCAGCAAAGTCGGTGGCCACCTTCAGGACTTGCCTGAGGCTGATCGCACTGCTCGCTTCCGACAAAGTCCGAGGCCGATCGGACGCCAACAACTTGGTGCGAAGGCGGATCAACGACTGGCTTGACCCAGACATTGACAACTGTCATCGCCAGATCCAGGACGCGATCGACACATTCGACCGTGAGCTCGCGGCCAGCACGCTGACCCTGGCGACCGAACTCGCCGGAATCGGAGCCACTGCGGCGACCTCGCCGACGCTTGGCCATCAGCCTGGGCTCGGGCGCCTCTCGCTCAACGAGGCTCTCGTATTCCTCGGTTTCGAAAGCGTGACCCTTCCTCCCGCCATCGCGATCGACGTTTACGACCTGATCCACAATCGGCTCATGCGATGGCTGATCAATAACACGACGAACACGGCCAAATGGATTTTTGCGCGTCCCATCGCCGCAGCGACGGCTGAGGCGGCGTGCGTGGTCATCGACGGGCCAATGCCCATCGGCGACGTGATCGGATTGGCCGGCGCGCTGTGGACAGCCCGCGACGTCTACAGGCTTCGCCCTCGCTTCAAGCAGAAACTGGTTACCGCGATAAGGGAGGGTCTGTCGCAGTCCCGCATCGAGATCAAGAAAGACGCACTGAACGCCTTGCAGGATCGGGTCGTGTCACACGCGGCCATCCAGGCTCGTATTCATGACGAGACCGTACGGTCGTTTCTGAAGCGAACTCACTGAGGAGCCCATCGATGACTTCCATCCGCCTGCTTGCCGCCACCTGCTGCCTGGCCGTTTTCCTGCCGACTGGTAGCGCGGTCGGTTCACCCGTCAGCGTGCTGATTCGTGAGGCCGTGGAGCAGGCCTGCAAGGTCAGCGGCCGCGAGGGGCTCGAACGGACGGCCCGGGAGTCGGCCGAACAGGCCGTCGCCGTCGCTGTACGGCGGCACGGGCCGGCCGCTGCGGAGGCGGTCTCGCGGGGCGGCCTCGAGTTGCTCGAAGTCGGCGCCAGGCATGGTGACGACGTGCTGCGGCTCGCGAAGTCGGCCAGCCCGGCGGGGCAGCGGGCACTGGCACTACAGGCTGACAGGCTCGTGCCACTGGCCCGACGGTATGGCCCGGTGGTCCTCGACCTGGAGGCGCGGGCCCCAGGGCTTGGTGGCCGCGTGTTCTCCACATTCGGCGACGACCTCGGCTCGGCGGTCGCGCGGAAGGCAGCGACGGAAGACCTGCCCCGACTCGTTCTCGCAGCGGAACGGGCCGACTCACCCGCCACGCGAGCCCTGCTCTGGAGCCGGTATCAGCAGGGCGGCGGCGCGTTCCTCAAGGCAATCGACTGGAAAGTCGTGCTGGCGGCGGGTACGTCCGTGGCCATCATCAATGCGGCCCATCGGGCGACCACGCCATACGTGGCCATGGGTGATTCGATCCGCGAGAACCCCGAGATCGCGGGCAAGGCGGTGGACGGGATGTTCCACGGCTGGAGTGCGTTCTCATGGGCTATGCTGCCGCCAGCGGTCGTCTTCTGCCTGCTGTGGCGGTTCGGGCTCATGCCCTGGCACCGCCCCGTCACGGATCGCCGTCCGACGGCCGAGGGCCCGTATGCCGGGGGAGGCGTCCGGAACGACCTTACAAACATCAAACCGGTTCCCACTTCCGGCACGACCGCTTGAACCGGGTTCGATGCTGAACGTCCGACCGTCCGCGGCTTGGCATCATGTCGGCCGCATCCGGTGTCACGGTCTTCCAACCACCACCGTATCTACCTGCGCACGAAGCACCCATTCGTCAGCAGGAGATCACCATGCCGCCCTTCGACCGTATCCCCGCTTGGCTGTACATACTCTTCGCATCCGAGCCACCCGCACCCCGCAAGAAACCGAAAACCATGACCGTCAAGCAAGTATTGCGCGACGAGTTTGGCGTCGTTGGCAACGCCATATACGAGAGACTCGAGGGTCTTGCTCGAGAAGCCGCGGCGGCAGCTGGTATCGAGGCGACGATCCTGTTTGACCCGCCCGGCGGATGCTTCGGTAAGAAGCCCCGTTGCACCGATGACGACCGCTTACGGCCGTCAAGAAATTGATGGCGAGTGCAATCCCACTAGTCACTACTCTGAACATTACGGCCGCATAACGGTAGAGAAGGGTCAATGATGACGAACTCGCATCGCCTCCACTGCCGCTTCCTCCTCATGCTGTGCGTAACACTCACCTATCGCCCGACGATGGCTGACGAGGGGCCGACCCTGATCCAGTCCCGCCCGCGGCTGACGGTGAGCGAAGACTTGTCTCATCCGTCAAGCGTGCAGGGGTGCCTGTCGGCTGTCTGCAGCGCGACAAGCTCCGAGGATTTGGAGCCGTTTCTCGATTGCTTTACGACGAGCACCCGAAGGAAACTTCGCAAGCCCGCAGCAATTATGTTCGTGCAACATGACGTCGCCATGGAATTGATCGACCACAAGATCATCCAGCAAACTGGAAACAAGGCTCAAGTCGCGGTCAAATACACGACCACTCGATCGGGCAACAGGTACACTGTGCTCTCGATGGTCGACATGCAGAAGGAGCATGGCTACTGGAAGATCGCGAGGGAGATCATCCAGACCGTCGACTACGAGCCTCCGGCGTCCTGTTCTGTCTCGCGCTACTCATGCTTTGGCGGGCAATGCCGGATCGGCCGCTAGACTTAACTTCCGTTCCGCCGCCTGCGCTATCGGAGGAACGCGAACTCCTCTCGCCGCAATCTATTGCCTTTGATCGCGATCGACTGGTGGCGGAAGACGGCAACTATTGACTGGTCGCCTTAGCATAGCGGCACGTGGCTGCTTCGCTTCCTAATTCTCTGGCTACTGACGACTTACACCAGCGGCTTGTCTCTTGATCCCGGTTTGCGGGGGCAGTATCGGCAGACGCCTCGCGGACATGACGATGATCTTCACCGCGGGGGTGACCCATTTGCTGAGCGAAAGCGTGGGCTCGACTCGGCAGCCCGGGTCATGACACTCCTCAGGCGACGAATGAGGATGAAGAGCTCAGCCGACCCTAAACAATCGCGAATAACCGGGCATATTCCTTGAGCGGCCTACTGGTATCGGCCGCCGTTCTCTCCAAGGAATGTGCAATGCACGACTCTCTCACGAAGCACGCCGCACAACTCGCGCGGCTGGCGATGATGATCCGGATCGGCCTCGAGAGCGCCGAAGCCGCGATCCCCGGTATCAACGACTTGCTCGCCGAACTGGCGACGCTCGGGCTCACCGACTTCCAAGTCGAAGGCCCTGCGATCTACTGCAGACCTGCTGGCCCGTCCAGCGCATACGATGATTCCTTCATCGTCTATCAGGCGGCGATCATTCAGCCCGGCGGCGTCGGCGCCGTCGTCTGGGACGCCACCGACTACGAGGTTCACACAAGTCCTCCGCACGGCGAGCCCGTTGACCTCAAGCCCACCTTCCTTGGCTACGAACGGTGCCCGCCGATTGTGCGGGCGTTGCTCGTGGCCCATGCGGGGACATTGCTCGAGCGGTTCATGGGTGACGTTCGACTGCTCGGCTGAAAGACGCGGATCGCTGCCCTTGTGGCGGTGCGACTGATCTCCGCTTGCCGTCGCTGCTGACGGCAGGCTCGGTCTCGTGGAGCGTTTCCACGCGGCCTTCTTGTTCGTGCCGCCGGCTCTTCTTGCCGTCGGCATTCCCCTTTCCTCCCGGCCATCCGGGAATGGAGTGCGCAGATGCTCTATGTCGAAAACGATCGTGAACTGATTGCTGCCGTGTCCCGAGCCCTCGGTGAGTCCCGGAGCCTCGTCCGCAACCGCGGCTTCCAGTCGATCGAAATCGTGGTCTTCAACGGCGACGACTCGATCCCCGACGGCGGCGATCCGTCCAGCCCGGACGATGCCGCCGAAAACGATGCCGTCGATTTGGCCGCGGTTGCCGGCCTGGATTGGGACTGCCACGACGACTC
>Ga0209189_1002176_pt1 | contig 14039 bp, 19 predicted proteins | sample C_130820_EF_Meta_FD_187308 | JGI IMG/M metagenome (GOLD analysis project Ga0209189, IMG submission 187308) | Freshwater microbial communities from Lake Croche, Canada to study carbon cycling - C_130820_EF_MetaG (SPAdes) (version 3) | ecosystem: Environmental > Aquatic > Freshwater > Lake... | reverse complement strand
TCGCTTTCTTCAGGCGACATACCGACCTCCGCAACCAGCCTCACGGCGTGGAACATTCAAGTATGGGCGAGGTTTTCGTGATGCGAACAGAATTCATCGGCACCTGCGACGGGCTCAATACATGGCGTGTGTACGACGACGCCGGAAATCTTGTCGGGCAAAATCAATCGCCGCTTGATCCGCCTGCCATCCCTGCCACTGTCACCGCCGTTCAAATCCGCCTCTGGCTGGTGGCTCACGGGATTACGCTGGAACAGGTTGACGCGGCCATTGCAGCCTTGCCAGACGAGACACGCGAGGCCACGCGGATAGAGTGGGAGTACAGCGGGACGATCCACAGAAGCAGCAGCACGCTGGTGGCGATGGCGGCAGCGTTTGGCATGGACGCCGCCGCTATTGATGCTGCCTTCATAGAGGCGGCGTCACTCTGATGTTCGGTTGGCTCCTCAACCGCCGGCCCGACGATTACGGCGCACCACGGTCGGGCCAATGGCCCCGCGTGCGCCGTGAGCATCTTGCCCGACAGCCAGAGTGCCAGGCATGCGGCAGGACAAAGGACATGGAGGTGCATCACATCCAGCCCCTGCATGAGGGCGGGCAAGAGCTAGACCCGGCCAACCTCATCACCCTGTGCGGCGATCCATGCCACATCGTGCACGGCCACCTAATGTCGTGGATGCGCACAAACCCTGACGTTGTGGCCGACTGCCAACGCTACAGAGCCAAGGTGGGCTGATGCCGACAAGGATACCCGCCCACCAGCCTGCAAGGATGCGTCTATACAAGCGTGACGAGACGGCCCGGCCCAACGCACTCCAGCGGGGCTACTGCGACAAGGCACACCGCACCTGGCGGGCTGCAGTGCTAGCCCGCGATGCGTGGCAGTGCGTGACGTGTGGCAGGCTATGCACAGAGAAGCGCGAGGCACACGCCGACCATGTGGTGCCGATCGCCAAGGGCGGGGCACGGTACGACGTCGCCAACGGGCAGACGCTGTGCTTTAGGTGCCACGCACGGAAGACTAGGCAGGAGCAGGCCGGCTGACTGCCGAGATGGCAGGGGTGGTTGTTATCATGGGGGCGACGCCGGATATAAACCCCGTGGTTCCCTGCAGTGGACGCGGGGCCGCAAAAACAAAAGGGGCAAGCCGTGGTCAGAGGCCGCAAACCAGTGCCCAAACCCATCCTGAAAATCCGTGGTTCTAAAATCAGGGAACGGCACAGGAAAACCATCGACGTCCCGCCGGGCTCGGCGCCTGCCCCCGGTTGGTTGTGCCCTCTCGGAAAGGCAGAATGGAACCGGGTAACGCCAATGCTGGAGTCGTCCAGGGTCATGTCGCCGCGTTACCAGCAGGCCCTCGCAGCGTACTGCGACTCGTTTGCGGACATGCTCAAGGCCGAAAAGGAACTGCGGGACAACGGGCTGACGCTGATGGACGATAAAGGCCGCGTAACGAACCACCCGGCGTGGGCTCGCAAGCGGGATGCTCGGGCCTCCATGCTGCGGTTTGCCTCAGAGTTCGGGTTGACGGCATGTGCCGCCGCGAGGGTAGCAGCGAGTGACGAAAAGCCGGAAGAAGACGAAGCCAGCCGCATCCTGTTCGGCTGATTGCCGCTGTGCCAGCTGCCGGGCCGTGTTGTTCTTTGAGACCGTGCTGACGCACGCCAAAGGAGAGCTTGGCGGCAAGCCTTTTCGGCTCGAGCAGTGGCAGAAAACCTACGTTCGCAACCTGTTTGCCGAGGTTAATGGCGTTCGTAAGGTGCGAACCAGCCTGCTTGCGCTGCCCCGTAAAAACGGCAAGAGCAGTCTGTGTGCCGGCATCGCCCTGAAGTTGCTCCTCGAGAACGAGCCGGGCGTGGAGATTTACAGCTGTGCGGCGTCGCGGGACCAAGCCCGCCTGGTCTTTGACATGGCCAAGGTCGCGGTTGAGCAGTCGCCGGTGCTGTCTCGGCACCTTAAGGTCTACAGGAACGCCATCGTGCGGGAGGCAACGCATGGAACGTACAAGGCCCTCTCGGCCGAAGCTGGCATTCAGCACGGGCTCTCTGCTCATGGCGTGATCTTTGACGAACTGCACGTCAGCACCCGCGAGATGTGGGACGTGATGATTTCCAGCCAAGGCGCCCGGCGGCAGCCGATCACGGTGGCGCTGACGACGGCCGGCAGCGACCGGAAATCGGTCTGCTGGGAGGTGTGGAAGTACGCCGAGCAGGTCGCCAGCGGCGCCGTGGTCGACCAGACGTTCCTGCCGGCGATCTATGCCGCCCCGGTGGAGGCCGATTGGAAGGACGAGAAGGTGTGGGCGGCAGCCAACCCCAACCTGGGCGTGTCAATCCGGCTCGACTTCCTGCGAACGGAATGTGCCCGAGCCGTTGAGATGCCGACATACGAGAACACGTTTCGCCAGCTGTACCTGAACCAATGGACCGAGCAGGACACCCGTTGGCTGCGGATGGACCATTGGGCACAGGGCAAGCAACTCTGCCCGGTGCCGCTGGAGGGCCGCGAGTGCTGGGCCGGGCTCGATCTGGCGACGACGTTCGACACGACCGCCCTGGTGTTGTTGTTCCCTCTGGACGACGGCCGCTACTGGGTCGAGCCGGTGTTTTGGATCCCCGAGGAGAACGCCACGCAGCGAGAGCGACGCGACCATGTTCCCTACCTGACATGGCACCGCAACGGGCAGCTGCGGATGACTCAGGGCAATGTGACCGACTACGACCAGGTGCGGGCCGACATCAACGAACTGGCTAAGAAATACCAGATTCGGGGGCTGGCGATCGACCGCTGGAACGCCACGCAACTCTCGGGCCAACTGCAAGGGGATGGCGTGAACGTCGTAGGGTTTGGTCAGGGTTATGCGTCGATGTCCAGCCCCTCCAAGCAGCTCGAAGCCTTGGTGGTTGGCGGGAAGTTGTTGCACAACTCCGACGTTCTGACGTGGCAGGCTGGCAACGTCGCCATTCAGCAGGACAGCGCCGCAGGAAACATCAAGCCCAGCAAGAGCCGGTCCCATGAACGTATCGACGGCATTGTGAGCCTTGTAATGGCCATTGGTATCCACGCTACGGCGGTCAAAACACCCGAGATCAACTGGGATATCACATGGATGTAGCAGAAGACTCGGGCCTGACGATCACTGACCGGCGTGGCGAGTACGCTGCGACCGTCGACCAGTGGAAGGTGCATGAATTCAGGTCGGCCGAATGGGCGTTTGTGGGTGCGAACAAGACTCCCAGCGGCGTGCGTGTGACGCCCGAGACGGCTCTGAAATGCTCTGCATTCATCGCCTGCGTGCGGGTCATCAGCGAGACGCTGGCCAGCTGCCCCCTCAATCTGGTCGAGGAGATGGCCGGCGGCGGCAAGCGCTACGCTACCGAGCAGCCGTTGTATCGCACACTGTCCCGCCGGCCCAATTCGTGGCAGACACGGTTTGAATTTGTTGAGACGATGACGGCCCTGTGCTGCATGTACGGCACTAGTTTTGCCCTGCGGGTGCCCGGCCGCAACGGCGCGTACGACCAGCTGGTGCCGCTGCACCCCAGCCGCATAACGGTCAAGCAGAACGACGACTACTCGCTCACCTACCTGTATCGGCAGCCTGTGACTGAGCAGCAAGTGCCCTACCGGCAGGAAGACCTATTCCGGCTTTCCTACCTCTCAACCGACGGGTTCACGGGTCTGCAACCACCGTCGATGCTGCGGGACGCGATTGGGCTGGCACAGGCCCTAGAGCAGCACGCTGGTGCATTTTTTGGCAATGGTGCCCGCCCGGGTGTGATCTTTACCAACGATAACGCCATGCCGCAGGAGGCGATCGAGCGTGCCCGCGAGCAGTGGGAACGGATGCACCGCGGTGCCGACAGGGCTTTCCGCACTGCTTTTTTGCCACAGGGCACCAAGCCGGTCGAAATCTCGTCAAGCAGCAACGAGCAGGCCCAGTTCCTTGAGAGCCGGCAGTACCAGATCATCGACGTCGCCCGGTACTTCCGTGTCAGCCCTCACCTGCTGCAAGACTTGACCAGGGCGACCTACAGCAATATCGAGCAGAACGGAATCGATTTCCTGACGCACTGCATCCAGCCTTGGGCACAGCGGTGGGCCGGGGCGATCGGCCGGGATCTGATCAGCCTGACGCTGCCCGACACGTTCTGTGCTGACTTCGACCTGCGAAAGTTGTCGATGGGCGACAGCGCGGCACGCACGACCTACTACCGTGAGATGCTCAACCTCGGCGCCATGACAATTGACGAAATACGAGCCATGGAAGGGCTTAACCCGGTCGAAAACGGTGGCGAAGCCCGGTTCATGCAACTGAACATGACCACCGTGGACCGGATTATCAACCCGCCTGCGGCGGCTCCGGCCGACGAGTTTGCCCCAGTGCCGACGCAGCCGGTGGCAGAAGACGAGGAAAGCAGCGTTGACTCCAGTGCTGGAATGGATGAGGTGGACGAAAGCGAGCAAGCCGAGATGCTTCAGGAGGACAACTGATGGAAATGGAACGCCGGGCGATTAGCTGGGAAGACGTTCCCGAGGCCGAGCTGACTGTGGAGAAGCGGGGCGACGGTCGCGCCGTCATCCGTGGTTACGCGATCGTCTACAACCGTCTCTCGCAAGACCTGGGCGGGTTCCGTGAGCGGATCATGCCTGGAGCCTTTGACAAGGTGCTGGGCCGCCAGCGTGGCCGGCAAGACTTGGTCAGCTATTTCAACCACGATCCCAACATGCTCCTCGGCCGCGAATCGTCCGGCACGCTGGAGGTTTTCAGCGACGAAAAGGGCGTGGGCTACAGCGTGACGCCCCCGCTGGCTCGGGCTGACGTCATGGAGCTTGTGCAGCGCCGCGACGTAAAGGGCTCGTCGTTCGCTTTCACGGTGGCGTCTGGCGGCGAATCGTTCTCCAGCGACGCAGCTGGCCCAATCCGCGACGTTAGGGAAGCCTCTGGCCTCTACGAGATGGGGCCGGTGGTCTCGCCCGCCTACGTCCAGACATCGGCCCAGATGGCCCTGCGTTCGCTCAAGGCGTGGCAGGACGAGCAGGCTGCCGTAGTCGTGCCCACTGCTGTGTCGCTTCGCTCGTGGCTGCGTGACGCAGCTGCCGTGTGGGCAGAGGTGCTGCGGAATGCCTGAGCCGAAAGACTGCAAATGCGGCGAACGCATGAGGACCAGGACCAGCAAGGCCTGCGGCGCCGAGCAGCTGCGGTACATGGTCTGCCGCAAGTGCGGTGCGTCGTGCCGCTGTCTCGTAAAGGCTAGTGCTATCTGGCGCCGGCCGAAGTAGCCAGCGTTGTATGGGACAACTTTGGCCCGTTGACCTTCTGCAAGGTGTGCCAGCCTGCCCCGTAGTGTGCGTAAGTCGCTAGTCGACCCCACGACACACCGCAGGAGGTTCACATGGACCCGCTCGCCAAGCTGCAGAACGACGCCGCTGACCTTGCCAACCGGATTGACGCCGTTCGGGCGATTGAGGGCGACGCCGACGCGATCGCGGCCCGCGATCTGGAGCTGGAAGGTCTGGTCAAGCGGTCGGCCGAACTTACCAAGCAGATCGGTTTCGAGAAGGCCGTGATCGAATCGGCCGCCAAGCTGCGGCAGAACGTCGCCCCTGCCCTCACCCCCGCAATCGAGGAGAAGCGAGTGGACATCCGAGCCGTCGCTGCACCCAAGCCCAAGTATTTCGACACGCACGAAAACGCATACCGGGCCGGCAAATTCATCCAGGCAAAGTTCCTTCGCAACGAGGAAGCTCGCCAGTGGTGCCAAGAGCACGGCGTCGAGAGCCGGGCTGTGGTCGAGGCCGTCAACTCGTCCGGTGGGTTCACGATGGTGGACGAGTTTTCCACGAACCTGATCCGCTTGGTCGAGCAGTACGGCGTTGCCAGCCAGTACATGCAGCGTGAGCAAATGGCCACCGACACCAAGCTGGTTCCCAAGCGCCTCACGGGCACCACGGCCTACTGGATCGGTGAAAACACAGAAATCACGACCAGCGACCCGACCGGCACGATGGTTCAGCTGGTGGCCAAGAAACTTGGCGTCGGCACCAAGGTGTCGAACGAAGTGCTGAACGATGCCAACGCCGTGAACGTGGCCGACTGGCTCCTGCAGGAATTCGCCACGTCCATCGCTTACGCCCAGGACAACGCCGCGTTCAACGGCGACGGCAGCTCCAGCTACGGCGGCATCTACGGCGTTATGCCGAAGATTGCCACATCGTCCTACACGGCCAGCGTGGTCTCTGCTGCCAGCGGTCACACCGCCGTCAGCGGGTTCACGATTGCCGACTTTGAGTCGGCACTGGCCAAGGTGCCCCGCTACGTCTTCCAGCGTGGCAACCCCTGCTGGTACGTCTCGCCTGCCGTCTATCACGTCGGCATGCAGGCCCTCGGCTATCAGGGCGGCGGCAACACGGCCGACACGATCCAGAACGGCAACGGCATTACCTACAAGTTCCTCGGCCTGCCGGTCTGCCCGGTGGTGGTGATGGATTCGACCACCACGACCGACGCCGGCAAGGTCAAGGTGCTGGTCGGTGACCTCGGGCTCTCGTCCATCATGGGCATGCGGCAAGATTTTGTTCTGCGGATGACCACCGAGCGGTTCATTGAGCTTGATCTGGCCGCATGGTACGGCACGTTCCGTGGCGACATCGTCCATCACAGCCTCGGTGACACCAGCACCGCTGGCCCCGTGGTTGCTCTCAAGACTGCTGCGTCCTGATCCACCCCCTGAACATTATCCAAGGAGATTGCAGTGCATCACATTGCAGCAACCAAGACCGTGACAAAGAGCACCGCCAGCGTGGCGAACAGTGCGACGTTCACCGCCGAAATCGACACGCTGGGTTTTGAGTATGCGTCGATCGACGTGGTGCTCAGCCCCTTCACTGCGGCAGCCTCCACGGCCGCCCTGGTGCTGCGGGTGGGCGAAAGCGACACCGCCAGTCAGGGCACCAGTGCCACCAGCATCACCGGCTTCGTGGGTGGCACAAGCTTTACGGTGGCGGCCGGCTCCACGACCGGGGCCGACAACGGCTACGTCGGCCGGTTCAACATCGACCTGCGTGGTCGCAAGCGTTACCTGACCGTGGTGGCAACCCCGGCCCTCACGGTGGGTGTGGCCTCGGTGGCCCGGCTCGGGCGTGGCAACCAGGCACCGACCGACGCGACCGCCGGAAACGTCAGCAACTGGGTTTCCGGCTGATCTGACTTGTTACAATCCATCGAAGCGGGCGGAGACCATCCCCGGTCTGCCGCCCGTTTCCTTTTGGAGAGCGCCGCATGAAGGTCGCTGTCGGTAACACGGATGTTGACGTCAGGGTCGAGGCCATATTCAGCATGCCCCGGCTGGGATTTACAGCCAACCACCAGGCGTGGGCCACGGCATTCCTCGGGCTGGGCATTCGCCCAACGTTTGGCACCGGGGCCTTTTGGGACCAGGTGCTGACCCGCACTTGCGAAAAGTGGATTGATGAGTGCGAATATTTGCTCACAGTCGATTACGACACGTTTTTTACCCAGCAGGATTTGGAACACCTCTTTGCCTTGGCCCTTACGTTTCAATGCGATGCCATCACGGGCCTGCAGACGAAGCGTGAGGACGGCAGGCCGATGCTGACGCTCAAGGGCACGCTGGACGACGTGGACGAGAGCAAGCCCTACACGGTGCCCAAGGAGTGGTTCGCTGCTCCGGTCAACGAGGTCGACACGGCCCATTTCGGGTGCACCATCATCTCCACGGCGGCGCTCAAGCGAATGCCGAAGCCTTGGTTTCACAGCAAGCCCGGCCCCGATGGCTGTTGGAACGAGGGCAGGACCGACGCAGACATCTCCTTCTGGCGATCGTGGCGGGCCTGTGGCAACCGCATCTACGTCACGCCCCGCGTGGTGCTGGGCCACGGTGAGTACGTCGTCTCATGGCCAGGCCGCGACCTACAAAAGCCCGTTTTTCAGTACTGTCAGGATTTTAACGACAGCAAGAAGCGACCCGAAACTGCATGGAAGGCACCCGAATGACTACCGTGAAGATCAGGTTTACCAGACCGTATCTACGATACGACCGTGGGCAGGTAATTGAATGTGACGAGCGGCTGGCAGAGCGGTGCTGCCGCGATCAGGCGGCGGTGATCGAGAAGCAGCAGGATCTGCTGGAGACGGCGACGGTCCAGCCGGCAGACCTGCGAACGGCTGACGCGACGCCCAAACGGAGACGACGAGAATGAGATGGCGCAGCCTCACACGCTCGATACAGCCCGCCGTCGAGCCGGTGAGCCTGCTTGAGATGAAGCTCCATCTTCGCGTCGACTCCGAGACCGACGACAGCTACATCATGTCCCTCGTCACGGCGGCCCGCGAGTGGGCCGAGGTCTATCTTGACCGAACTCTGATTACCACCCAATGGACGATGAGGCTGGACGCATTCCCGACGATGGCCCGGCAGCTGTCGGAGGCGTATCAGGACCGAACGTTCATTGCCACGCAGCTGTCGGTGCGTGCCGACATTTTCCCGCCCGACATCGAGCTGCCCCGGCCGCCGATGTCGCTCTCTAACATGACCAGCGTGATCACCTACGTCACGGCCGAAGGCACAACGACCACGCTGCCGACCGATCAGTACCGGATGGACAGCTATTCCACGCCCGGCGCCATGCGACCCCTCTACTCCGGCAGCTGGCCCTCGCACCGTGTCGACCAGAATGCCGTCAGCATCTCGTGGTATGCCGGCTACGGCGACTCGGGGCAGGCTGTGCCCCGCCAGATCAGGCACGCGATCATGATGATGGTCAACCTGTGGTACGAGCGGCGGGTGGCGGCCGACGTCGCCGGTCTCGTCGAGACGCCGCTGGGCGTGAAAACCCTTCTCGATTCCTGCCGCTGGGGCGGCTACCAGTGAGGTAACGCATGCCCCTTGACCCCGGCAGCCTCTGGGCCAGAGTGACGATCGAGCAGCCGACTAGCACGCCCAACGAACTGGGCGAGCCGGTGTTGTCCTGGTCCACCTTTGCCACCGTGTCTGCCAACGTGCAGCCCCTGTCGAGCCGCGAGGCGGTGCAGTACGGCGAGGTGCTCGGGATTATGAGCCACAAGGTCACGATTCGCTATCTGGAGGGCCTGCTGTCCAGCATGCGAGTCATTTACCGCGACCGGACGCTGGAGATTGGCCAAATCAACGAGCGGGAACGCCTCTGGATTCACGAACTTATCTGCACTGAGCGGAGGCCCGCATGAGCCTGCAGGAGAGCCCAGAGACGTTTCTGTACGCCCGGCTGGCTGCAAACGCCACGGTGGCCAGCTACGTCTCCAGCAGGATTTTCCCAGTGCTGGCACCGATGGGCACGTCTATGCCGCTGGTGGTCTATCAACGCACGGGCGTGAGCCGTGAGCCGGCCCTAAACGGCCCGACCGGCAGCCCGATTATCAGCGTGCAACTGACGACCTACGGCACGTCGTACATCGACCTGAAGCAGATCGCCAGGGCGATCCGGCTGTCCGTGGACGGCTACACAGGCACTTACGGCAACTGCACGATTCAGCGAACCAACCTGACCAGCGAGGTGGACGGGGCCGAGATGCCGACCGATGACCAGATGCTGCCGTTCTACTACGTCCAGCAGTCGTTCGACTTTAGGGTTGCGGAGGCTGTATGAGCGTGCAGGTGATTCAATTAAAGCTGGGCGTGGGCAAGCATGCACAGACCCGGTTCAGCATGTCGGAGGTGCAGCAGCTGCGGGACGAACTGCTTAAGTTCCCGTTTGACATCGCCAACAAACGCCAGCAGGAAGCCGTCAAAAAAGCCGGGTCGATTGGGCTGATGGCGCTAAAAACCTACGTCAAGACCAACGTGGGCATCGTCAGCGGCAATTTGAGCCGGGCCGTGGCGATGAAAACCAAGACCTACAAAAACAACCGCTGGGGCATCCCCATCTCCGTGGCTGTGATCGGCTACCGCCGCAGCGGCACAGGAGACACCAAGAAGACTGGCGGCACAATCCGGGTCGGCAACGACCGTGCTTTCCACTCGCACCTTGTGGAGTTCGGCACAAAACGGAGATTTCCCGGCAAAAGCAAGTCTACAGGCAGGGTTCGAGTCGTGATTGAGGGTAAGAAGCAGACGCTCGTCGGCAGAAAAAAGGAGGTTGTGAACAGCCCTACCTACGTCATGTCCAGCTTTAACACCCGTGGCCCATTTTTCGTCAACAAAAACCTGAACCGCACTCCCGGCTATCCAAACTCGTTCATTGCCAAGATCGACCCCCGGCGGGGCCTCGGGGAGATGCCGGCCCTGCACCCGCTGGAACGGTCTTTTAATCAGTGCAAAAACTTCATGAACACGGCCCTGACGCTCCGCATGCGTGAGGCCGTCCAGAAGGCGACCGACGACCTCGCCAAGCGCAACGGCGGCTAACTGCAAGGTATGCCCCTTTGCCCCCTAGTTTCGGGATACGGCACCGCCGTCACCCGTACTAGGAGGCCTCCATGGCTGCAGACTCTCAAGGCACAAACTTCGTCTTTTCGGGCTCGACCTACACGGTCACCAACATTCAAATCAGCGGCAGCGTTAACGAGCTGGACGCCTCGCACCTTGGGCAGGCGTCTGGCAGCAAGCGGCTCCTCCAGGCTGCTGCGCTGCAGGAATCGGATGAGATCACGGTGGACTACCTTGGCACAACGCTGGTCACCAGAGGTGCCACCGGCACGCTGACCGTCGCCGGCTCCAGCCTTGGCACAGCCACCTGCTACTCGTCCAGCCTGACGTACGCTGTCGGTGAACTGGTCAAAGGCAACGCCACATTCAAGGTCTCCTGATAGGAGACCGGCATGGCCAAGACCAGCCAAGGCACTACCGCCAACTGGAACGGAACCGTGTTTCGTGAAGTTGTCAGCGTCAGCGTTGACGGCTCGCAATCTAACTCCGTTGAGATTTTGCCTCGCAATTCTCTTCGTGTCGTCCGGCACAGCCCCACAGATGTTGATTACGGAACCATTACGATGGTTGCCCGCAATACAACTGGCATGCAAATGTCTAACGTCGGGACAACTGCCAATCTGGAAATTAGCGGTCCTGATGCGTACTGGCAATTCGACAAAGCCATGTACGAACGGCTGAACTGGCAGGCCGCCACGGGCCAACTGCAAACGTATTCAGTCACCTTCAAAGTATGGAAAGAATTATGAGTCTGTCGAAAGAACAAATCCTTGCCGCAAACGACGCCAGCACGCTCAAGGTTGAGGTGCCCGAGTGGGGCGGCGACGTCTACATTCGCGTGATGACAGTCGGGGAACGCGACGCCTACGAGTTGGAATACCAGCAGAAGAAGGCGACCGGAATGGACGACTTCCGCACGAAGTTTCTGGTGCGGTGCCTGGTGGACGAGAAGGGCGAACGACTTTTTACCAACGGCGAAATCACGCTGCTGGCCAGCAAGAACGCCAAGGTGGTCAACCGGCTGTGGGAAGCGGCGATTAAGCACAACGATCTGGCGGAAGAGAAAATTGAGGAACTGGCAAAAAACTAAAGGCCCGGCCTGACCGGGCGTTTTTGTTCCGGCTGGCTGGGCACCTCGGCATGACGGTTCGCCAGCTGGGCGAGCAGATGACAATGGACGAGTTCCGTGAGTGGTGGGCGTACTGTCGATTCGTGGAGCCGTTTGGGCAGGAGTGGTTGCAGACCGGGATACAGGCGGCAGCGACGATCGCCCCCTACAGCAAAGGCCGATCGCCAAAACCAACAGACTTCATGCCGATTGAAACGCCGCCGCAGACCATGGCGGAAATGATGGAAGAGCTGGCAAAACTCAAGCGACCGTAACATGGCAACCATTGGTCTAGGATTCACGCTTTCGGCCAACGCCAGCAAGATGGCGGGTGGTGTGAATGAGGCCGTCAAAGCCCTCGACAAGGTCGGCAACGCCGCCAAGAAAACGGCCCGCGACGTTTCGGTTCTTAAGACCATTGAGATCGGCAGGCTAATCGGCAGCGGCGTGTCGCAGCTGGCCAACGCATTCACCGACGCGGCCCGCAGCGCCGTCAGCTACGCCAAGAGTGTGGCCAACGCCGTTGACGCCACGCAGGATCTGGCTAACCGCACCGGCATAGGCGTGGAGGCCCTGCAGTCGCTCCAGGTGGCCGCCAAGCTCGGCGGTGTGGACGACGTCGCCGTGGCGTTCGACAAGCTCACCGTGGCGATCGGCAAAGCCGCCGAGTCGGGCGACACCGGGGCATTCGACCGGCTGGGTCTCAACTTTGAGCAGCTGCGATCGATGTCGCCCGAGGAACAGTTCAGAGCGATCGCTGCCGCAATCTCGGCGCTGCCCGGCGAGGCCGAGCGTGCCGCCGCCGCAGTGGCGATCTTCGGCAAGAGCGGTGCCCAGCTGGTGCCGTTCCTGTCAAACCTTGGGGCGATTGAGGAGCGGGCCAAGAAGCTGGGCATCGTTCTGTCTGAGCAGCAGGTCGGCAACATCGCGGGCATGAACGACGCCTTGGACCTGGTTTCCAAGACTTTTGACGGGATTATTGGGCAGGTGACCGCCAATCTGGCTCCGGCGATCACGGCTATAGCCGAGCAGTTCCTATCGTTCGTGGAGAGTTTCAACGGCACCGGCGGCACGGGGCTGGCCGACGCGATCACCGGGGCGCTGTTCGACGGCGCCGAGCAGCTGGCGTCCGTCTTCGATTCGTTCTCGGCAGGGTTTAGCGAATGGCTGGCGTCCATGGGCGGCTTTGAGGGAGCGCTGGCCTCGACAGGCGAAATGTTTTCGGTGGTCGGAAACGTGCTGGTTGCAGTTGGAGAATCACTACGGTCCCTGTTTAACGCTTTTGAGGTGTTGGGCAACTCAATCGCCATGGGGCTTGGCAAAGCAATTGAAAACCTTGCTTGGCTGTTTGGTAACGAACAGTCGCAAGAATTTGGCAAAGGCATGGCCGACGCCGCCAGCGCGGCCATCAAGAAAAACACAGAAGAAAACCACGCCGCACAAGCCAACGCATCGGCCGCCGCCAGCAACGTTCTTTTTGGCACCGAGGGCGGTGCCAGCACTGGCCCGGCCGGCACTGCCGTGGCTGGTGCCCGTGCAACTTTCAACGACCGCAACAATCCCGAAGCCAAGTCGCAGCGAGACCAAGCGGCGGCCAAGAAAGAATCCGACCGCTGGTGGGAAGGAAGCCAGCGGCGGGCCGCAGCGTCATTGAAAAAGCAGGCAGACGAAGCCAAGAAAAAAGCCGACGACGAAGCCAAGGTTGCCGAGAAGATGGCAGCCGATCAGGCGAAAGCCGCTGAGAAGGCTGCCGCCGACGCCAAGCGTGCCGAAGAAAAGCAAGCCGCCGACCGCGAGCGTGCGGTGTCCACCGCCCAAGCGTCAAACGAGTCGATGGACAAGGCCGTTGCCGGTGCGAGCCAGTTCAAGGGTGAGAACGCCGCCCTACTCGGCACCAAGAGCAAGGAAGCCCTCCAGGCCAACGACATCCGCAGCAGTGAGGGGATCGGCCAGTTCATGGCCCTTGCCACCGGCCGCGACGATCCAGCCGTGGTTGAGTACCGCAAGCAAACGGCCACGCTCATGCAGCTGCTGGCCGAACAGCGTGCCCAGCGACTTGAAAACGCCACGATCCTCGGGGGAGCCGCAGCGTAATGGGCATTGTTAGCACTACAGAACTGGCAGCGGTTTCCGGCGAACGTCAGTTTGGCGAAGCGCCGAAGTTTTCCCGGCAGTGGGTGGTCGAGGTCAACGACCCGACGACCAGCCAAACCGACATCAGCAACGCCTGCGGCGTGGCGTTTCTCGACTCGCACCCCGAGGCCGGCTACAGCCGGGCGATGCACGTCAGGGTTGAGAACTACAACGGCAGCAAGTGGCACTACTCGGTCTCGTGGACCTACGAAGTGCCAAAGGTTGAGAACACGACCGCCAACCCTTTGAGCCGGCCCGACGTGTGGAAGTTCAGCACCAGCGGCATGTCGATCCCGGCGTTGTGGTACTACGACTCGTCCAACAACCGAAAGGCGCTCGTCAATTCTGCTGGCGACTTCTTTGAGGGGGCG
>Ga0209189_1002175_pt1 | contig 14042 bp, 15 predicted proteins | sample C_130820_EF_Meta_FD_187308 | JGI IMG/M metagenome (GOLD analysis project Ga0209189, IMG submission 187308) | Freshwater microbial communities from Lake Croche, Canada to study carbon cycling - C_130820_EF_MetaG (SPAdes) (version 3) | ecosystem: Environmental > Aquatic > Freshwater > Lake... | reverse complement strand
ACTCCGCTCCCTGGCGTGCAGCCTCGACGGCGATGGCACGGCCCATACCCTGCGCAGCGCCCGTCACGAGCACGCGCTTGCCCGCCAGCGTTGTCATGATGGGCCGGTAGCAGGCGTGGCCCATCCGACGCGGCTGTCCGCGCTGACATCGACACTGATGGTTTTTTCGACGATGCGGGCAACGCAGTCGTCGATGCGGACGCGATCCACGTAATTTCCCCAACCGAACACGGACGTGTTATCTCCAGCGAAGGTGTAGATGAAGTACGAGTCCATGCGCGCTTCGCCCACGGACAGCCAGGTCACCTGCTGATTGGTGAGGAAATGCTTGCGGAGGACGTTGTCCGCGAGGGCTTTTCGGTAGTACTCGACTATCGCCTCGCGACCCACCTGTGAACCGCGACGAGTGGTGAGCACCGCGTCAGCTGAGAACACATCAGCGAGCATGTCGAAGTCCGCGGTGTCGATTGCCACGGCATAACGCCACGACGCACCCCGTGCCGCCTCGATCGTCTCCATGCGCTCCAGCCGTGCCTCGAGCTCGCTCATGATGCATCTCCTTCTGCGGGGCGCACCCCGCGTTTGGTAAGGGTGACAGGACCGGTCACCGTGAGGCGGCAGGCCAACCGTCGCGTGGGATCGACCGCGCCCATGGTGCGATCAAGTGCCTCGATTTCGTCCGGTGGCATTGTCCCGCAGTTCTCGACGCCATCACGAATGATGCTCACGCACATCCCGCAGGACGCTGCGCCACCGCACTCGGTGGGCCAGTCATATCCGGCTACATGTGCGGCGTCCATCACGGTCTGCCCATCGGCCACCTCCAGCTCGAGCCCGAGGGGTTGGACTGTGACGAGAGCCATGTGCCCTCCGATGCGCGAGGAGTGGGTTGGTTGTGCGAAGCGGGACTTACCGGAGTGCGATGCTAGTAACGTACCCGGCAGGCCCGCAGGGCGCTGACCGAACTCCTCGAAAGGGAACACCATGGACCTTGGTATTGCGGGCAAGAAGGCGCTCGTGACTGGCGGAACGCGCGGCATTGGCCGGGCGACAGTTGAGTTGCTCGCCGCCGAAGGCGCGTCCGTCGCTTTCTGTGCACGCAACCAGGAGGCGGTTGACGATCTCGCTGCCGAGCTCAAGGGCAAGGGTGTGACGGTGTTCGCGCGCGCCATCGATGTGAGCAATGAGGAGCAGCTCAAGGGCTTCATCACCGATGCTGCAGCGGCACTCGGCGGCCTCGACATTCTGGTCTCCAACGTCACGGGCGGATCGCTCAAGGGCGCAGAGCAGTGGCAGCAGAGCCTCGAACTTGACCTCATGCCACTCGTGCATGCCATCGATGTGGCAACGCCCATCATGGAAGCAGCAGGTGGCGGCAGCATCATCGCTATGTCGTCCACCTTCGGCTTCGACAACGTATGGCCGAGCAGCCCGAACTCCTACGGTGCGTTCAAGGCCGCGATCATTCGCCACGCTTCTGCGGCCGCGCACGCACTTGCGCCCAAGGGAATTCGCGTCAACACCGTGTCGCCCGGTCCGGTCTACTTTGCGGACGGTGACTGGGGAAAGATCAAGGCCGGTCGTCCTGAGGTGTACGACAAGGTGCTGGGCTCGATTCCGCTCGGCCGCATGGGTGACCCCAAAGAGGTCGCCGCGGTCATCGTGTCGCTGGCCAGTCCGGTCATGGGCTACTGCGTGGGCACCAACGTGGTGTGCGACGGCGGCATGACCGTTCGCACCCAGTACTGATTTCACACCTGACCTTCTCGATCACGACTCGACGATGACGACCCCGGCGCGCTGTCGCACCGGGGTCGTTGACGTATTACTCGTGGTCGGCGGTAAGTGGCACGACCTGGACTTTGCCCGCCGTGAACTGCTGGCGCTGCTGGGCGATCACGATGCTGTCCGCTGCACGGTCCGCGACGACTTCACTGACACAGATGCGATCGATCAGGCAGACGTGGTGATCGCCTACACCTGCGATGTGCGACCGACACCACAGCAGAGCGCGGCACTCACAGCACATGTCACAGGCGGCGGACGTCTCCTTGCTCTTCACGCCACGAACTCGGCCATCGATGCGCCGGCTCCTGGCGAACAGCGAATGTTTGCGGTACCGGACGCTATGCCGGAATTCACCGCGCTCCTTGGCTCGCGATTCCTGGCCCACCCCCGGATCGCACCGGCTCGCATCGACGTGTGCCAACCCAAGGATCAGCTTGTTGCGGGTATCGAATCGTTCGACACAACCGATGAGGTCTACGTATGCGCGTGGGCGCCTGACGTCGATGTCATCCTCGACACCTCGCTGACGGCTGAGTGTCCGGGATTTCCAGACCCCGGGGTCGACATTGGTGCTCGGCTCCCAGTCCTGTACCGACGAAAGGTTGGCGCAGGCGTGATCGTGTATTTCACGCTGGGTCACTGTCGAGGTCGATTCGATGTGCGCGATATGGGAATCGACGATCTCGGTCACACCGATCGGATCGCGTGGGATTCTCCGCAGTACCGTGCCGTGCTGAAGCGTTGCGTCGACTGGGCTGTGCATGGTGAGAGCGAAGGTGAGGGAGCCGCATGAGCAGAACCGCAGTAGTGACGGGGGCCGGTCAGGGAATCGGTACCGCCGTAGCAGAGCGACTCATGCAGGACGGGTTCGACGTCCTTGCGGTTGACGTAAACGAGCAGCAGGTGCGCGAAGTTGCGAAGCGCCTGGGGTGCCGTCACGCGACGATAGACGTGCGGGAACCCGATCAGGTGGCGTCGCTTGCGACGCTTGCCCCTGAGGCGACCGTGCTCGTCAACAATGCGGCCATCCAGCGTTACCAGAATCTGCTCAGCACGACGGTGCAGGAGATGCGCGACATCCTCGATATCAATGTCATCGGCCCTGTCCTTGCAGCCCAGGCCCTTGTGCCGGTGATGGCGCGCAACGGTGGTGGCAGCGTCATCAACTTCTCGTCGATCACCTCCAAGGCGCATCCGATGGGAACCTCGCTTTATCCGGCATCCAAGGCTGCGATCAATCAGCTCACCGAGGCCATGGCGGTGGAGTTCGCACCCATGGGGATTAGGTGCAATGCCGTGGCTCCCGGCACGGTTGTGACTGAGGGCACGGCCGGTCACTACGGCAACGATGCGGCGCAGGCGGCCATCGCCGGATGCCTGCCGGTGGGTCGCATGGGCCAACCCATGGACATCGCCAATGCGGTGGCCTTCCTGGTGTCGGATCAAGCGTCATGGGTCACCGGGCAGGTCTTATTTGTCGACGGGGGATACTCGGCATCCACCGGACAATTCTTCCGTTGGGCCAGAAAGGCCCCAAAATGACGGGCGAGAAAGGCGCCAAAATGACCAGACCGTTCCGCTTCTCCATTCAGGCGTTCAGCTCGCCCACCCGCAAGGAGTGGGTCGAGCTTGCGCATAAGGTGGAGGCGTCGGGGTTCTCGGCCCTGCATGTGGCAGATCACTACCTCGGCCCCGGCAGCATGATCGAAGGCACCGGCCATCGCGTGCAGGCCATGGCGCTGATTCCGGCGATGACCGCAGCAGCGATGGTCACCAGCACCTTGCGTATTGGTTCGCGCATGGCATGTGTGAGCTACCACCTGCCGACCATCCTCACCAAGGAGATGGCGACGATCGACGTGCTGTCCGAAGGTCGACTTGAGGTGGGTCTTGGTGCGGGTTGGCTCGAGCGCGAATACGAGGCCCTGGGCATCCCCTTCGAGACACCGGGCAAGCGCATTCAGCTGCTTCGCGAAACAACGGAGTTCATGATTCAGGCGTTCGCCGCCGAAGGTGAGCTCGATTATCGCGGCGAGTTCGTGCAATCACACGGCTACACCGCGGTTCCCGCGACTGTTCAGCGACCACATCCGCCCATCATGATCGGCGGTGGTGCCCCCAAGGTGTTACGTCTGGCCGGCGAACTCGCCGACATCGTCAGCGTCAACTTCAACAACAGTTCGGGTGTCGTGGGAGCGGGCAGCATTGCCTCGTCCACCGCTGAAGAGACGCACAAGAAGATCGAGTGGATCCGCGAGGGAGCGGGTGATCGTTTTGACAGCCTCGAACTTGAGACCGCCACGTACTTCATCAGTGTCGAGGGTCGATCGCAGATCACTCCCGAAGCCGTGATGACTCGCACCGGAATGGACCTTGCGACGCTGCAGTCCTTTCCCCATGCGGCGGTGGGCAGCGTGGATCAGATCTGTGAGGAGTTGCAGCGGCGCCGTGAGGAGTACGGCTTTTCAGCCATCACGGTGGGGGATGCGCACCTTGATGCATTCCTTCCCATCGTCGAGCGATTGGCAGGAACCTGATGCATGAATATTCGCTAGCCCACCTCTCCATGATCGCAGTGCCGCCGATGCAGTTAGTGCGCGTCGCTCGCGAGACGGGATACGAGTACACGGGCTTTCGCCTCACACCCAGCCCCTCCACCGGCATCGACCACGGACTGCTTGGAGACACTCGAGAGTTGGATGACCTGCGTCACGCGATCGATGACTCAGGCGTGAGAATCCTCGATGTTGAAGTCATTCGCATGAAAGATCCGTCGGCAGTGGAGACTGCACGCCCGTTGCTGGAAGCGGCCAGAATTCTCGGCGCCCGATACGCCATTGCAACGATTGAAGATTCTGATCACGCGCGCCGTGTCGACACACTCGCTGCTGTTGCACAGCTTGCGGCAAGCCAGGGAGTCAGTATCGCGGTGGAGTTCATGCTGTTCTCGGCTGCGCGCACACTGAGCGAATGTGTCGAGGTGGTGCAGGCGGCGGGGCAACCCAACGTCGTCGTGCTGGCCGATGTGCTGCACCTCATCCGATCGGGTGGAGCGCCGGCAGACCTTGAGCGGTATCCGGCATCGCTGTTTCCATATGCACAGGTCTGTGGAGCTGTCGGGGCCAATGCTGCTGCCGATCCCGAGGCGGCTCGAGCCGAAGCTGTCCGCTCGCGACTCATGCCATCGGATGGCGATCTCCCTGTGCGGGCATTCTGCGATGCACTACCCCCCGCGACCATCCTGTCGGTCGAGGCTCCGCTGGATGGACAGGCGTCGCCCGAGGATCCGCTGGCTCTTGCAGTGACGATGCTCGCCTCCGCGAGGCGTGCCGCAGGTGATGCAGCATGACGACATCAGCAGCAGAACCACTGAGCATCGACGGGCTGGTCAATGTGCGTGATCTGGGTGGTCTTCGCACGGTGGACGGGCGCACGATTCGCTCTCGCCAGGTGGTGCGCAGCGACAACCCCAAGTCCCTTACCCTGCAGGGACACGCGGATCTTCTTGATGTTGTTGCTCCACGCACCGTCGTCGATCTACGCATGGATGTAGAAGTCGAGCGCGAGGGCTACGTCCTTGCCGGAGATCTCGTGACGGTCATCAATCACTCCATGCTCCCGCAATCGGGTGTGACGCCCGAGCAGATTGAAGCAGGAATGGCGGACAACCTTGTCGAGGACTACCGCCGGCAGATCGAAGCGAATGCCGCCTCGATCATCGCCGCTCTTGAGTTGATGGCTGAGGCGTCGTCGCGCCCGGTGATGATCCATTGCACGGCGGGTAAGGATCGAACCGGCATTGTGACGGCGCTGCTGTTGGACATTCTTGGGGTGGACCACGAAACGATCGTCGCGGACTACCACGTCACTCACGGCAACATGGCGCCGATCCTGGAGCGAATCCGTGCTGCTCAAGTCTTTCAAGACAACGGGCTGGCGACAGCTCCGACGTGGATCTTCGAGGCGCATCCCGACACGATGCGCGAGTTCTTGCGGCATGTCACTGAGACATACGGCGGCGCCGAAGGCTATGTGCTGGCCAAGGGCATGAACCCAAGCGCGGTGGACCGCCTGCGAGCTGAGCTGCTCGAGGACGAGCAGCGAAGCGGCTGAAGCTAGCGCTAGGAGATGACCTCGCCGCCATCGACCAGCAGCGTCTGGCCGGTGACGAATGACGCGTCTTCACTGAGGAAGAAGCAGATGGCGGCTGCAAGTTCCTCGGGACGCCCCATGCGCTTCATCGGGATCGCCGCACCGAAGATCTCTTCACCCCGTTCCATATCGCCACCGCGCTGAAGCATGAGCGGAGTGGTCATGCCGGTGATGGTGCGGCCGGGTGCGATGCAGTTGACGCGCACCTCAGGCAGTGCCTCAAGGGTGATCTGGCGCGTGAGACCGGTGATGCCGGCCTTGGCAGCGCCATAAGGAACGTTGTTGTTGTTGGCCATGAAGCCGGCCGTTGAAGCAATCGTCACGATGGATCCGCGCCCGCGGGCCTTCATGACGGGCAGCGTGTACTTGCACACATTGAAGGTGCCACCGACGTGTACCGCGAGCATGCGCATGAACCGCTCAGAGTCCCATTCGGCTGTCGGCCCGAACTCGGCATGACCGGCAGCCGCGAGCACGAGATCGATGCCGCCAAGTTGAGCGACGGTCGCGTCGACCGCCGCTTTGACCTGTGCCTCGTCGGCGACATTCGCGGCGAGACCGACGCAGCCGTTTCCGATCTCAGCGGCCACAGCCTGCGCCTTGGCGAGGTCGAGGTCGACGAGAGCGGCTCGGCCTCCCTCGGTTACCACACGCTCGGCAGTCGCACGGCCGATGCCGCTTGCTCCGCCGGTGACGAATAGGACCTTGTCGGTGAAACGCATGTCGGAGCCTTTCAGCGGAAGAACGCGAGGGAAGGAGTGGTGGTCAGTGCTTGCCGGACGGAGAGTCGGAGGGACGAGCCGCCTCGGACGCGGCCCACATCTTGGCGCTGTCAAAGCCGATGCGGGTCTGGGGGATCAGCTCGAACACGACCCGCTCGGGCGAATCCAGCATGGCAAGGAAGGCTGCGGCCTTCTCCGGCTCACCCGGGCGCATAGCGTCGGCGAACTCCGGCAAGATGCGATCCAGGGTTTCGCGGTCCTGGTGGACGATGGCCTCGCACTTGTAGGTCAGCGACTGACGCTCCTTGATGACCGAACCCTTGGAGGTGATCGCGATGCTGACGCGCGGATCCTTGCGAATCTGGTTGACGCGCGGGCGCTCCTCGCTAGCAGTGAGCCAGAAGCGACCGTCGCGGAAGATGTAGTTGACGATGACGCCCATCGGCCAGCCTTCTTTGCCGGCCCAAATGAACGTGCACTCGATCTGTGCGTCGAAAAGCGCCTGCTCAGAATCGGCATCCAGGGAGTAGGACTTGACGTTCTCCCAGTTCTTCGCTTGCTCGGCCATGCCAGCCTCCGGAAGTCAACGGTGGGGAAATAATAGGAAATCCTTGTATTCCCACCCTAGCGTTGTCTAGCGTGGTGGGTGGCCGGTTCGGCCACCGGCGCTTCAGCCACCGATCAAGGAGTCTGCATGACCAAGTCCCTCCAGGAAATCTCCGATCGAATGGAGATCGACGAGGTCCTCGTGCGTTACTCCCGAGCCTTGGACTTCAAGAATTTTGATGAGATCGAGCCGCTCTTCACCGACGACGCGGAGTTCGACGCGGGAAGCCTCGGCAAGCCGCAGGGGCCCCACGCCATTCGCGCGATGATTCAGGCGTCCTTGGAGAAGTTGGACTCCACGCAACACTCTCTGGCCAAGAGCCTGATCACCTTCACCGACCCGGACACCGCCGAGGTGCGCACCTACCTCATCTCCCAGCACATCCTCGGTGAGAAGCACTACTTCATCGGCGCTGAGTACGCCGATCGTCTCGTCCGCACCCCGCAAGGGTGGCGAATCGCCTATCGTCGCCTCGATCGGATGTGGAAGGAAGGCGACCGCAGCGTCATCACGCGCTCGCACTGACACCGACTGACATCACCCGTACTGCCCGTTCACCTCGTTTGGCCGCCTCACCGACACAAGGAGTTTCCATGCAGAGCTGGATCACCGACACCGAGCAGAGCGAGCGCTTTCCGCTGTACACGCGCGGCAACGCTGATGAGGTCGGCCCCGATCCGTTCACCCCGCTCAACTGGACCCTCACCTGGGAGCAGGGCATCGTGCCGGGCACCGCGTGGGGGTGGATCCACATGGGCACCTTCAAGGAGGGCGAGTTCCTGTGGAGCAAGCCCGAGACCTACGGCAGCTGGGGTGGCTACTTCTTCAACCAGGTGTCGGTGGGTCGTGTCTTCGGCCACCGCATGCCGGGCGCCAGCCCCGAGGCGATCGACATCTCCTTCTTCGGACAGAACCCGACGGTGCCGCCCTATGTCCATGACCCGCGCGACGATGACGAGGAGTGCTCGGCCGCGCTTGCCGCAACCATGGGCGCCATCCTCGGCGGCTCGCACAAGGCCGTTCGTGACGACCTGATCTCGTTCGCCAAGCAGTGCCGGGCCACGCGTCCCAATCTGGCGACGATCAGTGACGAGGAGCTCGTTGACTACGGACGCACGGCGGCCCGCTGGCAGAACCGCGGGTGGGATCTGTATGCGCAGGTCGTCATCGGCGCTGCGGTCGGCCCGGGCATCGTGCAGGGCATTGCCGATGCCGTGGGCAAGCCCGAGCTCGGCATTCAGATCTTCGCCGCCGTCGGCGAGGTGGAGTCGGCCGGTGTGCCCAACCGCATCTGGGATCTCTCGCGCCTGGTGCGTCAGTCGCCCGAGCTCTCGGCAGCCTTCGATGCCGGCACCGACGGCGTGGCTGACCGCCTTGCCGCGACTGCTTCGGCAGCGGACTTCGTGCACCTGTTCAGTGACTTCCTCGCTGAGTGGGGTCACCGCGGAGTCAACGAGTGGGAGATCAGCGCCGACACGATGCTCATCAACCCGCAGCTCGCCTACCGCATGATCGATCGCGTGCGTAAGCAGGAGGACGCCATGTCTCCCGCCATCCGTGGCGCTGAGGCTGCTGCTCGTCGCGCTGCGGCGGAGGCAGAGCTCACGGCAGCCGTGGCGGGCGATGAGGCTAGTGCGGGCATGCTCGCCGCGGGCATCGCCGCAGGTCAGAGTTCCTACCGATTCCGCGAGGGCGGCAAGAACGCCTGCGTCATGATGCTGCAAGAAGCCAAGCTGGCGTTCCGCGAGCTTGGTCGCCGCATGGCCGAGCGCGGCAACCTTGTCGATGCCATGGACATCTTCATGCTCAAGGACGACGAGCTCGACGCCTACCTGAGCAATCCCGGCGCCATGAAGCAGGAGCTCGCCAATCGCAGCGTGGACTTCGCGGAGCTGGGCAAGGTTGATCCGCCTTACGTCGTCACCTACGGCAAGCCGGTTCCGCCGATCAGTGAGTGGCCCAAGCGCGCGTCGCGCACAGAAGGCGTTGCGGCGACCACCGGTATGGAGCTCAAGGGCGTCCCCGGGTCTACCGGCAAGGTCACGGCACGCACACGCGTCGTCGCCGACCTGTCGCAGGCCGACGATCTGCAGCCCGGCGAAATCCTGGTGTGCACCACCACCGACCCGTCATGGGTTCCGCTGTTCATGATCGCCAGTGCGGTGATCTGCGAAATCGGTGCGCCGGGCAGTCATGCGGTGATCGTCAGTCGCGAACTCGGTGTGCCGTGTGTGGTGTCAGTTCAGGGCGCCGGTCACCTGCTCAAGACCGGAACACTTGTCGAGCTCGACGGTTCGACGGGCACTGTGCGAGTAGTTGAAGGGGCGTGAACGAACCACCGTTCGGGGTTCGCGCACCGTTCCTGTTCGGCAATCCGGACGCCACGCTCGTCACGCTCGCCCGTCATGGGCAGCAGGCGTATCCGGTTGCCGATCACTTCGACCCGGTCGCGTGGGCTGATCCGCCGCTGTCTGACGTCGGTGTGCGTCAAGCTCAGGCGCTAGGGCGCGCATTGGCAGGCGAACAGATCGATGTGGTGGCGTGCAGTGAGTTGTCTCGCGCCCGGAGCACGGCTGAGATCGCGATGGCCGGTCGCGACGTCGAATGGATCATCGACCACGAGCTGCGTGAGATCGACTCGTTCCGCGACCTCGAGTTCGGTCAGCTGCCGGTCGATCATCTCCCGCATGACGAGTGGCAGGAGCGCCAGCGCAGTTTCTTGAAGGACCGTCGATGGGACGCGATGCCGTTCAGTGAGTCATCCGCGGACTTTCGCATGCGAGTCCTTGCTGCGCTGAATCGCGTCATTGAGGCGCATCCGGGTGGCCGCATTCTCATCGTGAGCCACGGGGGTGTGATCAATGCCTACATCGCTGACCTACTCGGCCTGGATGAAGACTTGTTCTTCCTGCCGCACCACTGCTCGATCACCGAAGCGGCGGTGCACGACGACATTCGTCGGTTGCGGTCCATCAACGAACATCGCCACCTCGAACCTGACATTCTGACGAACTAGGCGAGCGCGAAGGAGAGCCATGACCGACACGGTTCCGCAGTATCAGGCCGGTACACACGACGCCATGGATCGAAGCGAGGCGTTGTCGATTCTTGATCGTCTTGCGGCCCATCTTCGTGATGGCACGACCGACATGGCACCTGATCAGGTGCGCGTTCCGATCTCCTATTACCTCGACGAGGGCCTGTGGGAACAGGAGATGGAGACGATCTTCCGCCGCATTCCTCTGCCGGTGGTGCTCTCTGCGGAACTACCGAACCCCGGCGATTACAAGGCGCTGCGCGTGTGCGGTCGCGAAATTCTCGTCGTGCGTGGCGCTGATGGAGTCATGAAGGCGATGATCAATGTGTGCCGACATCGCTCGATGAAGCTCGTGTCGGAAGGCTGCGGCAATGCCCGCCGATTCAGCTGCGGCTACCACGGATGGACCTACGGCACTGACGGCAAGCTTCTTGGCGTCACGCAGGAAGGCACCTTTGGCGACGTCGATCGCGAGACCCATGGATTGATCGAACTGCCGTGCCAGGAGCGAGCCGGCATCGTGTTCGTGTGCCTGACCGCTGGACTGGCCATGGACATCGATGCGTGGCTGGGTGAGGCTCTTCCGTATCTCGAGCGACTCGAGCTCGCTTCATGCACTCACTTCACCACCAAGGAACTGCGCGGTCCCAACTGGAAGGTGACACTCGACGGGTACCTCGAGGGCTACCACTTCGCGACTTTGCACCCCAACACTGTTTTCCTCACCAATCACAGCAACCGCATGACTTTCGATCCGCTGGGTCCGCACCTGCGCAATGTGTTTGCGCTGAAGTCCCTCGACGACGAGATGGCCAAGCCGCGCGACGAGTGGAACCCGGCGACCACGATGGGGTTGGTGTACTGGCTGTTCCCAGGAATGTCGATTGCCGGGGGCTGGCGAGAGCGCACCGTGGTGTCAATCATGCTGCCGGGCGACTCGTGGGGGGAGTCGATGACGTGGCAGACGACATTGCTGCGTCATGCACCGGGCACAGCCGACGAGCGGGCCGAGGCAGAGCGCACCGCAGAGTGGTTCTTCGCGGCGTTCCGCGATGAGGACTACGCGGCACAGACGCAGGTGCAGAACGGGCTGGCGTCGATCGCCGACTCCGAGATGGTCATCGGCCGCAATGAGATCGCCGTCCAGTACGCCCACGACACCGTTCGCCGACTCATGGTCGGGGAGCCTGTCCACGGCACTCGGGAGTGGCTGGGCCGCTAGCCAGGTTCGTGGACTTCCTGCATTTCTCTCTGGCCGGTGGCAGACTGACCGCGGCCCCACGGGCCATCCCTGCATGCGCTGCCCAGGGCAGTAGACGAGAGGAAAAGTGATGTCCGAGAAGGCCTGGATCGTCGACACCGAGCCGAGCAAGCGGTTCCCGGTGTACACCCGACTCAACGCGGCCGATGTCATGCCCGAGCCCATCACCCCGCTCGGTGCGTCGATGTGCTGGCGCCCGATGGTGCTGCCGGGCTGGGCTTCCGGTTACGTGCAGGACGCCTGCTTCACGTCCGATGAGATGACCGAGGAGTCGTCGGTTGCCGGCTTCATCTACGGCTACCTCTACATCAACCAGAGCTCGGTGCGCGTTCTGGGCATCCGCAAGGGCATGACGTGGGAGCTCATCGACCAGATGTTCTTCAACTCACCCGGTGCTCCAGCACACGTTCCGTCCGACACGGACGCCAACGAGGCGCTGACCGCTGCTGCTCCGGCACGCTCCGGGTGGGTCCTGACCACCACCAACTTCCCGGAGGTCGAGGAGGACGAGATCCTCGCCGACCGCATCCGCAATGAGCGCCCGAACCTCAAGGGCCTGTCCAACCGTGCACTCATCGCACGTGCACGTTCGGTGATGCCGTACGAGCGCCTTGCCTGGCGTTCGGAGCAGATGGCGGCGTCCAATGCAGCACTCGGACCGGCTGTTGCGACCATGATGCTCGGCGACAAGGCGCATCTGCTCGTTGCGATCCTGGGTTACGCGGGCGAGGTCGAATCAGCCGCACCGACGTATGCGCTCTGGGCTCTGTCGCGCACGCTTCGTGCCGATGCCAAGACCTCCGCTCTGTTCGACAAGGGCCTTACCGCTGTTGAGGCTGCGTACCCCAGCGCCCACGGCCAGTTCTGGTCAGAGTTCGGCGCGTTCCTCGACGAGTTCGGTTACCGCGGACCCAGCGAATGGGATCTCGGCACCGACTCCTGGGAGTCCAAGCCCTCGCTGCCCTTGGCCCTCATCGATCGAATGCGTCACCTCGAGGATTCTGATTCCCCGCATGCCAAGCAGGCACTGCATGCATCGGCAACCGACAAGGCGATGGCCGAGGCCACCGCGGGAATGGACGAGGCCACCGAGGCTGCGTTCCGCGGAGCTATCGGCTCCGCCCGTCGTTTCGCCGGTTGGCGCGAGAGCGGCAAGTCCTCGTGCATCAAGATCATGAACGAGGCGCGCATGGCGTTGCTGGAGTTGGGCTACCGACTCGAGGCTGATGGCGTGCTCGATCACGCACGCCAGATCTTCATCGCCCTTGATGAGGAGCTCGACGCACTCGCCCTGGGAGGTACCGACTCCATCAAGGCGGCGATCCGTGAACGTGAGAAGGGCTGGAAGGAACTGTGGAATCTCGACGTTCCGATGTTCATCGACAGCTCCAAGGGCATCCCGCCCATCTCGTCGCTGCCGAAGAAGGGTGCGTCCAAGGCTGCTCGCGCGACCGTGGGCACCACGCTCAACGGTGCGGCATCCTCGCAGGGCATCGTCGAAGGCACGGTTCGCGTGGTGCTCAGCACCGATGCGATCTCGGACTTCCAGCCCGGTGAAATCCTCGTCGCACCGCAGACCGATCCGTCATGGACACCGCTGTTCATGGTGGCATCCGGCGTTGTCGTCAACACCGGCTCGATGGGCTCACACGCCATGATCGTCGCGCGCGAGCTCGGCATCCCGTGCGTGGGCGGCATCCCGGGCGCGACCGACATGCTCAAGACCGGCGACGTTGTGCGCGTCAACGGCGGCACCGGCGTGGTCGAGGTCCTGTCGATCGCCTAGCACCGTTAGTAGTCGGGGCCCGAGCGAATGCGCTCGGGCCCCGACTCTTTGCTTGGTGGCTTCAGTACCTAGAGCTGCATGGCAAGTTCGAATGCCTGCTTGGTCGCGAATGTCATGCGTCGCGGTGCAAAAGCATCGCCCAGAAGGTGCACGCGCGGATGGTGCGGCTTGACGGCGCGGTACAGCGCGTCGTTGCCGATCCCTCCGGTGACGAGCACGACCGAGTCGGTCTCCACACTGAACGAGCGGCCGCTGTAGGAGTGCGCAAAATCCACGCGGTCGGCATGAATCTGCACCGCACGGGCGTTCTGCACGATCGCGACCCCCTCGTTATCGAGGCTGGCCAGCATCGCTCCGATCGAGTACTTGCCCACCAGCGGTGACGGACCGGGGGTGCGGAAGGTCAACGTCACCTCGTGGCCCTGGGACGCAAGGTGATCGGCCACCGACAGTGGGGCGGGCCCATCGTCTTCGGCTAACACCAGTACACGACGGCCCAAGGGACGTGCGATCCCCATCACCACGGCGTCCGCGCCGCTGACGTGCGGCAGGAACTCACCAGGAATCCCGGGGCGGCGTCCGCGTGCCCCGGTGGCGAAGGCCACGACGTCGACGTCGGCATCGAGAACACTGCGGACGTCGGCTCGTCGGCCGAGATAGACCGGGATGTCCATCTGCTTCAGGCGTCG
>Ga0209189_1002172_pt1 | contig 14049 bp, 14 predicted proteins | sample C_130820_EF_Meta_FD_187308 | JGI IMG/M metagenome (GOLD analysis project Ga0209189, IMG submission 187308) | Freshwater microbial communities from Lake Croche, Canada to study carbon cycling - C_130820_EF_MetaG (SPAdes) (version 3) | ecosystem: Environmental > Aquatic > Freshwater > Lake... | reverse complement strand
TCGTCTGTCTCCGAGCCTGTCTCGGAACACCACGATTTAATTATACTACTATGTTATATTCACTTATTATTGTATCAACTGATGTTCCACGATTCTTACTCATATTACTTATCACTTTTAATGTATTTGGTTGTGATTGAGCGTGTTTAATGTTTATCTTAAAATAAGATGCTTCACCTATGCTATCATATGTGCGTATATAATGCTGTAAGTTTTCATCGGTTACCCTTTGTCCCTTTGCTGATTGCAATAATGGACCTGAATTTAATGATACCACTGCATTATGTATTTTTCTACTGCGTGTAGTAATTTCTTTCTTTCCATATACCGAACTTGTTTTATATCGATTTATAATTATCTTTGTTGTATGGTCTTTATAATAAACTAAATAATTATCTGTTTTATCTTTTAATTGTTTGTAATCACTGAGAGAAATAATTATTACATTACAATCTTTATTTCTAAATTGATAATCAAATATTAATGTATTTACTAAATAGTTAACATAATCTCGTTGATTATATAAATCATCTATATAATGTTTTATTGTTTCATAAGATGGCAATGTTTCATTTAACAATACTTTGTTATTATCTTTTTGTTCAATTTGCAATGGTTTTAATTCTTTCACATATTCTTCTAACTCTCTTACATCTTGCAATGAATTACGTTTAATAGAACAAAATAGATTGATATAATTCATTTGCGTACCTAACCCAAGATTAGTACTCTTTATCATATTGATTAAATTTTTATTTGATGTAGATGTTACCCAATTATTAGATTGATTGAATTGTTTTGTTAATCTATTGTATTCCTTTGTATAATTTGAAACAGTTTTATCTGATAATTTACGTGGTTGTTTTTGTCGTTCAGTAATGTAATCTATTAATTCACTCATCTTATATATAACTTATATAAGTTTTCTCTAAATTATAACCCACACATTATTTTATCTTTTGTAATCATTTTATTCTTTTGACTATAGTAAATAAGGCAGTAACGTGTTCCTATAAATTCACCTGTTTGATGGTAAAGTTTGTTCCCATTGAACAAAACAATATTATCTTTGATATTAAACTCTTTTCTCTCTTCACTTTGATTTGGATAAATGATTAAATTGCCATTTTCATAATTTCCAATTCCAGTAATACAACTTAAACCATAATTATTTATGTCTTTATGCTTTGTGCTTGTTACATTACGATTTACTGTTATACAACTATAATCATAACCAGTTGGCAATATCATATTTCCATATTGAACTAATAAATCAAACAATTCTGGAAACTTCTTATTAGTTACATATTCATTATTAGGATGATACTTTATCTTCCCAGCTCCGAAATTAATGCAACATCCATTCTCATTCTTGCCAATGATTTTCCCTCTACCCTTAATTCCATTTGCAACATTTGGTAACTTTGTTTTTTCTAATTCAATAAACAATTTCTCTCTTAATGTCTTTTGTTTATTTGAGTTACTGAGAGAAAAAGAATAAATATTTAAATTATTTTCATTCCATCTATCCAATCTATCAATATGTATTTTTTGTTTTATGTTTTTAATAACGAACTCAGTTATACCATTCTTTCTCGTAAATATTCTTCCATAATCAGGATAATTTGATTTTAAAAAAATACATTGTTCCATTGCTGGTTCTTTTCGTTGCTCCAATGTTCCAAGACCACCAATTTTGTTATAAAACTTCGTCTTGATACCAACCTTGTTGTAGCGTAACATTATGCCATCATTTATCCAATATTTAAGCGTTCTCTCTACGTCTTCCTTTTCATCCTTAAGTGGATTGAGAGAAGTTAATGATGGTCTATTTATAATGCCATAAAATGTTCCTATCATAAACTTAAGTCCGATACTACGGTGTTCCTTTAATTGTCTATAAAATTGATTGAATACTGGATAGACACTCCAAATATAACTTTTTAACTTCAAACAATCATTAAATGCTTCTATTATTAAATTTTGTAATGAATCAAAGAGAGAAATTGATAAATCAACTTTGTCAATATCATCATCTAAGTATAAAATACATTGACCTTCAGGATATTGTGATTGGATGAAGTTACGTTGGTTTGCAATCCCTAAAGGTCCTATGAATAAGTTATTATACATTTTTGTGTCTAAAGTATTTACATATTCATCATAATCTTCATCGACGCAATATATATTTATCTTTTCTCTCGGTATATTGTTTTTAGAAAGCATTGATAAGGTTTTATTGTTACAAATTGTTGCTCGTTTGTAACTTGGAATACAAATAATATAATTCATTTAATAATAGATTATATTATAATTTCTAAGAATTGTTTTCATAATTCAGATGTTTCTTTGTTTTAAAATGCTTCGTCTTGTCATATACACGATACGAACCACCACATCCACATATATGCTTTTCTAAATAATGATTTTTGTTTTTCTCATAATAAGTTTTGTAATAAAGTTGATTTTCTTCACGATGGGCTTGAGCATACTCTTTACGACGTAGTTTGACTTTATCAATATTATCTTTATCGTATTGTCGGTTTCTCTCAATAATCCTTTCCCTATTTTGAATATAGTATGACTTACGATTAAATAATAGAATGGCTCCGATTTGGTTCAACACATTATTATAAGAATTGATATACTCCTGCTCTTTTGAACAACGATTTTCATAAGTTCCAACCAATGATGTTTCGAGTTCTTCAATTTCCCAATTGTTAAATCCTCCGTGCAATCGTATAACCTTATATACTTTTAAGTTATACGCATCGTGGTTTTGATTATTACACGCACGTTGATGTGTATCTTTTCTCATCTTTAAATCAGTCGTTGAACCTACGTATACATATGGAATTTCTTTATTCTTACACACAATCTTATAATAAGTAACTGGTATAATAGTGTAGTCAATCATTACTCAATAACTTATTATTTCTTTAAGTCTTTTATATATTAATGTCTTTATATATTCTTAAAGTCTTTTTGAAAAGGACTTAAAGACAACTGCCTATATATATATAACAACCAAGAAATAACAAACAAACTAATAAAGAATGTGCCGACCAAAGCAAATCCTCACCGAAGAGCAAATTATTGCTAAAAAAATGATAATTAAAGAAAAGCGAAAGCAATACTATCAACAATCTAAATTTAAAAAACAATATAATAAATGTATTGATATTATTGTTAACAATAATATTAATTTAGATAATATTCGTAATTCACTGAGCAATTGGTTTCCATCATTGTATAAGGATGAACCAATTGAAGAACCAATTACAGTTACTATCAATGAAGTAATTGATGAACCAATTGATGAACCGGTTGAAGAACCAGTTGATGTACCAGTTGAAGAACCAATTGATGAACCAATTGATGAACCGGTTGAAGAACCAGTTGATGTACCAGTTGAAGAACCAGTTGATGTACCAGTTGATGTACCAGTTGAACCAATCATTCAAGAGATAATATGTTCTGAAGTAAATGATATTATTGTTGTAAATGCGGAGGTTTTAATAGATAACATTATTGAAAATGAACCTCTAACTTTACAAATCCAAGAGTTGCAAGTTGAAGGTGAAGATGAAGATTATGATATTCCTGATGAAGAATATGAACGCAGACAATTTGAGAATGATTTAGAATATTTTTTATATAGACGAATTAAATTTATAAAAAAGTGTAAAGAAGATGATGAAAAAGAAAAATTACAAAAAGAAAAATTAGAAAGATTAGAAAAAGAAATATTAGAAAAAAAAGAAAAATTAGAAAGATTAGAAAAAGAAAATATAGAAAAAGTAACGAAAATAAGTAAATCAAGGTTAGAACAAAAAAGAATGGAAATAATTAAAAAACGACGATTAGAAGAAGAACAACGAAAATTATTGCTTGGTCATAACAAAGATGTAATTCAACAAATAGAAGATATTAAATTATCTAATAACAATTTATTAAATAATTATAACAAATGTAAACTGGATTATGATAATTACATCGACAATCATAAAGAAAATGGTATTACTACATTATTAAATAATTTATCGTCATACATTGAAAAATTGAGCATTGTTGATTACGATAAATTGCAATATTTTGAAATAATGTTATATCATAATAGTATCAAAGAAACACAGAATACAGTTAAATCATATATAGAACGTATATACGATAAAATGAAAAAGAAATCATAATTATTTATTGAATTTCATATCTCTGCCATCCTCATAAATAGTTAATTGTCCGAATAATTCCATATTTTCAAAATTATTATTATTATCATTAATAAATTGTGGTTTTGTAATGATTTTAAGTAATGTTTTATATGCCTCACTAATATTATTTATTGTAACTTTGGATGATGTTAATTTTTCTGAAGTTCCAAATTCACCCTTATAATTAATTTTAGTCAGTCTTTTTTCATCATAGCAATTATCTAATAATTTATTTCCATATTCAGTGCTAATTAATTTTAATAATCTTAAATCGTGACTTTGATTATTTTTATAACTAAGAATGTAATTATTTTCTTTTGCAACCGAGTCAGAAATTTTCAAAAAATAATTACTATGGTCATCATTGCAATCAGGAATATTATCTACTATGTTTTTTATATCAGTTGAATTTATATTATCGATTCTATTATTAAAATAAGACCTTCCATAATCAATTATCTTTACAATATATCGTGATTTAAATGATATAGTTGTTCCATTATTGAATTCATAATTATATTGTATATATTTGTTGTTTACAGGTTCATATAATAATATATTCTCACGATGTAAATCATAATGAGTAAAATCTGATTTTATTGAATATAAAGAATGATATATTTGAAATAAAGTGGGCATTAAATCCTCACTCCAAAATAGGTTATCAGATTGTAATATATTACGTAAAATTATTGGATTATGTAAATATTCAATTTGTATTAATATGTTTGTTGGGTCATTACACGATACGGTTATTGCTTTTTTTATATCATCTTTATTGCTTGATTTAATATTATAAAATTCTTTATTTTTATTTAAATCTTTTGGTTTTAAACTAAAATTATATGTTTCTAAGAATGATGGTAATTTTTTATAAATTGTATTAATAAAGAATTTACCAACCATATATTCATAAATTAGATTATCACCTGTTATTTGTTTGCAACTTTTTATAACTGTATAAGCACTAAATTTTAACCTTTGATAATGTACCTCATTGACTATACCATTATCACCATCTCCTATTTTTATAATACTTTTCTTGTAATGAAAATTATTGAAATTATTAAAAAAGTATTTTATTTTATCTACTTCTTCACCAAATGCTAAACAAGTTCCTACATCATTACATACATTACTTAAAAAGTTTGCTGTAATAGTATATCTTTTCTTTCTTATAAGTTTGCTTATCTTTAACCCTGCTTCTTCTACAGTAATTTGTTTTGTTACTGGTGGTTCTTCTACAAATGGATTTGGTTGTTCATTGATAACTATAAATTTTATTTTCTTTTTTTTAGTTTCTTTTGGTGCTTGTATTGGTGATGGTTCTTTTGGTGCTTCTTTTGGTGCTTGTTCTACTGCTGATTTTTTTTTTCGTTTTTCAACAACAGGTTTTTTGTATGTTGCTCTACATTCAGGAGTAGATAAAGCACACGCATAACTTAATCCGTGTTCTTGAGCAAATGCTTTAATATGCAATATCCAAGCATTGGGCATAATAATAATAATATATATATATATTGAGATTATATTATTATTCGTAGTTATGTTAACAATATTCTTGTAATTCAGGATTTAGTTCAAGATTTCCTCGTGTTGTATTCCAAGTCTTATTTTCATTATTCCAAAATGCGCCCAATTTTTTTACCTTATCCTTATCATCATAATCTACTTCCAATGTTTCAATTATATATTTTTCTAATGTTTTTATTCCTTTAACGATATACCAAAGTTTTTTATCATTGTCCCATCTAGCACCATTCTTTTTTGCTTCATCTTTCTCATCATATGGAACTTTTAAATAAGTTTTCATTTTCCCTATAGTTATATTATATATTATTACTATTTAAATAGTAATTTTTATATTATATAAAAGAAATTAAAAATGCACGGAACGTATCTTCAAAATAAAAAGTCTTATCAAACGTATGTTAAGAAGAATCCTGAAAAAATCAGAGCTCTTAATAATAAGGCAGTTAAGCGTCATTATCAATGGAAAAAAATTCAAAAAGAATTTTTCAATATTCTCATTATTTTTTAATTATTTATTTGAGTTTAAAAACTACTTAAACAAATAATATATAATATATATATATATTAACAATAGGGAGATGCTAACAAACTTTACTTTAAACAAAATTCAATCAATTTATAATAATAAAACTATTCTTAATGAATATATTGATGATAGATTAAATTCTTTAATACAGAATAATATTGGCATTGAATTTGGAGATAATCATTATCAACGAATTCATCACGGATTTGCTAATGAACAAGCACATCTTAATACTTTATTTAGTAAATATAATAAAAAAGATAAATGTCTTAAAATTAAAATTAAATTACCCGAACATTCTTGGGGTCGTATTCTTCCCGAAGATCACGCAAGTTTATCTGTATTACATCGTCCTACTCGTCATTCTCTTTGTGATAATACTTATGTTGATATTGATATTATTTCCTGTTGCCAATCTGTATTTCAAAATGTTCTATCATTAAATGGTGATTTATCATATATTTATTTAAAAAAATATTTAGATAATCGTGATGAAATATTTAATAGATTACAAATAAAATATAATGTTAGTCGTGATAACATTAAAAAATTATTTACTGCATTAGCATTTGGTTCTTCTGTTAATACTTGGTATAAAGATAATAATATTCAAAATGATTATGATAATGATGTTGTAGGATTGCAAAATGAATATCATAAATTAATGGAAATTATTTATGATGCTAATCCTAAAATATGTGATGATATTCTTAAAAAAAATCCACATTACTTTATTAAATATAATACTCCTGAATCATTGCTTTCTAAAAAGAAAAGAACTACAATGGCATTATTTTATCAAACTGTAGAGAGATATATTCAAGAAGAATGTATTAATTATTTGGTTAAGAACAAAGATTTCAAATTAAAAGATATTGTTCCTTGTCAAGATGGATTTATGATATTAAAGAATTTATATTATAATGACATTGTTATTGATTGTCAACAAGTTATTAAACAAACATTCAATTTTGATATTAAATTCAAGGTGAAAGAATTTGATGAAAAATTTTACATTCCACCATACATTAATGATAAGGATTTAATTAAGTTGAAAAAAGAAGAAGAGAGAAAAAAGAAGGAAGAAGAAAAGAAAGCAAAGGAAGAAGAAAAACAAAGAAAGAAACAAATTATACAAAATAGCAATGATTTATTACAACTACAAAAAGAAGAAGAATTAAGATTAAAACAAGAAGAAAAGGATAAACATTTACAAGGAAAAATATTTGCTGAAAGTGATAAACACGCAGCTGAAATAGTATTATCATACTTAGGAAAAAATGTATTTTATTGGAAGGGAAAAACATTTCTTAAAAACGATAATATTTGGTCGTGTGATAAATTATTTGTTGATAATTCTATTTATAACTTTATTATCAATTTAGATATTCATAAATTAAGCAATTATTTTCCTATTCCATATTCTGCCAATAGTAAAAGTGCCAAAGCAATTCAAGAAGTATTTAATTCAATAATTATTACTTCAACTGAAGATAAAATTTTATATCATAAATTTCATACTACAACAAAAAATAAGTTATGTTTTAAAGATGGCGTGTTAGATTTTAAAGATAAAAAATTTTATACTTGGGATGAAATAGATTTTGAATATTATACTTGTATTCAAATTAAACGTAATTTTAAAGATTATTTTGAGAATCCAAATAGAGATATTATTAATGAAATTAAAAATAAATTGATAGATGGAATGTATGCTGATAAATCTGATATTGCTTTACAATTCTTTTCAAGAGCTATAACTGGAAATTATGAGGATAAAAACTTTCTTACTTATCTTGGGAATAGGGATTGTGGCAAAGGAGTTCAATATAATTTATTAGAAACTGCATTTGGAGATTATGTTAGAACATATGAATTAGGAAATGTTCTATATAATTCTAAAACTGCCGGAAGTGAAAATGTTGATTGTTCTAAAAAATTATACTGGTTATTAGATTTAGAATTTGTGAGATTAGCAATAAGTCAAGAAGTACCTGATAGTAAATCTGGATTAGTTGTTAATAGTAAAATTTGGAAAAAAGCAAATGGTGGTGGTGATACAATTGTTGCAAGAAGAAATTTTGATAGATGTGATACTCATTTTACAATTGAAACAACTTTTGCTAATTTTGGTAATTATTCATTAATGTTTGATAGCGATGATTGTTGTGAACACGAACTTAACTTTTGTTCAGTTAATCAATTTAAAACAGAAGAAGAAATAGAGCAATTAAGAAATAATGGAATTAGTGATATTGAATTAAGCAGATATAAAATTAAAGATTTAAATCTTAAAAATAAATGTAAAACGGAAGAATGGGCAAATGCAATGGTATATTTACTTTATGAAAATTTTATTGATAAACCAGTTACAATTATTAGAGAGATATATGAAGATGAAAGTATAAATTTGATTGGAAAAATTACTATGAAATATAGTATAACAAATAATATAGAGGATGATTTTATAGTTGCGAATGATTTATATAAATTAATTAATGATGATAAAAAGAAAATTGATAATGAACTGAAATCTATTAATGTATTTAAAAAGAAAAACAAAAAACGAGGAGAATATAGAGATAAAATGTGCTTCTTTGGTTTAAAATTAATTAATAATGATTATGAAACGGATGAAGAATAATTAATGGGGATTCGGGGACGCTGGGGTTGGGGATTTTGAACATTTGTACCTTTTTTATATATATATATATAGAAAAAAAAATATTTTTGTGTTTTACATTCTTTTCGTTGGTCAAAAAGAATGTCAAATTGATTTTTTATTTTTTTTTGGAATGTCTTCTATTGTAGAAAGGTTAATCCCCAAGTCCCCAGTCCCCAAGTCCCCAACAAAAACCAGTAAAAAAGCAAGGGTCCCCCCTGAGATATATATCAATAATCATTAAAATATACTAAAATATAGGTAAAATATAGAGATATTGGGGACTTGGGGATTTATATAACAATAGGTATTCTAACCTCCCTTTTTGGAAATCTCATTTGACTTTCTTTTTCCCCAACAAAAAGAATGTCAATTTATGGTGCTATTTTGTCCGAAGTTTGGGGATTTCTAACAATAGGGACGACTATTATTGTATGTTATGAATAAAAAATATAATCTAAAGATATATATATATATTATGCCATATGTTATCAGGAAGAATAATAACAAGAACACTTACTCAGTCAAAAATAAAGCAACTGGTGTTGTTCATTCAAAAGGAACGAGTAAAAAACGAGCAGAAGCACAAGTCAAATTATTGAATGCGATAGACCACGGATTTAAACTTCGTCGATGAGTATTAAATGCATTCTTTTCTTTCTCTCTTTGACTCTTCTTTTTTCATCTCTATTTTTATTTAATTTATATTCTTTCTTATTCTTTAAGAATTGTTCTCGTAGAGTAGGTTGTGCGTCTACAATAGCATAAAATATTTCGTCAGTAATCATATCTATTTGATAACTTATATCTAACAACCCGGTTTCTTCCATTTAATATTAAGTAATTGAATTTCTTTAATATTAAATTATGAAAAGTACTTAAGGAAATGGATTATAAGTATTCTTTGAATTTATCTATATATGCTTGTCCTTTTTCAGTCATTATAGTATGTCTTTTTCCCATATCAACCTTATGACCGTGATATCGTTTAATAAGGAAACTTGCAGCGTGAAACCCACAATCATTGCTAGTTGTTGCGTCTTGAACTACATTATGGTTCCATTTTACCTTAAACATTAGTGGACGAGATAATGACCTCATCAATTGTTTCAAACCACTAATTAATCCCTTGCTTGGTGGTGTTGCTAAACTATCAAAAATTTCAACAGTTGATTTACGAAAATCAATGAAAACAGAATACCAATGGCTGCCTGATTCGGTTGATGGGTCTGTATTGACAATGAAACCAAATATTTTAGTCTTTGGAGTAATGTATCTTTCCAATGATGGTATTTCATCAGCCATTATTACCGGAACAAACTTATGTAATTTATCATTCATTATACGTTCTAATTCAATATCAGTAATGCCATCATTCCAACTTGAGTATTTGCCATTGCCAGTATGGTATTTACTTAACAATTCACTCATCAATGCATCTTTATTAAGTCTTGTTTGTTGTTCTATAGCACCAACTGGAACAGGAGCAACTGGTGCAGTGGTTGATTGACTTTCACGTCTTCCAGTGTTACTAGTTGACAATCCAACATTTCCAAATACGTTTAATCCAGCAAAAGGATTATATGGTGATTTATCTTTTGATTGTTGTAAAAGTTGTTGGTCTGTTTTGGTATTAAAAACGTTTTGCAACTCTTGTAAAAAAGGTAATGATTGTTTAGGTTGACTTGGTAATTCCATCAATGGTGGCAAACTTTCATTAGTTTGTTTCTTTGATTTTGGTGCTTCAATGCCATTCTCAACCTTACGTAAGTTTGCTCGTTGATATGCTATTTCATCTGCTAGTGTTGGTAATTTTATTGGTGCAACTGTTTCTGTTGATTTTTTTAAGTTAGGATTTTTTACTTTTAATTGTAATTCTTCTTGTAATGATAAAGGTTTATTTGTTGGCAATGGTTCTATTGGTTGTTTCTTTTTTAATCCTTTTAGACCACTTTGTAATAATTCTGATGTTAATGGATTTTCTTTCTTTTTCAATCGTTGCTCTAAATTATAATTCGCAAAATCTTCACTTGCTTTTTTAGATAAATCTTTTTTCTTTTGTAAAGTATCTTGATTTATAGGAGTTTGTAATAATTCTAATTCTTTCTTTTTCATTCGTTGTAGTAAATTTTCATTTGCTTTTTTAGATAAATAAAATAAATCACTCATTTGTGGCAAACTAATTGTTGTTGGATATCCAGCAAAGGGTTGTGTTAATGTTGGTTCTACAAATCCGAGACGATGTGTTTGTGTTTCTGTGCTACTTGTATTAGTTTGTTTTGGTTTTTCTTGTAAAGGTTGAAATTTATCGCTTTTTATTTGTGGTTGTTCTTCTACTGGTGGTTGAGGTGCTTGAGGAGGAGGTGGAGGATTATTAACATAATATGGTTGTTGAGGAAATCCAGTTACGTTATTAGTTACAATAATTGGTACTTGAGATGATGATGTAGGACGACTAAATATAACTCCAACTGGAGCCTTTCTGTTTTGTTTTTTACGCTTGGTATGAACTCTTACCTTTTGAGTAATATAATTATTAATTACCTTTGCCTGTTGTTTAAAATTATTTTCTTGAAGCTTGCTCGCTGGTATATATATTCTCTCACCTTTTACTACTACATAAAACTTATTAGTTGCTTTATCAACAAATAAGCGTGGAGGACGTTTAACGGGTTCATCTTTTCCTTTTACCATTTATATAGCAAAAGATAAATAAATTATTGCATTAATTTCTCCATATTTTTAATTTTCATATTTTCAATTGCTAATGCTTCATATCTTGACTTCTTCCAAAATACAATTGAAAATACACAATCAGCACCATTTAGTTCTATTGTTCTACCAAATCTATCAATTAATTGAAAATTATAAACATTGCTATCTCTATTTGTAAATATTTTACTAGCATCTCTAAAATTAACATTATCATAATAAATAAAGGATGTTGAAGGATATTGTCCAGCTATAAGTATTTCTTGTAATAAACCACCAATCAATCCATTTCCAGCACTATACTCACAACACGATGATGTAATAAATATTCTATTGATTGATGATACTGATATAGAATTAGTTGATTTAATAATACTATTAACTCCATTAGAAACAAATACATTAGTTGAGTTACTATTAAATCCCAACTGTATATACATTGAATCAATAAAAATCAATTGGCAATTAATAGATGATGTATTTACTGAAAATGTTATTTTATTATCATTACTTGTAATTGCTGAATTTGGATAAGAGAGAGAATAAGTAAGACCATTAGGACTATATGAATGTAAAGCACCAGCAACTTCATTCATAAGAGTTGTTATGTTATACATTCCTGGTGTTATTATAACAGTTGTAATATTGAGACCTTCTTTTAAAAGAAAAGTATTATATCCATCCTGAACGTCATAATAAGACCTAGGTATGGATGCTTGACTCAGAGCAACTCTGTCAAAACTGGAATTCACCGGCAAATCGACATTAATGCTAAAATTTGAACTGCTTCCTGAAATTCTATTACCACTATCAATAATTACTACAAAATCATCGAATAAATCCATTCTATATTTAGCAACTATATTTTTTTTCTTTTAGTAATATAAATGCCAAGAATTACAAAGAAAGGAACTGTTGACAAGAGAAGTTTAACCAGCAAACAAAATGCAAAACGAGCAGCGATAGAAGTTAAAGCAGCTCTAAAGCTCGCAGCAAAACAAAATTCCGATTTTAGTGTTGATACAGATAGTGAAAATGATGATGATGATGAAATTGAAACTGAACCCGAACCAATACCAATTGAACCTGAACCTAAACCAGTTAAAGAAAAGAAACCACGAGCACCACGTATTAAGAAAGATATTCCTAAAGTTGATATAGAAAAAGTTGTTAGAGAGAAAGAAGAAGAATGGAATGGAAAACTTACACTAAAGCAACAAGAATATGAAATGAAACTTAAAGAGAAAGAGCAAGAAATTATGGATGCGAAGAGGGGTTTTATTAGGCAACAAAGGCATCGAATGAGTATTTTGTTTTAGATTTTATATTATATTCTCTCTATAATATAAGATGGAGTATGAAAAAGTTAATAATGTGAAGATTAAACCAGTTGTAATACCGAAATTAAAAGAAGATGAGATATTGGGATACGAATATTTCCCGCAAGTTTATCCTAACGTATTTATTTGTGCTCGTAAGCGCTCAGGAAAAACAACACTCATATATAATATTTTGAAGAAGTGTATCAATAAAAAAACAATGGTTTTTATATTTTCGCCAACCGTGGGCAAAGATGCAACATATATTAAAATTGTTGAGATGTTAAAGAAACGAAAAATTAATGTTAATAAGTATTTACATTTTTTAGAACCGGATGGTAGTAATATTATAGCAGAATTAGTTAATGAATTAATAAAAGATGATGATATGGAAAGTGAAAGCGAAGGCGAAAATCCTAAAATAATATCTGCGTGTAAATTTGAAGATGAGAAGAAAGTTGAAAAAGAAAAGAAAGAAAAAAAACCTAGTAAGATAGCACCCGAGATATGTATCATAATTGATGACTTAGCTTCGGAAATGAGAAATAAAGCGCTTGCCAATCTGACTATAAAGAATAGACATATGAAAGCCCTTATTTTGCTTGTAGGACACCATCCTTCAAATCTGCTTCCACAAGCAAGAACCAATTTAGATTACTGTATTGTGTTTAGAGGTATGCCTGATGAAAAACTAGAACATCTTCATCACGACCTGAATATATCAGTACCATTAGAACGATTTATGGAAATATATAATGAAGTTACAAAAGAACCATATTCATTTTTATGGATTAGTTGTAGCGATGATGAACTCCGTGCTGGGTTCAACCGAAGAATTGTTTTGTAGAAAAGTTATATGTTTTATATTATTTAAGCAACTCTGGTCATCGTGATTTTGGAATTCGGAGAGTTAGCAGCATTACTGCTGCCATTCAAATAAAAAGTTTGTCCTGATGGTATAGCAACAGAGAACCAAAAATATAAATTTGAATAACTATTCCAATCTACAACTGCGGTATTACTACAACAAGCACTCGTATAATATGGTATCGAAGCGTTAGGCGGACAATTAATATAACTTTG
>Ga0209189_1002171_pt1 | contig 14049 bp, 15 predicted proteins | sample C_130820_EF_Meta_FD_187308 | JGI IMG/M metagenome (GOLD analysis project Ga0209189, IMG submission 187308) | Freshwater microbial communities from Lake Croche, Canada to study carbon cycling - C_130820_EF_MetaG (SPAdes) (version 3) | ecosystem: Environmental > Aquatic > Freshwater > Lake... | reverse complement strand
ACCCAAGTGCCCAAAATAATCCAGAATCAACCCATGTTGCTGCAATGATTTACTATAGAAAAACTCTCTTTGGTATTGGACCTAAATTGACAGCAGTTCATAATGATTAAAAGAAAAAATACTTCCTCTTACTAAGCAATCACCAATTTAACACCTCAAAACACTATTTAAGCCAAAGATGGCTGTAACCCTCACCATAGTCCAAGCTACTTTTCTAACAATCTACGACACGTGCAAAGCAGTAGACCGAGGCATGGTGATGGGTGATGTGCAGTTACTAGAGAAGAGTGGCGGCAAGAGTGGGGAGTGGAAAGCAGGTTAGCAGCTCCTCACTATCGATGCACTATAAAAATAAAACCGAGGGCTTGTCCAAATTATTGCCACTTTGGCTCATAGTGAAAATTTAAAAAGGTCGAAATACACTTATTAAACTTAAATTAGTTATAGTTAGAAAGAAACTGTAGAACCTTGAGCTAGAGTTTTAATTTGACACCGAGGGCACATGAACACCAAAAAGCATCATATCCAAATTACCGCTATTTTGCTTCTCATAGGGCTGGCTCCAAGTTTTTCTCATGCAGAGTTGGGAAGCAACACTACCTCGGTTTTGGCAGAGCAAAAAGAGTTCAACTCTCAATTGGCTACAAGTAATCAAAACGGTGCGACGGTTTACACACTAACCTTGCCATCAGGAACTGTTATTCAAGAATATGCCTCGGCTAATGGGGTGATTTTTGCCCTGAGCTGGAGTGGGCCGGAACTTCCAAATCTTCAAGTCATTTTAGGCAACTACTTCAAAGACTACCTTGCCGGCATTAAACAATCCCGCGGTGCATTCTCGATCAATACTGAGAATCTTGTTATTCAATCCGCAGGAATGATGGGCGCCTTTCAAGGTTTTGCGTTGTTACCGAAACAAGCGCCAGTCGGTTTCACCATTAAGAACCTAGCGCAATGAAACTCATGCGCTCTTCCCTCAAAATTACCGTCTACTTATTGACGTTCATTCTTGCTGCATGTGGTGGCGGAGGCGGAGGCGGGGATAGCACCACAACCACAACGGCAATTCAGTCGGGGGATTACACTAGTACAAATCTTGCACAAAATGCTATCAGCTTTAGCGTTCAAAATATTGATGGGAATGATGTTAATCTTCCCTATGTGAGCGTGAATATTTGCCAACCCGGTACTACTAAATGCAAGACAGTACCTAACGTTTTATTAGATACCGGCTCAACGGGTTTGAGGGTCTTATCGTCAGCGTTAGGCGATCTGCAATTAAGTAGTCAGACCTACAATAATGTTCCGGTTGCAGAGTGTGCTACTTTTTTAAGTGGCGTTACTTGGGGGCCAGTCAAAGTAGCAGATATTAAAATGAGCTCTGAAGTAGCGAGCTCTATGCCAATCCAAGTGATTGATGATGCCAATTACTCAACTGTTCCATCTAGATGCAGCAATGGATTACCTACGATGCAAACTAGCTCGACATTAAGAGCTAATGCTATTTTGGGGGTTGGGCTTTTGATCGCCGATGGCCAAAAATACTATGCCTGCGCATCAAATTTAGGCACTAATTGTACGACCAGCACCATTCCACTACTCCCAGGCTCGCAGGTTCAAAACCCTGTTGCTTCTTTTGCCACCAACAATAATGGCATCATTATGCAGTTGCCTAGTATTGCCAGCTCAGGCGCGATTTCGGTTGCCGGATCCTTATTCTTTGGGATTGATACGCAATCAAACAACTCATCGAGTGGTGCCAGCATCATCCCTACAAATAGCTCAGGTTATTTCACCACTACTTTTAACGGCGTTGCCACCCGCACCAGCTTTATTGATAGCGGTAGCAATGGTCTATTTTTTCCGGCCGGCAACCAAAGTACCGTATTAAGGTCCTGTAACAGTAGCATTGGTTTTTACTGCCCCGCTACCACCCAACTCTTTACCGCCAACATTCCCTTACAAAACAATACAACCGGCACAATCAACTTTTCTATTGCGAATGCAGAGGCTCTTTTTGCAACAAGAAATGTGGCTTTTAATAACCTAGGTGGCCCGCTCCAAAACCAATTTGACTGGGGTTTACCATTCTTCTTCGGAAAAACGGTGTACTTTGGAATTACAGGCAAAGCTAGCACTAGTGCTCTAGGCCCTTATTATGGTTATAAAAATTAAGCTCTAAGAACTAGTCTATTTGTTTCACAATGCCGCCTTCTCAGCGACATTGTTTTTAAACCCAAAAACTACTTAGCTTATTTGCTAATTCTGCATTCAGAAGGCAATAACTGAGAAAGCAGATTAGTCTCTGTAGATCTGCATGACCAACCGCCTGCCCATGTAGAACCCTCTGGTTTTGAGAGGTCTAGCGGTTTGGGAACATTGGCATCAGGCTCGTTGGTTGGGACGAGATGTAATGTATTTTTACCCTCTGGCGCAACACTGATTTGGTAATCAATGGCAATTGCGCCAGATGGGGTAATTTCAATGAGTTTGACACTGCGTGTTGGCGTAAATGTGAATGAGCCATTCGTTGCATCATCCATAGGAACAGTTCCGCGGCTTGCAAATGCCTCAGTTACTGCAAGCTTAGCGCTAGACGATAAATTCATACCCTCCACAACTCGACTTCTGGCTATGTAGTCCTGATACTGTGGCACTGCCACTGCTACCAAGATGCCAATAATGGCTACAACGACCATCACTTCAATTAAGGTAAAGCCTAGCTCTTGATTATCTTCTGTATGTTGAATTCCTTGAACGTCTTTTTTATTAGGCTTATGCATATTTTCTATCTCCCGAGGTTAAGCACCTCATCATCCAGTCTACGCCTTTTACTTTCAAGGAAATTAGGAAATGAAAAAGCCGGCAATCGATGCCGGCTTTACTGATTCAGTTGGCAGAAAATTAATGCTCTTTTGAAGCGTTCTTTTTCTTCAAATAATTACCCACTAAAATCACAATAGCAACACCAATGATCTCAAAGGCAAGTTTGGCATCACCCAGAGCCTCTTGAATGCTGCCCTTGATTGCGGGATCGTCAACCAACATTCCTCCAGCCAATAAGCCCAATAATCCAGCGCCTAAAGTAATGATGATTGGGAAACGCTCCATCACCTTCAATAACATGGCGCTGCCGAAAATAATCAAAGGAATAGACATTCCCAGGCCAATAATCAGCAGAAGAAGACGAGTCTCTTCTGGGCCCTTTTGTGCGGCAGCTGCAACAGCTAAAACGTTATCTAAGCTCATGACTAAGTCAGCAATTAAGATAGTACGAATGGCTGCCCAGATGCTGGTCTTGGCTTCCATATGCTCTTCGCCACCACTATCAGATAAGAGCTGAATACCGATATAGAGAAGCAATAGGCCACCAACGATTTTTAAGTAAGGCAAAGTTAATAAAGCAACGGCTGTAATCGTTAGTACGACGCGCAAAATAATTGCTGCTGCACTACCCCAGAAAATCGCTTTCTTTTGCTGCGCAGGTGGCAAGTTACGTGATGCCAAGGCAATCACAACCGCGTTATCACCAGACAACAGAATATTGGCAACGATAATTGATAAAAGCGCCGCCCAAAAGGTAGCGTCAGAAAAAGCTGAAAAATCCATTGTGTCTCCTACGTTCTATTTTATTTTATGTTTTAACTACTGTTTACTACCAAAAAAGGATGCTGAATGAACAGCACCCTTTTCCTTAAAACTCATTACAACATGGCTTTCAATAAAGCAGCCATTTCTGATGGGTTCTTTGTTACTTTGAAGCCGCATTCTTCCATCACAGCAAGTTTGGCATCTGCAGTATCAGCACCACCAGAAATCAAAGCACCTGCGTGACCCATACGTTTTCCTGGGGGCGCGGTAACACCAGCAATAAAGCCAACTACTGGCTTCTTCATATTGTCTTTGCACCAACGAGCAGCTTCAGCTTCGTCTGGACCACCAATTTCACCAATCATGATCACAGCATCCGTTTCAGGATCTTCATTGAACATTCTCATGATGTCGATATGTTTCAGACCATTGATTGGGTCGCCACCGATACCAACCGCTGTGGACTGACCTAAACCAATTGCCGTCAACTGACCAACCGCTTCATAGGTCAATGTCCCGGAACGACTAACAACACCGATACGGCCCTTTTTATGAATATGGCCAGGCATGATGCCGATCTTGATTTCATCTGGAGTGATGATGCCTGGGCAGTTAGGTCCAAGCAATAAGGTCTTCTTACCACCAGCAGCTTCTTTAGCGTGCATCTTGTTGCGAACTTCAAGCATGTCACGGACCGGAATACCTTCAGTAATACAAATTACGAAGTCGAGGTCAGCTTCTACAGCTTCCCAAATCGCAGCAGCTGCGCCAGGAGGAGGTACATAAATTACAGAAGTGGTTGCACCAGTTTGCTGAGCAGCTTCTTTAACGGTCCCATAAATAGGAATGTTAAAAATAGACTCACCTGCTTTTTTAGGATTGACACCAGCAACGAAACAGTTTTTGCCGTTTGCGTATTCCTGACATTTTTCAGTATGAAACTGACCGGTCTTACCAGTAATACCTTGTGTAATGACTTTGGTGTTTTTATTGATCAAAATAGACATATCGAAATTCCTGGATTATTTGTTTTTGGCAACAGCAGCAACTACCTTGGTAGCAGCTTCAGCCATTGAATCGGCGCTGATGATTGGCAAACCGGAGTCTGCAAGAATCTTCTTACCCAACTCTTCGTTTGTACCCTTCATCCGCACAACCAAAGGTACCGTGAGGTTAACTGCTTTACAGGCAGTAACAACACCGTCAGCGATCACGTCACAACGCATAATGCCACCGAAGATATTGACTAAAATTGCTTCAACACTCTTGTTCTTCAACATGATTTTGAATGCTTCAGTCACTTTCTCTGCTGTAGCACCACCGCCAACATCCAAGAAGTTTGCTGGCTCGCCGCCGAACAACTTAATCGTGTCCATCGTAGCCATCGCCAAACCTGCGCCGTTTACTAAACAGCCGATATTGCCGTCTAATGAAATATAAGCAAGGTCAAATTTAGAGGCTTCAATTTCAGCAGCATCTTCTTCATCAATATCACGGTAAGCAACGATCTCTGGATGACGGAACAATGCATTTGGATCAAAGTTGAACTTTGCGTCCAAAGCCTTGATCTTGCCGTTGCCTTCCAGAATCAATGGATTGATTTCAACCAATGAAGCATCGGTATCCCAGTAAGTCTTGTATAGGTTTTTGAATACGTCACGCGCCATTGGAATAGACGCCTCAGGAACGCCAATGCCTTTAGCGACGATGTCGCAATCAGCATCTGTCAAACCAACCATCGGATCAACGAATACTTTGATAATTTTTTCTGGATGTGACTCAGCCACTTCCTCAATATCCATACCACCTTCGCTAGAAGCCATGATCACATTCTTTTGTGTGCCGCGGTCTGTGACGATACTGAAGTAGTACTCTTTTTTAATATCAGCGCCATCTTCAATTAAGAGGCGATTTACTTTTTGACCTTCCGGTCCTGTTTGATGGGTTTTGAGTTGCATACCCAGAATTTCAGAAGCGTATTTCTTCACTTCGTCCATACTTCTGGCCAATTTCACACCGCCGCCTTTGCCGCGACCACCTGCATGAATCTGTGCTTTCACAACCCATACCGGTCCACCGAGTTTTTCAGCAGCTTTGACTGCCTCATCAACACTAAATGCAGGAATGCCGTTAGGAACTGGCACATTAAATTGGCGAAGAAGTTCTTTGCCTTGGTACTCGTGAATTTTCATAATTACTCCGAAACGGTATCTTTTTTAGCAAGCGATGAGGATTAGTAAAACCGATGTCGCCACAATCTCATACTTACTCTAGAAACTGGCTATATTTGCCAAATGTGAATAAATGCGAACGGCTTGACCGACTCTGTAAGTCTATCATGCTGCAATGCCGCAAATAGCGTTAGCCGATCCGTAATTGCCCTAATCAGGACTTTGGCCACCAATCACTTTAGCTACAATCTCAGAGCCAAAACCCTTAGACGCTAAAAATCGATACTGCCTAGCTCTTTCTTTTTGATCTTCTGCTCGCACGCCGTATTTTTTAGTCCAAAGATCAAAAGCGCGCTGAAATTCGGTCTCTTTTAGGACTCCAAGAAGTTTGGCTGATTCCTTGGAGTTCACCCCGGCCCTTTCGAGCTCATCCGCAATCTTTCTCATTCCATAGCGCTCGCTCCGGCGACGGACCAAGGCCTCAGCAAAGCGCTCATCCGATAACCACCCTCTGGCCTCAAAATCATCCAAAACTGCCTCAATCTGTGAGCTTCTAGAAGCTGGGGTGTGCTCCACCTGCTCACCACCTAACTTGCTCCACCTAGCCTCCGATTCGGCTAGTTTTGCGGCCAAGCCCTTGCGACTGTATTCACGAACCGATAAAAGGCGCAAAGCCCGAGCTTTGAGACTCGGGCTTTGTTTAACTTTTTTATTGCTACTGAATTCTGACATTGACTTATTCAACGTACTTATTCGACTTCCTCTTCGCTCAGCACATCAGTCACTACCGCAGAGCCGGATTTCACACCTAACTTCTCACGGATTTTGGCTTCGATATCTTTAGCAATGGCTGGATTCTCTTTTAAGAACTCGCGCACATTATCTTTGCCTTGACCAATACGATCGCCGTTATAGCTATACCAAGAGCCTGACTTTTCCACGAGGTCAGCTTCGACGCCCATATCAATGATTTCGCCTTCTCTAGAAATGCCGGCACCGTACATGATGTCGAAAATTGCTTCGCGGAATGGAGGAGACACTTTGTTCTTCACAACCTTCACACGGGTTTCATTACCGACAACCTCATCACCTTTTTTGATGCTGCCAATACGACGGATGTCTAAACGCATAGAAGCGTAGAACTTGAGTGCATTGCCGCCAGTAGTGGTTTCTGGAGAGCCAAACATCACGCCAATCTTCATACGAATCTGGTTAATGAAGATCACGGTAGTGTTAGTACGCTTGATAGCACCGGTCAACTTACGCAAAGCTTGACTCATCAAGCGAGCCTGCAAGCCTGGTAAAGAGTCGCCCATATCGCCTTCAATCTCTGCCCTTGGAACCAATGCGGCTACTGAGTCGATGACGATTAAATCAATAGAACCTGAGCGCACTAATGCATCCGCAATTTCTAAAGCTTGCTCACCAGTATCGGGCTGAGAGATTAAAAGGTTATTTACATCTACGCCAAGACGTGATGCATACTGCACATCCAAGGCATGCTCCGCATCAATAAATGCACAAGTGCCGCCAAGCTTTTGCATTTCTGCAATTGCATGTAATGTCAAAGTGGTTTTGCCGGAAGATTCTGGTCCATAGATTTCAATGACGCGACCACGCGCAAGACCACCAACTCCAAGCGCGATATCCAAACCGAGTGAACCGCTAGATACCACCTGAATATCTTGACTAATTTCGGCATCGCCCAATCTCATGATTGAACCTTTGCCAAACTGCTTCTCAATTTGTGCCAGTGCTGCTGTTAGTGCTTTTTGTTTGTCTCCGCTCATTCCTTCAAATTCTGAAGAGGCTGATTTCTTTTTGTCATCCAAGGCCATTTTTATTTCCCTTTTCGCTATGTACTGGGCTTTTTCCCGAAGTTTTATCTACTGTGTAACAACTTAGAAGTTACTGTATATAAAAACAGTGGTCTTTGCAAGCAACTTTTCAGGAAAATTTACGGATTATTTACTAAGCTGAGCTTGATTGACCCGGTCCCAGTAGAAAAAGAGGGGTATAGCAATAGCCCAAATTAGCCCAAGGAGGATAAAACCGGGTAATTGACCATCAGGACCCCACTCCCCGGCCCCTAGTCGAATTCCAGCCTCATAAGACAATGGGCCGCAAATACCTCCTAAAACGGCTGCTAAAACGGGCCTACCTCGCAACCATGACAAAGATCCGTTCACTGTGGTGGCCACTAAAACCCAAAGAATCCACATCCATAATGGCGACAAATAAGGGGAAGGCCAAGCACCCCCAAAATTAATAATGCCCAAATGCATGATGAGGGTATCGGCCACTAAGCCAAAGATAAAGGCTTTCATTAAAAGGCTTGTTTCTGTTTTGGGGGAGGTTGAACGCCAGGCGTGGAAAGCAATATAGGCCAAAGTAACAACTACCGCCCAAAACACCTGTTTATGGGCTGCACCCAGCACGCAAGCAAACCAACCAAGCTGGAAAATAACAAAGTTCCAAAATTTAGCCATGCCTAACACCCTAAGAAAAAGGCCACTGCCGAGGGGCAATGGCCTTTAGATTTGGTGGCGAATCAGGGATTTGAACCCCGGACCTGCGGATTATGATTCCGTCGCTCTAACCAGCTGAGCTAATTCGCCGAACTAGTTATTTTAGCGTAATTTAGCCTAGAGAGCTATTTCGAGCCGCCTAGATTCTTCTTCCCTTGAAAAACGGTGTTTTTACGGTAAATCTGCGGTGTACACCTTACGCAAAGAATTTGGCGTTTAAAACGACGGTTTTTGAAGTGTCCAGTTATGGGACACTACACAGATCAAAAATTAGGCTCTCAATAAAATGAGGAAATAAAAATTGCATAATTTAGTTTTTAAAAATGATTTAACTCTACTTACAGCCCTTGTCCTTGGATTTGTGTTCGTGGCTGGATTTATTTCATGGCTTTTTGTTTTTTCAAGTCACAGATCTTTAATTCATAAAGATGAGTATGTCCTTGCTCCCATTTTTAGTCTGCCTGCGATACTATTTTCTCTCACTGCAGCCCTACTAGCAACATCCGTTTGGGATAACTATAGTGTTGCCAATAAAGCGATCAAAAGCGAAAGCCAAAGCATTCTGAATATCATTAGTCTTGCCAATTCTGTTCCAGCATTTAAGGAGACAAAGTTATCGAATTTAGCCAAGGCATACACGCAATCAATCATTGAGGCTGAGTGGCAGGCTCTAGGAGCCAGCCGCTCAGCCTCACCATTAACTAATGAAAAGTTTATTGCACTAAGAACAGAAGTATTTAAAGCGACCAATGCAATTTCAGGTAAATCAGAATCAAAAGCTTTATTAAACGCTTTTGATACAATGAACAACGCTCGGGAAATGCGACTTGCCTATGCCGCTTTTGATCTCCACCCCATTCGTTGGTACGCATTACTCTTTTTAGGTATCTTAGTCTTACTTGCTGTCGCTCTAACCCACATAACCAAGCCACAAGCATTGATGGCGGCAATGATTATTGCCACTCTAACAATCCTGACTCCCCTATACATGATTGCATTGACATTTAGCAGCCCATATCAAGGGATTATCTCTTTGTCAAACTCCCCATATTTGCAAATACCAAAGTGATTTACTGACAAATAACTTAGTGATTCAGCCATTCCATGAATAGTTTTTACGGTTTTTAATGATTTACACCATTTGTACAAATTTGTCACTTAAAACGACATCGCCAAATGGCGGTCGATGGCACCTGAATCTACAAGACTAACAAATGATATCGACAGACACCACTACCATCTGCTCCAAGTTATACATTAGAAGAGTTTTTTCCAGCAAAGCCTTATTCGTCGGTACTTTCAGGGTGGTGTGTCACACGGTGTGTAACACGGCGAAAACCTTGGTTTTCTAAGTACTTGATTTTATTGGGAAAAGGGTTGGTAACCTAAGAACCTTGTGCTTTATGATTCCGTCGCTCTAACCAGCTGAGCTAATTCGCCGAAGGTGTGATTGTAACAAATCTACCCCATTCTGTAATGACTAAGGCCAGAAACCGTAATATAGAGGAATGAGAAAAGAGAACCAAAAACTCCTTCTTTTGTCGATTTTGGCTGGTTTTTCCTCAATGAATGCTTCTGCGGCCCAAATCTTCGTTACCAACTACCCATCAGAGGCGAATGCCAAAGTCTATGTCACCAGGTATCAATCCGAAGCGAACTGCATTGTGTATGACACTCAATACTCCAGCGATAGCGAACCTGGCGTTTGGTTCTATACCAAATACAAAAGTGATGCAAGAGCAGTGATTTATTACACCCAATATAAATCCGAGGCGGATCTCATTGTGTATTTCACCAAGTACAAGAGCGATGCCCGTTGCCGTTACTAAATAACATCTCTCAGCCACTCTCTATCCTATGAGACTTCTGTCAATATCAGCTGGTAAGGTAGCTCCTTTATTTGGCAACCATCACCCAGACTACAAGTCTGTTGCTTCAGCGATTCGCAAGAAAGTGGTGAGTGATTTAGAAAATCCCATCCCCGTAGAAATTACCGCACTTGGAGTCCGAGGCGATGAGCAGGCCGATCTGTCTGTTCATGGCGGCATGGAAAAGGCAATTTATGTTTACCCAGCAGAGCACTACATTTTTTGGAATGAATTACTCACTCGTGAAACTAAGAGACCCGTTGATTTAAATCATGGTGCTATCGGCGAAAACTTCACTATCGAAGGCTTATTGGAAACAGAGGTCTTTGTTGGAGACAAACTCATCATTGGCGAACTTGAATTCGCAGTCGTCAAACTACGCGAGCCTTGTTTCAAATTCAACGCCGCTGTTGGCTATAAAGGCGCAAGTAAAGCAATGTTGCAATCTGGCTTCAGTGGCTGGTATTTGCGGGTATTAAAAACTGGAGTGCTTAGTGCTGGCGCTGCAATAAACTTAACCCCTGGATCGCGCGATATTTCTATTGCCCAGCAAAATAAAAAACTTCTAAACAATCGTAATCAAAAAGATTTGTGGGAATAAAAAACCCGACCATTTCTGATCGGGTTTCTTATTTGATGCAGACTAAATTACTTAGTCTTTTGCATAGATATCTACATCTTTGGTTTCTTTAACAAACAGTGTACCAATTACCAATGTTATTGCAGCGATGATGATTGGGTACCAGAGACCGTAGTAAATATTGCCGTTTTGCGCAACCAAGGCAAAAGAGATTGTTGGCAACAAGCCACCGAACCAACCGTTACCAATGTGGTATGGCAAAGACATAGAGGTGTAACGAATGCGGGTTGGGAACATCTCAACCAACATCGCAGCGATCGGGCCATAAACCATGGTTACCAAGAGCACCAAGATTACCAAGATACCCAAAACTGCAGGGTAGTTAATAGCAGCAGGATCAGCCTTTGCAGGATAACCAGCAGCATTTAACGCCTCACGAATTTGCTTCTTGAACTCAGCATCTTTTGCTTTCGCATCAGCAGGAGCCATACCTTTTGCAGAGTAGCCCTGGATCTCTGTATCACCAATCTTCACAACTGCAGTACCACCAGCTGGGCCGGCAATCGTTGTGTAGCTAGCAGAGTTAGAGGCCATCACTTGTTTTGCAATATCGCAAGAGCTTGTGAACTTCGCAGTACCTGTTGGGTTGAACTGGAAGGTACATTCGTTTACATCAGCAGTAATACTTGCTGGTGCAGTTGCCATTGCTTTTTCCAATGCTGGGTTAGCAAAATGGGTTAAGCCATTGAATAAGGAAACTGGAGTATTCGGGATGTACAGAATGATAGCCAACAATAAACCACCCATGATGATCACTTTACGGCCAATTTTGTCCGACAAGCTACCAAAGATCACGAAGAATGGTGTACCAATTACCAATGAAGCAGCAATTAACAAGTTTGCAGACTTAGGATCTACTTTCAATACCTGAGTAAGGTAGAACAAAGCATAGAACTGACCTGTGTACCAAACCACTGCTTGACCTGCAACCAGACCGAACAATGCCAAGATCACAATCTTCAAGTTCTTCCACTGGCCAAATGATTCGCCCAAAGGAGACTTAGATAATTTACCTTCTTCTTTCATCTTCTTGAAAGCTGGTGATTCATTCATGGATAAACGAATCCATACAGAAATCGCCAACAATGCGATAGAAGCGATGAAAGGAACACGCCAGCCCCAAACGTCAAAGTCCGGACCAGTGAATTCACGTGTGAATAAAATCACTAACAAAGAAAGGAACAGACCAAGAGTAGCTGTTGTCTGAATCCAGGCTGTATATGCGCCACGCTTACCTTGAGGGGCATGTTCTGCAACATAAGTAGCAGCACCACCGTACTCACCGCCCAAAGCCAAACCTTGAAGCATACGCAATGCGATCAAGATCACTGGAGCAGCAACACCAATAGTTGCATAGTTAGGCAGAATACCCACGATGAAGGTTGCGCCACCCATTAAGAGGATGGTGACCAAGAAGGTGTACTTACGGCCGATCAAATCGCCCAAGCGACCGAACACCAAAGCGCCAAATGGACGTACGATGAAACCAGCAGCAAACGCTAACAAGGCGAAAATGAAGGCTGAGCCAGCGTCTAAGCCTGAGAAAAACTGCTTAGCAATAACGGCGGCCAAAGAACCGTAAAGGTAAAAGTCGTACCACTCAAAAACCGTACCTAAGGAGGAAGCAAAAATAACTTTGCGTTCTTCAGGGGTCATTGGGGCTGCTTTAGTTGATGTTGACATCAGTAGCTCCTAACTATATTTTAATAAATAAAAACAACGGGTCGATTATGCTTTGAAAAAAACCAAAGAAATCCACTAGTTAGGGTAATTCCCCATCAAATAGACTCGGGGTTTTCCCGAGAAATGTGGATTTGATGCAACGCATTTAATCCATACTCATTTCATAGATTTGCACTATTTCACGGCATTCTGCCCAAGCTAGGTGCACGCTGGACAAACCAAGTGCAATACCATCAATTTATCTCGTATCACTCCGCTTTAATAGGCTTGAAGTTAATTAAGAAGGCGCAATGAATAGTGCTATCAATTAAATATTACACAAGGAGCAATTCAAATGAAAAGACGTGACTTTTTAGGTAAGACCGCACTTGGTGCGGCTGCTGGCGTTCTCGCCGCACCCGCAATAGCCCAATCCATGCCAGAGGTGAAATGGCGGTGTGCATCTAGCTTTCCTAAAAGCCTAGATACGATTTATGGTGGCGGGGAATTTATTGCTAAGCGTGTAGCAGCGCTCACGGACGGTAAATTTCAGATTCGCATTTTTGGTGCAGGCGAAATCGTTCCAGCCTTTGGTACTGTCGATGCCGTCCAGCAGGGAACTGTGGAGTGCACCCATACAGCAGGCTATTACTTTGTCGGTAAAAACAAAACTTTTGCTTTTGACACCACGGTTCCTTTTGGTATGAATCAACGCCAACAAAATGCTTGGATGTATTGGGGCGGCGGCTTGAAACTACAGCGTGAATTCTTGCGCGACTACAACATTATTTCTTTCCCAGCAGGAAACACTGGAACCCAAATGGGTGGCTGGTTTAAAAAACCAGTGAAAACTGTTGCTGATCTTAAAGGACTCAAAATGCGAATTGCCGGACTTGGCGGCGAAGTCATGTCGCGTCTTGGTGCAATTCCACAACAAATTGCTGGTGGAGATATTTATCCTGCTCTCGAAAAGGGTGTGATTGATGCAGCGGAATGGGTCGGTCCATACGACGATGAAAAGTTAGGTTTTTACAAAATCGCTCCTTACTATTACTACCCAGGATGGTGGGAAGCCTGCTCGATGTACTCCATGTACGTCAATATCAAGGAGTGGGAAAAGTTACCTAAGCAATATCAAGAAGCCTTAGCTTCAGCCTGCGCTGAATGCAACATCGACATGATGGCTGAGTATGACTATAAGAACCCAATCGCCTTGCAAAGCTTAATTAAGAATGGTGTCAAGCTGCAATCCTATTCCACAGATATTATGAAAGCCGCATCTACCGCTGCTTTTGAAATGTATGAGGAAGAAGCTGCTAAGAATCCATCATTCAAAAAGATTTACGAGCCTTGGAAGAAATTCCGCAACGATCAAATGCTGTGGAATAAGGTTGCCGAACAAACACTCATGAGTTTCATGCTAACCAATCCAGTCAAATAAATCTTTAGTGAGTAAATGAAATGCCAAAACAATTTTTAGTTTTTGCAAATTTCGTTGATCGACTAAATGACCGTTTTGGAGTATTAGCAAGTTGGATGGTTCTTATTGCCGTACTGGTCAGCACAGCAAATGCGCTGATTCGGTACGG
>Ga0209189_1002170_pt1 | contig 14050 bp, 14 predicted proteins | sample C_130820_EF_Meta_FD_187308 | JGI IMG/M metagenome (GOLD analysis project Ga0209189, IMG submission 187308) | Freshwater microbial communities from Lake Croche, Canada to study carbon cycling - C_130820_EF_MetaG (SPAdes) (version 3) | ecosystem: Environmental > Aquatic > Freshwater > Lake... | reverse complement strand
CAAGCGAGAGAGTTCCACCCGCCGGAGGCGATCAACGATTGGGAACAGATTGGTCGGTCACGCTTGACGATTTTTGTGGAATCGGTGAAGTAGTACTCTTGAAGGCAAAGAGTTTTAGTTCCCCCAAGGATAGCGCTGAAAGAATTCTGATTCTTGATTTCGGCTCGCAGTACACACAGGTAATTGCGAGGCGGATTCGGGAGGCATCGGTTTATTCGGAAATTGTGCCGCACACGATTTCTGCCAAGGAGGTGAGGAATCTTCGACCCAAAGGGATCATTTTAAGTGGGGGACCGGCGAGTGTGTATAGCCCAAAGGCTCCGAAGATAGATCGGGCGATTTTTCATTTGGGGATTCCCCTTTTAGGGATCTGCTACGGGATGCAGCTTTTGGTTCGGGAGTTTGGCGGGGAGGTAGCTCGGGGAACCAGGAGGGAGTATGGGCGCGGAACTTTGGAGCGTAAGTGGGCGTGCCCTTTATTGCAGAATTTGCCAGGGCGTTTGGAGATTTGGAATAGTCATGGAGATCGGGTGACTCGTTTGCCCAAGGGGTTTCAGTCGGTCGCAACGACGGAGAACAGTCCTTATGCGGTGGTGCGAAAGGGGGAGATTTACGGACTGCAATTTCACCCTGAGGTTTCTCACACGCCCCAAGGACAGAAGATCCTAGGAAACTTTCTGAAAAAAATCTGCGGGTGTAAGGGGACTTGGACAATGGGTTCGTTTTTAAAGAGAGCGGTGGAGGATGTTCGAAAGCAGGTGGGTAGTGGTCGGGTGATCTTGGGTTTGAGTGGCGGGGTAGATTCCAGCGTGGCTGCGGCGCTGCTTCATCGGGCGATTGGGAATCGGCTTCGATGCATCTTTGTCGATAACGGTTTATTGCGGAAGGGTGAGGTGGAAAGCGTGAAACGCATTTTCGGAAAACACCGGCACTTCAACTTAACGGTGATCGATGCCCGAAAGAGGTTTCTGCGGAGGCTTCGTGGGGTGGCCGATCCAGAGAAGAAAAGAAAGATTATCGGACGGGAGTTCATTCACGTTTTTAATGAGGCTTCGAAGAAGGTGGGACGTGGAGCTCAGTTTTTGGCTCAAGGGACGCTGTATCCGGATGTGATCGAGAGTGTGCCGATTGCCGGTAATCCTGCCTCCCTGATCAAGAGTCATCATAACGTCGGGGGATTGCCCAAGAGGATGAAGCTCGGGTTGGTTGAGCCGTTGCGGCAACTTTTCAAAGACGAAGTGAGAAAAGTCGGCACTGTATTGGGTTTGCCGAAGGAGATGGTGTGGAGGCAGCCGTTTCCTGGGCCTGGGTTAGCGGTTCGGTGTTTGGGAGCGATTGAGGAGAAGAAATTATCGATTCTGCGAGAAGCGGATGCGATTGTAGTAGAAGAGATGAAAAATTCTGGATGGTACTATCGAATTTGGCAGAGTTTCGCTGTTTTGCTCCCGTGTCGAAGTGTTGGGGTGATGGGGGATGAGAGAACTTACGATAACGCGGTAGCGATCCGTGCGGTGGAGAGTAAGGATGGAATGACGGCGGATTTGGGTGCGGTTGCCAGGGGATCTTTTGGGGAGGATTTCGAATCGGATTTGTAATGAGGTGAAAGGGGTCAATCGGGTCGTTTTGGATGTCAGCTCCAAACCACCTGCGACGATCGAGTGGGAGTAGAATGAAAATTCTCGATGCGCGTGGAAAGGTGAATGCGGCGTGGGCGCTTGGCCAACTGTCGCGCAGGGCGCTTCCGGATCAGAAAGTGAGAGCGGTGGTGGAGCGGATTTTGTTAGAGGTGCGTAGGGGTGGGGATGCGGCTCTGGTGAAGATTCATAATCGGTTTGCAAAGAAAAAAATTCGAAAAGGGGATTTGAGGGTGAGGGGCCAGTTTCGGTCTCCGTCGGCAGAGGTGAGGCGAGCCCTTGCGTTAGCGGAAAAGAATATTGCGGATTTTGCCAAGGCAACGCGTCCCGTGGCTTGGAGAAAGAGGAATGCACAGGGGGCGAGCACAGGAGAAAACTTTCCTGCGTTGGGAAGAGTGGGGGTCTATGTGCCGGGGGGAACGGCTCCGCTTGTATCGACGGCCCTGATGACGGTCGTATTGGCAAGAGTTGCTGGGGTGAAGGAGATTGTGGCCTTTACGCCAGGGCCCGTGAATCCGGTTTTGGGATGGGCGTTGCAAAAGGCTGGGGCAACGGAGATTTATCAGGTGGGAGGGGCACAGGCGGTAGCGGCGATGGCCTTTGGAACGGAGACAATCCGTCCAGTGGAGAAGATTTGTGGTCCAGGGAGTGGTTGGGTGGTGGAGGCCAAGCGGCAGGTATTTGGAATGGTGGGTATCGATCTTTTGCCAGGGCCGAGTGAGATTGCGGTGATTGCGGATGAGACGGCCCGGCCGGAGTGGGTGGCGGCTGATCTGGTAGCGCAGGCGGAGCACGGGCCGGGGAGCCAAATCTTTCTTCTGACCCCATCGATGAAGGTTTTGGGGCGGGTTTTGGCGGAGGTATTGAGCCAAAGCTCTCGCCAACCCCGAGCTGGATATTTGCGGGACGTCTTAAAACGGGGGGCTTCACTGGTTTGGACCAAGGATTTGGCACAAGCGGTGGAGTTGGCAGAGGCGATTGCTCCAGAGCATCTCGCGCTGCAGTGTCGCGGAGCTAAAAAGATTGCGGAGAAGATACGCTGCGCAGGCGGAGTCTTTATCGGCAATTTTTCAGCTGTGGCGCTGGGGGATTATGTGGCGGGGCCCAGTCACACCCTTCCGACGGGTGGGGCAGGGAGGGCCTTTGCGGGGTTGAGGGTGGAAGATTTCGTCAAAAGGGTAAGCGTGGTCGAGTACGGGAGAGAGGCTGTGAGGCGATCGGCCACCGCTACCGGGGTTTTGGCACGACTCGAACGGCTCGACGCCCATGCCGATTCTGTGGAAACTCGTCTGAGATGAGTTCTGTGTCCCAGCGAAAAGCGCGAAAATATCGCAAGACAAGTGAGACAGAGATTTCTCTGTCTTTGGGATTGGATGGTAAGGGTCTGGGCAAAATTAAAACGGGAATCCCCTTTTTCGATCACATGCTAAATCTTTTTGCGAGGCATGGTCTTTTTGATCTGGAGGTCAAGGCGAAGGGGGATCTGGATGTGGATCTTCACCACACGGTGGAGGATGTGGGGATTGTGTTGGGCCAAGCGTTGGCTACGGCCTTGGGAAAAAAAGAGGGAATCCGAAGGTACGGGTGTGCGCATGTTCCGATGGATGAGACATTGGCTCGGGTGGTGGTAGACCTGAGTGGGCGGCCTTATTTGGAGTTAAGGGGGTTGAATCGGCGTGGCCGGGCGGGAAATTTTTCTGCGCAGTTGGTGGAGGAGTTTTTGCGGGCGTTATCTGTGCAAGGAGGAATGAATCTGCATGCAGAGATTTTGTATGGGCGGGATGTGCATCACCAGATTGAGGCGCTTTTCAAAGCGTTGGCAAAGGCATTGCAGGAGGCGGTCTCCCGAGATCCGCGAGTGAAAGGCGTGCCGAGCACGAAAGGAAGAATTTAGCCGAGAATTATTCGTTGCGAATATGGTTTGGGGTGGGGTTTTTCTGAATGCGAAACTCCTGATGACGAATTCGACCCCCCAAAAGGGCAGATTGCAGGGTGAAAAAAGTGGCCCCCAAGGCGGTGAGAATCACGATGACCGTAATATGATTTTTCCATGCGGGGCGAAAACGGAGGATCAGGAGTCCGGCGATGCCTCCAAAACCGACGAAGTAGAGAAGAGGGGCGGCTTTTTCCGCCATATCCTCGTGCATTTCGGCCGCAATATCCCCTTCTTCGTCCAGCGGGGGTTTGATCTGGCCCATTTCAAAGCGGGTATGAGCCGATTCTCCAGTTTGCATCACCACCGGGGTAATCAGGTCGGCCAAAATGCAAAAGGAGAAGCCGACGGCGAGAATGGATTTTTTTCCGAAGAAGAGACCCGCAAGAAGAACCGGGGGAATGAGGAGGATGAGGGTCACGGGGAAATGGTTCACCATGACGTGGATGTGTTCGGGTTGAAAAAAGCTGGGGTCGATTCCCATTCTATAAGGTTGGCCTGAAGGGGGTTCTTTTCAACTGATTCCGTATGGCTAGAAAAGGTAGATGGATTGGAGTATTCGACCGCGGGCTCATCTTTGTGCTGGTTCGGGAAAGGATTTTTCCGACGGGCAGGTGGTGTACACCGTGCTGGTGGCGGGAGAGGGAGGGATGGAGAGAAAAGATTATACGGAGGAGGTGTGGGGTCGGGAGGAGAACCGGCCCACCTACTTCTGTTTTTGGAAGGGAAAATTTCGAGTTCAGCCTCTTGAGGTAGAGAAAGAGCCGCCGGCGGCACGGGCGGAGGCGGAGTTGCGACGGCGGTTGAGTCAACCGGTGCAGACGGAGAGTCCAGAGGCGAGGGTGATTTTTCTTTTTGCTTTGCTGCTGGAGAGGCGAAAAATTCTGCTGGTACGAGAGAGAACTACGGGTCCTGAGGGGCGGGTGACGGTCTATGAGCATAAAGTGACGGGGGAGGTGATTTTGGTGCCTGAGCCGGAGGTGAAGTTGAGTGAGGTGGACCGACTACGGTCTGAGGTAGAGGCGTTGGCGGCAACGTGGGGAGCTTGATTCTGACATGATAATGTCACTTTGGGGCACTTGCTCCAGTCGGCGGGGGGGCGGATAAATGGAAGCGATGCGAGATCGGGTTTTAGTTGTAGAGGATGAAAAAGATGTAAGGGATATGCTGCGGTTGAATTTAAAGGCGGGGGGATTCGATGTTTTGGAGGCGCACAATGGGGCAGAGGGGTTGGCGATAGCAAAGGCGGAGCTCCCCTCTGTGGTCATTTTGGATCTGATGATGCCCGAGATGAGTGGCATGGAGGTGTGTCGGGCCTTGCGAAGGAATCCGGCAACGTCGCGAATTCCCATTTTGATGCTGACGGCCAAGTCGACTGAGGTGGATAAGGTCGCAGGTTTGGAGGTGGGTGCAGATGATTATGTGACCAAGCCTTTTAGTCCAAGGGAATTACTGTTGCGGGTGCGGGCGGTTGCTCGGCGTCAGCCGGATCAGGGGGTGGCCAAGCCAACGCCGATCCGTGCCGGATCGATTGGGTTAGACCGAGCCACGATGACCGCATCGATTGGGAGCAAAAAGTTGCCTCTGACTTCGACAGAATTCCGTTTGCTGGATCTGCTGATTCGAAGAGCGGGGACGATTCAATCGCGAGAGGCGCTTTTGAGTGAGGTGTGGGGATATCAAGCAAACTTGGATACGCGGACAGTGGATACGCACGTGCGGCGGTTGCGGGATAAGCTAGGAAAAGCGGGCGGAATGATTGTGACGGTGCGTGGGAGTGGGTATCGGTTGGGTGAAGCTAGCGCGTAAACAGTTTTGCTCGTGGGACGGGGTAAGGGCAGGGTAGGGGGATGGAGGGAATACTTGTTTCTATCGGAGGGGTAGTCCTTTTTGTGGGGATTTACTGGTTCTTTGGGGAGGTGGTTCGGCCCCTGCGTCAATTACAGAGGTTGATTCGGGAGTTGGCGTCGGGGCAAAAACCTAAGGGGTTTGTGGCTCGAGGGGGGTGGGGATTAAAGGATTCGATTGGGCAGTTGGAGCGTGTATCGGAAAAGTTGGAAGGAGTCATTTCACGAGAGGAGAGTGAGAGAGTTAACCTTCAGGCTATTTTAGGAAGTTTAGCGGAGGGCGTGTTGGTGATTGATGAGGAAGGAAAAATTGTTTTGGCCAATGAGGAGCTTTTGCGGATGTTTTCATTGGAGGAGGTGCCACGCGGACGAACGGTGATGGAGGCTACGCGTTTAGTTGAGGTGGGAAGGGGGGTGGATGAAATTAATGAGGGTGGAGGAACGCAAAATATTGAGGTTCAGGTGGCGGGGATGGAGGGGGGGCAGGGCCAAACGTTTGCGGTGAATTTGGCGCCGATTGTAGAGGGGAATCGGAAAAGATCTGGGGTGGTGGTGGTGTTTCACGACCTCTCAAAAATTCGAAGACTCGAGATGGTTCGGCAGGAGTTTGTCACTAATTTGTCTCATGAGTTACGAACGCCGCTTTCGATTTTAGCGGGCTATTTGGAGACGCTGGAAAATCCAGCCGTGTTGAAAGGGGGGGAGGGGAAGAAGATCTGGTCGGTGCTGCAAAGAAATTGTGAACGGTTGACTTTGCTGGTGGGGGATTTGCTGGAGCTTTCAAGAATCGAGTCAGGTCAGATGGAGTTAAATTTAGTGGCGAGGGGGCCTCGTGAAATTTTGCAAGAAGTGCAGGACGATTGGGAGAGAGCGTTTGTCGCCAAGAAAGTTAAATTAAAGTTGGAGTGCGTGCCTGGGTTGCCAGCGGTACTTGGGGATCTTTTGAGAGTGGGGCAGATTTTTTCTAACTTGATGGAGAATGCGTTGAGGTTTGCCCCTGCTGGAAGTGAGGTGAAGTTATCGGCTCGGCACTTGGAAACGGGTGGGGAGATCGAGTTTGCCGTGCGAGATCAGGGGGAGGGCATCCCCGCGGATAAGATTGATCGTATTTTTGAGAGATTTTTTCGGGTCGACGGGGGCAGGGTTCGGGAGAAGGGGGGGACGGGGTTGGGGTTATCGATCGTGAAGCATTTGATTCAACTTCACGGGGGCAGGGTTTGGGCAAAAAGCAGACCCGGCGAGGGAACAGAAATCATCTTAACCCTTCCGTGCAAAAAGTTATAAACTACTTATGGAAAGAGATTTAAAATTTACAGATATGACATCATATTGTCACAATCCATCGCTTGGCTTGTTTCACCTAAGGACATAGGCACAGAGTGTGAAAGTGAATTTTCAAGGCTGTTTTGGGGCAATTGGGGTAGCTCTTGGGCTCAGTTGTGCGGCTGGCTTTGCGGAGGGGGTGGTGAAGATTGATGGATCGAGCACGGTGTATCCGATTACGGAGGGGGCTGCAGAGGATTTTCAAAAAGAGACAGGCACGAAAGTGACGGTGGGCATTTCGGGAACAGGCGGGGGTTTCAAAAAGTTCACCCGTGGAGAAACGGATGTTCAAAATGCGAGTCGACCTATTTTAGAGTCGGAGCTGAAAGCAGCCAAGGAAAGTGGTATTGAGTATATTGAGTTACCGATTGCTTATGATGCCCTGACGGTTGTGGTGAATGCCAAGAATGACTGGGTGGATACGATTCGGGTATCTGAGTTGAAGAAAATTTGGGAACCAGCGGCTCAGGGAAAAATAGTGAAGTGGAATCAGATTCGTCCTGAGTGGCCTGACAAGGAAATTAAGCTGTACGGCGCAGGCTCCGATTCTGGCACTTTTGATTACTTTACGGAGGCGATCAACGGGAAAGGTAAAGCGAGCCGAGGGGATTATACAGCGAGTGAAGATGACAATGTGCTGGTTCAGGGGGTCGAAGGGGATAAGCACGCTTTAGGCTATATGGGGTTTGCCTATTACGTGGCTCACCAGAAGCGCTTGAAAGCCTTGGCGGTGGAGTGGGACGAAAAAAAGCGGCCTGCGACACGGCCCTCTGAACAAACGGTGTTGGAGGGAAGCTACAATCCGCTTTCACGCCCGCTCTTTTTGTATGTGAATTTAAAATCTCTGGAAAAACCTGAAGTCCTCAAATTTGTAGAGTTTTATTTGGCCCATGTTGAGACCCTTGCCAAAGAGGTGAAGTACATTCCGCTTCCGCCATCCGCCTATGAGAAGGTGCGTGACCGCTTGAAGAAAAGGCAGAAAGGCACGGCTTTTGCGGGGCATGGAGAGATGGCCGTGCCGATCGACGACATCTTGAGTCGACCCCTTGTCCCGTAAATCCATGGGCTCCTCCCGCTCGGTTTCCTCGCGTCGGTTGGATCAAGGACTGGAGAGCGTGATGGTCTGGGTGCTTCGAGCGGGGGGCTGGGCCTCGGTGCTGGTTACTTTTGGAATCGTGATTACCTTAGTGAAGGAGTCGTGGCCTTTTTTCCAAGCTGTGCCTTTCGACCGCCTTTTCACCGACAAGATGTGGACTCCGCTTTTTTCGGAACCGCAGTATGGAATCGGTGCGTTGCTGGCCGGCACTCTGGTCACGACTGGGGTGGCTTTGCTGGTGGCGATTCCGTTGGGGACAATTTTAGCGATCTATTTGAGTGAATTTGCCGAACCGCAGTTTCGGGATTGGGTGAAGCCAATGTTGGAGCTGCTCAGCGCGGTGCCGACGGTTGTCTATGGGTACTTTGCTTTGCTCACTTTGACACCCCTCCTTCAGAAAATTTATCCAGATCTGCCTCAGTTCTCTATGTTGAGTGCGGGAATAATTATGGGAATCATGATTGTGCCGTATGTGACCTCGCTGGGAGAGGATGCGATGCGGAGTGTGCCCATGCTTTTGCGGGAGGGGGCTTACGCTTTGGGGGATGGAAAACTGGGAGTGGCCCTGCGAGTGGTGTTTCCGGGGGCTTTTTCGGGATTGGCTGCAGCGTATGTTCTAGCAATTTCACGGGCGGTGGGAGAGACGATGATTGTGGCAATTGCCGCAGGGTTACAACCGAGGATGACGGTGAATCCGCTGGAGTCAGCCGCGACAGTCACAGCTTTTATTGTTCAAGTGAGTTTAGGAGATTTGCCGCATGGAAGTATTGGGTATCAGTCGATCTTTGCGGCAGGGGCAGTGCTTTTTCTGATGACCTTGGGCTTTAATTTGGCAGGACATGCTTTGCGAAGGAGGTTCCACCGTGCGACCTGACTTGTTCCATGCACTCCAGGCAAAGAGGGCGAGCCGACGCCGGTCGATCGATCAGTGGTTTCGTCGGCTGGGGCTGTTTTTAACCCTGACCACGTTGGGTATTTTAGGGATTCTCCTTTTGAATTTAGCGATGAATGGATTGGCGCGGGTCGATTGGAATTTTCTCAGTTCATTTCCTTCCCGGCGCGCTGGGGAGGCGGGGGTCTTGTCGGCGTGGGTGGGAACTCTTCTCCTGATGATGGTGACAGCGGGGGCGGCGATACCGTTTGGGCTGGCGGCGGGAATTTATCTTGAGGAGTACGCGCCCAAGAATCGCTGGACCGATTTTGTGGAGATCAATATTTCGAATTTGGCTGGTGTGCCTTCCATTTTATATGGGCTGATGGCCTTGGGCCTTTTTGTGTATCAGTTCCGGTTCGGGCAAAGTGTTTTAGCGGGGGGCTTAGCTTTGGCCTGTCTGGTTTTGCCGATTGTCATTGTGGCGACTCGTGAAGCCTTACGAACCATTCCATCCAGCATTCGGGAAGCGGCTTTTGCTTTGGGAGCTACACGGTGGCAAGCGGTTTGGCACCATCTTCTGCCTTACTCGACAGGGGGAATCGCTACGGGTGTCATTTTGGCCATGTCGCGGGCGATTGGGGAGAGTGCGCCTTTAATTACAATTGGGGCATTAACTTTTATCGCATTTCTTCCGCCTGCCCCGTGGGTGGATCATGCTCCTTTTGTTTCTTTCGATTGGCTTTTCTCTCCCTTTACGGCTCTCCCGATTCAGATGTTTAACTGGGTATCACGGCCCGGGGAGGAGTTTCAGGCGAACGCTGCTGCGGCAGGCCTTATTTTAATGGTGATTACACTCAGCATGAACGCGGCGGCGATCTTGCTCCGCAGGCGAGCTCAGAGGAATATCACCTGGTGAGCGCGGCGCCTGAAATTAATGGTCGGATGGAGTCTGAGGCTTCAGCTTCCGACACAAAAGCGATGCCCAAAGTTCAGATTCATGGATTAAACTTTTTTTATGGGACGAATCAAGTCCTACGAAGTGTGACGATGGATGTTCCTGCGCTGAAGGTTACGGCGTTGATTGGCCCATCAGGCTGCGGAAAGACCACCTTGCTGCGATGCATGAACCGAATGCACGATCTCTACCTAGGAAATCGATATGAAGGGTCGATCGTCGTCCAGCCAGATGGTACGGACATTTTGGATGCGAGCGTCGATCCAATTCAGGTCCGGATGAGGTTTGGCATGGTCTTCCAAAAGCCGAATCCTTTCCCGAAAAGTATTTATGAGAATGTGGCGTATGGTTTGCGGCTTCAGGGGATGAGCCGCAGAAAAGAGTTAGACGAGAGAGTGGAGAAAGCGTTACGGGAAGCGGCTTTGTGGGAAGAGGTGAAAAGCCGCCTGCATCAGATGGCTCACAATCTTTCGGGCGGGCAGCAGCAGAGGTTATGTATCGCACGAGCGATTGCCACGGATCCGGACGTAGTTCTTTTTGATGAGCCGACAAGTGCTCTTGATCCGATTGCGACATCGAAGATTGAGGAATTAATCGTCGAATTGAAAAAGCGGGTGACGGTGATGATTGTGACGCACAACCTCCAGCAGGCGGGAAGAATTTCAGACATGACGGCATTTATGTATTTGGGTGAGCTGATTGAGTTTGGGGATACAAATCGTATGTTTACCAATCCTGCCAAACCTCAGACGGAGGATTACATCTCGGGAAGGTTTGGTTGAAGAAGGTGGGTTGACATGCCCCCCCTTCAGCGTAGGTCATAAGTGATGAATGCTCCCATTCTAGAGGCGACGGAAGAAAAGTTAGAGCGAGTCAGGAGCTATTTCCGAGGTGACCTCTTAGTTCTGCGTGAGACATTGCTTCGCATGGCGAGTATCGCCCATACAAATCTCCAGCTCGCTTTAGAATCGTTGGTGGAGCGAAGTGCAGAAAAAGCGAAAAAGGCGATCCAAGATGACATGGAGATTGATCGGCTGGAAGTGGAGGTGGATGAGTTGGTCGCTGGATTTATGGCCACCCAAGCCCCGGTGGCCCTCGCTTGTCGCCTGATGTTGGCAGCATCGAAGCTTTCGAGTGATCTAGAGCGAATTGGGGATCAGGCCGTATCGATCGCACGGAGAAGCTTAATTTTGATGGATGAACCCCCGCTCAAGCCGCTCCTTGATATTCCGAGGATGGGAGCGGACGTCTTAGCGATGATTCGTGGCGCTACCGATGCCTTTGTGGAAATCACACCTGAGAAGTGTGCGGAGATTATAAAAATGGATGTACGGGTGGATGATATCAATCGGCAACTGGAAAGGGAGCTGACCTGTTTTATGGTCGAGAGCCCAAAAACAATCACGCGTGCTTTAAATCTGATGTTGGTCGCCCGCTTTTTCGAGCGGGCGGCGGACCATGCTAAGAATATCGCGGAGCAGGTATATTACCTCTACACGGGCGAAGATATTCGCCACGACGCAGAATTTTCCAAGAACTAGCCCCGGCTTGGCGCTGGGGCGGAGAGCACCTCGGCCACATCCCGCTGGATTTGCTGCGTCAAGGCATGGGCATCAGCAAATTTCTTTTCCGGGCGTAAGAATCGGTGAAATTCGAGGTCGATCTCTTGGCCGCGAAGGTTTTGTGAGAAGTTGGGAAGATGGGCTTCGATTTTTCGATTTTTGCCAGCAAAGGTGGGGCATGTCCCAAGGTTAATCGCGGCGAGCTGGGAGGATCCATTCCGCAGAATCGCTTGGCCTGCGTAGACCCCATCGGGTGGTAGGCACTCGTCTTCCGTGACAAGATTGGCGGTGGGGTAGCCGAGCCCTTGGCCGCGACCCTCCCCGTCCCCTACGCGACCGAGGATGGTGAAGGGGCGCCCGAGCATAGCGGAGGCATCGGAAAGTTTTCCTGACTGGATGGCAACTCGAATCCGGCTGCTGCTAATGCGTTCTCCCAAGTAGAGGACTGGGTCTGGATTATCGAGAAGGATTGATCGTTGAGAGCACCAGCTGGACAGCATCTCCACATCGCCAGATCGATTCTTTCCGAAGCGCCAGTTTGGGCCGACGGAGACGGTTCTCAGCGTGGGAAAGGTGGCGCCGAGCTCGGCTAGGAAAGCGGCGGGGTCTTGTTGCGAACGGGTTGAATCAAATGGAAGTGCGATGGTGAAGCCGATGTTCCAACGTTCGAGCAGCCGAAGTTTGTGAGGGAGACCGGTTATGAGGGCGGGATGGCGTTCGGGATGAAGAATGGATAAAGGATGTTCGCGAAAGGTGAGAACTGCAGTGGCAGATGGGATGTGGGGGGTAGTTCCACCGAGGATCACTCTTTGGTGGCCGAGGTGAAGGCCATCGAAAAAGCCCAGAGACAAGTGTCGTATGGCTGTTCCGACAGGGGAGGGGGTAAGAGAGTCGGCTTGATTCACGTGCGACGGATGCGGGAGATTTCGGGTAGCGAGATGAGGTGGCGGGCGAGGTAGTCGGCACCTTCGGCAGCTTCGAGATCAGCCCAGCGAACCGCTTTAGAAAGTTCAAAATTTCCCGAGCGAGTCCGGATCAGAGCGGACATGTGCCCGCCTGGGCCGAGGATGGCGCCAAGGTCGTGACAGTAGGTGCGCACATAGAAACCTTTGGTGCAGTGAATTTTGAAGCGTACGGACGGCAGAGCAATTTCCAGAATCTCGTATCGATCGATCCGCACGCGTCGGGGAGGACGATCGATCGTCTTTCCTTCTCGGGCTAATTTGTACAAAGGGACCCCATCTTTTTTGATGGCGGAGACCATGGGGGGAATCTGATCGAACTCCCCCGCAAATTTTTCGAAGGCAGCTTGGATGGTGGCCGTTTCGATGGGCGGAACGGGGTGAGATTCGAGAACCTTTCCGGCAGCGTCCTGGGTATCGGTGGTTTCACCGAGTTTGAGAGTTCCTTCGTACTCCTTATCTTCAGCCATGAGGAGATCTTGAACGCGTGTTGCCCGGCCAACGACGAGCATGAGCAGGCCAGTCGCGATGGGGTCGAGCGTGCCGCAGTGGCCTACTTTTCGCTGGTGGAAGCGGCGCCGAACGAAGTCGACAATATCGTGTGAGGTTCGGCCGGGGGGTTTATCGACCAAGAGTAGGCCGTCGAGTTGAGGAATCATAAGAATTGGGTTGGAACCAAAGTTAGGTGATGAGGATGGGAACAACCGCGGGGAATAGCAAGGGTGGGGAGAGTTTACTTTGCTGGGCTGGATAGGGCGCGGGAGATTGCGGCGAGGACGAGGTCCTGATTCTTTTGTGCGTCTTTGGTGAATCGGATTCCTGCGGCGGCTTTGTGACCCCCTCCGCCGAAGGAGGAGGCGATGGAGTTTACATCCACTTTTCCTTTACTGCGGAGGCTGACGCGGAGTCCGCCATCGGGCATGAATTCGAATAGGGAGCCAACCTCAACTCCTTGAATTGAGGACACATCTTCAATGATTCCCTCCGAATCCTCACTTTTAGCCCCACTTTTTTCATAAAATTCTGGTAAAATAGTCAAAAAAGCCGACATCTTTCTATCCTTTATCGATATAGTATCTGTTACCAGCTTGCGAAGTGCGTGCCGTTCGTGGGTGATGGAGAGGTAGCACTGCTTGGCGACTTCGGATGGATCGGCACCGAGTTCAACTAAAGCGGCGGCGGCATGAAGCGTTTGGGCATTGGTTCCGCGGTAGCGAAAGGATCCGGTGTCGGTGGAGAGACCTGTGTAGAGGCAGGTAGCGGCATCGGGCGTAATTTTCCATGCAGCCTGTTGGAATAGGTGGAAAAGAACCCCAGCGGTGGCTGGAATCTGTGAATCGATCAGATTGATTTTACCGTATCCGGGGTTGCTGATGTGGTGATCGATTACGATATCGATAGGTTGGGGCCAAGAGAGGGTTTTTGGGCCGAGCCGCTCGCGAGTGGAGGTATCGAGGGCGATGATGCAGTCGGTTTTCTCGGGAAGTTGGGTGGGGTGATCATGAACAAGTTCAGAGCCCGGCAGAAATTGGTACATGGGAATCATTCCGCCCTCGACAAAAAGGGAGGGGTGTTGGCCTCGTTCTCTCAAAGTGTGACCAAGGCCGAGAAGACTTCCGTAAGCATCTCCATCCGGGCGAATATGGGTGAGAAGAACGGGATGCTGGGCGGAGGATAGGCGATCGATGATCTTTTGGGTTGAGGCCTTGTCCATAAGGTGAATTTAAGAAAGGGGTGGAGGGAAGTCGAGGCATCCCACGAGACACTTGCGAGTGGGGGAAGACGAAGGTAAAATATTCCCATGGTAAGGATGTACAAAATTTTGCTCGGGGCACTGTTGGTGAGTGGCTTGGGTTTATATCAG
>Ga0209189_1002169_pt1 | contig 14050 bp, 3 predicted proteins | sample C_130820_EF_Meta_FD_187308 | JGI IMG/M metagenome (GOLD analysis project Ga0209189, IMG submission 187308) | Freshwater microbial communities from Lake Croche, Canada to study carbon cycling - C_130820_EF_MetaG (SPAdes) (version 3) | ecosystem: Environmental > Aquatic > Freshwater > Lake | place... | reverse complement strand
CAATAAATTATTAGCATTAACATCGCCAACTGCACTAATATTATTACCACGAATATTACCAGTTGCACTGATCAATCCACCTGTAAGCAGATTGCCACCAGTAATGTTGGCCGCGGAAGTGATTGTTGAAGTTGCGGATACTTGTCCAGCAGTTAGGATGTTACCACCGGTTATATTGGCAGCACTTGTAATTGTTGAAGTTGCTGAAATCAATCCACCTGTAAGTAGATTGCCACCGGTTACGTTACCGGTTGTGCTCAAACTTGTGCCAGTTGCGGCTCCAATGTTGGGTGTTGTTAGGTTGGCCGACGCCTTGACACTGATATTACCCGAGCCATCAAAGGCTGTGGTTGTGCCATCAACTTTGGCTGTGATAACTGTACCAACTAACGAGATACCGGCTGAGGTATTTGCTGTGTAACTTTGACTTGAACTAAACTGAGCAAAAGTAATATTACTTGTACCAAATGTAATTGTACCAGTGGGTGCGTTTACCACCCAAGCACTACCTGCGTTGACATTGCCGCTTGACACAAAGAAGTAGTCGTTGATGCTGAATGCATTAGCACTGTCTGAGCCGTATTCGTCAGTGTCGGTTGAGCGTATAATATTAGTAGCATTGGCCCAGGTGTAGACTCCGTTGAATACTGAGTTACCTTCATTCTTGACCAGGATACGAGTGCCAACGGTTTGTACGTTGGCTGTGTCAATCAAGTTGAACGATCCAGTTGTGGTCAGCAATGCGCCAATGCCATTGGCAGCACCATTGGGCTGTGTGTATGTGATTGTACCACCTGTGGTAGTGGCCAAATTGGCAGTGGTAGCCGCAGTTACAGGTGAGTGATAACTGATACCTGTTGTGGCAAAATTATCAACATATTTCTTAGTGGCAACGTCTTGATCTTGAACTGGGTCAACAACACCATTGATATATGTACTGTTGACCACAATGTTGCCTGTGGTTGGGCTTAGATTTAGGTTGCCAGCGACTGTGCTGATTGTCAACGCACCACTCAGTGGTCGTAATGTATTAGTGTTTACATTACCACCAATCACGTTACCAGTTGCCGATACTTGACCAGCGGTTAATAAGTTACCACCGGTTATGTTGGCAGCACTTGTGATTGTTGATGTAGCACTTACTAGGCCACCAGTTAAGATATTACCACTGGTTATGTTGGCAGTAGCACTGATCAATCCACCAGTTAGTACGTTACCACCGGTTACATTACCGCTCAGTGATGCTACAGTACCAAGTAAACTTGAACCAGTTACTGTACCAGTTGCACTAACCAGCCCGCCTGTTAAGATATTACCACCAGTTACATTACCAGCCACACTCAGTGCCGAGCCGCTGGTATTGGCAATGGCCACTAGAGTGTTGGCCGAGAATGTTACATTACCGTTGCCTGTGGCTGTTCCAATGTTGATATTGGTAACAGAGTTAGCCACACCGTTCTCACCAATGCTGATGGTCTTGGTATTGCCAGAACTGGTCGCACCGTTGGCAATGAATACTGTCTGTGTGGCGGTTGAACGGCCTAATGCAATGCCACCTGTTCCTGATATACCACCTACGGTAATATTTCCAGTGGTTTGGTTTGTTGCAAATACTTGGTTGTTAGTTTGGCCCCCGGAAAATCCTAGTCCACCATTAAATGTTATAGTTCCGCCACTGGTTATATTTCCAGCATTTACGTTGGCGGCAACAGACAGCAGTCCAGCAGTCAAAATATTACCACCAGTGATATTGCCCACAGCCGAAACCACGCCGCCTGCGCTGACATCCGCGGTGCTGACGATGTTGCCACCATTGATATTGCCAGTTGCACTGATTAATCCGCCAGTTAATAAATTACCACCAGTGATGTTGGCTGAACTTGTAATAGTTGAAGTTGCACTGATTAATCCACCTGTCAGTAAGTTACCACCAGTAATGTTGCCACTTGCGCTGTAACTTGCAGCCGTAAGTGCGCCACCTGTACTGATATTACCGCCAGTGATGTTGCCAGCAACGCTGAGTGCTAGGCCTGATGTGTTGGCAATAGCAACAATGGTATTACCAGTGTAACTCACTGTGGTGTTACCGACGTTTGCGCCAATGGTCATTGTGCTGTTGCCAGCCACGTTGCCAAAAATAGTCACATTGCTGACAGAGTTTGCAAGACCGTTTGATGCAATATCAATAGTCTTGACGTTGGCACTCAGGGTCGCACCGTTGCCAATCACTATGGCAGAAGTGTTGGCTGATCTACCAATGTTGATGTTTGATGTTTGTGCCGTACCACCAATTGTGAATGTGCCTGTGGTTAGACTAGTGCCAATGTTAAAAGAAGAAGTTGTGGCACCAGCAGTGATACCAGCATTGAATGTTGCGGTGCCAGTAGCCACTGATCCAGCCACACTCAATGTTGCATTATATGGCAAGTACACGTTGGCCATTTGTGCATTGCCCGAAAAGTGGGCGTATCCGGTGACTGCCAGTGAGTTACTATTGATAATGGTACTGTTACCAGTGTCGTATTGACTAACTCGATCGTTGGTACTACCAACAATGTACACCGCGCTGTTGGCCAAATTGACATAAATGCCTGTTGGACTAGAGTCTTGATATCCTACATATAAATTATTTCCAGAGTACGAGCCGGTTGATATGTCGTAGGGTGTGACAAGATTGTATTGATATATTGCTCGTATGGTAGTTCCTATCAGGTACAACACGTTACCAGTGGCGTTGAATGCCAGGCCACTAGCGGTACCTTCTTGAGTGGTAATTGCCAGTGACTTGCTGGCATAAGTGGCTGTGGCAATGTTGGCTGTGTTGCTGATTGTGTACTGATATATGGTATCCAGTGTGGTACCCACAATATACATGTTGGCGCCATCAGAACTGAATGTCATGCCTGTGGGTGTTGTGGTTTCTTGGGCTGATATGTTGGCACTCAAACTGGCATAAGTGGCTGTGGCAATGTTGGCTGTGTTGCTGATTGAATACTGATAAACTGCTCGTGTGGTTTGGTCCAGCACAAACATGGTGTTACCACTGGAGTTGAAACTTATACTTTGTGGGCTGGCTGCTTGAGCGGCAACGTTTGAACTCAAACTGGCATAAGTGGCTGTGGCCACCTGCCATGGAGTACTCAAACCGTACTGATAAACTGTACGGTTACTGGTACCCACAATGTACATGATGTTACCAGTTGCATTAAACTGCACATCAGTGCTGTTGGCTTCTTGTGTGGCAACGCTTACGCTGTTGCTCGACCACCAACCCAGGATGTTGGAAGTGTCGCTGTAGGTCACAGCATTAGAGGTATACAGGTTACCGGTTGCTGATACTAGACCGGCAGTTAACAAGTTACCACTAGTGGTGTTGCCACTAACAGTTAAAGAACTTAGTGTACCAACTGATGTAATATTTGGTTGTGCGGCGGTGGTCACTGTACCCGCTGTGGTTGCTGAGCCTGCTGTACCCGCTGTGGTAGCACTGCCCACAGTCAATGACGCCGCTGTTCCAGTTAATCCAGTACCAGCACCACTAAACGATGAACCAGTTACAGTACCTGTGGCGCTGACCAATCCTCCTGTGAGCAAGTTACCGGTTGTGGTATTTCCTGTTACACTTAGAGTAGTGAGCGTTCCTACACCTGTAGCAACAACTCCGGTAAGTGCGCTACCGTTACCAATAAAGAAGTTACCAGAGACGTTACCAGTTGCAGATATCAAGCCACCTGTCAATACATTACCACCAGTGATGTTACCACTTGCACTAACTATTGCACCAGTTATAGAACTTGCGCCACTTGCCCCGGCCAATACTGTTTGTCCACCTGCTGGATTAGTCATCACAATGGCAGTGGCATTGGCTGATATTTGAGCATTACCTAAATAGATTGTGCTGTTGCTCAACCACAAATCTCGCCAACGTTGAGTATTTGAACCTAGATCATAAGTGATGTTAGCGGCCGGTAATATATTACCAATAACGTTTCCACTAATGCTTAATCCACCGGTTAGTACATTGCCACCAGTTACGTTGCCCGTCACCGAAACAACTGCGCCCAAATGACTTGAGCCAGTGATAGTTCCTGTTGAACTGATCAGTCCACCTGTTAACAAGTTACCGCCTGTGATGTTCGCGGTAACAGCCAAAGAGCCCAATGTGCCAACACTTGTGATATTGGTTTGAGCGGCTGTGGTCAGTGTGCCAACAATGTTAGTACCTGACAAGTTGCCACCTGTAATATTACCGGCCGCACTTACCACGCCAGGAGTAAGCAAATTACCACCAGTTACGTTGGCTGTTGCCGAAATCAATCCACTGGTGTTCAGACTGCCTGCTGAAATGGCCCCGGCACTGACATTGGCCACTGTGGTGTTGCCACTTACACTGAGTGTGCCTGTGGCTGAGATTGAGCCAGAAGTTAAAAGATTACCACCAGTTATGTTGCCCGATGATATTATGTTACCGCTGGCTGACACAATGCCAGTTATATATTCACCGGTTGTGGCAAACACTGCCACATTTGGCGTTCCGGCCACAGCAACAGTAATGTTGCCGCTGGCACCTACTGTGACATTTGAAGTGCCGTTGGTAATATTTGAAATGCTACCAGTGTTGATTCCTGTGAGCAGTGAACCGTTGCCCAGGATATAGTTGCCAGAAATGTTGGCGGTTGTGAGAATGTTGCCAACAATGCTGAGATTGTTGTTGACATTCAGCGTGTTGGCCGTGATAACATTGGCCGTGGACAGTATGCGTGTCCACGTATTCCCAACGTTGGAGAACTGATACGTTATGTTGTTGACGACAGTAATCTGGCCGTTCGTCGGCGATACTGGAAAGGCCATTTTCTATCCTTTATTGCATACTTATCACGATTTCGATAGTGCCTTCGCCGCCGTCAAATTTCTCCAATGCTTTACCAATTACGGTACCTGTTGCAGGATTGGCTTCGGCTCGCGCACGTCCATTTCCAGCAGATACCATTAAATCGCCTTTGGCAATTTTACCAGTTACTTGAGTCGGCACACGTCCGGCCAATGCCACTGCTATCACGTGAGCCCCATCTAATGTGGAGTTCATCAAGTGAGCAGGGTTAGTAGACACTACACCTGCAACTCGCTTGCTGGAATCACGTGTACTTAGTGTGACTTCTTGAGCACCATCAAAATCCAACACAGTTCCTGGAGCGTAGGCTGTATCACCTAAATAGTTCTCAGCCAAGTCAGCGTATTGTGCTGTGGTTGCCTTGCCAAATATGGTGTTGAAATAACCTGTTGCGCTACCAATGTTGCCCACTCCGTTGGCCTGGCCATTAGTAATGTCTTTGTTGACAATTACTGTACCTGTACCAGTTGGGGTCAAAGTGACGTTTGCGTTAGCAGCCGTACTGGTGATCAAATGATCACCTGTGTCGTAAAAACCGCCAACGACTATGATGTTACCAGCATAGATGTTACCAGTTGCTGATATCTGACCAGCAGTTAGTACGTTGCCACCAATCACGTTACCAGTAATACTAGAAGTACCAGTTGTAAAGATGCCAGTTGTGGCCACCACTAACACGTTTGATGTGCCACCAACACCTACTGCGACGTTGCCGCCCGAACTGACAACTCTAACGTTTGATGTGCCGTTTTGTATACTTGTGGCATCAATACCTGTTAGTTGGCTACCATTGCCCAAGATGTAACTTCCAGTAATGTTGCCAGTTGCTGATACAATACCACCAGTCAAGATGTTACCACCTGTGACATTGCCTGTGGCACTGACCACTGCACCTGTTACCTGACTTGCACCACTTGCACCAGCCAGCACTGTCTGACCACCTGCGGGGTTGGTCATCACAATAGCAGTTGCGTTGGCACTGATTGTTGAATTGCCCAGGTAAATTGTGCTGTTGGCCAAATACAGGTCTCTCCAACGTTGAGTTGTTGAACCCAAGTCGTATGTGATGTTGGCACTTGGCAACAAGGTGGTTCCCAAAGTCAATGCAGCCGAACTAAACACAGCAGTGTTGCTTGTGCCACCAACTGAAATGTTGGCATTGCCGCTTGGAGTTTGAATATCAATCAATGTAGTGCCGTTCTGAATACGGTCTGCCACAATGTTACCAGTCAGTGTGGCGTTACCAGTCACAGTCAAGTCACCTGTAATGCTCAAACCACCGTTGTACCACACACCAACGTTGGCAGTTCCGCCGATGTTGGTTGTGATATTACCACCCGAACTCACAACAGTCATGTTGGATGTACCGTTGTTGATATTACTTACTGACGTAATAATACCGCTCAGGCTGGCACCATTACCATAGTAGTTCGTGGCATACACGTTGCGCAATTGCTGGCTTGAGCTACCAAGGTCGTAAGTGGCATTGGCATTGAGCAACATGCTACCTGCAATTGATACGTTGGCAACCACACCACCAGCAAATGCAGGGCTAGAAATGTCAACCCAGTATGGTGTTGTGCCATCATTGATGTATTCATATAATACGTCAGTTGAAGTATTGTACCATTGCCATCCTGCAGTTGGAGTAGCAGGAGGTGTTGTGCTCGCTGTGTAGTTTACAATTGCTATACCGTTGGCATAGTAATAGTTACTGGCAGTGACATTGCCACCACGGATATTTCCAGTGGCACTTATGATACCTGCTGTGAGCAAGTTACCACCTGTGATGTTGGCGGCACTGGTTATTGTTGATGTTGCAGATATTAAACCTGCTGTTAATACATTACCACCAGTGATGTTGGCAGTTGCTGAAACAAGTCCACCAGTTAAAACATTACCGCCAGTAATGTTGGCTGTGGCACTTACTTGACCTGCTGTAGTCACGTTGCCACCAATCACGTTGCCAACTGCACTGACTGTGGTACCTGCTGACAACGAATTGGATGCAGATACATTGTTGCCGCTGATGTTACCGCTTGCAACAATACCGTAGTTGGATACACTGTTTGCCAAAAGGCTGGTGGCTGTGAAGGTAACCACCGGGTCAACACTAACTGCCACTACAACGTTGCCGCCAGAAGCCGCAACGTTTACACTACTTGTACCATTTGCAATCTTGGCCATAGCGCCAGTTGCAGAAGTAATATTACCAAGCAAGTAATTACCAGTCACGTTACCAGTTGCTGATACTTGTCCAGCAGTGAGTAAGTTACCGCCGGTTACGTTGCCACTTGCGCTCAATACGCCAGTGATGTATTCACCTGTTGTGGCAAACACAGCCACATTTGATGTGCCATTCACACTGACTGTGACGTTGGCGTTGGCAGCCGCAATGTTCACATTTGATGTGCCATTGTTGATATTGGCCACTGATGTAATCACACCAGTCAAGAAGTAACCATTACCCAAGATATAGTTACCTGTTACGTTACCAGTTGCTGACACCAAACCAGCAGTTGTAATATTTCCACCAATAACGTTGGATGTGGCACTTAATGTAGTACCAGAAATTACGTTGGCACCCGAAATGTTGCCGCCTGCCCCGCTGGTACTGATGTTACCAAATACAGCATTACCACTTGCTGATACTTGTCCAGCAGTAGCAATGTTGCCACCTGTGATGTTGCCTGCGGCACTTACTTGACCTGCTGTGAGCAAGTTTCCACCGATTATGTTGGCTGATGATGTAATAGTACTTGTGGCAGATATCAATCCACCTGTTAACAAATTACCACCAGTTACGTTAGCAGTTGCCGAAACAAGTCCGCCTGTTAATACGTTGCCGCCTGTTACGTTACCACTTGCTGACACAACACCAGTTACATACTCACCACTTGAGGCAAATACAACCACATTTGATGTGCCACCAATTGTGACGTTGGCGTTGCCATTTGTTGCTGTTGTGACATTAGTAGTACCGTTGGTCAGTGCAACTGCACTTGTAGCCGAGACGCCTGTCAATGCTGAACCATTACCAATAAAGTAGCTACCGGTTACGTTGCCTGTGGCACTGACTGCACCACCTGTGAGCAAGTTGCCACCAGTTAAGTTACCGCTAGTGTTTAAACTTGAGCCAGTTGCCGCACCAATGTTTGGTGTTGTAAGGTTGGCACTTGCCTTAACAATAATGTTGCCGCCACCGTCAAACGCCGTTGTGATGCCGTCTGTCTTGGCGTTGATTACAGTGCCATTTAAACTGATACCAGCCGCAGTATTGGCCGAATAAACTTGGCTGATACTAAATGTACTGAACGTGATATTTGAAGTACCAAAGGTAATAGTACCTGCAGGCGCACTGACAATAAATGCCGTGCCAGCGTTGACGTTACCGCCTGTGGTATAGAAATAGTCATTGACACTCAAATCAGTTGTACTGTCTGGTCCGTATGTGTCTGTGTCAGTTGAACGTATGATGTTTGTGGCATTGGCCCAGGTGTACACGCCGTTGTATACTGCATTGGCTTCGTTCTTGACCAAGACACGTGTGCCAAGTGTTTGAATGTTAGCAGTATCAACCAAGTTGAATGAACCAGTTGTGGTCAACAGCGCACCAACGCCGTTTGAAACACCATTGGGTTGTGTGTAGGTGATTGTACCACCTGTGGTAGTAGCCAGGGTAGTAGTAGTTGCCGCGGCCACTGGTTGGTGATAGGCAATACCAGTTGTGGCAAAGTTATCAACATAAGCCTTGGTTGCCACGTCTTGATTCTGTACTGGATCCAACACGTTGTTGATGTATGTGTTGGCGCTCATCACCACGTTGCCGCTTGGGCCTAAAATTAAGTTACCAGCAGTGACACCAATGGTCAAGTTACCTGACACATTACGCAGTTGGTTGGTGTTTACGTTACCAGCATTCAAGTTGCCTGTGGCAGATATCAAACCAGCAGTTAATATGTTACCACCGGTTATATTTCCTGTTGCAGAGGCCAGGCCAGCGGTTAATAAATTACCACCGGTTACGTTGGCAGTTACTGATACCACTGCACCCAAATGACTTGATCCAGTTATAGTACCAGTTGCAGATACTAATCCAGCGGTTAATAAATTACCACCGGTTATGTTGGCGCTTGATGTGATTGTTGAAGTTGCACTTACTAAACCAGCGGTTAATAAATTACCACCAGTTATGTTGGCAGCACTTGTGATTGTTGAAGTTGCACTTACTAAACCAGCAGTTAATATGTTACCGCCAGTTACGTTACCAGTAGCCGATGTGAAACCAGTGGCTAATATATTGCCAGAGGTGCTAACACCTAATATACCTATTGTGGTTGTGGCATTGCCTGCAACAATATCGCTCAAGGCTGATATCTTTCCACTGGTGGTAATATTTCCACCTGTAATGTTGCCAACAGCACTGATGGTAGAACCCGACGATATTCCAGCGGCTGTCAAGTTACCGCTTGCTGATACTATACCACCTGTTAAAATATTACCGCCAGTGATGTTGGCTGTGGCTGACACTTGTCCACCCGTTAAAACATTACCACCAGTTACGTTACCACCTGCGCTCAATACACCAGTGATGTATTCACCTGTTGTGGCAAATACTGCTACGTTGGCAACGCCGCCCACGCCCACAGTAATGTTGCCGCCAGCACTTACCACTGTTACGTTTGAATTGCCTGAGTTGATGTTGGCCACACTTGTGATAACACCAGTTAGCAATGCACCATTACCCAAGATATAGTTACCGGTTACGTTACCGGTTGCAGAAACTAAACCTGCTGTGAGCAAGTTACCTACTGTGGCATTGCCAGTGGCTGTCATTGAACCTGAGTTGATGATGTTACCACCATACAAGTTGCCAGTTGCTGACACTAGACCAGCAGTTAAGATATTACCGTGTGTGGCATTACCAGTTGAACTCATTATGCCAGCAGTCAAGATGTTGCCACCTGTGATATTGGCGGCACTGGTTATTGTTGATGTTGCAGATATTAAACCTGCTGTTAATACATTACCACCAGTGATGTTAGCAGTGGCACTTACTTGTCCGGCTGTTAATACATTACCACCTGTGATGTTGGCAGCACTGGTTATTGTTGATGTTGCAGATATTAAACCTGCTGTTAATACATTACCACCAGTGATGTTAGCAGTAGCACTTACTTGACCTGCTGTTAATACATTACCACCAGTTACGTTGGCTGCGCTAGTAATTGAGCCAGTTGCTGATATCAATCCGCCAGTTAATAGATTGCCACCTTGAATATTTCCTGTTACTGATTCGATACTAGATACTAATAAATTACCACCATAGATGTTGCCCGAAGTACTGACCACGCCAGCGGTCAGTAAGTTACCACCAGTTACGTTTGCTGTAACACTGACCACTGCACCCAAGAAACTTGTACCAGTTACAGTACCGCCAGCAGAGACCAAGCCGGCTGTTAAAATATTGCCGCCGGTTACGTTACCGGCCGCTGAACTTGTTCCACCTGTGGCCAAATTGCCACCTGTTATTGTACCACTTGCACTTAAAACACCAGTAATGTATTCGCCAGTTGTGGCAAACACTGCTACGTTTGAAGTACCACCAACGTTGACAGAAATATTGCCATTGGCCACAGCCGAAAGACTGCTATTGCCTGCTGAGATTGGAAAACCAGCAGTTGACGCCGCGACACCTGTCAGTTGCGAACCGTTACCAAAGTAATAACTACCGGTAATGTTGCCGGTTGCACTAATTGTAGTGCCTACTGTGAGTGCACCGTTTACAGCAATGGTATTTGCTGTGATAACGTTGGCAGTAGAAAGAATTCTAGTCCATGAGTTGGTTGCACTAGAGTACTGGTAAGATACTTGATTTACTACCGTTACTTGTCCGTTTGTTGGTGATACTGGGAAGGCCATAATTTCTCCTATTGGTCTTATACACTACTTATGCCAGAACAAAAAATTTAATTTCTAGCATTTTTATATTAATTTCCTATGTTTGCTTGCTGTGCAAGCCATTCTTCACGGGTCAATTTCTGAGGTTGATCCTGTTCTTTTTGCTGTTCTAACCACTGTTCTCTTGTCATTGTTTGATTATTTACCGGTAACGTTTGCTCTCGCAACCACTCTTCTGCGGTCATGGTGCGAGTCACTGTGACCAAGTTTGTTGGTGTTGCGCTATGAACAGTTCTGACTTCAACTTGCGATGCCAGCCACTGTTCTCGAGTCATAGGCGCGGCTGATTGTTGCTGTGCCAACCACTGGTCAGTGGTCATTTTTGTTTGTTCTGCCAACCACTCTTCTGTGGTCATAGTACGAGGGGCTTCACTTACTGGTGCTGTGTTGTGTGCTGTGTTGACCGCAGTTTGTGATGCTAACCATTCTTCCCGAGTCATAGGTGCAGATGATCGTTGTTGTTGCGCCAACCACTGTTCAGCGGTCATTTTTGTTGCTTCTTGTGCTAACCACTCCTCAACTGACATGGTTGGTGTTGTTTGCTCCACGGGCTGTGTGTGATCAGGTAAAGAACGCGGATATTTTGCTTTTACTGCTCGTATTCTAGCCGCCATTTCTGGTGGAAAAACTCCAGCATGATACAAGGCATCCAGTTGTTCTTGTATGGTAGGGTATTCTCTTGCACGGTTTCTTTGATATTCCGCCCAGTCATAGGCTTGTTGCAAACGCTGTTGTTCTTCAAGTATTTGTTCCAGGGTTACCGGGGCTGTTTCGGGTTTGTGCCAAGTTATTGTCTGATCGTACAAACCCACACTGATTTCTGCCTCGGGCACCAGACTTTTAATAGCATGAAATAATGTTATCATGATGCGGCAATCTCCAGGGCTATCAACCAAATATTTGTACTGGTAAGTGTACTGCTGGCTGTAGATACTTTTTGCTGTAATTTATAAGTTACAGCACTTGCGGTTGCTGGTGCATCCATATAACTATAAGAAATAGCACCTATTACGCCAGCATCAACACCACCTGCGCCTGATGTTCCAGTATTTTGAACTTGCAAACTTGTACTGGCGCCTCGTACCAATTGAGTAAAGGAGGTAACACCAAACCCCGATACGGCACTAAACTCACTAGTACCAGTGGCTATGATTAAAATTTTGCTGGTTGCGCTAGATGGTGTAATGGTTACATTTGCATAGGTGACATCAACATAAGATGTGCTGTTTGTTATACTACCACCTAAACTTGAACTCATTACTGTTTGTACTACCGCACCCAAGGGCATATTGGATGCAGGTAATCGGTTGTTGGTGTAGAGATTCTGTGTGTAGGTGTTGCGGAAATATACACTACTAGTACCAATATCATAAGTGACATTAGCGACTGGTACCAGTGTGCCAGAAATTGCTACGTTAGCAACTACACCACCAGCAAAAGCAGGACTAGTGGTATCAACCCAATAACTACTTGTGCCATCATTGATATATTCATAAAGAACATCACTTGAAGTATCGTACCATTGATCTCCAACATCGGGTCCAGAAGGAGGGGCTATTGCGGCAGTGTAAACAATGCCAGTGGGAATTGGTTGGCCATTGGCATAAAAATAATTGTCTGATAGTATAGCATTGCCGTAAACATTACCCGACGTGGAGATTTTACCAACTGTTAATATGTTGCCACCAGTTATATTAGCAGTGGCAGTAAAGGTAGTAGCAGAAATTACATTGGCGCCACTGATGTTACCACTGGGTCCGGTGGTAATAACACCACCGCTGGTTACATTACCAGTTGCGGATACAACACCGCCTGTCAATACATTACCACCTGTAATGTTGCCGCTTACGCTGGCACTTGTGAGTATGCCAACTGAAGTTATGTTTGGTTGTGCGTTGGTGTAAACTGTGCCTGCTATTAGAGCGTTGGCCACTTGGCCTGACACATTACTGCCAGACACTGAATTGGCCACATCGGCAATGTTAGCGTGATCAGCATACGTAGCAGAGTTGGCATTTAACGCATAGGTAGCGTTGGCTACTGTACCTGTAACATTGGCCCCAGTAAGACTGGTTAATCCGGCACCATTGCCAATGAATACATTGCCTTGAATGTTGCCAGTGGCACTTATTGCACCAACTGTTAGTATGTTACCACCAGTTATGTTGCCAGCGACTGACACATTGGACAGCGTACCAACTTGAGTAAGGCTTGAATATAAAACATTCGAACTTAGTGTGTTACCAATCAGGGCATTGGCATTCACACTGGATGCGGCAACTCCTGTTAATTGACTGCCGTTACCAATGAAGTAGTTGCCAGTTATGTTGCCCGAGGCGCTAACCGCACCCGAAATGTATGCCCCAGTATTAGAAATTACAGCAACATTACCTGTGCCATTGACCGCCATAGTAATGTTGCCATTGGCAGTGGCAATGTTTACATTGCTTGTGCCGTTGCTGATAAATGTTGTGTCTACACCAAACTCACCAACGTACCTATATCCCACAACATAAATTGTGTTGGCTGTTCCGGTACCAATAGCAGTTGGTATAGTTGCGCCATTGAAGTTTAGAACACCAGATTGATAATCAAAGAACCAAGTGTCATCACTGCCAGAACCTGCACCAAACAGTTTAGTACCTGCTGTTTGAGGATTGCTTATGTTTGCGGCGCCAGCGTACACTTGCACCAGGTAGTTGTCGCCAAACTGTGTGGGAATCCAGTTGATTAGGTTTGTTTTCCAGGTTTGATTGTCAGGTGCTGTTAGGTCTTCAGTACATTGTATTGTAGGACTGTATCCAGCGCCGCCGCCATCTTTGTACACTTGCACCAGTGATGTGGTACTAGCCGGAGGTGTGGCAGGTATGTCTCCACTCTGTGTCCAAATAAGGTCGCCACGATACAGCAGTGGACTGGGTATGCTTTCGTTGAAGGCTTCTTTGGAAGCAGGCTCGGCAGTTTTGGTTACCCCGTAGCCGACCTTTTTCCAAAGGTAGTCAATCTTTTGTGATTCGTTGAACGAGGCGGCCATTAAGCGGCTACTCCAATTGATAGGGCTGTGATAGATTGACCACTTGCCAGTGCAATTCTAATTAAAATGTTGTTGCCAGTACTGTTGGCAGCGTTTTGAGATCCCAGAGTCATTGTGTATCCTACATTGGCAATTGCTGTATTTAACGGTATCACATCGGCACC
>Ga0209189_1002168_pt1 | contig 14051 bp, 36 predicted proteins | sample C_130820_EF_Meta_FD_187308 | JGI IMG/M metagenome (GOLD analysis project Ga0209189, IMG submission 187308) | Freshwater microbial communities from Lake Croche, Canada to study carbon cycling - C_130820_EF_MetaG (SPAdes) (version 3) | ecosystem: Environmental > Aquatic > Freshwater > Lake... | reverse complement strand
CATCTTTTTGGAGTTATTATGAGTAATAATATGAATTATCGTTTAAAAGAAATTACAATGTGCCAAGTATTAGAGAATTATCAGGCACCAGCCAATTTTCGTTCTAGTTATAAGGCAGTACCAATTACTTTGTATGAAGAAATGAAAAGGTTTATTGATTTTACCAAGTATTATGTTTGTTTTCGTGGTCCCCGTTTTAATGGTAGTTATTCTACCCGTAAGCGTGATGCTTATGCTTTTGATGTATATCAGCGTAGTGACCGTGATACCAGAGAAATTCGTATTGAGCGTGATGCCTTTAATCGTGGCGTCCGTTGGGCAAACAATAGGAGCCATTAATGAGTAATAGTTCTTTGAGAGAAGTTGGTATGAATAATATCTATGTTGTAAAATCTGGCGTATTGGTTGATTTTGTTGGTTGGGAATGGATGACCATCAGAGCTTTTACCAAGCGTGAAAAAGCTGAAGCATGGATCGAATCATACATTAAACAAGATAAAAGCTTTAATGAAGATAGAGATGCTTTAGAAATTGATGAGGTAACATTATATGAGTGATTGTAATAAAGATTTAGATATTGGTTTGCAAGAATATGTGGCACACCTACAGGCAGATTATGATAGAAAAGGTGGCAAGCAATTCATAGAGTTTTATTATGAGTGTGGTCGTAAATATGTCCATGTAATTATGAAGCATATTGGCCAGTTTAGTAGTGGTCAGCGTTCTTCACATTCTTGGATTATGCTTAGTGATGATAAACAGTTTAAGCGTGGTGATATATTAAAATCGGCAAGTTGGAAAGCACCAGCAAGAAACTTTAGCCGTGGTAATGTATTGTGTGGTGGTTTTAAACATATTAGATGGGCAGGTGTATGAGTAAATTCATTAATCGATTAGTGGCAGAATTAGTTGCCAATGATATGTTGGTGATTAAAAAGATGAAAAAAGTAGAATTGGTTGGTTTGACAGAATCTCTATTAAAAGAGAATATGCTAGAATTGCACGATGATACCATTGTGGAGATTTACGAAGAAAAGTTTAATACACATTTAGTGAGATATTAATATGATGATTAAAGGCGAATACTATGTTGGTGACCTGTGCTATGTTTTGCACGATGAATGGGAAGAAGTTTGTTCCTTATTGTTTGCAGGCCGTGATGACCATGGATGCAACCAAGGAGAGTTCAACCTGAAAGATGGTCGTAGATTTGCCATTTATAATACCAAGTATGGTGATGGCAATTACTTTGACCAGAATGGTAAGAGTTATGATGTTGATGCCGGTTCTATTGGTTGTATTCTCATGGAAGATATTGACCTAGGACATCCAGATAATTTTATTGCTGGTGGCCAACAGGTTACATTTGACCAAGATTTCTATACTGGTGAACAAAATGGAAAGATTATGATTGGTTTTATTAGTATTGAAACAGATCCATTGGAGCAAGAAGAATATGAGTATTAATCATTTTGATGGCATGAGTGTTGATGATTTACAATCTTATTATTCCGATTTTCATAAGGACTATTTTGGTTTTCGTCCTCGGTCATCAACACCAGAACAATGGGTTAACCGTGATTGGTTGATTGAGCAAATCAATGGCATTCACAATGCTATGGATGAAATGAAAAAGACCTATGGTGGTCGTGAACAGTTGCGTGCTGAAGGTTGGCAAATTTATGAAGAGGATTATCTATGAGTTATGATTCAGATTTTGAAAGAGTTTACATGGTTGAATTTCAATCGGGTAGAGTTATTCATGTTGGCCAATATACGGTTCAAGATGTATTAGAATATTGTGCTGATGAGCATGAGAGTGAAGTTATCAAATCAATCTATGAAGAAGTTTACACTGGTGAGAGGTACTAATGGGTATTAGTGCATATAAAGAAGTAACGGAGTGGAACAATTCAGAATTTGTGGTGCCGAACCATACTTACCTATTTGATGGTAAGTCCAATATTCTGGCATATGCCAAGGCGAGCAATGATGAGTTGGTAATATTACATAAACCATTGCCAATGGATACCCGTAGGCGTAAGTTTATCAAAGTAAAACACAAGGCCTTAGATGAGTATGGCGCAACGGTGGTGATTGATGTGCCTAACTTTGAGAATACGCCTCATTGGTCAGTTAAGAGCGATTCAGGCAAGACCTATACGGTCACCTTGGAATCTGGTAAGTATCAATGTAATTGTATTGGGTATGCCTATCGTGGTGCTTGTAAACATTCAAAACAGATTAAGGAAACAAATGAACAATGAACCAGTAGCGTGGACTGTGTGTTTAGATTGTGGCAAAAAGGTTACAGGTGATTCTATTCATACTTGTTCACCACAGTTAAAGACACTAACAGATGAGGAAATAGATTCAATAGGTGATGAAGTTTCAAATCTTATTGACACCTATGCTGGTAGACGAGAATTTGCTAGAGCAATACTAAAAAAGGCGCAAGAAAAATTAGATTAATTTTGTTATTATGCACCCATCGTCTAACGGTTAGGACACCGCCCTTTCACGGCGGGAATAGGAGTTCGATTCTCCTTGGGTGTACCATATTTTGAAAGGTAGTTATGAATAAAAATGCAAAGCAGTTTATTGTGGCGTGTGAGCAAGTGTTTGGTAATGAAACAATTATTACCCGTGACGGCATTACACAGATTTGTAATGAATCTGGTGCACCGTATCCATATTGGTTGGTTACTAAGGCACAATATCGTTATGACCGTGGTCAATACAAAGTACCACCATCAGGTGAAAAGATTGTAAAGTCCTCACAAAAGATTGTAAAGAATTCAGAGCAAGATTGTAAAGTTCCTGAAATGGCATACCAGACCAATACGGCACAAGTGTTAGAGTTCCGTCAACCAAAACTGATTGATGATTCTGAACCTGCTGTACCACAGAAATGGCCTGATTATGTACCATTTGGTTTCTACAAAGATATGAAGAATATCATTGGCAGCAAATCATTCTATCCAATCTTTGTTACTGGTTTATCAGGCAACGGCAAGACCTTGATGGTCGAGCAAGTGTGTGCTGAATTGAATAGGGAGTGTATTCGTGTTAATATTTCAGTTGAAACTGATGAGAGCGACCTACTTGGTGGTCCTACCTTGGTCAATGGCAATGTGGTCAATCGTGATGGTCCTGTTCTTATTGCAATGAAGCGTGGCGCAGTATTGTTGATTGACGAAGTAGACCGTGGTTCTAATAAGTTGATGTGTTTACAAGGTATCATGGAAGGCAAACCTCATTACAATAAGAAATCTGGTGAGATGGTATATCCAAAGAATGGCTTTACTATCATTGCAACGGCAAACACCAAAGGTCGTGGTAGTGATGAAGGCAAATATCTATCACAAATTCTTGACGATGCTTTCTTAGAAAGATTCCCAATTACGGTAGAACAGGAATATCCTGATGCCAAAACTGAGAAGAAAATTCTATCACCATTGCTTGATGATAAAGATTTTGTTGAGAACCTATGCCAATGGGCTGATGTGGTTCGTAAATCGTACCAAGAAGGTGCTACTGATGAGATTATCTCTACTCGCCGATTGGTACATATTGCCAAGGCATATGGTATCTTTAAAGATAGAATGAAAGCCATTACATTGTGTGTGAATCGTTTTGACGAAGAAACCAAAATGGCATTCTTAGACCTGTATTCTAAGGTCGATAGTTCGGTAGAATCACCTGCTAATACAGCATCATCATTAGCATCAAGTGGTGAACCAGTACCGTTCTAAATGGCAAACATTTGGGTATTGCTTGCCATATGGTAGGCATACCTGTATAATGTTTAATGTGGTATTTTATTATGTTTAATTTGAAGGAGTATTACAATGGCTTTAACAGTTCGCAAGGGTAAGATTAATCGTCATGAGAAAATCACCCAAGTATTATTAAGTGGCAAACCAGTATCACCTCAGGAAATTGCTGATGTATTCAAAGGCACCAATCAAGAGGCAGTATTGTATCGCCTATCAACTAACATTTACAATATCCGTAAAGACGGTGGTATTGTGAAAGTTATCAAACAAGGCCGTAAAGTTACCGGTTATCAATTGGTTAATAATGACCAGTTCGATGCCAATGGTCGTTTCAAAGGCAATCAACAGTTACAAACTAAGGCATCACCAGTTAAACCTGTGGTTGTTCAACAACCAACAGTAACCGTTTAATAGTTTTATGCCATCGCAGCTCGCTGTGAAGCGCCGTAAGTCGGTGGCACCTTATTAAAGCACATCATACGAACCGAGTTATCGGTAGCAAAGGCGTAAGCTGATGGTGTGCTTCAATAAAGTGAAAGGTGAATTATGTTATATTTTATTTTAGGTCTTATTATACTTTGTGGATATATTATTGTTGCTACAATTTATATAAAAGAACGATTTGACGAACAATCTTTGAAAGATAATGATGGCAGATAGAATGGATTTTGAACAACAAATAGTTAAATGTTGGTCAGTTGTCGAGGACTTAAAGGACCTTGATGAAGGACTATTTGAAGGTTGGTTGGGCTTTAATCAAGATGAGGTGTCAAACCACATTCTCGCTATCGCCAATAGTTATGATTTAAAATTCCACAAATTGTGGGAAATGTTTGAATCTGTACATATGCAATTGGTTCGTGAAAATAAGATGTTGAATGAAGAATGTGTAGCGTTGCGTAAGCAATTAGAAGATGTATCTTATAAAGAAAAGAAAAAGAAATGAAATATATTGCAAAACCATCCTTGTTCAATAATAAAGGTATGAAATCATTTTCCGAGGCCAAGGATGCAGTCCTATACTTGAATGAGGTGCTGAATGATGATGCGGTGAGTACTCATTTAGACTATGTGTTTATTGCACCTAAGGCGTCTCCTAAGCAGTTAAGGCACGCTGTGGAAGAGTATATGGGTATTGGTAAACTCTTAGTCGTTGCTTAGGAACAACAGTCGTGCAAATAATGCTTGCGTTATTCTATGGTACCTGTATAATGGTTCCATTAATTGATAAGGAGTAGTTTATGGGTACCAGAAGTTTAACATTTGTATATGAAAAATATGGCCAAGTGCAAAAACCAGTGTGTAATATGTATCGCCAGTTTGATGGCTATCCTACGGGACATGGTGCTGAGTTGGCAGAGTTCTTGAATGGTGGCCGTTTAGTGAATGGACTAATTCATACAGAAACGGCAGAAGAAATGGTTTATAATGGCATGGGTTGTTTGGCCGCTAGTATGGTTGCCCACTTTAAAGAAACACCGGGTGGTTTCTATATTTACCCTACTGATACTACCGATTGTGGTCAAGATTATGAATATCATGTTTATAATAAAGATGGATTATATGTTGAAGTATATAATTGTGGTTGTAATTTCTTTGGTGTAAGTGGTAGTGATAAACACGAAATGGTATTTGGTGGTTATTTAAAAGATTTCACAGAATTTTGTAAAGAAAAGGAAACAGCATGAGTAGAGATGATTTGATTGGTAAATTAAAACGATATTTCTCCGTGGTCAAACTTGAACAAAAAGACCACGAAGAATTGATGAATTTGTATATTGAATATGTTGTGTTAGAGGAAGATTACATATGATTAATTTGATTATTGGTTTCGTATTGGGTTTCTTTGTTGCAACCGTAGGTTTTACTGGCGTTGCACAAGCATTAGATAATGGCATTGAAACTGTTAAAAATGTTTCAGTTAAAGTTGATACAGGTAAATAATGAAAACATATACTGTTAATGTAAATGGTAATCCAGTCCGCAGTTTTGCGGTTGAATCTGAAGCGAGAGAGTTTATGCTTGCGTTTAGTTACGACCAACAATTACAGCAACAAAAGCTGGACTATATTGATGCAGCGGTAGATAAATCGGATTTAAGTGATGCAGTAGCAGTAATTGATTATATTATGAAAAAGGTGAATTAAAATGAAGTATAAATTTTTAGTATTTGTTCCTCTATTGGCGATTGTTGGTTGCTCATCGGCACCAGTATACAAGTTAAAAGGATATGATGGACCTGAAGCAATGGCTCGTAATGAGGTTGTGCAGGCATCCAAAGAATGTGTCCGTGCTAAGTTAAAACCGAATGTCGAATACACCTCACAGAAGATAAACTCTGGAGGTCGAGTATTGGTGCCCGTTAATGTTCATTGTGAGCCATATTAATTATGTTACTATTTGATACACTCTCCGCTTTTGGTATAACATCAACAATTTTACAGGTGATTATTATCGCTTGTGTTGCTATTGTTTTGATTGGAATTTATTGGCGTATTGTTGCCATTGGTGCAGGTATTTTGGTGTGTGCGGTTGTATTTGCAATGCCAAATAATAAAACTCCTGTATCATTGGATGAACCAACGAAAGTAATTGAAAAGGTCAAACCTGAAGATAAGGCACCTGAAGAATTCTTAACAGATTGCCAATTGTATAATGAAACAACCAGAACTCAATGTGAGTTAATATGGAAAGAACGGTCATGAGTGTAGATGATAAACATTTAGAAAATATTATCCTTGAATTGGATGATTATCTACTAAAGTTTGCAAATAAACATAAATTATCGGCTTTGTTACTTTCTTCTATTATGTTGGCTAGATTGACATGGATGAATAAGTTGGCAGGTGATCCAGAGGATTTTTCAAAGCTTTTAACAACTATTATAGATAGTATTGAACAAGAACAAATTGAAACGACTGGAAATTTGCATTAATGAAAATATACATGAATGGTTATCCAAATCATTGGCTTTCTCCTTACACCGTCATTGATTATGTGTTCTTTTGGACAGATTGGTCTAAGTGTTCACGCAGCAAATGTTTTGTAGAAAATAAAGATTGGGTTAAACATCCTGCATGGGTTGAAAAGATTGTACCAGTATTAAATCCATTTTGTGAAGTATTACAATCTATTCGTAAATTATTCAGTCCAACCATCCGTTATGTAAAGATTGACAGTTACGATACATGGTCAATGGATCATACCTTGGCTTATATTATTCATCCAATGTTAGTTCAATTAAACGAAACTAAACACGGTGCTCCGTTTACTGATGATGAAGATGTACCAGAATACTTGCGTAGTCACATGGCACAACCAAAAGAAAATGAATGGGACATCGATAGTTTACATTCCATGCGTTGGGATTGGATTCTCAATGAAATGATTTGGTCATTTGAACAAAAACTCAAAGATGATGATGAATCACAATTCTTTGACCATTCAGAAAGTCGTGACATTAAAGATTTTAATGAGAGTATAAAGAAACTTAAAGTTGACCGTGAAGGTTTAGAAGCACACCAAAAACGAAAGGCTAATGGCTTTAGATTATTTGGTAAATATTATCAAAACTTGTGGGATTAATCATGCTATCATACTATTATTATTGGCAAGCATCAAGGCGTTTGGAAGAATCAAAAAAAACGGTAATGGCTATGGAGCCAGATGTACCACCAATGGTACAAGCACAATATGATATGATTGAACGGGAAATGGAATATTACCGTGACGAATCAGAGAAGTTTACCAAAATAATGTTGTGTTTTGTTATCATTGCGTGTATAATGTTAGTTATGTATAGTAAAGGATATGCTCATGTTCAAAAATTTATTGAATAAAATCAAAGCAATTAATGTTGCTGGATATTTTATAGGTATTATAATTGGTTCTTTTATAATTGCTGGTGTTGCTTTCTTTGTGGAGAATCCACCATTATCAGAATATAAAGATGGTATTCAAAACCGTTTGGTTTGGAATATTAAAGGTGAATGTTATTTTGTAAGGCCTGCGAACAATACGGTGTATTTGGTTCGTGTAATTGATTGTGATAAAGGAAACAAGTGAAAGTAAAAACCAATAAAGATTTTAATCTAAGTAAATCATCTAAACGCATACTCGCTACTCTTTCTACAGACCAACGTGGTTCTTGGAAAAAAATGATGATCGATGCAGAAATGGCAGAGAAACGTGCCAAGTTGGCCAAATTAACAATGAAGTCTGATAAAGGAGAAGCATAATGTCGTTATTTGTTGAGGTAGAATCTACCGAAAAAAAATGCAAAGTAATCATTAATCTGGATAATGTATCCGAAATTGCACCACTAATTGATGGTGGTTGTATTCTATATTTTAATGATAAAGGTCCATACAAAGTAACTGATTCATATGAACAGTTCAAACAGTTTGCTATGGAAACTGTATCAGCTGATGATATCGCTAAGAAGGTAAAGTCTTTAAAGAAATCTGCAGGTATTGAATTGGATATTCCTAAATTATGAGCAAATTTACATTTATCTGTGAAGATGATGCAATGCCTTTTTCTGAAGGTATTGCAATCAAAAAAACATTTGAATTTGAATCACATCGTTTAGATGCCATTCTGTCAGAGTTCCAAGATTTCCTAAAAGGTTGTGGATTCTCAATCAATGGTCAACTGCAAATTGTTAAGCCTAAAGATAATTTATTGGATGATTTTAATACAATGTTGGGTGGTATTCATGCAGACCAAACAGTAACAGTAGGTGGCAGCACAGATACCATTAAATTAGGTGAAACAACATTTTTATTCAATAAAAATTCAAAACTTTAATGAATGATTTATTTTATAATATCTTTAATTGGATAAGTGATGATTGGAAATCAAATAAACTCCGCTTTATCGTGGAGTTATTGGCATGGGCAATTAGCATTGGATGTTCTCTCACAATGGCTTTCACGGTGCCTAACCCACCGTTACTCATCTTATATCCAATCTGGATTGCTGGTTGTGCTATGTATTTGTGGGCTGCTCATACTCGTAAATCTTTTGGGATGGTTGCTAATTACTTGTTACTTGTTACTATTGATACAATTGGCTTAATAAGGATGTTATGACAGAATTAAAGTTTACTAATGGTTGGTTTGATACAACTGCCAAGCCAATTTGGGATGATATGATTCCTAAATTGAAACCACAAAAAATACTAGAAGTTGGTTCTTTTGAAGGTGCTAGCACTTGTTATCTGATTGAAAAATTATCGAATAGACCATTGGAAATTCATTGCATTGATACATGGAATGGTGGTATTGAACACCAAGAAGATGCTAGTGCTGAACATGATATGAATGTTGTTAAGCAAACATTTCATAGTAATATTGATATTGTAAAAAATGATAATTTGGATTTATACATTCATCAAGGATATTCCGACATTGAAATGTCCAAATTATTAGTTGGCGAATATAAAGATTATTTTGATTTTATTTACATCGATGGTTCACATGAATCACCGGATGTGTTGTGTGATGCGGTGTTAGGCTTCAGATTATTAAAAGTCGGTGGTGTAATGGTGTTTGATGATTATCTTTGGCATCATGGTGACAAATCTTTACAATTTTGTCCAAAACTAGCAATCGATTCATTTGTCAATATATATTGGCGTAAATTAGAAATAACAACTTCACCTTGTCAATTAATTATACAGAAAACTAGTAACTAATGAATATTTTTTACCTTGATAAAGACCCCATCAAATGTGCTCAAATGCATGTTGATAAACATGTATGCAAAATGGTAATTGAGTATGCTCAGTTGCTTTCTACGGCTCATCGTGTACTTGATGGTGAAGAATATCGCAGACTTTCTGCAAATAATAGATCAATCAAAGCATGGCGATTGCCTGATGGTCGTGAAGAACGCCTCATGAAACCCACCATGATGAACCACCCATCCGCAATTTGGGTTCGCCAGTCAGATAAAAATTATTTTTGGTTATATACTATGTGGTGTGAATTACTAAAAGAGTTCACATATCGTTATGGCAAAACACATGCTTGCGCCAGATTAATACCGGACTTAGTTGTATTACCTACCAATATTCCAAATAAACCGTTTACTGGTCCTACACCAGCTATGCCTGAAGAATGTAAGGTTCCAGGCAATTCTTTACAGTCATACCATAACTACTATGTGATGAGTAAACAACATTTGTGGTCATGGAAAGGAAAGATAAATAGTAGAGTAGAACCTAACTGGTTTACTAAAATGGTTGAACCTCTATCTTATGGATACTCTTAATGCCGTCATATGACTTTTTAAATAAAAATACCAATGCAGTAGAAGAACACCGTATGTCCTATACCGTGTTGGAGCAATTCAAGCTCGATAATCCCCACTTAGAATTACACATATTTTTTGATAATCTACCAATTATGTCTGATGGTACTCGTTTATCGGTTCCTGGTATGGGTCGAGCCGATTCAACCTTTGAGAAATACGTCATTGGTCGTATGAAAGAACAAGTTGGCCAAAACACAATTAAAGATGGTCACAAGACCAAAGCACCAAGAGAATGGTAGTCAATAATTCTCTGCCTATTTTACTAATTAACAAAGGAGTTGTTAATGCTAAAATTCAACCTGTAATACCCGTTCAAAAAGTGTCCAAGTATAATAAAAATCATAGGAGAACGGATGAGCAAGAAAAGAGGAATGTCCAAACAACAGCGGCTATACTACGAATATCAAAATAAAGATAGAATTAGAGAAGAATTGATAGAAATAGTCAAAGTGACTAGGGAGTTAGAACAAAGGAATATAATCAATTCTTCAACCAACCCACACACAAACTCATATTATTACTGAGATAAATAGACAATCAACAATAAAAACAGGTGTATAATAAATGGCTAGTTCACTAATAACTCAAGGAGTTCAGTTTCCTGATGGTACAATCATGTCGAGTACCAGCGAATATGAGCGGGTAATTACAATTAATTCTGCCAATACGGCTGTTGATTTGAGTGCCTCCAGTTACGCAACATTCATCAAAGCCAATGTAGGTGCCAATTCAACCATAACTTTCTCCAACGCACCAAATGCAGCCAATACAGTATATTCATTCACTTTGATGACTGTCAATACTGGTCCAGCTTATACACTTGCTTTTGGTAATTCTGTTAAATGGCCATATGGTATACAACCAGCTAGATCAGCGGCAACTGGTGCTATCGATATTTGGACATTTTTCTTAGAAGCCAATACTTACTACGGTTCACTATCAATGGCTAACGTATCGTAATCAATCATGCCTAAAATTTCTTTAAATTTACGTAAAGAACCAACAGATGTGGCACCCACATCGAATACCACATTTAATGCTCCGGGTAATTATTTACCTAGATACGGAAAAACTGACATCCTAGTTGGAGGTAGAGGTGCTCCAGGTAATGCAACAACGGGTGGTAACTATGCCACTACAAATCCGACAACAGGCGGTAACTACGCTGGTACAAATGCAACAACAGGCGGCAACTATGCTGGTACAAATCCGACAGAACCGGGTAACTATCTAGGATCTAATCCAACCGGTTATATCTATATGCGTAACATCTTACAAAATATTGATCCAGGTTCCGGAACAGGATTTGGTTATGATGATGACCCGGCAAGTGGGTATTATACTGAACAAGATAATCTCGGGAGCTTCTATAATGTAAAACCGGAACCTTATTCCTATTGGGGATTTTTTAATGAAAACCGGCCACTTGGAGCCGTTTACAATATTTTTTCAGGACAGACATTATACAGTCAATTCCTAGGATTAACTTACACAAATGGTGTACCCACAAGTTATTCGAGAAATTATCTACAACAAAATGGATCACCACCAACTTATGTGTATGCAGTAATAACTTATAATACAATGGCAATCCAACCTGGTGGTGCAACTTATAATCCACCAACACCAGGAAATGCATATTATAATCCAATATATCCTGGTTATCCATATTATAATCCAACAATACCTGGAAATGCAAATTATAATCCAGTAGTACCGGGAACTGCTAGTGGATCTTATACATTAGGTGGAGTAACATTAAGTGGTGCTCCAGCCGACACCAATGCCACAGAGGTCTTGCCAACACCATCATCATTAAAGTATAATGGACAATCTGGTATAACTGTAACCGTACCAACAGGTGGATATGTTGTGATAACAAGTAAGGCAACAAACACTTAATATATTATTGTTTTATTATTAAAGGATGTCATATCATGAGTAGAAGAATTGATTTGTATGTTCCACCAATGGAACCATGTGTTATTTGGAGTGGTGGATTTACAGATGAGGAATGTGATTCAATTAAAGATACAGGTGAGTTGTGTGAATTTTTGGACGCTAAGGTTGGATCTTCTGGAGAAGATGGAACATTAGACGAAACTGCCAGAAAAACAAAAATAGTATGGATTCAACCCAAAGAAGAAACTGCATGGATTTTTGAGCGAATGAATGAAATCGTTGCAAAAATGAATTTTGATAAGTTCCAAATGGATTTAACACAATTCGATGGATTCCAATATTCAAAGTACGAAGTTGGTGACCATTATGATTGGCATAATGATACAGTATTGAGTCCACGAAGTGGTTTATTTCGAAAATTATCATTTAGTTTAATGTTGTCTGATGTTGATGATTATGAGGGTGGAGAATTTTTACTTTCAACATCGGGTTCGGAAACCAAAACAGAACCTATGAAGGTGAAAAAAGGTGACTTGGTTGCTTTCTATTCACACATTCCACATAAAGTTTCACCGGTGACTTCAGGTCAACGACTTACATTGGTGACTTGGGCATTAGGAAGTAAATTTAAATGAATCTTATACGACTTTTCAAATCTGATATTATTGAATTTTATTGTGAAGTTGGTGATTTTGGTATTATTCCGGAACCTTATCCAGCATTTAAAAATATACCAGAGTGGTTTAAAAAAATACCCAATGTAGTTCCTTCAAAAGATAGAACAAAAGATAGAGATCAATTTGGTGCTAAAGCTCACACGGCCAAAAAATGTATGCCGTTAGTTGATGCCATGTCTGTTGGTTTTATTATTCCTTTGTTTGGTGATGTTAATATTAGGACTAATAAAGAAGGTTCGTTAATTGAAGCCACAAATGGTCCATATCATCCAGTAGTTAGTTTTCACAGTAAAGAACAATTGGGTGGTAAAACATCACCTAGTTATCCAGCTGACGCCATTAAGTTTATCAATAAATGGTATGTTAAAACTGCTCCTGGTTATTCAACACTTTTTATTCCACCAATTAATTGTTTTGATCCACGATTCACTTGCCTTGGTGGGTTGGTTGATACAGATAGTTATCCTAGGATTATTAATTTTCCAGCAATTTGGCACTTAAAAGATTATGATGATGTGGTTTCTGCCGGAACACCTTTGGTTACTTGTATACCAATTAAAAGAAGCGATATGGTAAGGCAAGCTCCAGTTAGAGTGCAAACTGAAAAAGAAAAAATGAATGAAGAGAAAGTAAAGCGTCAACAAGATTCAAGAAGAAGTGTTTATACTAATGAAATAAGAGTGAATAAAAAATGAAATTATTTGATAAATTCTTTAAAAAAGAACCCACAATCAAATTTAAGAGCCATATAGGAGACTTTTCAATATGTTCTCCCGTTGTCGAATCTTGGAAGATAAAATCCGAATGGATGAAAAATCAAAAACCAGAAAATAAATTTACAATCTGTCCTGGTATGTTGGACTATCATATGACAGGATATATTATTTGTGCTCATACCGATATAGCAATTAAAGCAAATAAATCCGGAGTTGTTATTATACCACGACATTCAGTAGGATTGACTCAATTTGAAAAATCTCTAACCAAACCATCACCATTCCAATATAAATTGGTTGAAGGTATGGTACCAATCAACGATAATGTAGCAAAAAATGTTTATAAAATACCTTTGCCTTGGTCTATTTTTACCAAACCAGGTTATTCCGCATATGTTTTACCTCCGTTAATGCACTCTCAATTATCGGATAAAATTTTTGTTTATCCTGGTGTGGTTGACTATGACCAATTTCATGACGTATCATTTGTTTTTTCAGCAATTAAAGAGTGTGAAATTATAATACCAACCGGCACTCCTTTATTGCAAGTCATTCCATTTAAACGTGAAAAGATCACAGCAGAATGTGGAAAATCTACAGAATCCGAAAGAGATAAACATTACTTCTCTTTAGCCTCCCGAGAAATTAAAAATTATTAT
>Ga0209189_1002166_pt1 | contig 14063 bp, 11 predicted proteins | sample C_130820_EF_Meta_FD_187308 | JGI IMG/M metagenome (GOLD analysis project Ga0209189, IMG submission 187308) | Freshwater microbial communities from Lake Croche, Canada to study carbon cycling - C_130820_EF_MetaG (SPAdes) (version 3) | ecosystem: Environmental > Aquatic > Freshwater > Lake... | reverse complement strand
ACTGGCAGGCATTGTGATAGTGGGCCTAGGCGGCGGCGCTGGCCTGAAGCTGGCAAGGCGCTGGCGCGCAGCGAGAAAAAAGCCATGAAAAAACCAGAACCCTGCACCCTGCAGACCGCCCATGTCAGGCTGGAGCCGCTGCGTGCGGACCACGCCCCTGCGCTGGAGGCCGCGGCGCAAGACGGCGCGTTGTGGAAGCTGCGCATCACCTCCGTGCCTGCACCCGGTGACATGGCGACCTACATCGCCACCGCTCTGCAAGGCCAGGCCGACGGCCACATGCTGCCCTTTGTGGTGCGCGATATCGCCAGCGGCCAGATCGTCGGCAGCACCCGCTACCACGACATCGTGCCCGCTGTGCAGCGGCTGGAAATTGGCTACACCTGGTACGCCAAAAGCTGGCAGCGCAGCCACGTCAACACCAGTTGCAAGCTGCTGCTGCTTACCCACGCGTTTGAAACCCTGGGCGCGCAACTGGTGGGTTGGCGCACCGATAACTTCAACCTGGCCAGCCAGCGCGCCATCGAGCGCCTGGGCGCACGCAAAGACGGCGTGCTGCGTCACCACGCCCTGCGCCGCGACGGCACCGTGCGCGACACCGTGATGTACAGCCTGGCCGTGGGCGAATGGCCCGAGGTGAAGGCGCACCTGGCCGATTTGCTCGCCCGGCCGCGCGCCTGAGCCGGGCGGCGCAACAGGCGTATATACTTTCCAGATATACAAATCTTGCCCATACTTATATGAGTCTGCTTGCCCCATCCCAAGTCCATTCGCGCAAGACCACCACGGTCTTCACCTCGGGCAACAGCCAGGCTGTGCGCCTGCCCAAGGAGTTTCGCCTGCACACCAAAACCGTGTCCATCGAGCGGCGCGGCGATGAAATCGTGCTGCGCGAACTGCCTCAGTCATTGGGCACCAAATTGCAAAGCTTGTTCGCGGCCTTGCCTGCGTTGAACGCCCACGATCTGGTCGCGCTGGAGCAACTGCGTGTGGCTGCCAAAGACGCGCGCCCACCCCAGGCGCGGGATGTGGCGGTATTGCTGGCCCCAGGCACGACGCCGACCAGGGTAGGCAAGCCCTAAACCATCCGTGATGAACTATTTGCTGGACACCGACATGTGCAGCTACCTCATGCGGGGCGACAACCCGGTGCTGTGGCAGCGGCTGCACCAGGTGCCTGAAGACGCCGCAGCCATGTCGGTCATCACCCAGGGCGAGTTGCAAGCAGGTATGGCCCGCGTGCCCCGAGCCACCCGGCTCAAAGTCCGCTTGGCGCAACTTGGCGCGGGCATTCCCACGCTGCCCATGCCGCCCGAAGCCGCATGGCATTACGCCGCTGTGCGCAGCCACCTGGAGCGAAAAGGCAAGCCAATAGGCGGCAACGACTTGTGGATAGCCGCCCATGCACTGGCCGAGAACCGGGTGCTGGTGACCAACAACACGCGCGAGTTCTCCCGTGTACCCGGGTTGACGCTGGACAACTGGCTGGCATGACAGCCGCAGCCCTGAGCGCGCGTTAACCCTTGCAAAAAGGCCAAGCATGCTGATCGACTTCTTCTACACCCTGCGCAGCGCCAAGCTGCCGGTTTCGGTCAAGGAATACCTGGTGCTGCTGGAAGCCTTGCAGGCCGAGGTGGTAGGCCCCACTAGCGAGGCCTGCAGCATCGACGACTTTTATTACCTCAGCCGCACCGCGCTGGTGAAAGACGAAAAGCACTTCGACAAATTCGACCGCGCCTTTGCCGCCTACTTCAAGGGCGTGGAGCTGATTGCCGACTTCAGCAAGGACGTTCCGCTGGAGTGGCTGCGCAAGAACCTGGAACTGCAGCTCAGCCCCGAGGAGCTGGCCAAAATCGAAAAAATGGGCTGGGACGAGCTCATGGAAACGCTCAAAAAACGCTTTGAGGAACAAAAAGAGCGGCACGAGGGCGGCAGCAAAATGATAGGCACGGGCGGCACCTCGCCCTTTGGTGCCTACGGCCACAACCCGCAGGGCATACGCATAGGCCAAGACAAAAGCCGCAACAAAAGCGCCGTGAAGGTGTGGGACCAGCGCGCCTACAAAGACTACGACGACACCCAGGAACTGGGCACACGCAACATCAAAATTGCGCTGCGCCGCCTGCGCAAATTTGCGCGCGAAGGCAGCGCCGACGAGTTAGACCTGGACGACACCATCCGCTCCACCGCCGCCAATGCGGGTTGGCTGGATTTGAAGATGGTGCCCGAGCGCCACAACAACGTGAAAGTGCTGCTGCTCATGGACGTGGGCGGCACCATGGACGAACACATCGCCCGCGTGGAAGAAATGTTCTCGGCGGCTAAGACCGAGTTCAAACACATGGAGTTTTACTACTTCCACAACTGCGTCTATGACTTTATGTGGAAGAACAACCGCCGTCGCTTCAGCGAAAAATTTGCCACCTGGGACATCATCCGCAAGTTCAACAAGGACTACAAGCTCATCTTCATCGGCGACGCCACCATGAGCCCCTACGAAATCCTGCAACCCGGTGGCAGCGTGGAATACAACAACGAAGAAGCCGGTGCCGAATGGTTGCAGCGCCTCACCCACGCCTTCCCTAAATTCGCCTGGATCAACCCCGAACCCCAAGGCGTGTGGCAATACCGCCAAAGCATCAGCGTCATCCAACAACTCATGAGCCAGCGCATGTTCCCCCTCACCCTAAAGGGCCTGGAGGACGCCATGCGGCTGCTCAGCAAATAGCCCCGGCGCACGCAGGCCGCTCCTACAATCCCCGCCCGTGCGCCCTGGGCGCACCGCCTCGCCGTAGCACAATGGATAGTGCGCATGCCTCCTAAGCGTGAAATACAGGTTCGATTCCTGTCGGCGGGACCACTGCGTAAATGAGTAAGTCTCCGGGAGGAGAAGAGTCTTTCCCCCGGTCATTTGTTTTGGCGCGCCAATAGCCACCGCTTCGGGGACAGATCGCAGGCCGCGTGAGCGGACAAGATCTGTCCCCAACACCACACCCGCGGGTGAGAAACGCCAGTTAACCGGTATGCCGGTTAATAGAAAGGTGATTGCTGCACTAGCGCTGGCGCTGCGGTGCGTGTACCTGGGGACAGAGCGCCGCGCCTGCGGCGTTGCGGTCTGTCCCCGAGGCGGAGGGGTTTGCCCACCTATAGCTTTAGGGCTACACCTGTGCGAGTGGGGACAGAGCTTGTCCGCTACGCGGCCTGCGATCTGTCCCCGGCGCAAGATTCTTCGCGCGCCACTACGCACCCCCCCGCCCTGTGCGTCGGCGAGCAGCGCAGGGCTAGACCTGTGCCGGAGGCGACAGAGCTACGCGCCTGCGGCGTTGCGGTCTGTCCCCGAGGCGGAGGGGTTTGCCCACCTATAGCTTTAGGGCTACACCTGTGCGAGTGGGGACAGAGCTACGCGCCCTTGGCGCTCCGATCTGTCCCCGGAGCCAGGTTTTTGCGCCCCGCCCCCCGCCCTGTTCGTCGGCGAGCAGCGCAGGGCCAGGCGGATTCAGAGGCGCGGCTTGTCTGAGCCCGCAGGGCGAGTTTGCCGCGCCTCCCGCCTGGCCTGAGCAGCGCAGCGTACCGGCGCGGCACGCGGCGGGCGACGAACCGGGCTCGCCTTTCTTTGGCTTACTTTTCTTTGGCGAGACAAAGAAAAGTAAGGCCCGCCCGGCGAGGGCAAGGCGGGCGTGAGGGAACGCCTGCGGTCGCAGGGCTAGATCCGTGTGGCTGGGGACAGAGCTACGCGCCTGCGGCGCTCCGATCTGTCCCCGAGGCAAAGGGGTTGGCCCGCCTACGGTCGCAGGGCTAGACCTGTGCGAGTGGGGACAGAGCTTGTCCGCTACGCGGCCTGCGATCTGTCCCCGGGGGTGGGGTGGTTGGCTCGCCTACGGTTGCCGGGCGATACCTGTGCCGGAGGGGACAGAGCTACGCGCCTGCGGCGCTTCGATCTGTCCCCGGAACTTGCTTTTTGCCACGCCTCCAATTGCCATCCTGTCTCCCACCGCCCTGTTCGTCGGCGAGCAGCGCAGGGCCAGGCGGATTCAGAGGCGCGGCTTGTCTGAGCCCGCAGGGCGAGTTTGCCGCGTCTCCCGCCTGGCCTGAGCAGCGCCGCGTACCGGCGCGGCACGCGGCGGGCGACGAACCGGGCTCGCCTTTCTTTGGCTTACTTTTCTTTGGCGAGACAAAGAAAAGTAAGGCCGGCCCGGCGAGGGCCATGCAGGGGTGAGGAGATGCAAGCGGCGGCGGGGGAGACCCGTGTACCTGGGGACAGAGCGCCGCGCCTGCGGCGTTGCGGTCTGTCCCCGAGGCGGAGGGGTTTGCCCACCTATAGCTTTAGGGCTAAACCTGTGCGAGTGGGGACAGAGCTACGCGCCGTTGGCGCTTCGATCTGTCCCCGAGGGGACGAGGGTGAGGGATTAGCCCGCCTACAGCTTCAGGGCTAGACCTGAGCGGGTGGTTACAGAGCTACGCGCCGTTGGCGCTTCGATCTGTCACCGTACTGGCTTTTTGGCTCGCCTGCGGTTTCAAGGCGAGCCCTAGGGCTTTAGGCAAAGCCGCGCTGTTGGGCGATGACGAGCAGGCCGTCGAAGATCAGGCTTTCTACGAGTTCGACCGGTTGGCTCATGCTGGGCGCCATTTTCCAGCCAGCGCCACCGGTCATCACGCACAGGGGCTCGTTGCCGCAGTGGGTGCGTAGGTGCTGCGCCATGCGCTCGACGGCACCGGCGATGGCATAGGTGCCGCCGCTGGTGAGCGCGTCGCTGGTGTTGGTGGGGAAGTAGCGCACCTCGCCGGTTGGCACGTGCAGGCCAGCGGTGCCGGATTCCAGCGCCTTGAGCATGATGCCGTGGCCGGGCAAGATCAAGCCGCCCAGAAAGTGGCCTTGCGCGTCGATGGCTTCTACCGTGACTGCCGTGCCCACCATGACCACGACCAGCGGGCGTTGCTCGCCGCGTGCGCGCATGCGGTGGTAGGCGCCGATCACGGCCACCCAACGGTCGGAACCTAAGCGTGCGGGGTGGTCGTAGCCGTTGCTCACCCCCGCTTCACCGGGTGTGGACACCACCCATTGGGGGAGCACGTCCCACAGCTCCATCTGCTCTTCCACCCGGCGCTTGACGGCCTCGCCAGCCACGATGCAGCCCAACATCTCTTGGGGTGCGGGTAGTAAGCGCCAGTCGCCATCGGCCAACTTGTCGATGTTCTCCAAAAACACCGCGCCTTGGCTCAGTGCCCGTTGGCCTACGCGCGCGCTGTCGTACAGCGCCCACTTGAGCCGCGTATTGCCCACATCCAGTGCCAGAAACGCCATGTGCGCGCTCCTTAAACGGGTGGCCGTGCGATGGGGCGCAGGCACTCGTAAGCGCGTGCGGCGCGTAGCACCAAGGCATCACCAAACATCGGCCCGACCAATTGCAGGCCCATGGGCAGGCCGTCTGCGCTCAGGCCGCAGGGAATGGTGCAGGCCGGTTGCTGGGTGAGATTAAAGGGGTAGCTAAACGGGGTCCAGCCCAGCATGGCTTGCGGGTTCATGTGGCTGTGGCCCGCAGGCTGGGCGTCAAAGGCGGGCACGGCCACGGCGGGCGTGAGCAGCAGGTCAAAGCGCTGCATGAACTGGCGCATGTGCGAGCCCAGCGCGCCCCGGCGCAAGTGCAACTGTTGGATCTGCAAGGCGCTGTAGGCTTGGCCGAGCCGCGCTTGCGCAGCAAAGTCGGGGTCGGTCAGGGCTTGTTGGCTGGCGCTGAGCGTGTTCCACACCGTCCAGGCGCCCAAGAACCACAGGCCGGTGGTGATGTCCAGCGGGTCTTCAAAGCCGGGGTCCAGCGCTTCTACGTGGGCACCCAGGTCTTCAAACTCGGCAGCGGCGGTGGCCACAGCAGCTGCAATTTCGGGGTGCACTGGGTTTGCATAGCCCAGCGTGGCCGAGTATGCGATGCGCAGGCCGCGCACGCCGTCGTTTAAGCCCAGGGTGTAGTCGCTGGTGTCGGGGGGCAGGGCGGTCCAGTCGCGCGCGTCGGGGGCTTTGAGCACATTCATCATCAGCGCCGCGTCGGCCACGCTCAGGCTGTGTGGCCCCAGATGGGCCACTGTGCCAAAGGGCGACAAGGGGTAGGCGGGCACGCGGCCAAAGCTGGGTTTGAGGCCAAAGTTGCCGCAAAAAGCGGCTGGAATGCGCACGCTGCCCGCGCCGTCCGTGCCCACACCCAGCGGCCCCAGGCCCGCAGCGACCGCAGCCGCCGTGCCGCCAGAGGAGCCGCCCGGCGTTTTAGCCAGGTTCCAGGGGTTACGGCTGATGCCGGTGAGCGGTGAGTTGGTTTCGCCTTTGCAACCAAACTCGGGCGTGCAGGTTTTACCCAGCAGCACGGCCCCGGCCTCGCGCAAGCGCGCGCTGGCCGGGGCGTCCACGTCCCAGGGCTGATCGGCGTCAATGGTGCGGCTGCCACGCCGCGTGGGCATACCCCGGGTGAGTATCAAGTCTTTGATGGATACGGGCACGCCGTCCAGCGCGCCGCAGGGCTGGCCCTGCTGCCAACGCGCTTCGCTGGCCTGGGCCATTTGCACAGCGGCGTCGTGCGCCACGTAGCAGTAGGCATTCAGCGCCGGGTTGAGTTGGTCGATGCGCTGCAACACCGCGCGCGTGGCTTCGACGGGCGAGGCCTGGCCGCTGCGGTAGAGGCGCAAAAGTTCGGTGGCCGTGCAGTCGGCCAGATGGGTGGCGCGGGTCATGGGTGGGGTCTCCTCGGGTTCATCGTTTTTAGGGCGCGCTGCTGCTAGGGCGCGGTGCGAGTAGCCGACGCCAGTTTGCGCCAGGGTAGTGCGGCGGGGTCGGCGGCCATGGGGCCTGCGGCGCGGGCCACAATAATGTGGCTGGCGATGGGGCCGAAGTCGGCACGGAAATGATTGGAGCTTTTCACCACCAACAAGCGCATGGCCTCGGGCTGTATGCCCAGCATGCGAAACAGCGCGCGATCCAGCATTTGTACCTTGCCGCTGCTCACCGCAATCAGCACCCCCTGAATCTCCAGCGCCGCGCACGGCCCCAGGTTTAGCCTGGCACCGTGCATCATCGGGCCGCTTAAGGTGCACCGGCCATCGCTCACGCCACGCACGCTGAATTCCCCCTCCAGCGGCGGGTCGCTCCAGGCGCCGCCAAAGGTGGGCACTGATCGGCCCAGTTGCAGCGGCAGGCGCGCGCCCACGCCGGCCGCGCAGGCCAGGGCCGCGGCCTGCGGGTCGGCCAGCAGGCCCAGCGCCACCTGGCCGGGCCAGGCGTGGCCTGCGCCCTGGCGCAGCAGCGCATGCAGCAAGCCGGTGGTGTTGCTGTCCCCCCCGGCGCCGGGGTTGTCTTGCGTGTCGGCAATCACCACCGGGCGGGAGTCGGTGCTGCTTAGTGCGTCGCGCACGGCGGTATCGGCGTCGGGGCAGCTAAAGCGCCACGGGGCGGGGGTGCTGACGCGCTGGTACAGCGCTTCCACGGCTTCCCGCGCCTGCGCGCCATGGCCCCACACCACTGGGCCGCAGTCGGCAAAGTCGGCTGCGGGAAAGCCCATGCAAAAGCTCAGCACCGTGCCACTGGCACGCTCTAGCTCGGCCAGGGCCTGGTAGTGGCCGTGGGCGGGCTCTCGATCGGTGCTTTGCGAGCCCAGTGGAATCAAAAACGGCAGGCGGCGCGTATGCAGGGCCTCGCGGCTACCGTGTTGCACGCGCCGCGCCAACAGTTGCGCTGCGCGCGCGCCGGTATCGGCCATGTCCACATGCGGGTAGCGCCGGTAGGCCACTAAGGCGTCGGCCTCGCTCAGCATGAGCGGGGTGACGTTGGCATGCAAATCCAGGCTGGCCACGACAGGGCGATGCGGCCCCACCCGCTGGCGCACGCGGCGCAGCAGTTCGCCCTCGGCATCGTCCACATGCTGCGCCACGGCAGCGCCATGCAGGTCCAGGTAAACGGCGTCCAGGCCGGTCTGCAAGGCTGCGTCCAGGTCTTCTAGCAGCACGGCGCAGATGCGCTCAAAAGCGTCCTCGCTCACATAAGACGAGGGGGAAGCCCCAGCCCATACCGAGGGCAGCAGCGTCCAGCCCTGCGCCTGTGCCGCCGCCATGAAGCCGCCTATGGGCAGGTTCACCCCGCTTAGCTGCGTCTGTAAGGCCGCGCCGCGCACCAGTGCCGGAAAAGCGTCGCCGCGCGTGAAGGCCGCCCAATCGGCCAGCGACGGCGCGAAGGTGTTGGTTTCGTGCTGGAAACCAGCCACGAGCACGCGCAGGCTCATGCGCGCTCGCGTCCCGGTGCCGAGTCAAACAGGCGCTGGGTGTAGGGGTGTTGCGGGTGGGCGTACAAGTCGGCGGTGCGCCCTTGCTCAACGATATGGCCCTGGTGCATCACGATCACGCGGTCGCACAACTGCGCGGCCACGCGCAGATCGTGAGTGATAAATAGCAGGCCTAGGCCCAACTCGGCTTGGATGTCGCGCAGCAGTTGCAAGATTTGGGCTTGCACCGACACGTCTAGCGCGCTCACGGCTTCGTCGGCTACCAGCACCTGCGGGCGGCAGGCCAGCGCGCGCGCAATGGCGATGCGCTGGCGCTGCCCGCCCGAGAACTGGCTGGGGTAGCGCTGCATCGCCTCGGGTGGCAGGCGCACGCGCGCCAGCAGCGCCGCGGCCTCTAGCAGCGCCTGCGCGGGCGGGGTGCCGAAGTTGACCGCGCCTTCAATCAGCGAGCGGCCCACGCTCAGGCGCGGGTTGAGCGAGCGGTTGGGGTCTTGAAACACCACCTGCACCTGGCGCCGCAGCGGGCGCAAGCGCCGCTCGGGCCATTGCGCTAGCTCGGTGCCGCCCCACTCAATGCGGCCCTCGCTGGGTTCTATCAGGCGCATCAGGCAACGCGCCAGGGTGGATTTGCCCGAGCCCGATTCGCCCACGATGCCCAGGGTTTCGCCGCTTTGCAGCGCCAGCGTGGCGTCGGCCAGGGCTACGGTGTGGCGTGCGCGGCCCAGCCAGTCGCGTGCGGTATAGGTTTTGCCCAGCGCGTCGGCACGTAGCAAGGCCGGGCCAGCCGCGGCTGCGCGCGGTGGCGGCGGTTGCAGGCTGGGCACGGCGGCCAACAGCATGCGTGTGTAGTCGGCCTGGGGTTGCCGCAGCACCGCGTCGCGCGCGCCGTATTCCACGGCCTGGCCCTGGTGCATCACCAGCACCTGGTCGGCAATATCGGCTACCACGCCCATGTCGTGGGTGATAAACAGCACCGCGCTGCCGTGGCTTTGGCGCAGCTCGGCGATGAGCCGGAGGATTTCCTTTTGCGTGGTCACGTCCAGCGCGGTGGTGGGTTCATCGCAGATGAGCAGCGCCGGGCGCAGGATGACGGCCATGGCAATCACGATGCGCTGGCGCTGCCCGCCGCTGAGCTGGTGTGCATAGCTGGCCAGCATGCGCGGCGGGTCGGGCAGGTGCACGCGCTCTAGCACCTGCAAAGTTTCCTGGCGTCGCCGGGCGGCGTTCCAGGTCGTGTGCTGGCGCAGCAACTCGTCGATTTGCTCACCGCAACGCATGACTGGGTTGAGCGCGGTCATGGGCTCTTGAAACACCATGCCCATGGCCTGCCCGCGCAGCGCGCGCAGGCGCTGCGCGCTGGCGGGCAGCAGCGCCTCGCCCTTGAGTTGCACATCGCCCGCCAGTGCGCGCAGGCCGCGTGGCAACAGGCCCATGACGGCAGTGGCCAGCACCGACTTGCCCGAACCCGATTCGCCCACCACGCACAGGGTTTGGCCAGCGGCGATAGACAGGCTCACATCCTGCACCGCAAAGGGCCGATCCGCGCCCTCGGGCAGAGCCACGCGCAGGCCATGGATGGCGAGCACTGGGCTGCTCATGGGGCTGCCTCCGTGCTGCGCACTGCGGTGCGAACCCTTTCGGACGGCGGTGCAGGGCGCATTCGGTGTACCGCCGCGCTGTGCGCTGCGGTGCGAACCCTTTCGGACGGCCGTGCAGGGCGCATTCGGTGTACCTCCGTGCTGCGCACTGCGGTGCGAACCCTTTCGGACGGCCGTGCAGGGCGCATTCGGTGTACCTCCGCGCTGCGCGCTGCGGTGCGAACCCTTTCGGACGGCCGTGCAGGGTTCATGGCAAGCGGCGCGAGAACTTGGGGTCGAGCACGTCGCGTAGCCCGTCGCCCAGCAGGTTGATGGCCAGTACCGTGGGCACCAGAAACAGCGCCGGGAACAGCACGTTGCCGGGGTATTGCGAGAACTGCACCCGGCCTTCGGCCATGATATTGCCCCAAGTGGGCACGTCGGCGGGCAGGCCCAGCCCTAGAAAACTCAGAATCGCTTCGGTGAGTACCGCGCTGGCGGCGATAAAGCTGCCTTGCACGATCAACGGCGCCACCGCATTGGGCAGGATGTGGCGCCACAAAATGGTGTGTGTGGGGGTGGCCAGCGCGCGTGCCGCCTCCACAAACGGCTCTTCGCGCAGGCTGAGCACCAGCGCGCGCACCAGCCGCGTCACGCGCGGAACTTCGGGTATCGCAATCGCGACCACCACCGTCCACAGGCGTGCGCCTAAAGCGGCTACCAAGGCAATTGCCAGCAGAATGGCGGGCACGGCCATCAGGCCATCCATCAGCCTCATCAGCACCGCATCCACGCGCCTAAAGTAGCCCGCTAGCAGGCCCAGCAAGGCGCCCACGCCAACGGCCACCGTGGCCGTGCATCCACCTACCAGCAGCGAGACGCGGGTGCCGTAGAGCACCCGGCTGTAAATGTCGCGCCCAAAGTTGTCGCTGCCCATCCAGAAGGTATGGGCCACGCTGCTGCCGTCCAGCAAGGCAAAGGCGGCGCGGGTACCGGCAGCGGTGTTGATCTGGGCGGCATCCATGGCTGCGGGGTCAACCGTACCTAACCAAGGCGCGAGCAGGCAGACCGCCAGCAGGGCCAGCAGCACCAGCGCGCCAAAGCGAAAGCCGCTATGACGCCACAGGCGTTGCGGCAAGCGCGGTGGCAGGGGAGGTGGGCTGGCCATCAGTAGCGAATCCTCGGGTCCAGCACCAGATAACTCAGGTCAACCAACAGGTTCACGCCCACGTACAGGACGCTGAAAAACAGCACCAAACCCTGAATCACCGGAAAGTCGCGGTTCAGCACCGCATCTACGGTGAGCGAGCCCAGGCCGGGAATGGCGTACACCGTTTCGGTGACCACCACGCCACCAATGAGCAAGGCCACGCCCAGGCCGATCACGGTGACGATGGGCACCGCCGCATTCGCCAGTGCGTGGCGTATGAGCACGGTGGATTCGCGCAGGCCCTTGGCGCGCGCGGTGCGAATGTAGTCTTCGGTCAGGGCCTCGGACACGCTGGCGCGGGTGATGCGCGCAATCAGCGCCACGTACACCGTGGCCAAGGTAAACCAGGGCAGCACCAGGTGTTGCGCCCACGGTGCAAAGCCCTCACCGATACGCCGGTAGCCTTGCACCGGAAACCAATGCAATTGCACCGCAAATAGGTAAATCAGCACATAACCGACAACAAAAACTGGCACCGAAAAACCAGCCACCGAAAAGCCCGATAGCAGCCGGTCTGGCCACGCACCGAGGCGCCACGCGGCCAGCGTGCCCAAGGGCAGCGCCACCAACACCGACAGCAGCAGGGTACCCAAAGCCAGCGACAGCGTGGGCTCCAGCCGCTGCGCAATCAGGCCCGTCACGGGTTGGTTGAGGTAGAAAGAGTAGCCCAGGTCGCCATGCAGCACGGCCCAAGCCCACAGGCCGAACTGCGTCCACAGCGGCTGGGTGAGCCCCAGTTGCACGCGGATACGGTCTATGTCTTCATTGGTGGCGCTGTTGCCTGCGATTACCGCCGCCGGGTCGCCGGGGGTGAGGCGCAGTATCAAAAACACCACCACCGCCACCACCAGCAGCACCGGCAGCAAAGCCAGTAGGCGGCGCGCCAAAAAACTCAGCATGACGCCTGAACCAGCCCCGTCCGACGCCGTGCCCTGAGACAGCCGCGCATCAGTTTTTCTGGATGTTCCAGTACACCTGGGCGCCCGCAGGCACCAGGCCGGTCACGTTGCTGCGCAGTGCCGCCGGGTTGTTGTACTGACCCAGGTTCACGTGGCTAGCGGTGTCAAAGGCGCGTAGTTGAATTTGCTCGGCCAGCTTCTTTTTATCGCTGTCGCTGCTGGCCTGCGCAAACTTCACTTTCAACTCTTCGATGAGGGCGTCGTCTTGCCAGCCAAACCAGCCTTTGTCGCCAGCCGTGTTGAGCATGGCCATGGTGAGCGGGTTTTGAATGTCGCCTGCGGTCCAAGCCGTCATAAAGGCGTTCCAGCCGCCTTTGTCGGGCGCGTCTTTTTTAGCCCGGCGTGCCACCAGCGTGGCCCAGTCCATCTGCTGCAAGTCCACTTTGAAACCGGCGGCTTCCAGCTGCTGCTTGGCCACCAGCGGCAGCTTGGCAATGGCGGCTAAATCGGTGGGTCGCATCAGCACCACGGGCGTGCCGTCGTAGTGCGCGTCTTTCAGCATTTGCGCGGCCTTTTGCGGATTGGCCATGCCGGTATAGATGCCGGTGTTGTCGCTGGCGTAGGGCGTGCCGCAGGGGAACATGCTTTTGCAGAACTTGAACATGCCCGGCGCGCCCACCTGGGTTTTAAGAAAGGCCTCCTGGCCCATCGCGACCATGGCGGCCTGTCGAATCTTCACGTTGTTAAAAGGGGCGTGCAGGTGGTTGAAGCGGAAGATGAATTGCAAGCCGGCCGGTTGCGCGTCTTCCAGCTTAATGCCCGGCTGCGCCTTGAGCGATGCGTACTGCTCGAAGGTGGGCTGCTCCACGATATCCACCTCACCGGCCACTAGCGCATTGAACTGGGTTTGTGGGTCGCGAATGATGACCCATTCCACCCGGTCCAAATAGACGGTTTTGCCGCCCGCCGTGCCGCTGGGTGGTTCAGCGCGTGGCTTGTATTTTTCGTTTTTGACGTACACCAAGCGCTCGCCGGGCTTGTATTCCGCCGCCACAAACTTGTAGGGGCCCGAGCCGATGTTCTCTTTGATTTGCTCGCTGCCCGGTGTGTCGGCCACACGCTTGGGCATGATGAAGGGCACGTTGCTGGAGGGCTTGCCCAGTGCCTCCAGCATCACGCCAAAGGGTTGTTTGAGCTTGATGACAAAGCTGCGCGCGTCCGGCGTCTCATAGCTGTCCACACTCTTGGCCAGCACGCCGCCAAAGCTGTCGCGGCTGGCCCAGCGCTTGATGGAAGCCACCACGTCTTCACTGGTTACCGGCTTGCCGTCGTGAAATTCCAGCCCCTCGCGCAGGCTAAAAGTCCACACTTTTTGGTCTTTGGAGACGCTCCATTTATCCACCATCTCCGGCTTGATCTTGCCCTGCGCATCGGTGCCAAACAGCGTGTCATAAATCATGTAGCCGTGGTTGCGCGTGACAAAGGCGGTGGACCAGATGGGATCCAAAATAGTGATGTTGGCGTGTGGCACCACGCGCAAAGTCTTGGTCTGCGCCTGCGCCTGCGCCTGCGCCAGTAGCGGCAGGGTGAGCGACAAGGCAGCAGCGAGAGCCAGAAAGCGGCGTTTCATCGGGTTAGCTCCAAGGAAGGTCAATGCGGTACGCAATATAAACCCAATATAAACGCCAATCGAATAAGCTTGTACATGAACAGCTCTTCCATACCCGCCAGCGATATCACCGACCTGCCCGCGCATGCGCTTTCACAGGCTATTCACCGCCGCAGCGTGTCTTGCCGCGAGGTGATGCTGGCCTACTTGGCACGCATCGCTACCCGCAACCCGACGCACAACGCCATCGTCAACTTGCAAGACCCGGATCAGTTGCTGAGCCAGGCCGACACGCGCGACGCTCAACTGGCGCGGGGCGAATCCATGGGCTGGATGCACGGCATGCCGCAGGCCATCAAAGACTTGGCCAACTGCCAGGGCCTGCCCACCACGCTGGGCTCGCCGCTCATGCGCGACTTTATGCCGCAGCAAGATGGCCTGATGGTGGCGCGCATGAAGGCCGCTGGTTGCATCGTGATCGGCAAGACCAATACGCCCGAATTCGGCCTG
>Ga0209189_1002164_pt1 | contig 14065 bp, 11 predicted proteins | sample C_130820_EF_Meta_FD_187308 | JGI IMG/M metagenome (GOLD analysis project Ga0209189, IMG submission 187308) | Freshwater microbial communities from Lake Croche, Canada to study carbon cycling - C_130820_EF_MetaG (SPAdes) (version 3) | ecosystem: Environmental > Aquatic > Freshwater > Lake... | reverse complement strand
AGATCGCCACTCCCGGCATCGCGGCGTGCGCGCAGGCCGCGTCGATTCATACGGATTCGCGCTTCAGCGATCACGCACCTTTGACTATCGACTATTCTATAAATAGTGTTTTAAATCAGTAATTTACACGAAGACATTCCGTAATTTACGCCGATTGATTCCGTAATTTACGCGACTACATTCCGATATTTACGCGACTTGAGTCCGTAATTTCCGGCATCATAAGGGCATGAATTCAATGCCCCTCTTCCCGCGCTGGATCACGCCACGCATCGTCGATGCCATGGCAGACACCCCCGTGGTTCTTCTGGCTGGCCCGCGGCAGGCGGGCAAAACAACCTTGGTGCGTCAGCTCGCAGGAAGCGAGATGCGGTACCTGACTCTGGACGATACCGTCACGCTTCTGTCTGCACGCGAGGACCCGGTGGGCATGATTAGAGGCCTCGACCGCGCGGTAATCGATGAGATTCAGCGCGCGCCACAGCTGTTGCTGGCGATCAAGAAAAGCGTTGATGAAGACCGCCGCCCAGGCCGTTTTTTGCTGACCGGATCGGCCAATTTGATGGCTTTGCCGACCGTGTCCGATTCGTTGGCAGGGCGCATGGAAACCCTGTCTCTACTACCGCTGTCCCAATCCGAGATTGAAGGCCAATCAGCGAACTGGATCGACGGTGCATTCGCGAGTCGATTGCCAAAGCCTGGGGGGCCCGTTCGAACCAACGACTTAGTTGGTCGCGTATTGCGCGGAGGCTACCCAGAAGCAATATCGCGTTTGACCGCCAGACGGCGTGCCGCTTGGTCCAGACAGTACCTCGACGCCATTATCCAACGGGACGTTCGTGAGTTATCAGGCATTGAGAAGCTCGATCAACTACCCCGATTTCTGCGGGCGGTTGCACAAACTGCTGGGCAGCTGTGTAACTACACCCAACTCGGCGGGCAGGTGGGTTTGGACGCCAAGACCGCTTCGCGCTACCTCGGTGTCTTCGAACAGATGGTTCTCCTCAAGCGCGTCGAAGTTTGGGCGCGTAATCGTCTGAATCGAATTGTCAAAACGCCAAAGCTGCAGTTCATCGATTCTGGACTGCTCGCCTCATTGCTTGACTTGACGGCAGAGGAGGTTGAACGTAATCGAACTCGTTTCGGGAACGTTCTTGAAACATTCATCTTCGGGGAGCTTCTCAAGCACTCAACGACTTCTGAAGGTGATTACAGGCTCCTGTATTACCGCGATTCCGACAAGGTCGAGGTCGATCTCGTCATCGAGAATGCCGTGGGGCAAGTTGTAGGGGTCGAAGTCAAGGCCACGGCGACGGTCAACGAGGGCGATCTGCGGGGCCTGAAGAAGTTCGCTGGCTTAGCTGGAGATCGTTTCAAAATGGGCGTTTTGCTCTACGACGGTGATGAAACGCTGCCACTCGGCCATGGTATTTGGGCTGCGCCGCTATCGACTTTATGGGGAAAAGCCACCTAGATCCTTTCGTCACCGCGCAGATAACGCCACTGCCCGAGCGGCAGGCCGCCCAGAACCACACTGCCGATGCGTACGCGCTTGAGCGCCGTGACCCTAAAGCCCACCAGTTCGCACATTCGCCGGATCTGACGCTTACGGCCCTCGCGCAGCACGAATCGCAACTGTTCTTCGTTTTGCCAGCTGACCTTGGCGGGCTTGAGTGCCACCCCATCGAGGCTTAACCCAAGCTGCAAGCGCTTGAGTGCGTCGGGCAATGGCACACGACCATGGACCAGCGGCTCGACGCGGACCAGGTACTCTTTTTCGACTTGGCTGTCTTCGCCAATCAGATGCCGGGCCATGCGGCCATCCTGAGTCAGCACCAGCAAACCCGTCGAATCAATATCGAGCCGCCCCGCAGGCGCAAGGTGTCGTGAATGCCCGGGGTGATATTGCATTCCCCGATCATTCGCCCAGCGATTGGGCCCGGTAATCAGAACCGAGGCAGGCTGGTAACCATCCTCGGCCTGGGCGCTAACGTATCCGATCGGCTTATTTAAGAGAATGGTGACCCGCTGCGCCTGCTGCTTGCGGGCGGCGGGATCGATCTCAACCCGCTGGTGCGGCTGCACCCGTTGGCCCAATATGGCAGGCCGGCCGTCGACCAAGACCCAGCCGGCCTCGATCCAGGTATCGGCTTCGCGCCGCGACGCCAGACCCTGATCGGCTAAGCGCTTGGAGAGACGAATTCCCTCCGGTGCAACTCTATCGACCATAGTCCGGCAGAGCCCCCATCGAAATCCCTTTGGCGTGGGCATAGAGCGGCAGCGTCTGGGGGAGTAAGGCCTCAATTTCGCGAATTCGGGCGTCGTGCGACGGGTGGGTGGAGAGCCATTGCGGGGGCTGACCCTTTCCGATCGCAGCCATCTTCTCCCACAACACTGCGGCGCCACGCGGGTCATAACCGGCTCGGGCGGCAATCTCCATCCCGATCCGGTCGGCCTCGGTTTCATCCTCCCGCGAGAATTTGAGCAAGGCCAGTTGAGAGCCGCCTGATACCAATTGCCCCCCCAAATCTCCATACCCCATGACATGGGAGAGCACGGATGCGCCAAGGGTGAGCGCCTGTGCAACCCGCGCTTTACCCACGCGCTCACGGCCATGCTCTTGCAAGGCATGAGCAATTTCATGCCCCATCACCATCGCGACCTCATCGTCGGTCAATTTCAATTTTTGAATAATTCCGCTATAAAAAGCGATCTTCCCGCCCGGCATGCAAAAGGCGTTGATCTGGTTTGAGCCGATCAAGTTGACCTCCCAGCGCCACTGCGGCGCCCGAACGTTGAACTTCGCCGCGTGCGGAATGATGCGCTCTGCAATCCGGTGCAGACGCCGCAGTTGTAAATGATCGGGCGAAGCCAATGCGTCTTTGGCAGCCGCCTGCTGCAACAACTGCTGATACTGCGCCTGCGCCGAACGTTCGATCTCTTCGGCCGAGACTAGATTAATGGCCTTGCTCTTGGGCGGCGTCTGATCAGTACCCTCTGTCGCCTGGACACACCCCGGCGCCAACGCAGTAAACGCGATGAGACACGATGCAATCCAATAGAGGGCACGAATTTTTGCACGCACCTTGGCACGCAACTCGGTAGGCACCTCGGTAGGTACCTCGATACGCGCCGCGATACGGTCACGAGGCCATTGGCCCCAGCAATCATTCAAAAACAAGGTGTCCATCCAGCGTGGGGATCCATCCGATCAACGAGGCAAGCCATACAATAGTGGGCGATGTCGATACCGAACGCCCAATCCGCTGCACCCCGCGAACCGTCTTCGACTGAGGCGCCCGGGCTGCTGCGAACTTACGCACTCGCCTTCGGCAATCGACGCATTGGCGCCATGTTACTGCTCGGATTTGCCAGCGGGCTCCCACTGGCCTTGTCCTCAGGCACCCTGCAGGCGTGGTTGACTGTCGAGGGGCTCGACCTCAAGACCATCGGGTTCTTTGCACTGGCTGGCCTCCCTTACACGTTCAAGTTCGTCTGGGCCCCTCTGCTGGACCGTTTTGAACCGGGGGCCGAGGGCTGGTTTGGCCGACGCAGGGGTTGGCTGGTGATCACCCAACTCGCGCTCGCCGTCCTGTGCTGGGTGCTCGCGGGCCTTGACCCCAAAACCGAGATCGCGGCCGTGGGCACCTGTGCGGTGTTACTCGCGTTTTTTTCCGCATCCCAGGATGTGGCCTTCGATGCCTACCGGGCCGACTTGCTACCGGCAAATGAGCGCGGTGCGGGCGCTGCGGTTTCCGTTCTCGGATACCGCCTGGCCATGCTCGTCTCCGGCGGTCTCGCACTCGTGCTTGCTGATCAGTGGCTGGGGTGGTCGAACATGTACCGCGCCGTGGGTGTCCTGTTTGTCCTGCTCGCAGCGGCAGGCCTGCTAACCCCCCGCGTCTCCGAATCAAGGGCACCCGACCGCGCAGGCACCCAGTCCAGCACCGCGCCCTTGCGCGCCCCGGCCAGCGTCGAGTTGCGTGGCTTTGCCGCCATGGTCATCACCGGATTGGCGCTTTGGACGGTCGTTCGGTGGTTGCCGGCGCAGACGATTGTCACCTCGCCGCTCGGGCGCTGGCCGACCCTGGGCTGGGACACCGTGTCGATTGTGATTGCGGCGGTTGGGGCACTCTGGGCCGCGAGACGCGCCAGGTTTCCCTCATTCGTTGAACCCTGGGACGCTTTTTTCAGCCGCCCCCATGCCGTCGCACTGCTCGCATTCATCGTGCTCTACAAACTGGGCGATGCATTTGCCGGCAGCCTTTCCACGGCATTCTTGATTCGAGGAGTCGGGTTTTCGGCGACCGAAGTCGGTGCTGTGAACAAAGCACTCGGCCTCGCGGCCACCATCGTGGGCGTCCTGGCCGGGGGCGCCTGGCTCGCGCGGGCACCACTCTGGTCGGCTCTGATGACCTTTGGAGTGCTTCAGGCGGTCTCGAACCTCGGCTATTGGGTCCTCGCCGTCAGCCCGAAGAGCCTGCCACTGATGGCGGGGGCGATCGGTCTTGAAAACTTATGCGGCGGCCTTGGCACCGCGGCCTTCGTGGCGTTCCTCATGGCCTTGACCGACGCCCGATTTTCGGCCGCCCAATTTGCCCTGTTGTCCGCACTGGCGGCGGTCGGGCGGGTCTACGTGGGACCGACCGCAGGTGTGTTGGTTGAAACCACAGGGTGGCCCACCTTTTTTGTGATTAGCGTCTTCACGGCGCTCCCGGCGCTCTGGATGCTGATGCGCCTGCGCGGCCCGATCAGCGCGCTTGATCGACCGCCAACCCCCTCAAGGCCATCTACATGAACCGTCGCGCAACCGGCGCGCTCCTGCTGCTCGCATTGCTTTGGGGCGGATCATTCCCGTTTATTCGAGTCGCAGTCCCGGAGTTTGGCCCACTGCCATTGATGGCGCTGCGAGCGCTCATCGGGGCCGCGGTGTTGGTCCCGATGCTGACATTCTCCCGCCGCCTGGATAGCCTGCGCGACCGGACGGGTCATGCTCTTCTGGTCGGTGTCATCAACTCTGCGCTGCCATTTGTGCTCTTTGCCTGGGCCCAGCAGTTTGTCCCTGCGGGGCTCAACGCCATTCTGAACGCCACGACGCCATTCTGGACCGCCTTGGTGGCCTGGGCCTGGCTCGGCGACCAACTCGATCGACGCCGGATTGCCGGGCTGGTGATCGGTTTCGGTGGTGTGGTGATCCTCGCCTGGGAGCGCGCGAGTTTTGGTGCCGGTGGCAGCGGCTGGGCGATCCTTGCGGCACTGACAGCGGCCCTGAGTTACGGTGTGTCGGGCAGTTACATGAAACGTTTTCTCAGCGGAGCCAATCCACTGGCAATCGCCACCATAAGCCAGTTGAGCGCCAGCGCGCTCCTGACGCCGCTTGCGCTGCTGAACCTTCCGACGGCTCTGCCCTCGGCCAAAGCCTGCTGGGCGGTGTTGATGCTGGGCGTTTTTTGCACCGGCTTTGCGTATGCGATTTTCTTCTGGCTGATGGAAAAGGTGGGCTCTGCACGCGCGACCACCGTGACCTTCCTGGTCCCGTTATTTGCAGTCACCTGGGGTAGCCTCTTGCTCGATGAGCAGGTGACCTGGGACATGGTGATCGGAGGGAGCGTGATCCTCGCAGGCACCGCCCTGACCTTGGGTTTCTCCCCGAATTTGCGCCTCCCATTGCGCCGTCGTCCAAACCCATCCGCCGCTTCGGCTGCTTCGACTGCTTCGGCAGAACCATGACGAACCCGCGGCGCGCACTGGACCCCTCGACCCTGGCGCGCAGCCTGACCCTAATTCGCTTCAGCACGATCGGCCCGGTGGTTTGGCTCGTCACGCTAGCGTTCGCCGACCAATTGGGCGCCAATCCAATCGAGAAACTGATTCGAGAAACCGGTACCTGGGCCCTGATCTGGTTAAGCGCGAGTCTCAGCGTCACCCCGATACGAGCGATCGCCGCGCGTCTGAAACCGCCCGGGTTCCAGATCCTGGCCCAACTCGGGCCGCTTCGGCGCACCTTCGGCCTCACGGCCTTCTGCTATGCATTGCTACACTTCAGCGCGTACGCCGCTTGGGATCAGGGGTTCGAACTCGGCCCCATCATCGCCGATGTCATCAAACGGCCCTTTATCGCGGTCGGGATGGCGTCGCTCCTCGGTTTAAGCCTTCTTGCGGCCACATCTCCCAAGCGCGTGGTACGTTGGCTTGGTGGGCTTCGCTGGCGGCGCGTCCATCGCCTCATTTACCTGATTGGCCCGCTCGTGCTTTTGCATTTCACGTGGCACAAAGCCGGCAAGAATGATTTCGAGCGCCCGATCCTCTATGGCACCATCATCGGCATCGGCCTCCTGATGCGCATTGGGTTCTCGATTGCCCAGCGTCGAGCGAAGCCCTAAGAGATCAATGCCGGTTGGGCGTCGATTCGAGCGCAGATTCGAGCAAGGATTCCAGCATTTGCGCCGCCTGCAACGTCAAGCCGTCGGCACCCGGTGGGCCAATGACTTGGAGCCCCATCGGTGCACCAGACACCCCACGTAGCCCCGGCACGCTGACGCAAGGGTTGCCAATCAACGTCCAGACCCGATTGAAATGAGACGGTCCGGTGCTTTCGAACCCCAGGGGCGCCTCATCCGGCGCGCTCGGAGTCAGCAGCACGTCACACTGGGAATTGAACCAATCGGTTAGGGCGGGTCGGTAACGCTGGGTCAGCGCCTGCGCCGTCGCATAGGCCTCATCACTAATCGTTTCAGATTCCAGTAAATAGTCCCGCAAAATCGACGAGAGACCCTGCGCGTTTCGCTGCATTTCCGGGCGTAGAGCCCGCACAGCCTCCCAGCCCTGAATCACCCCATGGGCCTCAAAGAGTTCGGCCACCATCGCAGGGAGTTCGATGGGCTTGATCGTCGCCCCCGCGCTCGCCCAGGCTCGACTCGCGGTCTCAATCGCCAACGTGGCGCTGGGCGAATAGTGGCCCCAAGGATAGGACTGCGGGACGCCCACAACCCAGGGCTTTGGGGTCATTCGTTCAATCACCTGAGGGCTCGGACTGAGCGCCTTTGCCAACCAGGTCACGTCCCCAACCGTTCGGGCAAAAAGACCGGCCGTGTCGAGCGACCACGAGAACGGCTTGAAGCCGTTGATGGGGAGTTGCCCAAACGTGGGTTTGAACCCCACTACGCCGCAATACGACGCAGGACGAATCGTCGACCCTCCCGTCTGAGAACCGACAGCCCAAGGCAACAGGCCGGCTGCGACCGCCGCGGCCGACCCCGCCGAGGAGCCACCGGGCGTACGATCCCACGCAGCCGGATTCCGCGTGGGCGCTGGATGTAAAAACGCGAATTCGGTCGTCGCTGTCTTACCCACCACGACACCGCTGGCCCGCTTAATCACGCCCACCAGTGCGGCGTCGACTCGCGCGGGAACAAGCGAATGCAAGGCAGAACCGTAGGCCGTCGGCAATTCGGTCGTATCGATAATGTCTTTCAAACCGATCGGTAGCCCACCCAGTGAGGCGGTGCCTGAACCTGCAGCCCTAATTGCGGCCTGCTCGTCGATCAAACTGGTAAACGCCAGGATTCTCGGGTCATGCGCCGCAATCGCTGCCAGGGTTTGACGCATCAACTCCGCGGCCGTGACCTCACCCCGGCGAATGGCGGCCAGCGCCTCGAGTGCCGTGGTCTGCAACCAGATCGCGCTCATGACTGCAAGTCCCTGGATCGAACCTTTGAAAAATTCGAATACCGCACCAGTGCCTGTAAAGCCGTTTGAACAATAGAATCCGCATCGACTTCGAAGTACCTGCGCAACTGCTGACGGGTATCACTGCGTCCAAACCCATCGGTACCCAAGGTGATCATCCGTGCCTCCAGGTATTCGGCGATCAATTGCGGCCAGGCGCGAACATAGTCGCTCGCGGCAATGATCGGTGCCTCACCCGCCAACAAGGTGGCCACATGACTCGCGCGCGGTTGGTCAAGCGGTTCGCTCTGATCGAGTCGTTGCAATACGCAGGCCTCGCGGGCCAATTCGCTATAACTCGTGGCACTGAAGACTTCACAGGTGATGCCATGCTGGTCGGCCAGCTGGTGCGCGGCGATCAGCACTTCACGCAGGATCGCCCCCGAGCCAAGCAGTCGGATGGTTGGAGGGTCTTGGATCGGATCTTGGATCGGCTCTTTGAGGGGCTCTTGTTTGCGCTCGGCCCGCTCAGTCGGCTCAATCACCTGCAACCGATACAAGCCCTTCAACAGGTCGGCATGCGTGCTCTCAGGCAGGCTGGGCATCGCATAATTTTCATTCATCAGTGTCAGGTAATGGAATTCATCTTGCTGCTCGACCAGCATTCGCTTCATGCCATATTCAAGAATGACCGCGACTTCGCCCGCATGCGCCGGATCCCACGCCCGGCAATTCGGGATCGTGCTCGCAACCAACAGACTCGAGCCATCCTGATGCTGTAATCCCTCACCTCCCAGAGTCGTGCGGCCAGCAGTTGCCCCGAACAAAAAGCCCCGCGAGCGCTGATCGGCCGCTGCCCAAATGAGATCGCCCACGCGCTGAAACCCGAACATCGAGTAGTAAATGTAGACCGGCAGCATTGGTAGACCATGCACGCTGTAGCTCGTCGCCGCCGCAATCCAGGAACTGAGCGCACCCGCTTCGTTGATCCCTTCCTCGAGTAACTGCCCGTCGGGGATTTCCCGGTAATACAACATCGTGTCACGATCTTCGGGCTCGTACTGCTGACCCTCGGGCGTGTAAATACCGACCTGGCGAAACAGACTCGCCATTCCGAATGTACGCGCTTCGTCCGCCACAATCGGGACGATCCGAGGGCCCAAGGCCGGGTCTTTGAGCAAATTCCCAAGCATCCGAACCGCCGCCATCGTGGTACTCATTTCGCGGCCGTCGGCCTTCAATGCGAAATCCCCCCAAGCGGAGATCGGGGGCACCGGGACCACCGGCGTACCCGGATTGCGCAGTGGCAAAAACCCACCGAGTGCCGCGCGGCGCCCCTGCAGGTAGCGAAGTTCAGCACTCTCCTCGGCGGGTTTGTAAAAGCGCAGGCTCGCGACATCCTCGTCGCTCAGGGGCAAGGCGAAACGGTCACGGAATGCCATCAGCGCGTTGACGTCGAGCTTCTTGGCCTGATGGGCCGTCATGCGGCTCTCACCAGCCCCGCCCATGCCATAGCCCTTCTTTGTTTTAGCCAGAATGACGGTCGGGCGCCCAGAATGCGTCCGCGACTCAGCGAAGGCTGCATATAACTTCCGAAAATCATGACCACCGCGCTTGAGCCCATCAATCTCGGCTTCACTCATGTGCGCCACAAGCTTCTGGACTTCGGGGTCCTGCCGAAAGAAATGCTCAATGTTGTAAGCACCATCGTTGGCACCGAGGGTCTGGTATTGCCCATCGACCGTGCGGCTCAGCGCGCGCAGCAATACGTGGCCGGTATCGCGGGCAAACAGGGCGTCCCATTCGCTACCCCATAGAACCTTGATGACTTTCCAGCCCGCCCCGTTGAATAGCGATTCCAGTTCCTGGATGATTTGCCCATTACCGCGCACCGGGCCATCGAGTCGTTGCAGATTGCAGTTAATGATGAAGGTCAGGTTGTCGAGCTTTTCGCGCGCAGCGAGCGTGAGGCCAGCGATGGACTCTGGCTCGTCCATTTCGCCATCACCAAAGACGCCCCAGACGTGACGCTCCAACGCGCTCTTCTCCAACAGGCCGCGTGCCTGCAAATAGCGAATAAATCGCGCCTGATAGACCGCATTCAACGGCCCCAGCCCCATCGACCCAGTTGGAAACTGCCAGAAAGTTGGCATCAACCACGGGTGTGGGTAGGAGCACAGGCCATCACCGCTGACTTCCTGTCGATAGTTCGCCAGTTGCTGCTCGCTCAGTCGACCCTCCAGAAATGCCCGCGAATAAACACCGGGCGCGGAGTGCGGCTGAAAGTAGACAAGGTCACTGCTCTGGCCATCGGGACTGGCGCGAAAAAAGTGGTTGAATCCGACCTCGAAAATCTCTGCGGCCGAGGCATAGCTCGCGATATGACCGCCCAGTTCGCCGTACGCCTCATTCGCCCGCGCCACCATTGCGAGGGCATTCCAGCGCATGATTGCCGTCAAGCGCTCTTCAATCCGCAAGTCGCCTGGGTAGGTACCCTGCCGATCGAGACCGATCGTGTTCCGATAGGCCGAGAAAGGCTGCATATGCGGGTCGATGCCTAAGGTCTGGGCGAGCTCCTCAAGCTGCTCAATGAGATACAGCCCGCGTTGCGGCCCAGCGGTCGCGACCACGGCCCGGAGCGCTTCAAGCCACTCCTGCGTTTCCTGCGGATCGGTGTCGATGCTCATGACGGCTTATTACTCAAGTGGCGGATGATTTGGCTCGAATTGTATCGAGCATTAGCAAGGCCACACGGTTCGGTTCCATCCCGCCTTGGATATCATCCCCTCAATGTCCGCAATCCCCCGACCGACCTCCGGACCAATCTCCGGAATGATTAACACGGCTGAGATCACTGGCTTGATCCTCGCCGGTGGTCAGGGTCGTCGAATAGGCGGGATCGACAAGGGGCTGCAGCATTATCAACGCTGCCGCACCCTACCCTGGGCCACTGGCAGGCATGCGGACGGGTTAATTCAAGCCCAACCGGTGTTCTGCCTGCTGCGGGCAAGCCTGCATGACCGTCTCGCGCGCGACCTCCAATCGGGGGCCCGTCCGGTCGAGCGCTGGATCAAGCGACAGGCGCATGCCACCGTCGTGTCCGAGGATGCGACCCCCTTTGTGAATGCCAATACCTTGCAGGAACTTGGCAACTTGTAGAGAGTGAGCGGGCTTTATCAGAATGACTCCACCATGAATCAACACCCAGGCGCCTTGGTCCTCTTCTCGGGCGGGCAGGATTCGGCCACCTGTCTCGCGTGGGCCCTGGATCGATTCGAGCGGGTCGAAACCATCGGATTTGACTATGGTCAGCGGCACCGGATCGAGCTCGAATGCCGGACTCGGGTGTTGCAATCGCTGCGGGAGCGATTCCCGGCTTGGGACGCCAAACTCGGCGAGGATCGGGTGCTGGATCTCGCCGTCCTGGGCGAAATCAGCTCGAGTGCACTGACCTCGCAGCGCGCCATCGAGTTCGATGCCAACGGCTTGCCCAACACGTTTGTCCCAGGTCGGAATCTTCTCTTCTTTACCTTGGCTGGCGCGCTGGCCTACCGGCGCGGCCTCAGCGTGCTGGTCGGCGGAATGTGCGAGACGGACTACTCCGGCTATCCCGACTGCCGGGATGACACCCTCAAAGCCCAGCAGGTCACGCTGTCTCTTGGCCTGAACGCGCGGGTTGTGATCGAGACCCCGTTAATGTGGCTGGACAAGGCGGCGACCTGGGCCATGACCGAACGGTTGGGTGGCGACGCTCTGGTGGAGCTGATCCGACTCGAAACCCACTCGTGCTACTTAGGCGATCGATCTCGCCTGCACGCTTGGGGCTATGGCTGCGGCGACTGCCCTGCCTGCTCATTGCGCAAGGCGGGTTGGGACCGATACCGACCAAGCAATGCCCGCCCGAGCCATCCGATTCATCACTTCGCACTCGCCAATATAAAGCCCGAGCCATGGAAAAACGGCGATGGCGTGACCCGAACCCTGGCGACTGACAGGCGCGTTGACACGACGATCGCGGCCGCAGATTCCGACTGGAATTGGCGGATCAGCGTCGCCGATATAGAGACCAGTGCTCCTTTCTCCACCTTCGAACAAGTCGACCGAACGCTGATCCTGCTCCACGGCGGCCCACTCATCCTGAACCGGTCCGGCGCCCCAATCACGCTGACCGACGCCGGTGAACGAATCTCCTTTGAAGGTGAAGAAGCAGTCGACGCGCAGATTGCCGCGACCACGGTTCAAGCGCTTAATCTCATGACCCGACGTGGGCAGGTCCGCAGCACCGTTCGCGTAATCCACGGCGCACCGCTGGCGGATCCAGCGCAAGACAGCCGTGCATCCCGTCCACCCGATCACCATTGGGCGTCCTTGACGACGGCGGCCACGCTGGCGTTCGTTGCGCTCGTCGTTACGGGGTCTTATCGGATCGAGTGGTCAGCCGACGATCCAGCGGCGAAGCAATCCCTGATCTTGCGCGCGGGCGAGGGTGTCGTCCTCCGGGAGGAATCCGGCATTGGCCTGGTCTCTGCACTCGAAATCGAGGTCGACACGCCCTCTTTGCGCAGCGACTCCGCAGTCGGCTCGAAGCCGTGGCTGATCCTGATCACGTTAGAATCCAGTACCGATTCCAGCGCGACAATCGCTCACTAACCGGGTCTTCCCTGTGGCCTACCGTTACGCCATCGGCGCCGAATACTACCGGTTTGAGGACCTCAGGAGCCTCCTTGCCAAAGCGAGTCCCTCTCGGTCTGGTGACCTGCTGGCCGGGGTCGCTGCGGACTCAGAGGCGCAACGGATCGCGGCTCGATTGGTCTTGGCTGATTTGCCATTACGGGCCTTTTTGAACGAAGCCGTCATTGATCCGGAAACCGACGAAGTCAGCCGACTCATTCTTGCCCAACACGATCCAGACGCGTTCGCGCCAATCGCTCACCTCACCGTTGGCGAGTTTCGGAACTGGTTGCTGTCGGACCGGGTCGATGCGGCGGCGGTCAGCGCGATCACCTGGGGCATCACCCCCGAGATGGCCGCTGCGGTGAGCAAACTGATGCGCAACCAGGACCTGGTTCTAGCGGCTCGAAAATGTCGGGTAGTCACAGCGTTCAGAACCACCATCGGCTTACCCGGTCGTCTGGCCGTGCGCTTACAACCGAATCATCCGACCGACGATCTACGTGGCATTGTGGCTTCGGTACTCGATGGACTGATGTACGGCTGCGGCGACGCCGTGATCGGGATCAACCCGGTCGGTGACAGCCTCTCGAGCATCGTCGCCATTCTGAACGTGCTCAACGAATTGCGCGAGCGCTTCGAAATTCCAACCCAAAGCTGCGTCCTGACCCACGTCACACAGACACTCAAAGCGATCGAACTCGGGGCCCCGGTCGATCTGGTTTTTCAATCAATCGCAGGAACCCAACAGGCTAACGAAGGCTTTGGTATTTCGCTCGCCTTGCTCGACGAAGCAGCCTCTGCGGTGACGTCATTGGGTCGTGGGACGGTCGGACAAAATGCGATGTACTTCGAAACCGGCCAGGGGAGCGCACTCTCGGCGAATGCGCATCATGGCGTAGACCAGCAAACCTGCGAGGCGCGCGCGTATGCCGTGGCCCGGCGCTATGCACCGCTCCTGACCAATACGGTGGTGGGATTTATCGGTCCTGAGTATTTGTACGATGGCAAACAAATCACCCGCGCCGGGCTTGAGGACCATTTCTGCGGCAAATTGCTTGGCGTGCCCATGGGCTGCGATGTCTGTTACACCAACCATGCAGAAGCCGATCAGGACGACATGGATACGCTCTTGACCCTGCTCGGCGTGGCGGGTGTCAATTTCATCATGGGGGTGCCCGGGGCCGACGATGTCATGCTGAATTATCAAAGCACGTCCTTTCATGACGCGCTCTACTTGCGCGATGCACTCGGGCTTCGACGCGCACCCGAATTTGAGTCTTGGCTCGAACGCATGGGTCTGACCGGATCCGATGGACGCCTGCTAGAGCAGGCTCAACCCGATCACCCCCTCCTTGCGCTCGGCGAATCCGTGAACTTCGCGAATCGATGACCTTCCTTTGATGCCCCGCCAGATTTTCAACCATCAACCCAGCGATCGACCCGACGATCGACCCAACGTGACCGAGGTCGATCGCGGGCCGCCCCTGGTGCAGCCCGATTTCTGGATCAACTGGCGCGAATTCACCCCAGCCCGGATTGCACTGGGGCGGGTGGGTGCCAGCCAGCCAACTGATGCGTTGCTGCAGTTCTCGATGGCCCATGCGAATGCACGCGACGCGGTCTATGAGCCGCTCGACATCGCCAGCTTGTTTGCCCAATTGGAGGGCCCCACTGAATGCGTCGTGGTCAAGAGTCGAGCCACCGATCGCCCGCAGTACCTGCG
>Ga0209189_1002163_pt1 | contig 14065 bp, 11 predicted proteins | sample C_130820_EF_Meta_FD_187308 | JGI IMG/M metagenome (GOLD analysis project Ga0209189, IMG submission 187308) | Freshwater microbial communities from Lake Croche, Canada to study carbon cycling - C_130820_EF_MetaG (SPAdes) (version 3) | ecosystem: Environmental > Aquatic > Freshwater > Lake... | reverse complement strand
TACTCGTTACCGCACACGCAGAGAATTACGAGGAAGAAATGCCGCCGATGTTTTACCGAAAATTACAAAATGGGTTGCTAGTTTAGACAAAAATGACCCTCGCTACGAACATAATATGTTGGAGGCTATGTGGGTAACTTGGGGTTTGAATAAAGTTGACCAAAAACTACTTCGCCAAATGCTCAAAGCCAAAGACTATCATGCAAGAGCGGCAGCGGTGGAGGTTTTACGTTTTGTGGGGCATCAAGTGCCTGACCAAGCGGCTTTATTGATGCAAGCTGTAGGAGACGAAAACAGTCGAGTGAGGTTAGATGCCATCGTGGCAACTTCGTGGATTGGTAAAGAAAAAGGTCTGCCGATTTTAGCAGAAGCCAAAAAGAAACCAATGGACGAATGGATGATTCATGCTCATGAAGCGGCCGTTGCTCATTTAAATGGAATGCTAGTGAAGCAAGGCAAAGAAATTGCCGAAAAGTCAACATTGAAAGACAAAGAACTCGAATTATTTAAAATTGGCAAGAAAATTTATGCCAAAGAAGGTTACTGCGGAACATGTCACCAAGCTGATGGAAAAGGTTTAACCGCTTCGGGATTTCCGCCATTGGCAGGGACCAAATGGGCAACAGGCAATGAAGAGCGAGCAATCAAAATCGTTTTGAAAGGCTTGCTTGGACAAATAGACGTAAACGGAAAGACTTATCCTGGGCAAGTGCCAATGACACCGTTTGAAGGTTTACTTGACGACAAAGAAGTAGCGGCAGTTTTGACTTACGTTAGAAATTCATTTGGCAATAAAGCATCGGTAATTTCACCCGAAAAAGTGAAAATTGTACGTGCTTCTGTAGCTAATCAGAAGGAAATTTATAATGTTTCAAAATTACTTTTGGAGCATCCGTTGGAGTAATTACTTCTTGAAAAAATATAAAAATGGCACGTTTTCAAAAGAAAACGTGCCATTTTTGTGATAGCTTCTCCAAAATTAGTGCGTAATGGACATTTAAGGTGTTTTTCAAAAGACGCATTGTTCTAATGGACAAAAATGGTGGTGTTTATTTTCGATAATTGGAACTATCTTTTTTATTACTCAGGTTCTTCTTTATTGAAATAATAAATTTTTTAATATGAAACTTATACTTTCTAAATTAAAACAAAAAGCTATTTATTAGAGAAAACTATGTTTTTCTTAGAACATTACGATTTGAGGTTATTTCTAAAAAACAGTCAATAAATCCTTATAAATATATATGATTTATTGATAATATATAATAGAAGTACTTGAGCAGTAAGTAATTGTCTTTTGACACGTCATTCTGATAGACTAAGACAATATTTTAGTGAGCAGTACATTGCTCTGCCAAACGATGCCCAAATCTAAATTAGTGTGTGCAACGAAGTTTATGAAAATGCACAGATTGAAAGAATCTATGGTAAGATTAAAAATATGTATCTGTTGAATCGGTCGCTCGAACATTATAATATTACAACTTTTGAGTAGTTAGAAAAGTAATTCAAAAGAGCTGGTGCAACGTATAATAATTGTAAACTTCATTTAGCTATCGGTTATAAAACGTCAGTAGCATTTGAAGAAAGAACTAAATAATGAAAACAAGCCTAAATTAGCTATTTGAATTTGCGATTTATTAAAACCCACAAATTCGTCAATAAATCAATTAAAAAATACTTCATCGACAAAAAACCAGCCTTTTTGACCTTTTCCAGGGTGCCAAACGGGAAGTTTTGACACTGGTTTTATGACCAATTTTATCATTTTGTATGAGCCCTGTGAGAAAGGGATTTGTAATCCTAAATTAGCATTTCTCTCCATTTTTTCAGGTTGCTTTGGCGTAAGCTTCTGAATGATTTTCAAATCAGTTTTGTTATTTCCAGCCCAAACTTCAATAATTATTGGAGGCAAAATAAACGAATCCATTTTTTGCAAATAACTGATTGTTATGCCTTTTATAGGTTGAACCTTCTTGAACTCAAACAACCCTACAAATTCTTTTTCTCGATAACCCAACCATGCTTTATCGCCAAAATTATCGTTTGGCCCTTTTTTCAAATCTTTTAAGGTTGTTCCTCCTTTACCAACATGTTTTGGGTCTGGCGGATTGAGCAAATACACACTGTCAGGTACAAAACTAGATTTGAAGAAACTGTATTCAACTTTTTTGCTGGCATACCAATTTTCTTTGGTTGCCACGGCTTTGAATTTAGTGTAACTTTCAATTACTATTGGTTTTTCGTAGATATTTACTGTCGTTGAGTCAGGTTCAGAACCATCAATGGTGTAGCGAATCTTCACATTTTTGAGGGTGTGTTTCATCGTAATTGGAGCAGTAGTTTTGATGATAAAATCTTCATTGACCAATATCGGTGGGTTGAGTTGCAAAATCTCATTTGGATTGTCAATCCCTCCCTTATCAAATTTTATTTTGGTATATTTCTTTCCGAGTTCATTTACGGCAACCTCATTAATATCAGTATTCCATACAAAAACCTCTTTTAGTTTCGGTAAGTCAAGTATTTTTTGAAGGTTTTCTTTTGAAATTTTTGTCCCTGCCAAAGCAATAGACTCCAAATTTTTGCATTTTTTGAGCTGTTCTAAAGTATTTCCAGTAATATCAGTTTGGTTAAGAATGAGTTTTTCAAGGTTTGGAAAATTAGCAATCAAAGATAAATCTTCATCTTTTAATGGCATTTTCGATAGATTCAAAATTACCAGTTGCTCGCCAACTTTTGAGAGATTTTCTAAAACTTTTCGGTCGAATTTTTTACTCACAAAAAAGTCAGCTTGCAATGCGGGCGAACCAGTGGCAAATGGGAAAACCGAACAAAAAGGCGTATTCACGGCCGCCAAATCCGACTCCGATGGCATCGAAAAAGTATAAACTTTGGTTTCTTTGATAGTAGATTTTGTACTCACAAGTTTCGAGGCAATTTTCTTGGTTTCTGAACTTGCCAAATAGTTTTTGAAGGCTTTTTTTACATCCGCTCCTTCGTTTATCCACGCAGATAAGAGAACAATTTCATCGGTTGTTAGTTGAACTTTTCCTTTTGGTGGCATGTGTTCTTTATGCTCCAAAGGCAAACTTGTTCGCTGAATAATGTGACTATTGAGGGCATCGCCAACTTTCCAAATCAAACCATTTTTTCCACCTTTAAGAATTTTTTCAATACTACTCATATTGAGTTGTCCCTTGGTTTTATCATCATTATGGCAAGCCACACATTTAGCTTCGAGAATCGGAAAAATGGCGGCTTTATACATAGGATCATTCTCCGAAAACTGTGGAGCTGTATCAGTTTTTTGCCATGCTTCAAATAAATAATTTTCACCGTGCGTAATGCCTGCCCCAAAATGCCCAGCAACGGCCATAATGCCTAACAAAGCCCAATTAGAATATACTTTGGAAGTTAGTTTTTCATCAAAAATTACTGCTGAATAAGCCAGTAAACTGACTGCTATACCCGTAAATTTATGAAATTGTAAAAGTTGCTCATCATAGCCTCCTTCTCTTGATAAAAAGAACCCCATCAATGCCACGATTGCGGCTGAAAGTGCTGTTAAAGTCAGTAAAAGCATTCTGATAAGTTCATGACTTTTTGTTTCAATTTCATTTTTCAAGAATGAAAAAAGCACCAATAGCACCACAAAACCTATCGGCAAATGCAGTAATAATGGGTGCATTCGTCCAAGCGGACTCATCCAAAGTGGAAGGATTACTTGTTCTTCAAACACTAAAAAGAACAGCAAGAGAATATTTAGACTTAATAATAGGTATGATGAAATTTTATAGAAACGGGTCATTTAGCTTCTTAATTCTGAGTTTTACTACACATTAGACATCTTTTAATTACCAAAAGTATTTAGGTATATTTCGCCATCAATGTTACATACCTAACGGCATGCTCAACTTTTATGGTGTTATTTTCTCTACAGATATTTAATCCCTACGGGATATTGTTTGTAGGACAACCGTGTCGGCGGTCTAATTTTAAATTGTTTATCGTCGAAACGCACAATTTAGAAAATTTTCTTACGCTATAAGTCCCGAAATTACATTACCTGCCACATCGGTTAGGCGGTATCTTCGACCTAAATGTTTGTAGGTAAGTTGTTCGTGATTCAAACCCATTAGATGCATAACTGTTGCATGGAAATCGTGAATATGCACAGGGTCACGCACAATATTGTAGCCAAATTCATCGGTTTCACCATAAACAATGCCAGGTTTTACACCCCCGCCTGCCATCCAAATACTATATGCTCTTGGATGGTGGTCACGCCCATAATTATCTTTTGTGAATGTTCCTTGACAATAGTTCGTTCGGCCAAATTCTCCGCCCCAAATTACTAAAGTTTCGTCCAGAAGTCCACGTTGTTTGAGGTCGGTAATCAATGCCGCCGACGCACGGTCTACGTCTTGAGCTTGGAGTGGCATTTCGTTGGGAAGATTTCCGTGTTGATCCCAACCTTGGTGGTAAAGCTGTACAAATCTTACGCCTGATTCAGATAGTTTCCGAGCCAAAAGAGCATTAGCAGCGTAAGTTCCTGGAACCAAACACTCAGGGCCGTACATTTTTATAATATGGTCAGGTTCTTTCGATAAATCAGTGAGTTCTGGTACGGCAGTTTGCATTCTATAGGCCATTTCGTACTGCTGCACTTTGGCCTGAACTTCGGGGTCGCCGTTTTCTTCAAAACCTAAATGATTGAGTTCGGCCAGTTTATCCAACATTCTTCGACGAGCAATTTTATCCGTGCCTTCGGGGTCATTTAGATACAAAATTGGGTCTTCGCCACTACTAAAAACCACACCTTGATGCGTAGAATCCAAGAAACCATTTGTCCAAAGTTTTGAATAAACACCTTGCCCGTTTCCTCGACCACGAGAAAGCAAAACACAAAATGCAGGAAGGTTTTTATTTTCGCTACCTAAACCATAACTTGCCCACGCACCCATACTTGGGCGATTGCCCACTTGGGCTCCAGTTTGCAAGAAAGTAAGTGCAGGGTCATGGTTGATGGCATCGGTATTCATGGTTTTAATGATGCAAAGGTCATCAACGATTTTGGCCATATTCGGAAATAAATCGCTCACCCAAGCACCCGATTGACCATATTGCTTAAAGTCAAAAAACGAACCCATCAATGGAAACTTTGTCTGATTTGAAGTCATTCCCGTCAATCTTTGTCCATTTCGGATAGAAGCTGGCAAATCTTCACCCATCATTTTGGTAAGTGTAGGCTTATAATCAAAAGTTTCAAGCTGAGATGGAGCTCCGTTCTGAAACAAATAGATTACTCGCTTGGCTTTTGGAGCAAAATGGGGCAAACCCAAAGGCAATTGGTCGAGATTCCCTTCTCCTTTAAATAGATTTGGCATCAGCAAAGAGCCTAAACCCAAAGTACCGATACCAGCGGCGGCCTTACCCAAAAAGTGACGGCGAGTAATGTTTAGTTTATGATTGAAAAATTCGTTTTGCATGATGAATGCGATTTTGTATAATAATTTTGTTTGACCCTTTTGGGGCTAGCTTATTTCCGCTTACATTTTCCACGATTTTCAATCGTGGCTATTCAAGTTAAAGCCCTTCGGGCTTGTTTCTTACATTAAAAAATAATCGCTAATGATAAGCCCTTCGGGCTTAAACCGCAGCGATTGTTATGATTATTGCATTTAATAATTTGTGAATCCACAACCCCGAACGGGGAATTCCATTCGAGTTTAAACTTAAAATCTCAATCCAAATATTTTTCATCAAATTCAATTCCATGTTCATTTAATAATTCAATTAACTCCTCTTTGAATGTCGTTTCTTTATGATGTTCTTCTTGATTTTTGACGTATTCTATCAAATTGTCTTTTGCATCAATTGAATACGTAAAGGCTGAATATCCATCTTGCCAACCTCCGAAAATGGGAAAAATCTTTTTCTCTTTAATAAAACTTGTACTACCTAATTTTATATCCTTCACCAAATTTGCCAATGATACAGAAGGATGAAGACTTGTGATAATATGAATGTGGTCTTCTACACCATTGATTCTATACAAATGACCTTTATTATTCTTTAAAATACCCCAAATTGATTTAAATAATTCGGGACGTTCATCTTTAGAAAGTGTCTTTTTTCGATATTTTGTACTGAAAACTATCTGGTAAAGTGTTTGTGTGAAAGTTCCCATTGCTCTGATGTTTGACCCTTTCAGGGTCAGCTTATTTTCGTTTACTTTTCCACGAATTTCATTCGTGGCTATTCAAGTTAAAGCCCTTCGGGCTTGTTGTACTCTCTAAATAATTCTCGCAAAAAGCCCTTCGGGCTTGTCTTACTCTGTAAATACCTCTTACAAAAAGCCTAAAAGGCTTTAACATAAATAGCCGTAGGTGAAACCTACGAAAAAATTCTTTGACTCGAACTCCTAACCCCGAATGGAGTTAAACTTAAAAAATCTGGTTAGTTTAAATTTGAAAGTCCAATATGGCGGATATGGACTAATGATTAAATTAGGTACCTTCATTATTTAATGTTTTTTCAAGAAAATTTTTCGTTGGTAAAAGTAGGTATTCAAATACTTCAACATTTATTATAATATCATCTTTTGAAGCATAAAATTTAAAATTCAGCTTTTTATCATTTGAAATGCCAATTTCTATAAAAAAGGGTTTTTATTATTTTTTGATAAGACTTCTAAGTATGGAAAATCAAAATTAATATCTCCTACTTTTTCAATTTTTATGTTTTTCATTTTTTTTAAACTTCAATTCACCCCCTCACAATCGCTTCTTCCATATTAAAAATCATTTGGATAGTTTGCATTAGAGCAGCGGTTGCGTTTTTATCTTTTGTCGTTTTTTGCTTAAATTCACCAATTTTGAGCATCATATCAGCTTTTTTGACGTTTTTCTTGAAAAAATCACTTTCTGATTCAAAATATTGGGTCAAAATCTCTAATTCTTTAGCTTTGGGTTTTCGGCAAATAATGCGTCGGAAAGCTTTTTCTAGTTTGGTTTCCAAAGATATATTTTCGTTCATTAAATTTTCTGCCAAAACCCTCGAACCTTCCATTGTTTGTGGGTCGTTCATCATTGCCAATGCTTGCAGTGGCGTGTTTGTTCGGCTACGTTGAACCTCGCATTGGTCACGGTTGCTAGCATCAAAAAGTAGCATTGACGGTGGTGGAACAGTTCGTTTAATAAAAACATACATTCCACGACGATAGAGGTCTGACTCGTGGTCTTGAACGTATTTTGATAGCGTTCCACGTCCCGAAGTTGCTACTTCCCAAAGTCCTTTTGGTTGGTAAGGTTTAACGCTTGGGCCACCAATTTCTTCGTTCAGAACACCACTACTTGCTAAAATGTGGTCACGCACATTCTCAGCAGGGAAACGCATCCGAGTTGAACGAGCCAAAAATATATTTTCAGGATCAGTTTTCAAGTGTTTTTCAGTTATAGTCGAAGATTGTCGATAAGTGGCCGACATTACTATTTGTTTCACCAAACGCTTTACATTCCATCCGTTTTGTTTGAAATCTACCGCCAGCCAATCGAGTAATTCGGGGTGCGAAGGTAATTCTCCTTGCATTCCAAAATCGCCCAAAGTTTTCACAATTCCTCGTCCGAAAAACGAAGCCCAAAGTCGATTGACATATACTCGTGACGTCAGCGGATTTTTATCATTTAGCATCCATTTTGCCAAACCAAGTCGATTTTTTTCTAATTTATTGGTATCAAATGGCATGATTGCTTTCGGAATACCGACACCAATAAGCTCTCCATGCGAATCATAATTTCCACGATTCAGAATATAAGTAGGACGCACCTTAGAGGTGTCTTTCATCACCATGACCATTACTTTTGCCGTATCTTTTTTGTTGATAAATTTCAAAATAGAATTTACGTCTTCAGTCGTGATTTTCATATTTGGTGGGTCGGCAAACGAAGCATCAATTGTTCCAAAAAGCCCCTTTTCTGGCACTTGATTGAAGAAAGCGAAGGTTCGATAATAATCTTTTTGCGAAATCGGGTCGTATTTGTGGTCGTGACAGTGTGCACACTCAAAAGTAAGAGCCAAGAATGATTTACCGAAAGTATTTGTGCGGTCGGTCACGTATTCGATACGGTATTCTTCATCAATTACGCCACCTTCTTGCGTGATTTTATGGTTTCGGTTAAAACCAGTTGCCAACAACATTTCTTTACTCGGATTGGGCAACAAATCTCCTGCAAGCTGCCAAGTCAAAAATTTACTATACGGATAATTTGAATTGAAAGCATGAATCACCCAATCTCGCCACGGCCACATCGTGCGTAATCCATCATCTTGATAACCGTGCGAGTCGGCATAACGAGCCACATCGAGCCAAGAAATGGCCATTTTTTCACCATAATGCTTGTTTTTTAGTAATTCATCAACAATTTTCTCGTAAGCATTGGGCGAATTATCTTTCAAGAAACGCTCTTGCATTTCGATAGTCGGCGGTAGTCCAATAAGGTCGAAACTTACACGTTTTAGCAAGCGTTCTTTGTCGGCCTCTTCGTTGGGTTTCAGTCCTTTTTCGTCCATTTTCGCATAAACGAAATTGTCAATTTCATTCTTTACCCAATCTTCGTCGGCTTCGGGTAATTTTGGTTTTTGTGGGACAATAAAAGCCCAGTGAGGTTTATATTTTGCCCCTTGTTTTATCCATTTGGCAATCAGTTCGATTTCGTGTTGAGTCAGTTTTAAGTTTGATGAAGGCGGTGGCATCAAAACGGCAGTATCTTTAGCAATAATACGCTGATAAACTTCCGATTGTTCGAGACTTCCAGCCATAATTGCATGGGCTTTTGGGTTATCTTTCAAGGCAGCATACGCACCTTCGGGTGTATCGAGGCGTAAGTTTGCTTCACGTTTATTAACATCGGGGCCGTGACATTTGAAACAACGGTCGGAGAGAATCGGGCGAATATGGAAATTAAAATCAACCTCATTGGGGATTGACCACGTTTCAGCAGAAGAAGTTGTACAATTCCACACAATTGTTGCCAAACTTACGCTCGTAATTAGCAAAAAGAAAAAAGTTTTAGCCTTAAAAACTATACTTTTCATCGGTTAGGAATAGTTTATATCGAATAGAATATTGAACAAAATTTCAATAATACTGCTTTAAATAAGCATTTATTAAATAAATTTAATAAAGATAATAATAATTGCTATAAAAGCCATATTCTTACAAAAAAACTTAAAATTATTACATTTACTAAGTTTTTATCTCCATTAAGCAGTTTTTATCCTCTTATTCAAAAAATATTATCGCCCCAAAAATGCAAAGAGGTCTGCACAATAAATGTACAGACCTCTTTACGAATAATCAAATTTAGTTTATCTTGCTGAAACAATTTCGATATCGAAAACCAAAGGCGAATATCCTGGAATATCTCTTCCTGCACCACGTGAGCCATAACCCAATGATGAAGGGAAAATAATTGTACCTTTTTCGCCTACTTTCAATTTGGCAATACCTTCGTCGAAACCACCAACTACTTGCCCAACGCCTAGAATAAAACTGAAAGTGCCTTCATCGAATTGTTCGTCAGATAGTAGTCTTCCTGCGTATTTTACCGTAACGTTTTGTGATGCTACTAATGCTGCACCCGCTTCGTTTGGTGAAGTCAGAATAAAGCGTAAACCCGAAGAAGTTTTCTCGGTGATTGCTAAGTTTTTACTATTGATATAACTTTCGATTTGCTCCTCTTCTGAACCCGAAAAGCCATCTTTTCCGTATGTTGCCATTATTATTAAATTTAAAATTATAAACTGATTTGAGTGTTAAGTCTAAGCGTTCGTATAGACTTTATATTACCTTGCTGAAACTACTTCTATATCAAAAACCAAGGGCGAACCACCTGGAATTCCATTGTATTTATCTGGGCCATAGCCCAAAGTTGAAGGAAAAATAATTATTGCTTTTTCTCCTACTCTCATCTTTGCGATACCTTCATCAAAACCTTTAACTACACGACCTGCACCTAATACAAAACTAAAATTTCCTGAGTCAAAAGATTTTCCAGACAAAAATGTTCCTGCATAGTTTACATTGATGTTTTGCCCTACTTTTAATGCTGCTCCCGTTGGGTTGGCTTTCGTGACAATATAAAGCAAACCCGAAGCTGTTTTTTCGGTAACAGTCAGCTTTTTGCTAGTAATATAGCTAGTTATTTGGTCATCTTCTGGAATACCATCTTTCTGACAAGCCGTGATAGCTACCGCCAAAATCGCAAGGAATAAATAAATTTTACGCATATAATTGGGTTTAGTGTTTATTTAGAAAATTCAAAATTAGGTAAAATTCTAATTAGATGTTAACGTCAAAGAGTCGTATAATTTTTTACCTAAAATATTATGAGCATCTGCTGTCAGGTGAAGTTGATCAGGAAGATATTTTTCAATTGATGAACCAAAATTATTATTATCAATGTCTATAAATTGTATTTGCTTTTCTTCACAAAATCTTATTATATTTTTATGAAAAGAAGTAGTATAAAATCGTATATATTTATTTGTAGTTCTAAGGGGAGCAATCACTATAAATTGTGTATTATTATTTATTGCAAATTGTTGTAGTTCAAGAATTGCTTTTTCAAAAGCCTTAACCGTACTTTTTCTTATTAATTTATTGTATAATATTCCAAGTGGAACATTCATAAAATAAGTTAGGAAAAAATGAATTTTAGGCAACAAATATTCAAATAATTTAATTTTTTTAATTTTAGTGGCCCACTTTCTTGGTGGTACATGAGTCAAATTTTCATTCTCATCATTATAAGCGAGTGTAATCCCATTTCTTGTTCTCTTAATACATTTCGAACGATTTAGAAATACTATACTTCTAACCATAAAAATCAAAACAGATACTGGAACAGTTTTATTTCTAACCTCCAACTTATGGGTAATCTCAGCTAAATTTGTGTATTCAACTGTATTATGATTTAATTCTATATTTTGCTCATTTAATACTTTTTTCCGAAGCACATCCTGAAATAAATTTTCTTTAGCTATTCCCTTAAAGCGTAGGCCATCGATACAGCCCCCTAGTATAGTAAGATTAATTGGTTTCATTCTTTCCCCCCAAAACTCTAATTACTAAATCTATTAAATCTTTAAAATAAATTACGTTCTCATGCTCCTCTTCAGATAAATAAACTACAAATTCTTCCTCTATTGATAACCATATATTTGACATGCTCACCGAGTCAATAATTTCGTTCAATCTTGTACTCTCATCAATAAAATCAGATTTAACTAAAATTACCTCTTCAGAAATAATATAAATTAATTTTTCACGAACTACATTTTTATCCATTTTTAACCGCTTTTAAAATTCCTGATGATTCACCATTAATTTTTACCTTAAATACAAACAAATTATCGCTTTTGGGATTATTATGTTCTATTTCGATATTTTTTATATCACTATTCCTGTAAACATACTCAAAGTGGGCATAAATTAATCTTAGATTAACCCCAACAAACATTTTTTTTGCACCAAAAACGCAGCATTCTATTTGACTAATATTAGCATTAAAATTGTTAAATTTTATTAAATGCTTGTCTTTGTCAATTTCTATAAAAATATGTTCGAACAGTTTGGCTTCTTCGAAGCTCTCATCTCTTTCTAAGTTATTATCACAAACACCCTCATAAAATAATATTATATAATTTTGGTTTTTGTAAGAAAACTTTACTGTTACATTATAATTTCTATCTATATCTGTTTTAATTAATAAATCCTCCTTCAAGTATAAAAAAGCTCTTGAATTACTTGTAATAGTGGGTTTTACGAATTTTAATTCGAAATTGCTAATATTATCAAAACCTTTTTTGCGAAGTTCATCAATAGTCAAATTAAACAAATCTGTTCCATGAACATAATTCCGATTTCCTTTAAACTTATTTTGTATCTCAAATGATAACATCGACATAAACCTTATATCTTTAATTAAAAAAATCATAAAAAGCTATTTAACCCTTCGCATCTGATTAAAAAACTTAATTTAAAAGTTAGGTTTTATATTTAAACAAGTAATTTATGACTTTGAATATCTCTATTCTAAAGAGTTTACTAAATAAGACCAAAAATTTGTGAATAAAAATAATATTCCGAAATTATTTTTAAAAAACCTTAATCCATGCTAAACAAAAGTTGAATCATACCTAAATTTAACTCCCATTTTAAATTTAAACAACCTACAAAACTAATGCAATTAAAAGCAGTCTTTACACTAACATTACTTACACATTTATTCACGGATATTTCCGCCCAAACCGCAAAAACCACCGCAGGAAACCCGATTGTTGAGAGTTGATACGCCGACCACGAGAGTGTTATTCTGAACAAAGAATTTAGGGTTTTCTCGACATTCTTGGCCAAATACAAAGACCAAGTTTTTTTAGATGCATTTTCATCAAAAGACAAGGTAAATTCTCGATTTCAAGAAAATAGTCGCTAATACTAGACTATACTCCCAATCAGATACCACGTACTTTTACCAAAACCATTTTTTGGTTAAATCGTTTTTAGTAGCTATCAATGATTATATAATATACAAAACATACCCACAAATACCCAAATTATATTTTAGAAACATTTTAGGTTTAGGTAAAAATATCCTATAAATTAGTTTAAAATTTCAAACGTAAAATAATGAAAACAGGCCTAACTCTTTTTTTACTTTTCTACTTTTCTTTAAAAATTATCGCCCAAAACGACATCGAAATCTCGAAAGATATTACGTATGCCGAAGTTGATGGCAAGAAACTCCAACTTGATATTTATAAACCAAAATCACAAAAAGAACCTTATCTGATTGTTTGGGTGCATGGCGGAGCATGGAATACTGGAAGTAAAGAAAACCCACCTCTAGGATTATTGCCCTTCGGATACGCCTTAGCAAGTGTTGATTTTCATGCGAGCACCGAAAAACCATTTCCTGCCGATGTGCATGATATCAAGGCTGCGATTCGTTTTCTAAGGGCAAATGCTAGCAAATATGGCTATAAAGCTGATAAAATTATCATTTGGGGAAGTTCATCGGGCGGACATTTGGCGGCTTTGGTTGCTACTACCATCAATAATACAGCTTTAGAAGGCAATTTGGGCGATTTTACCAAAACCTCATCGTCGGTGCAAGGCTGTATTGATTTTTATGGACCTACTAATTTTCTGACTATTCTCAATCAATCAACTCATCATGGCTTGAATGTTCGTCTGCCAGCATTGGCAATTTTGCTTGGCAAGCCTTTAGACCAAGTTACCGAATTGGCAAAATTGGCAAGTCCAGTTTATCAAGTTGATGCCTCAGACCCGCCGCTTTTTATTGTGCATGGCGAGCAAGATATTCAAGTACCTATCAATCAGTCGATTGAGTTGATGAGTGCTTATAAAAGCAAAGGTTTGAAAGTGCAAATTGAATTTATTCCTGAGGCGGGACATTCGAGTCCTGCTTATGCAAAAAAAGAATTGATGGAAAAAATTGATAAGTTTTTAAAAGAAACAGGCTTTTAGCTTTCTTCAAGAAAAATTTTAAAACAATTATATAAACTCAATTAAACTAATGTCTTATTAAGCAATGAGACGAAAATAAGCGACAAAAATATATTAATTAATTTGTTGATAATCAAACTTGGTAGCTTTATCTCGAAGCCCGTGTTTCGTTTCTTGTGTCTCAGTAATTAACTCGTTATTAAGCTTTAACTTTACTATTTTTACATTTATTTTATGTGCTATTGTGGCGAAACCAAACAATTTTCCGACTGTTGTGAACAAATAATTTCGGGTGAAAAATCTGCCCAAACAGCCGAGCAACTGATGCGTTCGAGATATTCGGCTTATGTGGTGGTTGATGTGCAATATTTGATTGCAACTACTTATCCAACCCAACAAAAAAACTTCGATGAAACAGATATTCAAGCGTGGGCGGTAGCTAATCAATGGCAAAAATTGGAAGTTATTACTACACAAAAAGGAAAATTCAACGAAGAAGACGGGGAAGTAGAATTTAAAGCCTCTTACATT
>Ga0209189_1002159_pt1 | contig 14081 bp, 9 predicted proteins | sample C_130820_EF_Meta_FD_187308 | JGI IMG/M metagenome (GOLD analysis project Ga0209189, IMG submission 187308) | Freshwater microbial communities from Lake Croche, Canada to study carbon cycling - C_130820_EF_MetaG (SPAdes) (version 3) | ecosystem: Environmental > Aquatic > Freshwater > Lake | place... | reverse complement strand
ATAGACATACAGCGGAGTACCAAATTCTTTTGCCAAATCTGCGAGTGGAATTTCTTCTGCATACCAAATGCCATCGCGCTCGGTAAATCCGGATAACTTGGGGAGAGGGATTGCTTTGCTTGTCATTACTTGGCCGATGAAGAATTGCTTGGGCTAGCAGGAGCTTGGGGTGGGTAGAGTTTGCCTTTAGGTTCAGGCTCTGTAGGAGCTGGTGGAACTGGAGGTACATTTGGCATAAATAGCGGCCCTCTTACCCCACACCCTACAAGGGATATTAGAAGGCTAAAACAGAGGGTTCTATTAAGAATCGCTATCATGAATGTCTCTAAAACGAATGATTGAATATAGCATGCAGGACTCCAGTATGAATCCAAATAATTCAGGCGTAGAAACCATTGATGACAAACAGTTCTACCAACTAGGAAGCAATTTATTGCAGTCTATCGAGGTTGCGTTAGAGGCTGCCGATGATGCATTGGATCTCGATTTAGATATTGAGCGCCAAGGGGGTAATGTCATCAATATTCGCTTTAAGGATAAAAGCGTGATTGTGGTCAATACTCAGCCACCTCTGCATGAGATTTGGGTCGCCGCTAAGTCAGGTGGTTATCACTATCGTTGGGCTGGCACTTTGGCACAACCCTTGTGGCTCGATACTAAAACCGGAAAAGAGCTCTTGGGTGATCTGACTGAGTTTGCAAGCGCTCAGGCAGGTCAAGCCGTCAAGATTGGCTTGATTTAAGCAGCACCAGTAGCGCTTAATGTTTCAATCACCTGGGCATCAGCTACGCTTTTAATTTGGGCTTTACCAATCTTTTCTAACAGAACGTAACGGATTTGCCCACCCTCAGTTTTTTTATCTACCTGCATGAGCTCCATATAGCGCTCTGCGCCAAACTTGGGAGGCGTGATGGGTAAATTCATGGATTGAATGATTTTGGTAAGGCGTTGCACATCGGCAGCGCTGATGTAGTTCAGTCGATGGGATAAGTCAGCTCCTAGCACCATCCCACAACCCACGGCCTCTCCATGCAGCCATTCGCCGTAGCCCATGCCGGCTTCAATTGCATGACCAAAGGTGTGACCAAAGTTCAGGGTTGCACGAATGCCTCCCTCCCTTTCGTCTGCAGAAACGACTGCAGATTTAATTTCGCAAGAACGTAGAACAGCATGCCCCATTGCAGCTGTATCGCAGGCTAATAAGGCTGTCGCATTAGCCTCGATCCAATCCAAGAATTGAGCATCAGCAATGGCGCCGTGCTTGACCACTTCAGCAAGACCTGCAGAAAGTTCTCTTGGAGGTAGTGTTTTTAAAGTATTGAGATCAGCAATCACAGCGGCAGGCTGATGAAAAGCGCCAATCATATTTTTTCCGAGCGGGTGGTTAATGCCGGTCTTACCGCCAACAGATGAGTCTACTTGAGCTAGTAATGTGGTTGGCACTTGAATAAAACGAATGCCGCGCATAAAGCTAGCTGCTGCAAAGCCAGTCATGTCGCCAATGACTCCACCACCCAAGGCTACCAGAATGGTTTGACGATCGGCGCCAAAATTTAAAAGATCATCAAAAATCAACTGAAGATTTTTCCAATCCTTATAAGACTCACCATCAGGCAGAACAATCGTTCTAACTGGTTTACCAAAGGTGCTTAGTGTTTTAGTCAGCCGCTCTGCATAGAGCGGGGCAACCGTAGTATTAGTAACGAGATAGACAGAGGTCGCCTTTTCACAGGCGTTAAATAAGCTTGCTTGATCAATCAGATCTGTGCCGATATAAATTGGGTAACTGCGATTCCCGAGATCAACTTCAAGTGTTTTCATCATAGTGCCAATGTATTTAAGCGGAAAGTTCAAGCTGCATGATTAAGGTATTGACTAGTTGATTAACGCTGGGCTTGCCAGTTTCAATCACATGATCGGCGATTGCGCGATAGAGAGGATCGCGAATGGCATACAGGTTTTCTAAAATCTTTTTGGCATCACCATTTTTTAATAGGGGGCGACCTTCGCCACCTTTGGTGCGATGCCAAAGTTCCATCGGGTTCGCATGAAGATAAATGACGATGCCGTGGTCACTTAAGGCCTGACGATTTTCTGGTGACAGAATCGCGCCACCACCAGTCGCCAAAATGATGTTTTCCTCAGCAGTAATTTCACGGATGACTTGAGCTTCTCTTTTGCGAAAACCTTCTTCGCCTTCCATTTCAAAAATGACAGGGATTTTGACGCCACAGCGTTCTTCAATGACATGGTCGGCATCCAAAAAACGACGGCCTAACTTTTTAGCCAAGACTTTACCGACGGTCGATTTTCCGGCGCCCATGAGGCCGATCAGAAAAATATTGTTTGTCGCAGAGTTCACTCCTCGATTTTATTAGGGTTTGTCGAGAACAGTCGGAGTTAAAAAGACGAGTAGTTCAGTTTTATCTTGTAATTTGGATTTATGGCGGAAAAGATGACCTATGAGGGGTATATCTCCAAGTAACGGGATTTTGACTTCATCCTCTCGCTCGGTTGTTTGAAAAATGCCGCCAATGATAGCCGTTCCCCCATTTTCAACTGTGACCTCGGAACTCAGGCTTTTGGTATCAATCGCATAACCTTGCTCTGTTTTCATGCCTACAGTGTCTTTATTGATGCCCACCAGCATTGAAATCTTCCCATCTGGATGGATTTTTGGAAGAACCTCAAGGCGCAGATTTGCCTTTCTGAATTGCAATTTGCTACCATTTTGGTTGGACGTTTGATAGGGGAGTTCAGTGCCCTGTTCAATTGTGGCCTTCACTTGGTCGCCAGTCATGATGCGGGGATTTGAAAGAATCTTTCCCTGGCCTTCGGATTCCAGCGCAGAAAGTTCAGCTTGAAGAATGCGGCTGGCATTTTTAGATACCAGGGTCGCAGCCATGGTGGCTGGATTGAAGCCGCTGAGTCCGGCACCAGCTAAATCCATATTAACGTTCAGAGTTTGATCTGCCTTTCCGCCAATGCCATTGGCTTGATAACCGAGTTTGACACCGAGCTCCCGCGCAAAGCGCTCATCTGCTTCCACAATCCTAGCTTCAATGAGAATTTGCCTTGGGCTATTCATGTGATCCCCACCAAAAGGAAGCGCAGCATCCTCGCGTCGATATTTCTGAAAAGTTTGGATTTCTGCATGGGGCCCAATCCAATAGATTTCTCCATTCCGTACCAGTCTCAATCCGCGGCTGGCCAAAATAGAGTGGAGCGCTGTTTGCCAGGGAGTATTCCTGAGGTCTATCGAAATCTTTCCTTTAATCGACTCACTTAATAAGAAATTGGTATTGCCTAATTTAGCCATTGCTTGTAAAAGTTCGGCTATTTCAATATCGGTAAATTGCAGGCTGATAGGATTCAGAAAGCGATCTTGTGAGGGTGGATTACCTCCTGCCGTATAGCTTGATAAAAGCATCGCCATTAGCAAGCAAAAGCAGAAATTTTTTAAGTATTTCTGGATGCAATTTGTTCTGATCTTCATTCGCTTTTAGATGCCTTCAGAACTACTGATTTGCCTTGAGGATGGGAGAATGTGACGCGCTCTTTTTCAATATTGCTCAAGCGCCAATCGCCTAAAACCTGAGCACCCTTTTCAAAGACAAGATGACTTTTCCCTGTGTGGAAATAGGCCTGATAAGAAAGACCCATCTGGGAGGTTCCGAGGTAACGCCAGCGCCGGAGTTCTGATTCATGAGGGGGCGCCAGCGGCTTGCTGAAAACTCGGATTTCAGGCTTTTTATCTTCTAATGAGTGAATACTTACTTCTATTTCTTCAATTGCTGAATATAGATCATCTTGATCCTCGCGAATTTCATCACGCATTAATAACAATTCCTTTTTTAGATCGGAAAGTTGTTTTTGAGATTCTTCAAGAGCACTTTGGGAGTCCTTAGCGAGGGCTTGATATGTAATAAACAAAGCAACCATTGCCGTAATGAAGACCCCAATGAGGAGGATTGGACCGGTAATTCCTTGAAGCAAATTTTTGATTTGTATAGGGTTTAAGGGCTCATTAAAGGCGTTTTGCTTGCCATGCTTTACAGCTTTAGGAGCAGTGTTTTGTTGGGGAGGTGGCTTGCGTACTCCATGAGGGTCGGGGATGGCAGGATCATCACCAAGATCACTCAAAATTTCATCAAAGGATTGGCTGGAAATATGGCGTGTAGGCATGCCCATATTTTTCCGTTTAGAGGGCTTAATTTCCATCGGCTAGGTTTGAACCCTGCGTCAGAAATAAAGCCCTCATCATTTATAAAACAAAGGTTTTGGAGCTTTTAAGGAATTTGTCTAAGCACCCTATAATTTAGAAATATGGCCTTACCTCCTAAAGACAAGCCGCCGCTGAATCAGCGTCCCATTCGCCCCTCCGATAGACGTCCTCGGCAAACGCGAGTTGAGCATGGCTTGCCGCGCAAAAATTCAAGCAACCCTCTCGTAAAAGCCTTGTTGATCATCGGCGTGGTATTTGCTGTGGTAATTACGCTCCTGATGGGATATACCTTTTTGGTGGCAAAGCCCAATCTTCCCAAGATTTCTGCTTTAACGGATTACAACCCTAAGACTCCTTTGCGAATCTACACAGCAGACAAAGTCTTAATTGGTGAGTTTGGTGAGGAGCGTCGCAAGGTCATCCCTTTAAATGAAATTCCGCAAAACATGCGAAATGCCGTTTTGGCCATTGAGGATGATCGCTTTTACTCACATGGTGGCGTTGACTACATTGGAATTTTGCGGGCTGCAGCAACCAATTTGCGCGGGCACCTTTCGCAGGGCGCATCAACCATCACGATGCAGGTGGCGCGAAACTTTTTCCTGAGTAACGAGAAAACCTTTAGTCGAAAAATATACGAAGTACTGCTTGCCTGGGAAATTGAGTCGCAACTAACCAAAGACAAGATACTGGAAATCTATATGAACCAGATTTTTTTGGGTCAGAGGGCTTACGGTTTCTCAAGCGCAGCCCAGATTTACTTCGGTAAAGAATTAAAAGACATCACTATTGCCGAGTCAGCCATGTTGGCGGGTTTGCCAAAAGCGCCTTCAGCCTATAACCCAGTTAGCAACTTCCGTCGCGCCAAGATCCGTCAAGAGTACATTCTTCAGCGTATGCGCGATCTGGGTTACATCACCCCGGAAGATTATCAAAAGGCCATGATTGAAGAATTGCATATTCGTGGCTTAGGCAATGAGTTTGCGGTCCGTGCTGACTTCCCGGCTGAAATGGTTCGCCAATTGTTGTTCACTCAATATGGCGAGGCAATTTATTCGCAAGGAATTGATGTCTACACCACTATCTTGAAGGCCGATCAAGATGCGGCCTATAAAGCAGTCCGCCGTGGTATTTTTGAATACGACTTACGTCATGCATATCGTGGACCAGAAGGTTTTATCGATCTGCCTGAAGATACGGTGAAACGCCAACGTGCCATTGACGAGGCATTACTTGCTTACCCACAGTTAGATGACTTGCAGTCTGGCGTTGTTCTGGATGTTAAGCCAAAAGAAATGCTGGTCATGATTGCTACTGGTGACACCATCACGATAAAAGGTGAGGGGATGAAATTAGCCTCCGCTTCCATTACCGACAGTACCCAGCCCAAGAAACGCTTGCGTCCTGGTGCAGTAGTGCGCCTCCTGTCTGATGGGGGTGTTTGGAAATTGGCTCAACTACCGCAAGTCGAAGCTGCCTTTGTGTCTATGAATGCTGAGACGGGCGCAATATTATCTTTGGTGGGTGGTTTTGATTTCCGTCGTAATCAGTTCAATCACGTCACGCAAGCCCTGCGTCAACCTGGCTCATCGTTTAAGCCATTCATTTATGCTGCAGCCATTGAAAAGGGCTTCACACCTAGCACGATGGTGAACGATGCACCGTTGTCAATTGGCAGCATGGAAACAGGCAGTCAGGCTTGGGAACCAAAAAACTACGATGGCAAATATGACGGCATGATGCGCTTACGAAATGCTTTAGCAAAATCGAAGAACCTGGTTTCGGTGCGCATCATTCGTGCTATTGGCCCTTCCTACGCTCAGGAATATATACAACGTTTTGGCTTTGAGCCAGAGAAGCACCCTCCTTATTTAACAATGGCATTGGGTGCGGGCTCCGTAACCCCATTACAGATGGCCTCTGCATACAGCGTCTTTGCTAATGGTGGTTATCGCGTAGATCCATTCTTAATTGACAAGATGGTGGACTCTAAAGGCACTGTGATGTTCGAAGCAAAACCTACACGTGCGCGTGAAGATGCGCCTCGAGTATTAGATGCGCGCACTGCTTTTGTAATGGATAGCATGTTGCAAGAAGTGACAAAGACCGGCACAGCGGCCTCGGCACGTGGCAAGTTGGGTCGTAGCGATATCGCTGGTAAGACAGGGACAACCAACGATTCTCATGATGCTTGGTTTGCTGGCTACAACCCGAAAGTAGTGGCGATTGCCTGGATTGGCTTTGATAAGCCTGCAAGCCTAGGCGATCGTGAGACTGGCGGTGGACTTGCATTACCAATGTGGATTTCTTATATGGGGACTGCATTACGAGAGATTCCACAAGAGACGCGTGAAGTGCCAAGTGGGGTTACTCAGGTAGACGGCGACTGGTTTATTCCAGAATTCTCCAATAATGGTGGTGTGCGCGAACTGCAATAGTTCGTTTTCAAAATGGCACGGCAAGCACGCACAGTAATACCAGGCCAAGCGATGCATGTGATGGTCCGTGGCAATAACCGTGAAACACTATTCTTTAGTGATGCTGATCGTCGCATCTATTTGGAGTGGTTACGTGAAGCGGCAAGGCAGTTTGGTTGCTTAGTCCATGCCTTTGCATTGATGCCCAATCATGTGCATTTATTAATGACACCCCAGAATGAAGATTCACTCGCAAAAACAATGCAGTCGATTGGGCGTCGTTATGCCCAATACTTCAACCGACAACACTGTCGATCTGGCACTATTTGGGAGGGCAGATATCGCTCGTCCCTAATCGACCCAGATTATTTTCTGCGCTGCCAACGATATATAGAGCTCAACCCAGTTAGGGCTGGATATGAATCTAATCCCCAAAGCTCTGCCTGGACTAGCTTTGCTACGCATATTGGCGATAACGCCGAACCCTGGCTAGTTGACCATCAGCATTTTTGGAGATTAGGTAATACCCCCTTTGAGAGGCAGATGAGCTGGTCTAACTTTGTAAAAGAGGGTGCACCCCATTGGGAAGATCGTCAAATCACCGAATCCCTCATCCGATCGAAACCTTGGGTGAGTGATATTTATGCAAAAAAGCTCTTTAAAGACGCCCCTGAGCTTGCCTTAATTCGCCATCGTGGACGCCCACGTAAAATAAACACAATAAATTCAATAACTTAAACAGTTTGAAATTCCCCTGAAAGATAAACGGGGGCTTGAATATTCTGACTCTGTCCCCATATATAGAATTCATATTGGTGCGACATATAAATAAATGGGACAGATTCATTTTATTTCTATTGCATCAGTATGGGTATTCACCTATATTTGATCCTCCAAAAGTAATTAGGCCTTTGTCGCCCCTCGGAAATACTATGACTACACAATTAAATTCAGATCTTCGCCCTATCGCTCACGGTTTATACGACCCTAGTAATGAGCATGACGCATGCGGCGTAGGATTCGTTGCACACATCAAAGGTAAGAAATCTCATGAGATCGTTTCTCAGGGTTTGCAGATCCTTGAAAACTTAGATCACCGGGGAGCAGTTGGTGCTGATCCATTAATGGGTGATGGCGCTGGTATTTTGATTCAGATTCCAGATACTTTGTATCGCGAAGAAATGGCCAAACAAGGCGTGACTTTGCCGCCTTTAGGTGAGTATGGCGTTGGTATGATTTTCTTGCCAAAAGAACATGCTTCTCGTTTGGCATGCGAACAAGAATTAGAGCGCACTGTGCGTTTAGAGGGTCAAGTTGTTTTAGGTTGGAGAGATGTTCCGGTAGATGTGAAATTGCCGATGTCACCAACAGTGCAAATGACCGAGCCGTTTATCCGTCAAATTTTTATTGGCCGTGGTCGCGACATCATGACCACTGATGCGCTCGAGCGCAAGCTGTATGTGATTCGTAAAACAGCAAGTCATGCAATTCAAGATTTACATTTGAAGCACGGCAAAGAATATTTCGTTGCTTCAATGTCTGCTAGAACTATTGTTTACAAGGGTTTGCTGTTAGCAAACCAAGTTGGCGCGTACTACCAAGACTTACAAGATCAGCGTACTGTTTCCGCATTAGCTTTAGTACATCAGCGTTTCTCAACCAATACTTTCCCTGCTTGGGAATTAGCGCATCCATATCGCATGATTGCGCACAATGGTGAGATCAACACTGTTAAAGGCAACGTTAATTGGGTAAATGCACGCGAGGGTGCGATTAGCTCCCCGGTGCTTGGTGATGACTTAAAAAAACTCTGGCCATTAATTTACCCAGGCCAGTCGGACACTGCTTGCTTTGATAACTGCTTAGAGTTATTGGTAATGGCTGGCTATCCTTTGGCGCAAGCCATGATGATGATGATTCCAGAGGCATGGGAACAGCATGCATTGATGGATGATAATCGCCGCGCTTTTTATGAATACCATGCAGCAATGATGGAGCCATGGGATGGCCCTGCAGCAATGGCGTTTACCGATGGTCGTCAAATTGGCGCAACATTGGACCGCAATGGTTTACGTCCAGCGCGTTATTACGTAACTGATGATGATTTAGTCATCATGGGTTCTGAGGCTGGCGTTTTGCCAATTCCTGAAAGCAAGATCGTCCAAAAATGGCGTTTGCAACCAGGCAAGATGTTCATGATCGATATGGAGCAAGGTCGCATCATTGATGACATTGAGCTTAAGAACGCAGTTTCTAAAGCTAAGCCATATAAGAGCTGGATCGATGCGGTGCGCGTGAAACTGGATGAGGTTGATGCTAGCAAAGCAGACTTGATCGACGAGAAAAACACGATTCGTCCAGCAGCCAAATTATTAGATCGTCAACAGGCGTTTGGATATACCCAAGAAGACATTAAATTCTTGATGGCGCCTATGGCCATGAATGGTGAAGAGGCTATTGGTTCAATGGGTAACGATAGCCCACTGGCTGTTCTCTCCAATAAGAATAAGCCGCTCTATAACTACTTCAAGCAATTGTTTGCACAGGTGACTAACCCTCCAATCGATCCGATTCGTGAGAATATGGTGATGTCGTTGGTGTCCTTCATCGGACCAAAACCGAATTTGTTAGACACTAACAATATCAACCCACCAATGCGTCTAGAAGTTAGTCAGCCAATTTTAGATTTTGATGACATCACGAAGATTCGTCATATTGGTCACTACACTAATGGTAAGTTCCGCTCTTACGAGTTAGACATTTGCTATCCAGCGTCATGGGGTAAAGCCGGTATTGAGGCGCGCCTAGCTTCATTGTGCGCTGAAGCAGCTGACGCCGTTCGTTCTGGTTACAACATTTTGATCGTGAGCGATCGTCAAGTTGATGAGCAGCATGTCGCTATTCCTGCATTGTTAGCAACTTCTGCAATCCATCAGCATTTAGTGCAAAAAGGTTTGCGTACGAGTGTTGGCTTGGTAGTTGAAACTGGTAGCGCGCGTGAAACACATCACTTTGCACTCCTCGCTGGTTATGGTGCAGAAGCCGTTCATCCATACCTTGCCATGGAAACTTTGGCCGAAATGGCTAAAGGCCTGTCTGGTGATTTATCTGCTGAAAAAGCAGTGAAGAACTTTGTTAAGGCAATTGGTAAGGGCTTGCAAAAAGTCATGTCCAAAATGGGCATCTCCACTTATATGTCTTACACCGGCTCACAGATTTTTGAAGCTATCGGTTTAAATCACGACATCATCGATCAATACTTCAAAGGCACTCCCTCAAACGTTGGTGGTATTGGTGTGTTTGAGGTAGCTGAAGAAGCATTGCGTATGCATACAGCGGCATTTGGTAATGACCCAGTCTTAACCAATTTGCTCGATGCCGGTGGTGAGTATGCTTTCCGTATCCGTGGTGAGAACCATATGTGGACTCCGGACACAATTGCGAAGCTGCAACACTCCACTCGTATTGGCGCTGAGAAAGGCTATCAGACCTATAAAGAGTACGCTAACATCATTAACGATCAAACTAAGCGTCAAATGACTTTGCGCGGTTTGTTTGAATTCAAGATTGATCCAGCAAAAGCGATTCCATTGGATGAAGTGGAGTCTGCCAAAGAGATCGTCAAACGTTTTGCAACGGGCGCGATGTCTTTGGGGTCAATCTCAACTGAAGCGCATGCTACTTTGGCAATTGCCATGAATCGTATTGGCGGTAAGTCCAATACCGGTGAGGGCGGTGAAGATCCGAACCGTTACGTGAATGAGCTCAAGGGCATTCCAATCAAGAAGGGTGAGACTTTAGCCAGTATCTTGGGTAGCGACGTGGTTGAAGCCAATATTCCTTTGTTGGATGGCGACTCATTACGCTCTAAGATTAAGCAGGTTGCATCTGGTCGCTTTGGTGTGACAACTGAATATTTGCGTTCTGCTGATCAAATTCAGATCAAGATGGCGCAAGGCGCGAAGCCTGGTGAAGGCGGTCAATTGCCTGGTGGAAAAGTTTCTGACTACATCGGTAAGTTGCGTTTCTCAGTACCGGGCGTAGGTTTGATTTCTCCTCCTCCACACCATGACATTTATTCCATTGAAGATATTGCCCAGTTAATTCATGACTTGAAGAACGTTAATCCAAAAGCCGACGTGTCAGTCAAATTGGTATCTGAGGTTGGCGTTGGCACAGTTGCTGCTGGTGTTGCTAAAGCAAAAGCAGATCATGTTGTGATCGCTGGTCATGATGGCGGTACTGGTGCATCACCACTGTCTTCTATAAAGCACGCTGGCTCCCCATGGGAACTTGGCCTGGCTGAAACACAACAAACATTGGTTCTCAATGGTTTACGTAGCCGTATTCGTGTTCAAGCTGATGGCCAGATGAAAACAGGTCGTGACGTAGTGATCGGTGCTTTGTTAGGTGCAGATGAGTTTGGTTTTGCGACTGCTCCATTGGTGGTTGAGGGTTGCATCATGATGCGTAAGTGTCATTTGAATACCTGCCCAGTTGGTGTAGCAACTCAAGACCCAGAATTGCGTAAGAAATTCTCAGGCAAGCCAGAGCATGTTGTGAATTTCTTCTTCTTTATCGCGGAAGAGGCTCGCGAAATTATGGCGCAGCTCGGTATTCGTAAGTTTGATGACTTAATCGGTCGCGTTGATTTGCTAGATACTCGCAAAGGTATTGAGAACTGGAAAGTCCATGGCTTGGATTTCAGCAAGATCTTTGCTGAGCCACAGGTTGCTGCTGATGTTCCACGTTATCAAGTTCTGACCCAGGATCATGGTCTGGCTAGCGCGCTCGACAACATCTTGATCGAGAAGAGTGAGCCTGCATTAGAGCGTGGTGAGAAGGTATCTTTCATTGTTCCAGTCAAGAACGTAAATCGTACCGTTGGCGCAATGCTTTCAGGCGAAGTTGCTCAGCGTCATGGCCATGCAGGTTTGCCGGATGACACCATTCATATTCAATTGAATGGTACGGCTGGCCAAAGCTTTGCAGCCTTCTTGGCACATGGCATTACTTTGGATTTGGTTGGCGATGGTAATGACTATGTTGGTAAAGGTTTATCAGGTGGTCGTGTGATCGTTCGAGCTCCCCATGAGTTCCGTGGCGACACAGCGCAGAATATCATCGTAGGCAATACCGTTCTTTATGGTGCGATTGCTGGTGAAGCCTTCTTTAATGGTGTAGCTGGTGAGCGTTTTGCAGTTCGTAACTCTGGTGCCACTACCGTTGTTGAAGGTACTGGTGACCACGGTTGTGAGTACATGACTGGTGGCACCGTAGTGGTTTTGGGCGCTACAGGCCGTAACTTTGCTGCCGGCATGAGCGGTGGTATCGCTTATGTGTACGACGAAGATGGAATGTTTGATAAGCGTTGCAATACCAGCATGGCTGCTTTGGAAAAAGTACTTCCTTCTGCTGAGCAAATTGCCAAGATGCCGCAGTCTGAGTGGCATGCCCCGGTTGATGTCAAAGATGGTGGCGAACGCTTGACTGATGAGCAAATCTTGAAGGGCTTGATTGAGCGTCACTTCCGTCACACTGGCTCTGAGCGTGCGAAAGCAATCTTGGCTGATTGGGAAAACGCCCGCGGTCGCTTTGTGAAGGTTCTGCCAACTGAGTACAAACGTGCTCTAGGTGAGCTGTGGGAAAAAGCACAAAACAAAGCCGTTACAGCTTAAGTCACTTAATTAAACAGATAGATATTAAGAAAAGATACTAAGGATTCGATATGGGTAAGGTCACTGGATTTATGGAGTTTGAGCGCGTTGATGAGACGTACGAAGTACCGGTTAAGCGCCTCCATCATTACAAAGAATTTGTTGCTGCGTTAACTGATGAAGAAGCTAAAGTTCAAGGTGCACGTTGCATGGATTGCGGCATTCCGTTTTGTAATAGCGGCTGCCCAGTGAATAACATCATTCCAGACTTCAATGACTTGGTATTTCATAGCGACTGGAAGAATGCATTAGATGTTTTGCAGTCAACCAATAACTTCCCCGAATTTACTGGCCGCATTTGCCCGGCTCCTTGCGAAGCTGCCTGTACTCTAGGCATCAATAGCGAAGCAGTTGGTATCAAATCTATTGAGCATGCCATTATTGATAAGGGCTGGGAAAACGGCTGGGTAAGGCCTCAGCCATCCAAGACAAAGACTGGTAAGAAAGTAGCGGTTGTTGGTGGCGGCCCTGCAGGTATGGCAGCTGCTCAGCAGTTAGCCCGTGTTGGTCATGATGTGACTGTATTTGAGAAGAACGATCGTGTTGGCGGCTTACTCCGTTACGGCATTCCTGATTTCAAAATGGAAAAGTGGTTGATTGATCGTCGTGTTGAGCAGATGCAGGCTGAAGGCGTCAAATTTGAGACAGGTGTATTCGTTGGCAAAGAAGCAGTTGGCATCGAAGTAAAAAATTACTCTAATAAAACTGTTTCACCAGAACAGTTGATGAAAGACTTTGATGCAGTGGTCATTACTGGTGGTGCAGAGCAGCCACGTGATTTACCAGTGCCAGGCCGTGAGTTGGCAGGTGTGCACTATGCGTTGGAATTCTTGATTCCGCAAAATAAAGAAAATGCCGGCGACTTTAAAAATGAAATTCGTGCAACAGATAAGCATGTAGTCGTTATTGGTGGTGGTGATACGGGTTCCGATTGCGTAGGCACTTCAAATCGTCATGGCGCAACCAAGATTACTCAGTTTGAATTACTCCCACAGCCACCAGAAGTTGAGAACAAGCCTTTGGTATGGCCTTATTGGCCAACGAAGTTGCGCACCTCCTCTTCACATGAAGAAGGTTGTGATCGTGACTGGTCTGTTGGAACTAAGCGTTTTGAAGGTAAAAACGGCAAAGTTGAGAAACTCATTGGCGTTCGTTTGGAGTGGAAAGACGGCAAGATGGCAGAAGTGCCAAACTCCGAATTTGAGATCAAGGCAGATTTGGTGCTTTTAGCTATGGGCTTTGTATCACCGGTACAACAGGTATTGAATGCTTTTGGCGTTGATAAAGATGCTCGTGGTAATGCTAAAGCGACGGTAGATGGTCAAAATGCCTATCAAACGAATGTTCCAAAGGTATTTGCTGCAGGCGATATGCGTCGCGGGCAGTCCTTGGTGGTTTGGGCGATTCGTGAAGGCCGTCAATGTGCCCGCTCAGTAGACGAGTATTTAATGGGGTCTTCTGTTTTACCCCGATAATATCGGGAACATGAACAGTAGTCAGTCAAACTCCTTGGAAGTAAGCAAGCAAGCTGCAGGTGAAGTTGTCGTCTCTATTAAAGACGTCAACTTTTCGTATGGTCCGGGCGAGCGACAAATTTTGTCGGGACTTAATATGGAGTTTCGACGTGGCCAAGTAGTTGCGGTAATGGGCGGTTCTGGTTGTGGCAAAACCACCATCCTTCGTTTGATTGGTGGTCAATTTACTGCCCAGTCTGGACAAGAA
>Ga0209189_1002158_pt1 | contig 14083 bp, 15 predicted proteins | sample C_130820_EF_Meta_FD_187308 | JGI IMG/M metagenome (GOLD analysis project Ga0209189, IMG submission 187308) | Freshwater microbial communities from Lake Croche, Canada to study carbon cycling - C_130820_EF_MetaG (SPAdes) (version 3) | ecosystem: Environmental > Aquatic > Freshwater > Lake... | reverse complement strand
CATCAGCTTCACCGCCAAAAGCAAGATACTGAGCGAAGGTCAAGAACTGTCGGATGCTTATTTCGTGGTGAAAGGCGAGATGTTGGCTATCCAGGGACGCCAGGTAGAACGCTTAGGACCCGGCAGCGTATTGGGTTTGGCCGAGGGTTTGTCGGGCTTGCTTTATAACAAAACCGTCTTGGCCGTAACGCCGGTTCAAGCCCGAATTATTCCTTTGCAAAAAGTGGATGGCATTTTGCCGAAGCTGCCCCCTTTGATCCGTCAAATCATTCAAACAACGCTCAGACGAACTTTGAACTTACCTACAGCCCCTCAGGAGACGTCATGAGTGATTTCCAAAAAGTTCAATTTCAGTCCGGTGAATTGATTTTCAAAACAGGCGACCAGGCTGAACATTTGTTTGTCATTGAAACGGGTGTTGTTGAACTGTTGGACACCGCTGGGCAAGCATTTGCACAGATTGGACAGGGGCAACCCTTTGGAGAGCAGGCTTTTTTAAAAGGGGGCATTCGGGGTGCTTCAGCCAAAGCACAAGGGGCTGTCAGTTGCATGCGAATCAGTTCCGATGAAGCCAATGACATTTTGTCCAATGCCTCGCCGATTTTGATTCCAATTTTCGAAGCCCTTTTGTTGCAGCAAAACATGCATAACGCGCTCAAAACGCCCTTGGCATGAATGGTTTTTGACCGGATCTTTTCATGAATCCACTTTTCAGTGTCGCTGCAAATGGCCTTTTATATCCGCTGCTCTTACAGGCTTTTTCGCGTTTGCGCGAATCTTGGCATGGCGAGTGGATGGGGCTGCCCCGGGTGCTCAAGGCATGTCAGGATTTTGTGGCGTCCCCAACTGAAGGTTTTGCCTCGTCAGAAGCACAGGCTTTGTTGGCCTGCGCAATGGCACTTTCGCAGCAAATGGAGCTGAATGTTGACGCCGCCACTGAGCCCAGTTATCACAACCGTTTGCACACGGCGGATACCATGTGCGGCATGGCTGTTCTGTTGAAGGCTTTGAGCCCAATAGACCGCGTCTGCTCTGCAGAATGGACGGCTGCTTTGCTTTTGACAGCAACTGCCCATGACTATCTCCATCCGGGCGGGGCGAACAGCGCACCCCAAGAGTTGGAGTTGCGAACGGTCAAAGCGCTGCAACTCTTTTTTGTCAAACATCCGGTCCCTGCGATCTGGCAGGAACGCATCCATCACATGATTTTGCAAACAGACCCGGCTCTCGTGGATGCCAATCACGACAAGGTCGCTGGACGCGCTTTTGCAATGGATTTGAACTGGGCTTGCGCGCTGATGAACGAGGCCGACATTCTCGCCAGTGCGACAGATGTGTTCGGCCCCGCTTTGGGTGAACAGTTGGCCGCTGAATGGCAAATGAAGAACTTGCCGCTGCATGCCATCGTGGGCCAGCAGCAAGGTCGTTTGGCCTTTTTAAAGTCCTTGCGATTTTCAACAGCAGGCAGTCAGAGCTTGCAATTTCCGCAGCATGTTGCAGTGCAAGTGGCAAGGCTGTCGACGCCAGCCGCTTGAGCGTCTGCGCTTGAAGTCACGTTCATGAACCCCTGCGCAACATGCCTTTGGTTTCGATGTAGTCGATGACGGCCTGTAAACCCATTTGGGTTTTGAGGTTGGTCATCACAAAAGGCTTGAGCCCCTGGGCATTGGTACGCATGCGGATGGTGTCGGCCTCCATCACGGCCAGATCCGCGCCTACATGCGGTGCCAAGTCGGTTTTGTTGATGACGAACAAATCGCTCTTGGTGATGCCCGGCCCGCCTTTGCGCGGGATTTTTTCGCCAGCCGCCACGTCGATCACATAAATCGTCAGGTCCGACAACTCCGGGCTGAAGGTGGCGGCGAGATTGTCACCACCGCTTTCGACAAATACGATGTCGGCATCAGGAAATTTTTCCAGCATGCGGTCTATCGCCTCCAGGTTGATGGAGGCGTCTTCGCGGATGGCGGTGTGCGGGCAGCCGCCCGTTTCGACACCCATGATGCGCTCGGCCTCCAAGGCACCGCTGACAGTCAAAATGCGTTGGTCTTCTTTGGTGTAGATGTCGTTAGTGATGGCAATCAGGTCCCAGCGCTCGCGCATGGTTTTGCACAACATTTCCAGCAGGGTGGTTTTGCCCGAACCCACTGGCCCGCCAATGCCCACGCGCAAAGGAGGCAAGTGTTTGGTCCGGCGGGCGATGTGGTGCAAAGTGCTCATGATCTGAATAAACGGGAGTATTGGGTTTCGTGGCGTGCCGAGACAATGGCCAACATGGGGCAAAAAGCTTGGCGATCTTCATCACCCAGGCCCAGGGCAAGATCGACCGCGAAAGGAATTTCTTGCGCCATTCGGGCCAGGATGCGTTGCCCGGCGCTTTGTCCGAGCGGCATCGATTTGATGGCCGCCTGGGTCATGTTTTCCGCCCAGCCAAAGGCATAGGCTTGCAGGGCTTGCGAAGCCGGCGCACAGGCCTGAGACAAAGCCAGCGCCATGACCAGGGGGTAGGTTGGGGGCAGTTGAGCGCACAGTGACAAGGCAGCGTCTGGCGTTTGACCTTGGTTGCACAACCAGTCGAGCAAGGATCGGCCCATTTGCTCAGTTTGCAAACGCATTTCAAAACTCTCGCGGCTGGACATTACCCAGTTGTTCAGCGATTGCAGGCGGGCTGCATCCTGAACTGGCCAAGCGATCATGGCTTGAGCGATCACCTGCATGTCGCCGCGCGATTGCGACAAATGCAATTGGTCGATCAGCCACGCTGCTGCGCTGCTTTCATCATGCACCCAGCCGTGTTCAATGGCCGACTCCAGCCCTTCAGAATACGAGAAACCCCCAATCGGCAAGGCCGGAGAGGCCAGCCACATCAATTGCAGCAGGGTGCTGATCTCAGTGCGCATGGTGACCATGGCCGTGGTCGTGTCCATGGTCATGTTGATGTCCGTGGCTGTTGTCGTGACCTTGGCCATGGGCGTGATCATGGTCCACATGTCCTGTTTGCGCTGCATGCGATGCGTAGGCCCCGGACTCGGGTTCAAAGGGCGCATCAACAGGGTTGACGATCAGGTGCATGGCACGCAGCATGTCGGCCAGCACATGGTCGGGTTCTATCTGCAAATAGTCTGGTCTCAGCTCGATGGGCACATGGCGATTACCCAAGTGGTAGGCGGCGCGCGTTAAATCAAAGGGAGAGCCATGTGCGTTGCAGGCAGTGATGCGCAAAACCGCTTGGGCCGCAGCTTCAACCCGGATCAAGGAGCCGTCTTCGGCCACCAGCACATCGCCACCGCGCACGACGGTGCCACGCGGTAAAAACACACCCACATTGCGGCCCCGAGAGTCGGTAGCTTCGAAACGGCTTTTTTGACGCAGGTCCCAATCCAAGGTCAATGTGGCAGCGCGTTTCACGAGGACCGAGGCCAGGCTCCGGCCTTGGGGAATCAGTTTGGCAGTTTGCAGCATCAGAATAAAAAGTAGCGTTGGGTCATCGGTAAACTGATGGCCGGTTCACAGGTCAGCAGTTGGCCATCGGCACGCACGGCGTAGGTTTGAGGGTCGACCTCCATGCGCGGCAGGTAGCCATTGTGGACCATGTCGCGCTTGGTGATGCCGCGCACACCGCGGATCGCCGCCAGTGTTTTGTGTAAACCAAAACGTTGGCCAATGCCTGCGGCCAAGCCCGCTTGCGATACAAAGGTCAACGAACCCCTTGCCAGTGCGCCGCCATAGCTGCCAAACATCGGCCGGTAATGCACCGGCTGCGGTGTGGGGATGGAGGCATTGGGGTCGCCCATGGCGGCCATGGCTATGAAGCCGCCTTTCAAAATCAGCGCAGGCTTGACGCCAAAGAAAGCCGATTTCCAGATCACCAGATCGGCCCATTTACCCACCTCGATGCTGCCCACTTCGTGGCTGATGCCATGCGCGATAGCGGGGTTGATGGTGTACTTGGCAATGTAGCGTTTGACGCGGAAGTTGTCGTTGCGGCTGCTGTCCTCAGGCAAGCTGCCGCGTTGCACCTTCATCTTGTGCGCCGCTTGCCAGGTGCGCAGGATGACCTCGCCCACCCGCCCCATGGCCTGGCTGTCGCTGCTCATCATGCTGATGGCACCCAGGTCGTGCAACACGTCTTCGGCGGCAATGGTTTCTTTTCGAATGCGGCTTTCGGCAAAGGCCAAATCCTCAGGGATGGAGGCATCCAGGTGGTGGCACACCATCAGCATGTCCACATGCTCGTCCAGCGTGTTGTGCGTGTAAGGCATGGTCGGATTGGTGGAGCTGGGCAAAAAGTTGGCCTCGCCCACCACCCGCAAGATGTCCGGGGCATGACCGCCGCCTGCGCCTTCGGTATGGAAAGCACACAGCGTGCGGCCTTTGGTGGCGGCCATGGTGTCTTCTACAAAACCGCTTTCATTCAGTGTGTCCGAGTGGATCGCCACCTGCGTGTCCGTGGCGTCGGCCACGTCCAGACAGTTGCTGATGGCTGCGGGTGTGGTGCCCCAGTCTTCATGCAGTTTCAGGCCAATCACACCCGCGTTGATTTGTTCATGCAGCGCGCCAGGCAGGGCGGCGTTGCCTTTGCCCAAAAAGCCCAGGTTCATCGGAAACGCGTCCGCCGCTTGCAGCATGCGCTCGATGTTCCAGGGGCCGGGGGTGCAGGTGGTGGCAAAGGTGCCGGTGGCGGGACCGGTGCCGCCACCCAACATGGTGGTGATGCCCGAGGCCAGGGCTTCTTCAATCTGTTGCGGACAAATGAAGTGGATGTGCGAGTCGATGCCACCTGCTGTGACGATGTTGCCCTCGCAACTGATGATTTCGGTGCCCGGACCGATGATGATGTCCACACCCGGTTGGGTATCGGGGTTGCCCGACTTGCCGATCGCGGCGATGCGTCCGGCTTTGAGTCCAATGTCGGCCTTGATGATGCCGGTGTGATCAATGATCAAAGCATTGGTCAGCACCGTGTCCACGGCGCCGCCACCGGCGGGGCCCGTACCCGTCCCATCGCGGGTGCGTTGCGATTGCGACATGCCATCGCGAATGGTTTTGCCGCCACCGAACTTGGCCTCTTCCCCGTAGCCGCCGGCGCGCAGGGTCAGGTCGTGTTCGACTTCGACAATCAGTTCGGTGTCGGCCAGTCGCACGCGGTCACCCACGGTGGGGCCGAACATTTCGGCATAAGCGCGTTTACCAATGGTCGCCATCACGCAACTCCTTGCTTGGAGGTGTTCGCATCGGCGGGGCCATTGACCAGGCCCCTGAAGCCGAATACTTTCCGATCGCCGGCATAGTCCACCAACTCCACGGTGCGTTGCTGCCCGGGTTCGAATCGCACGGCGGTCCCAGCGGCAATGTTCAAGCGCATGCCGGGGGCCAGGCTGCGGTCAAAACCCAATGCGCCATTGGTTTCGGCAAAGTGGTAGTGCGAGCCGACTTGGATCGGGCGATCGGCTGTGTTGTGCACCACGAGCGTGACACACCGGCGTCCTGGGTTGAGCACATGCGTGCCCTCGTCAATTAAAAGTTCACCTGGAATCATGAGTGCCTCAAATTGAAAATCAAACGATAGGTTGGTGCACAGTGACCAACTTGGTGCCATCGGGAAAAGTTGCTTCGACTTGAATGTCGGGGATCATCTCTGCGATGCCGTCCATCACATCGGCACGCGTCAGCAGGGTCCGCCCTTCGCTCATCAGTTGGGCCACGGTCTTGCCATCGCGAGCGCCTTCCATGACTGCAGCGCTGATGAAGGCTATGGCCTCGGGGTAGTTCAGCTTGAGGCCTCGGGCTTTACGACGCTTGGCCAGCAAACCGGCAGTGAAGATCAAGAGCTTGTCTTTTTCGCGGGGGGTCAGTTCCATAGAGGTGCGTCAGGTTGGGTGTTCAAGGGGTTCCAAAGAGACATGCAACTTGCATGCCCTGTTCTGTGGCACAGAAACAAGAAGCTTAGGCTTTATTTTGGTGCGCTTTCTTTTATTTGATTTTTGGATGCGCCAATTTGGGATTTTTTCGGCGGGTCTGTTGTCGGGCCCAGACTTGTTTGCATCTATTAGTGGCGAAATACATCCACTGGTGTGGGTGTTGCACCGAGTCATGCGCTGGCACAGCAATTGCAAAAGAAATTACAGCGTGGCTGGTCTTCGCTTCTTAAATCTTTTTTCAATTGGAGTGATTTCATGATGAATCGTCGTGGCAACCTGAAAGCTTTGGCATTGGCAAGCGCAATGGCCGCAGGCACACTTACATTTTCTTTGCAGGCACAGGCTGCAGACACCATCAAGGTGGGCATCTTGCACAGCCTGTCTGGCACCATGGCCATTTCTGAAACGGTGTTGAAAGACACTGTGTTGATGGCCATTGACGAGATCAATGCCAAAGGCGGTTTGCTGGGCAAGAAGCTTGAGCCTGTGGTGGTCGACCCTGCTTCCAACTGGCCTTTGTTCGCTGAAAAAACCAAGCAGCTGCTCGGCCAAGACAAAGTCTCCGTCATCTTCGGTTGCTGGACTTCGGTGTCGCGCAAATCGGTGTTGCCCGTCGTGGAAGAAATGAACGGCCTGCTGTTCTACCCCGTGCAGTACGAAGGTGAAGAGCTGTCCAAGAACGTGTTCTACACAGGTGCTGCGCCTAACCAGCAAGCCATTCCGGCTGTGGACTACCTGATGAGCAAAGACGGTGGCTCAGCCAAGCGCTGGGTGCTCTTGGGCACCGACTACGTGTACCCCCGCACCACCAACAAAATCTTGCGCGCTTACCTGATCAGCAAGGGTGTCAAAGAGTCTGACATCGATGAAAAATACACACCGTTTGGCCACTCCGATTACCAAACCATCGTGGCCGACATCAAGAAATTTTCCGCCGGTGGCAAGACCGCTGTGGTCTCCACCATCAATGGTGACTCCAACGTGCCTTTCTACAAAGAACTCGGCAATGCGGGTCTGAAAGCCAAAGACGTGCCTGTGGTGGCCTTCTCTGTTGGTGAAGAAGAGCTGCGCGGCGTGGACACCAAGCCTCTGGTCGGTCACCTGGCCGCCTGGAACTACTTCCAGTCGATCAAGAACCCTGCCAATGATGAGTTCATCAAGAAGTGGTCCGCCTATGCCAAAGCCAAAAACATCGCGGGTCACAAGGACAAGCCTTTGACCAACGACCCCATGGAAGCGACGTACATCGGTATCAACATGTGGAAGCAAGCGGTTGAGAAAGCCAAGTCCACCGACACCGACAAAGTGATCGCCGCCATGGCCGGCCAGACCTTCAAGGCACCAAGTGGTATTACCAGCAAGATGGACGAGAAAAACCACCACTTGCACAAGTCGGTATTCATCGGTGAGATCAAGGCCGACGGCCAGTTCAACGTGGTGTGGAAGACACCTGGTCCGGTCAAAGCCAAGCCATGGAGCCCTTACATCCCCGGCAATGACGTCAAGCCTGACGAGCCTGCCAAAAAGTAATGTTTTAGCGTCCCAGGGGAAGGGGCATCAGCCTCTTCCCTATTTTGAATCAAGAGACATCAGCGTGCAGCTTCACGCTGTGGGTGGAAAATCATGATGAAGCGATGGATGACTGGCAAGACGCATGCTCTTCTGAGTCTGGTGCTGCTGGCGGTGGCCAACTCTTCGTATGCATTGACGACGCAAGAAATGCGGTCGATGGTGGACGGCGAAACCGATGCACGCATTGAAGCGCTTGGCAAAGCCGTGGTGCAAGCCGATGAGAAAACCGTTTTATTTTTACAAGCCTTGGCGGACGACGCCGTCAAGTTGGTCGCTGAACAAGTGCTTGTGGTCAAGGGCGCACAAGGCCTTGATCTGCTTACCGGGGTGAGTAAACCCTTGCCCGACACAGCGCAAGATGTGATCAGCAACAACCGCTTGCGTGGTGAAATCGACACCGCGTTGGCGGCGCTGAAATTATTCAGCCCGGACACCACACTGCGCTTGGCGGCAGCGACGGCATTGCTCAAAGAGCCGGATGCTGCGAAACTGCCATTGCTGGATAAAGCCCTGTCCAACGAAAAAGACACCCGCATTGCCGCTGTGATTCGGCTCGCCCAAGCAGCAGCCCAATTGGGCAGTGAGGATGTCGCCATTCGGATGCAATCCGCTAGAACATTGGCTGAAAGCAAAACCCCTGAAACACAGCTGCAACTGAATCAGCGACTCGGGCAAGAAACCGATCCACAGGTCAAAGCCCTGCTGCAAACCGCATTGCGCGAGATTGAGGGCGCTTTGCATTGGGGTGAGCGCTTGGGCGCTTTATTTACCGGTGCCAGTCTTGGCTCCATTTTGCTGTTGGTTGCATTGGGCTTGGCCATTACTTATGGCTTGATGGGCGTGATCAACATGGCCCATGGCGAGTTGATGATGATTGGTGCCTACGCCACCTACATGGTGCAAGCGGCGTTTCGCAAATACCTGCCGGATGCATTTGATGTTTACCTGGTGCTCGCTGTTCCGCTGTCGTTCCTCGCATCGGCTGTGGTCGGCGCCCTGCTCGAGCGCAGTGTCTTGCGCCATTTGTATGGCCGTCCTCTGGAAACGTTGCTGGCGACATGGGGTATCAGTCTCATGTTGATGCAAGGTGTGCGGAGTATTTTTGGGGCACAAAATGTGGGCGTCGAAAACCCCAGCTGGATGAGCGGCGGCGTGCAAGTCATGGCCAATTTGACTTTGCCTTACAACCGTTTGGTCATCATTGCTTTCGCTGCCTTCGTGTTACTGGGCATGGCGATCTTGATTGGGAAAACCCGCTTGGGATTGTTTGTGCGCGGGGTGACACAAAACCGGCCCATGGCCTCTTGCATGGGCGTGAACACCGCCCGTATTGACACGTATGCCTTTGCCTTAGGCTCAGGTATAGCCGGACTGGCCGGTTGCGCGCTGAGCCAGGTGGGCAACGTCGGTCCGGATTTAGGGCAAAGCTATATCGTGGACTCGTTCATGGTGGTGGTGCTGGGCGGAGTGGGGCAGTTGGCTGGCACGGTGTATGCCGCATTGGGGCTGGGCTTGATCAACAAAATCCTGGAAGGCTGGACGGGGGCGGTACTGGCCAAAATTTGCGTCTTGGTGTTCATCATCATCTTTATTCAAAAACGTCCGCAAGGTATCTTTGCGATCAAAGGCCGCAGTGCGGAGGCCTGATATGACAGACAAAAACTTTTCTTTGCCCCAAAGGGCCGCTCTCTTGACGCGCACAGGGTGGGCCTCGTTCATCGTGTCTTTGCTGTTAGTCTGTGCCTTGGCGCCGACGCTCAATTTGATCGCGCCGCAAGGCAGCATGTTTCACTTGAGTGACTACGCTGTGGCGCTGGTGGGCAAAATCATGTGTTACGCCATTTGCGCTTTGGCCATGGACCTGATCTGGGGTTACACCGGCATCTTGTCGCTGGGTCACGGTCTGTTCTTTGCCTTGGGCGGCTATGTGATGGGCATGTACCTGATGCGTCAGATTGGTGCTGACGGCAACTACAAAAGCAACTTGCCCGACTTCATGGTTTTTCTGGACTGGAAGACTTTGCCTTGGCACTGGTTGTTGTCGGACAGCTTTGCTGCGACCTTGGTTTTGATTGTGGCCGCGCCTGCCCTGGTTGCTTTTGTGTTTGGCTACTTTGCCTTTCGTTCACGCATCAAAGGGGTTTACTTCTCCATCATCACGCAAGCCATGACATACGCGGCGATGCTGCTTTTCTTTCGCAACGAGACCGGCTTTGGCGGTAACAATGGCTTTACAGATTTCAAGCGCATCTTGGACTTGCCTATCGCCACACCCAGCATGCGCATGATTTTGTTTGTCATGACCGGATGTACCTTATTGGCTTTTTACTTGTTTGCCCGCTGGATGGTCCGCAGCAAATACGGCCGCGTATTGCAGGCCATTCGGGATGCTGAAACCCGTGTCATGTTCTCGGGTTATTCGCCTTTGCCTTACAAGCTGAGCATTTGGGTGATCTCTGCCGTCATGTGTGGTGTGGCGGGGGCCCTGTATGTGCCACAAGTGGGCATCATCAATCCCGGCGAAATGAGTCCTGCCAATTCGATCGAGATTGCGGTCTGGGCTGCTGTCGGCGGTCGTGCCAGCTTGGTCGGACCGATCCTGGGGGCGTTTCTGGTCAATGGCGCCAAGAGTTGGCTGACAGTGACGGCACCCGAGTTCTGGTTGTATTTTTTGGGCGCACTCTTTATCGCGGTGACCCTGTATTTGCCCGATGGTGTTTTGGGTTTGATCCACAAATGGAAAGGCCGCCGCGCATGACCCCCGATCTGCTCCAACAAGGCGCGCGTCGAGTGGCTGAGCGCATGCAGAAGTCAGATCAGAAAACGGAATCTGGCGGCCGTGAAACCAGTTACGGGCGCATTGCCACGCCCGGTGAAGTGGACGTCACGCACGGCCGTATTTTGTACCTTGAGGACGTCAGTGTGAGCTTTGACGGATTCAAAGCTATCAACAAGTTGTCGCTTGACATTGCGCCGGGTGAGTTGCGATGCATCATTGGACCCAATGGCGCGGGCAAGACCACGATGATGGACATCATCACTGGCAAGACCCGCCCCGATGAGGGACTTGTTTTCTTTGGCAGTACCATCGATTTACTGCGCCACAACGAACCCGACATAGCGCAGATGGGCATTGGCCGCAAGTTCCAGAAACCCACGGTATTTGAGCAGTTGAGCGTGTTTGAAAATTTGGAGCTGGCCCTCAAAACACCCAAGGGTGTGAAAGCATCGATGTTTTTCAGGCTCGACTCACGGCAAAGCGATCGTCTGGCTGAAGTGCTTCACACCATTCACTTGGCTGACCATGTCCGTGTCCAAGCGGGCACCTTGAGCCATGGTCAAAAACAATGGCTGGAGATCGGCATGTTATTGATGCAAGACCCCAAGCTCTTGCTGCTGGATGAGCCCGTTGCCGGCATGACCGACCATGAAACCGAGCGCACTGCAGAACTTTTTTTGACACTCAAAGGCAAGCATTCGCTGATGGTGGTCGAACACGACATGAGTTTCATTCGCAGTATTTCGGACATCGTGACGGTGTTGTGCGATGGTTCGGTCTTGGCACAAGGTACCTTGGATCAGGTGCAATCCGATGAGCGCGTGATTGAAGTGTATTTGGGGCGATGAAGATGTTAATTGTCAAAAATATTCACCAGTTCTACGGCGGCTCACACATCTTGCGCGATGTCAGTTTGACCGCCGTGCAAGGCCAGATCACGGTGCTGTTGGGCCGCAATGGCGTGGGTAAAACCACTTTGCTGAAATCGTTGATGGGATTGGTGCCTATCCAAAGCGGTCAAGTCATGATGGACAGCAAAGACCTCAGCAAGGCCAAGTCTTACGAACGTGCCGCCGCGGGCATCGGCTATGTGCCACAAGGCCGCGAAATTTTTGCTCGGCTGACGGTACAAGACAACTTGTTGATGGGCTTGGCCACACAACCCGGCGGCACGCAGATTCCACGTGAATTATTTGAGCTGTTTCCGGTCCTCAAGCAGATGCTGCATCGCCGTGGCGGCGACCTGTCAGGTGGCCAGCAACAACAGCTCGCCATTGCCCGTGCGCTGGCCGCAAAGCCGCACTTACTGATACTCGATGAGCCCACCGAGGGCATTCAGCCCAGCATCATCAAGGACATCGGCCGCGTGATCCGACAACTGGCCGATGTGGGCTTGCAAGGACAGCGAATGGCTGTATTGCTGTGCGAGCAGTACTACGACTTTGCCGAAGAACTGGCCGACCAGTATCTGGTCATGGAGCGAGGCGAGGTGATCGCACAAGGCCCGGGCAGTGAGATGAAGGAAAAGCGTGTACGGGAGTTGGTGGCGATTTAAACCTGCCGGACCTGAAGGTCCGACCTGCGGAAATGGCGGCGAGGAGCGATCTTCTGATTTTTTTCTAAAGATGCCACAGGCGAGGGGGTGTCCCACTCAGTTGCCACATATCTTGTCGCCAAACCGCCCAGATTTTTTTGAGCAGGCTCACGGCATGTTCTGTGAGGGGTGCCAAAACACGCACCACCAGCACTTGAGGGTGGGGTGAGGTCGCGCCAGCCTGCAGCCGCAAGCTGTCGGCTTCCAAAACTTCGCGGGCACCACTCAAGGCTTGCGCGATGCGATCGGCCTTTAAGGGACTGCCGCTGGCAAAGATCAGTGTGGCCATGCATTTGTGGCCTGCCAGACCCAGCGGACTGTTCATCAGGCGTATGTCTTGTGCCTCAATGCTGCCCCGCTCTAGCCATGCGCCCTTGATTTCAAGGTGCTGCCGGAACAGTCCTTGCTTAAAAGGCTTTTCTGCACTGGGCAATCCCAGCGCCGTGATGTCCCAGGTCATCATCTCCGCTGAAGGGGCCAAGTCAAACACGGCGCAATTCAAGGCATTGCATTGGTTGTAGGCGATGGCTTCGAGAGGCAACCATTCGAGCCGGGCGCCTTCTTCGACACGGGCCTGTAACTGTTGCGTCGCCAAGCCAGCCTCTGATTTGTAAAAGCGCGTTGCCCCGGGGGTGGTCACCAAGCCATGCGCGCCGGGACCTACGGTGACGTGCATGTCGAGCATGTCGCCGCCGACGAGTCCACCAGGAGGATGCACCAGCACGTTGTGGCAGATCGCATTGCCTTCGGGGTACAGACTTTTGAGAATGCGCAGCGGACCTTGGTGACGGTATCGTGCAACGCTGCGTTGGTTTTCAATCAGATAGTCGAGCGCGAGTTCAGCATGCCAGGTCATGAAGCCATTGTAAGAAGGGCTTCAGCCAGCGCTGTTTTCTGCGTTAACTTGGTTGGCAATCGCATCCACCTGCTCATCCGACATGCCATATTTGGCTTGCAGGGTTTTGAGTTTGATTTTTTCTTCTTCGGTCACGACACCATCGGCCAGAACTTCACGCACTTCCATTTCATAGATGGATTCGCGGCGCTGGACCTGCGCGGTGTAAGCGGTGGCGACCACACCGGTCAAGATCGCTGCCAAGGCAATGGCCAACACCTGGGTCACGATCACCAAAACAGTGCCCAAATAGGTCACCGGGTCCACGTTGCCCCAGCCCGAGATGATGGTCAACATGAACCAATGCATGGCCGCAGGGATAGAGGGGAAAACTTCAGGTTGGTCATGCCCTTCAATGATGTAGATCAATGAAGAGAACAGCAGGCAACTGATGAACAACAGGAACATGGCTGAAGAAAAAGAGTCCCACTCGGACTTGATCGCTTCAAGCATGTCTTCCATGGCGCTGTTGTAGCGCGAGAGTTTGAAAATGCGCAGCAAACGGAACATCCGCAGCACACGCAAATCGGCTCCAGGGAAAAGCAATTGCAAGTAAAACGGCACGGTGCTGAAGAAGTCCACCAAGCCGAAGACGCTGAACACGTATTCTTTGCGGCCTTTCCAGGGGCTGTCCCCTGGGCCGGTGTGTTTTTCGCTGTAGGTCCAGACGCGCAGCACATACTCCAGCGAGAAGACCATCACACTGAATAAATCAAAGACATGAAAGTAGGCTTCGTAGGCTTCATGAATGGAGTGCACCGACTCCAAAATGATGGCCACCACGTTGGCCACGACCAAGCCGGCGATGAAGAGTTCACACACACGGCTGGAACTGTCCACCACGTCGCCTTCGAGGATTTCGAAAATCCTGCGCTTGATTTGCCGCAAACTGCTTTGGGAGGCTTCGCTCATGACTTGTCTGCTTTCGCAGCGAGGATTTCATCGGACATTTTTTGGACTTCCGCATCCGATAAACGGTACTGCGTTTGCAGATGCTTCAGGGTGCTGCGTTCTGCTTCGCTGACCACGCCGTCTTCCAGCACTTTGCGCAGTTGAACCAGGTAAGCCGATTTTTTACGCGAAAGTTGTGTTGAAAAAGCGGAAGCCACAATGCCCGTCATGATCGCGGCCATACACACGCCCAGAAAGCCGGTCATCAGTGCAATCACCTCGCCAGCCTTGGTGACAGGCTCGACGTTGCCATAGCCCGAAGTGATCGTCACGATGGCCCAATAAATCGCATGCGGTATGGAGCCAAAGGCTTCGGGCTGTTCATGCCCTTCCGCAAAGTGCATCAACGAGGCAGACACTACCGTGGAGAT
>Ga0209189_1002155_pt1 | contig 14085 bp, 4 predicted proteins | sample C_130820_EF_Meta_FD_187308 | JGI IMG/M metagenome (GOLD analysis project Ga0209189, IMG submission 187308) | Freshwater microbial communities from Lake Croche, Canada to study carbon cycling - C_130820_EF_MetaG (SPAdes) (version 3) | ecosystem: Environmental > Aquatic > Freshwater > Lake | place... | reverse complement strand
CCATTTCCTTGCAAGAAACTGATACAAGTGTTGCTGATAAAAATGATGCTATCTATAGATGGGATAAGAATGGTAACATATCTGCAGGGTTTCCGTTAAACACCACTGGTGGGTTGGGTAATATTACAATCGATAGCAATCAAAACTTATGGTGTAGTGTTGGATTGACTAATATTGCTCAAATTAAACCTGATGGTGAAATTAGTACATTTCAAATTGGACAGCCATCTAATTTCGAATTTACCCAAGTAACATCTTATCAATACCATGGAGGTATAGCAACCGACGCCGAAGGCTTCCTGTGGATATTACACAATATAAATGGTAAGATTTATTATTTTCCAATCACGCCAACTGCAAATCAATTGCCTCTTTCTTCCATTTTTAGCGGAGATCTTCCTAATATTGAACAAGTCAATGCAGACGGAGGGCAAGCATTTTATAGTGTTTTAGGAGATTGGACAGGTAGTAGGTGGATAAACAAATATTTTGACGTGACCATACCTATACAGCGTATTGTGAGGGGAAAGAGTAGCGTCTTTGATATACTTGCAAACACCCCAGTGATTAATAAAGTTAACGAAAACTTTGATTATGCTTCAACATTAAAAGGATATGTTCTACAAGAAAGTTTATTTGATCGCCCGGTCTTATTTGATCAATTCTTAGGTCAAATAGGCGGTAATTATGAGAGCTCACCTAATACGCTTGGCAAAGTAATATATGAAAAAATTGCCAATTATGTTTCAAATATAACTGACATAGAAACTTGCAACCTGCAAGCATTGGAAAGCTTATTCACACAATATGGTTTATCCTATAATGATTTTATTCCGTCAGCCCCACCACAATTACGTCGCACGTTAGATTTGTTGTCTATCAACTCGCGTAAACTATTTGGCAGCCCTAACCTATATTCAGAAAATTTTGGACTATCTTCTATCCAATATAATTTAGGAAGAAATTTAGGGAATCGTATTGATGTTGGAACTGGCACATTCATTGTAGGTGAACCGGTAGTTGCATATGAGAAATTTAGCGGCAATTACAAACTCATAAGAAACACCATAGTGCCCGACAGTGAAGGTGTTGTATCACAGGTAGGTCAACCATTCCCATTGAGTGGTGTTAATTATTATTGGGGTTGGGGGTTGGTTACTGCTAATAAAGCTCAATCTGGAATAGAAATTGAAGATTACTACATATTCTATAAGTACTTACCCATGTACCAAGGCGGCACATATGATGGTGTAATAGATTTTGATAATGAACTTACCACCATCACACCAGCTGAAAGTAGTTACAAAGAATGGACTAAATTTGGGGGTGGAATGGACAAGGTAATAAGTCACACCCTGTATGAGGGGTTAGGGTTGCTATGAAAGCGTATTCATTTGCTAACAGTATCATAGAAGGGGCATATAATGCTCCTGATGCAATTGCACCGTTAACTTTCTTAAACTGGTTTAATGAGAAGCGAATTGTCACAACAAATGTAAATACGTTGTTTAAAGATTACAAGCAGTATGTTGTAGAGTGGAGTAAGGTTAAGAAACAATCTAAGATAGAGGCGGCAAATTTAGTTAGAGATTCTTATATTCAAGTTTTGCGAGATGTCATTATAAACTTCAGCACTGAAGAAGAGAAAAAATTTATAACTAATGCAGATTTTACTAATGAAACTGATTTAGATATTGTTTTACCTTTTTTTATTAAAAAAATAAAAAACGTATGTTTGTTTTATGTGCAAGAGCGAGAGAAATTAAAGTTTAACATTGAAGAGTTTAAGATAAAAGGAAGCGTTAAAAGCGTCAAGAGTGCCATTACAAAATTAATCTTTGACTCTGCTTATTTGAGCACACTTGGCAGCTCTAGCAGCAGTTGTAATTTTCCTCCAATTTCAGCAATTGCAAATTCAATTGGAGTGTATGTAGAAGAGCTGTATGATACCAATGAACAGTACTTCAATGTATCTCCAAAAATGCCTCAAACAAATCTTTTATATACAGAATTGAGCGCAGCTAATATTAATGAAATAAATTTGCCTTTTTATACTGATTTTAAGCAAGCAATTATTAATGCTATTAAAGAGTATCCTTTTTTTATAAAATCACTGGGTACAAATAATTTTACTATTAACCCGGTACTTTCTGGTACAGAATTAAATTATTTAAAGCCAAGAGATTTTATTGATTATCTTAGCGGGGGCCCAGAAAAATTAAAAATTAATACTGCAAGATTACTATCACCAAAATTTCTAGGTAACGATTTTTATTATCTCAGTACAGGTAGTACTGCTACAAATTTTATATCAGGTGTATTGTTTACAACAAAGCCTCTTACCGGGGCTAGTACCTTAAATCTTCTCAATCGTCAATACCCTAGTACAGCTACAGTTCCTAGCTTAGATAACTTATACAGTGAATATGAAATAGGTCGCTTCTTCTTACCACAGCATACAGGTGTGCTAGTGTACAATACACCACGGAAATCGTTTTATATTAATACTGAGTTGCTTGAATCAAACAAAATATATGCGTTTCCAGATCCAAATGTTTTGGGCAATACCTCATACAATAGCGGGGTAGATGATGCCATTATTCCAATAGCATATGAAATTGATGTATCTTGGAATAAGATTAGCAGATCCAATCAATTTGCTTTTGGTGACGTGCTATCCAATAGTTACAATCAATTATTTTACGGTTATCAGAGTCTCAATCAAGATTTAAACAAAGATACAAGTGGGCTAAGTAGATCTGTTGATAATATTCAGTTCTGGACAGGTGAGAAGCAAGAAACGTGGGCTAATCCTGATATTTGGCCTGACTTGAGAACTGACGAGGTGTATCCTATAGATCAGCGACAAGAATCAATGCTTTCTAATGATTTAATTCTGAGTTACTGGGGAAGTGATAAATTTGGCAACGATTATGGGGTATATAAACAGACTGTACCTCAAGATAAGATCACAGTGGGTAGTGATGAAGGAGTTGTTTATGATAGTTTTTCAATAGCAGCTAGCGCTGCAAATATTGTAGAGAGGAGTATTTTTCAAAAGAAGAATAAAGTGCCTGGTTATTTCTTTTTTCGAAACAATGTGACTAGTATTGTATCACCGGCAAGCTCGTCCTTGAGTGCAGTTTTCATAAAATACCCTCAATTTGTAAAGACAGAATTAGCTAATTCTGTTTTATATCTCGCCGTCTATTATGATACGTTTATAATTGAAACGACCAATTATCTGATAATAGATAGTATTAACTATGACTTTGACGGTGGATACATTAGCTCAGATGAAAGCCCTGGAACATATTTTGTAAAGAATAACTTAGCTAGCGGCAAATTAGAAGTATTTGCTGGTGAGTGGTTGTATGAAAACGAAAACACTCTCTATTTGGTGTTATTAAAGCTTTTGCCGTCTTTATCTGCAAGCAATTACCGCGCGGTGTATCCTGTTATATACCGGACACCATTAACTAATATTAGATTAACCCAAGTATACCCGGGGCCTGATACTAATGTTTTTAATGTGTATTCACTTAGTGGTCTTTCTGATACAAACGTTGTACCTCAGGTAAATTTATTTAAAATTGATGGTATTAGTTTTAGTAGAGATTTAAGAAAAAATATTCATAACATCACATACTTAGGAAAAAATTTGAACGATATGCCGTTTATTGTAAATGAACAACTGGTCAATTATGGAGAATCGTTCAATAGTCTATACCCTGTAATGTTTGAACCATTTTATTTTGTGTATGATAACAACTATTCCAACCCAACATTGCCGTTTGTTGTTCGTTATAACGCCTCTTCTTCCGGTGTGGCTGGTGATCATGAGCCATTGGCTGGTAATTTTAATGTTGGGTTTCAAGACTCTAGTTTAACTACATATCTGTTTAATGATGGCATTACACCGCTACAAATTAATCAAATTGGCTCTTATATTGTTCAGTTTGATTGGCAATCTTATGCAAGCGCTGCTATTTTTATTGGTTGTAACAGGTATGATTTGCTCAATGTAGATGGTAATATTGTTTGGAATAATAATGGCACAGTAACTGCTTTGCGAAATATAAATGAAGAAAAAGTTGTTGCAGTTATACCTGTCACGGCAAGTGATACTTCAGAGTATTCTTTGTCAGCAATCGCAACGCGAGTGGTATACCCGGATACAAGCATACTGAAATTAACAATCATTTCTAATCCAACTGGATTTAATGAACTTATATGCGCAACGCCCAATTTAATTTACAATACCCTCACTGTGCAAAAAGCTGGTGCAGGGACTGGATTAGTTTTTACTGATCCATACTGTCTGCAGTGCGGTACAAGCGCTACAGCAATTAATGTTTGTCAAGACTTAATTTATGATGGTGCTACTATTACTTTAGTAGCTTCTGCAGATTACTACAGTAGATTTGCTTATTGGGATGGGTTGGGATGTTCTCTACCTAACGCTTGCACAGTAAACATAACTGATAATGCAAGCATAACAGCATATTTCGATAAAATTAGTATATTTGGACTAGAAGTTGCCTCTGTAGGATATTATAACAATTATGCCAATCATATACCGGTAGGAACTGTTTGGTGTAATGATATATCTATTTTTTGTGGCCCCAGGTGTTATGCCCCATTCAGAGACAATACACTGCTAACTCTTTCTGCACAAGTGCCCCTTTCCGGGTGGTACTACAAAGGATTTATAGGAGGTCAATGTGAAGGGTATTCTGAAAATACATGTACTTTCTTTATCAATAGCAATCAAAGTATTTCTGCATCTTATGTCAGGGTCTTTAATTACAATTTATATGTAACTGTTTCTTCTGTTAGTGCTGCTGTCGGGAGCAAATATGGAAGAGTAGTGACTGTTCCTACAGCTTTAATATGCAATGAAAATCAAACTGCATTTACTGCAGCATTTTCAGGCACCGGTTACTTGGATGATATTAATGACATAGTCACTGTTAGCGCGCAACCAGTCTCTGGTTACTATGTATCTCGGTGGGGGGGAAATAAGTGTGAAGTGAGCAACCCACGAATAGCAGCAATACCATGTGACAGCACATACAACTACTGCCAGTTTCCCATGACAGAGGACGCTACAGTCTCTGCTTTTTTTGATGTGGGATACTACACATTGACTGTTATTCCAAGTGGTGCAGGTTTTGGTTGGACTACCATCTCAGATGTGCCAGAAGCCTCTTCAATGTTTTGTGCAAATTATGATTCTGTTGAGAGCATAATTTGCTGTTATCAGTTTGCGAGTGGGTCTGTGATTACACTTGCTGCTTCAGCATTAGAGGGTAGTTCTGTGCGTGGAATTTATAGCGATGATTGCATAGGAGACACTATTTCATCCTGTACTTTTAAAATGGATCGAGATAAAACTGTAATTGCTAAATTTGATAGTGGTTATTTCTATAATCTGTTAGTGCAAAATACTAGCAAATATGGTACAGTTAGTTCCAATCCTTATGGTATTGGTTGCGTCTCCGGGTCGGGTGATTGTGCTGCATCATTTGTTGCAGGTACATTAGTAACCTTGAGCGCTTCGACAGCAAAAACACAACCATTCCAAACATTCTGGGGACCCGGGATAATATACAGCTATATTATTGATCCAAGCATCAAGGTAACATACAACGGTGCTTCTACATCGTTTATACAGCTCTCCTCTCAATCGCCATTCACCCTGATAGACGGTAGTTTGACCATCACAGATCCAGCTTCTGGTGTGCCATATGTCAGTGGTGGTGATAGCTTGAGAATAACTCTCAATACCACAGTTGATGTTGTCATGACTCAATCCAGGACCGTATCAGCAAAATATGTGTAAATAAATAGTATATGAATACCCCAGAATCAAATAAAAATATTGCCATATGGAGTGAGCAATCTCTTGATACATGGCATGATATTATTGTTTCTTTTGAATATTGTCGTTTTAACCGTGCGATTGACCCTACAGGTGGGTTTTCTGTGGGGTTCTTTAATAGTACTACTAATATGCCTCACGATGGAGGACCAGACAATGCTCTAGGATACAACCCATCTGACACAGCAAACTATTGTAGGTTAAATGGATTTGGTGGTTTGGATGGGGCTTTTGTTGGTGTAGGCTTTGACTCCACTGGAAAATTCGCTTTGCCCACTAATCTCATCGATGGTACTACAAATGTTCATAATAATAGTTTTGCCATAAGACTTGGAGTTACCGAAGATTATAGGTTGTTGTACAATTCCTCCAGTATTAATTATTTGAATGCAGCTCTTAGTAATTTTTTTGTTGATGAGTTTCTTCCTAATGGTGAAGAGCCAACATACAGAGCTGTTCGCATTATCTTGACAAAAAACAGTACAGAATTAAAAATACAGCTAAAGCAAAATATTAATGAGGAAAATTTTACTACTGTGTACACAGCAGCACTACCTGAAAAAATTAGAACAGGATTAAAGGTGTGTGTGTCCAATACAACGTCAGATCCTGCAACAGAATTTAAATTGCGAAACTTTAATGTGGCTGGATACCCTGGGGAAGACATAGCTCAATTAATACCAAGCTGCACGCAGTATGTTTTTCAACCAGGTATAATGATAATGGAAAAAATGCCTGTTTTGCCTGTAGGCAAAGAATTTGTTTCTGTACCATTTCAAGGCAATCTACTCACATATACTACTAACGGTGCAGCATACCGCTTAAGAAACACTTTGTATGGTGGTATAAAGCTACTGGGAGATGACGGGACAAATATAGTTGCTACATTTGATACAGCACCAACAATTAATGTATATTCTTATCTTGGTCAAAAGATGGCCTTGAAAACATATTTTAATACCCCGGATAACTCTTTTCCTGTTAGCGGTGATATTGATGGCAACACCATGGTTGTATGCACCACGGCCAATAATGGTGCAATATATTCTTATGAATATAATGTAGACTATAATTCTGCATCCATAGGAACATGGTCTCTTACACAAACAATTCTTGCAAGTGAGGTTACACAGGGTACTGGTTTAGGTTTAAGTGTGGCTCTAGATGGCAACAATCTTCTTGTTGGTAATTTCAATCAAATTGTGCATGCTTTTCAGAAAAATGTTTTGGGGCAGTGGCAAGAGACGCAGACAATTACCTGTCCTAATACCGGCATAACTAGATTTGGCGCTTCTATAGATATAAAAGGTAGAGATGCTTTGATTGCAGCACCATATAGTTTAAAATCTCTCTTCAACACAACTGGTGAAGGTGAAGTGTTTCATTACTATTTGAACAGAAACAATAACAAATGGAATGCTATCATGGCGATGGGTAATTTTTACAGTATTAATTCTGTTGCAGGTAATTTTGGTCAAAGCGTGCGGTTACAGAATAATACATGTATCATAGGATCACCTGGTGAAATGTGGAGAAATAATGATATCGAAGAAAATATACCCAATGTAGGTAGGGCATATGTGTTTAGAAAGGCTAGTGATGGTTACTTCACTCAAGGTACCACTCTTTCACCTGTTTCTTCTATTAGGTCAAAATATTTATTTTTCGGTCAAGCTGTCAACATGTATAGTCAATATGCATTTGTTGCAGCACCATATTGGTATTCAGATATTATTCGTGAAGAAAAATCATATGTTAATATTTTTGATACAAATTGCATTTTTGATGAACCGCCACCGCATTTGCCTGTTCCTGTTTCAGCAGTCGATCTCGTAGATAAAGCTGGTTATACCATAAGCTTTAAGAATGATACATACCTGATTCAGGTTGAGGGTGCACCTCTTGTTAACGACCCAGGCATTGTTATGCAATCATCAGACGTTACTGTTATTTCTGGAGATGCATTCAAGCTTGAAGTTGAAGGCTATGGAACAGATCCGTTGTATTACTGGTGGTATCGCAATGGTAAATTTACAACCAAATATCCAGTTATTGGTCTGTCAGCTTTAGAATCCAACTTTGCTTCAGTATCTGATAATGGTATCTATTATACAGTGGTGTCAAATGTGTATGGTTCTCTTACAAGCAGCCCGATGACTATAACTGTGTATTACTTGCCATACTTTACACAACAACCTCAATCAGCAACAGTTAAAACAGGTTCTACCTATGCATTGACTGCAGTGGCCACAGGTAATCCATTTCCAACACTGCTGTGGCAGAGAGATGTAGGATTTGGATTTACTAATATTACCCCTAGTCAAACTAACAATGTTCTGCTAATAACTAATAACACAGTAACCGGGTATCAATATCGCTGTGCTGCTACTAATACTGCTGGTACCACTTACAGTAATGCTGCAACCATAACGGTAACACCATGAAGAATACCTACAGTGTATATTTCTCAGAAACCGATTATGGTGTACTATCTGCCTATGACTTGTGCAAGACTTTAGATCATTACATCTTCATTGATCCAGTTAGCGGCTCAAGAGTGTGGTACCCGCTTACTGCTTATGGAGGCCCATTGACGGCTACAGCTTCTTACGTTGATTACATCACTTCTAATGCTTTATTTTCTACTGTCTCGGGCGGGCCCATGACGGATGTCTGCTATCAAGATTTTTGTTATTCCATGTCTACCAAGCAACCATTAAAAACATTTTGTATTTCTACTGTCAACTTTGTTCTCACAGGCTTTGATGAGTCCACAGGCAAAATTACTAAAATTGTTTATAATTTTGATGACAATAATACAATACAAGAAGTAACATACAATTTTGCTACTCAACAATCACCAAAAAATGTTATTGTAAGTCATACGTACTATCCTAAACAATCTCAAGTATCAACGTTCACCCCCATAATTAGTGTATACAAAGAAGATTGCTGTATTAATGCATTGCAATTTACTATCTCCACGTTTAGGTGTGGCATATTTGATTCATACTCAGAGAGTGCTCTACTGGATGCAACTGTGTCAAATGTCACCCAAGATGTGATTGTTACCTTGGAACAGCAGGCTGAAAAACAAGTATTTAGAAACATGCTAAAGACGCTAGCACCATTTTCACCTGTACCAACAGTTTCGACATTGCCCAATCTTGTAGAACCTGTACCTGTTGTGAAGAGAGTAACATATGTAACACCTTTAACAAATCAAGAATTTAATGTCAATCCAATACAACCACCACTTCCTGTTTATACATATGAAGGCATTGGTATAATAGTAGACCCTGACCCAACAATTTTAGGAAATCAAGAAGCATTCACATCTATAGACGAAAGCTTAATATTAAGTGGTGATAGTGCACCATACGGCACAGGTGAAGGCATTCTTGTACGATCTCGATATACTGGATAAATAATTTATGTTCACACGATATCTAGGTACAGAAAATTGGAAGGGGTTGAGTGCTACTTATGTTCATGATAAACAAATAGATTTCATCAATAATACCGTTAACATAGATGGTAGCCTAACAACATCTTTTACAAATGTATTATCCAATATAAGTGATTTTAAGAAGAATAATTTTAGTCATTTATTCTTAACACAGCCAGTAGATTTAGCAGTAATTACTGATTTTCAAAAACCAGAACCAACATCTACTGTTCAATTTGGTACTATTTACAGTACATATAACAACAAAAATTATCATCTTAGATTTACAGATGAGTTAGACGCACCGTACAATTATTACAATATATATGATCAAAAAGTCGATACGCCTTTATCTGGATTAACAGATTTTAATTTTTTTGAAATTGATATCTCACGAAAAAACACAGCAACAATATCTCATTTATACAATGAAAAAAAGTATTTTTTAAATTTTAATCCTGCTTCGTTAGATGTGAATTTTCTTGAAGAATCTGCTTTTAACAATTTGCTTAATTATACACGAGATTTTGACTACACATATGATGTGAATAGCAAAACAATGACTCTGCAAATTCGAATAAATGCAAATTCCTATACTTTAATACGAAATTCTTCTACGCAGCGACTCGTACTGACAGCCACCAAAGATATATCATTTGTAAATAGTAAAAAGATTTTTAATGTAGTGACGTTTAGTGATCCTGTACCACCTGAAATTACCAATAACTGGGTAAGCTATGATACAGGAATAAATCAAAATAATATTAATATCAATACTACGAATAGTTTTTTTGGTATAAAGAATAATTTTTTACTTCATTCAGAATATACGTCTACTACAGATTCTAATTATGCTTCTAATATCTTAACATTGAAGAATCAATTAAACCTAAAAAATTTGCAAGGTAGAGGTGGTATTGGATTGAGCGAAGAGGTTTTATACCGAGAGTATAATAATATTTTTTCTGGAGGGCGTCAAGAAAAAGGCCATGATAAACTTTCGCTTGGCTATAGTAGCTATACCACACCGTATACCTTTACACAGGGTAAAACCACGTGGTTTCATATGCCACAAAACATGTACCCGTATCAACGATTAAATGTCAAGACGTCATCGTTGGTCAAAGCTGGTGCAATTGCTGGTGATCATCCCTTGCGTAGTGATAAAATATGGAAAAAAATCGCTAATTATAGAGAAACAAGCAACAAAGGTACTGCTAGTGAAGAGCAAACAGGTCAATGGTTATGTTGTTGGCTATCCGGTGCTCCTGATATTAATGTAGAACCGGTGTGGGTAGATCGTTTTTATAATCCAAAAATAACAACGTCTTTTAGAGCTTTAACTGCAGACGCTGGTACAGTTACATATATTCCCTCTTTTGATTGTTATGATATTAATTACGATATTGTTGATGTTCCCTCTAGTTTAACCTTTGAACCAGGGTGCTGGTATGCTTATTCACATATAGGTCAATCTGACACACTTCAAAACATTAATGTGTGGTCGTCAATTATTCAACAAAATAATTTTACGTCTTATGTGCTCTATAACTATCAAGGCTTAGATCCAGAGATATATGATAATGTATCTACATACCTGTTTGACGGTAGTAGATTTGCTTATTTTGATGTTAGTAATTTTAATATTCCTGAAAACGTATTTACAATTGCGTTTTGGGCTTATAGAGAAAATTGGACAATACCTACAGGTTATCAAATAGGTGGTAATTATACAGACTATGGATTAGGTATTTTTAACTATCATTTAGTTACGCCATTTTTATTTTATTTTAACGGTGGTAGACTTGTTTCTATTAATCAAGATTTGCAAATTTTAAATACATTTGATACTGGTATTTCTGCTTTTGGTAACTTGAAGTATCTTATGAGACGGGATGCATTGAATTCCTTTCATGCCATTACAGATACACAGCAAGTGGTGGAATTCGATTTAAAAGAAACTATCACTGATGCTACAACTGCGCTTTCAGGAAGAAAAGGCATAAAGCATGCATCAAACGATAATAACTATGGTTATGTATTATATAATGATAACACTGTAGCTAAATTAGATTTAGTTTCCAATCTAACTGTCCCTGCAGTAACTGGTCTTTTGGTAGGTGACAAGCACAATATTGCTGAAATAAGGGCCACAGACAGTGGTACTATTGCTGTAATAGGAGGTACCCAGTCTCTCTATAGAGATTCTAGATTCTACGCGCTAAGTTCTGGTGTTATTAAAGCTTATGATACGCAAACTAGAAAAATAAGTGCATTCATAGGAACATATGGCGATAATTATGCCTGCTTTAATATAGACAAATATAGCAACACATGGACTGGCAGCAGTAATAAAATTAGTGTGTTTGGTCAATATCAAACCAAGCTATTTGACACCACATTGAGTGCCACTTCTTCTTTCTCTACTACACCAGTGTCTGTAAAAAACATTACATTTATAGAGAATTTTAATGCTGGTGTTTTGAACACTGATGTAATTGTTGCTGCTTCTGGCTCGAAACAAAACAAAGCAATTCTATTTAAACTAGACTATAGTGGCTACATACTTGATACAGTATTAATAGACACGCAAGGCGGTCTAGATCTTTCGCTCGATCCGTCAAACCATAAGTTCAACTACTCTTATCTGCAGCCTCTCTATCCTTTCAATTCATATACCTTTAAATTACGGCTTTACAGTCAATTTAATAATGAGGATATAGCCATTCCTTCTATTACCTTGTCTGCTACAGATCTAAACAAAGGGTGGCATCATTTTGCTATAACTCTGAATCCACCGGCTGGTACTTTAAAACTATATGTTGATGGTGAACTCTATGATAGTGATACCTATACTCCCAACAAATATAACTTTATACCGCTAGTAACAGATACCCTCTTTGCTGGTACTGCTCCATTTTATAATGGATTGACATTGAACGATGTATTATTCAGAAATAACCCTGCTAGAAAAGGCTATCTTGTGAAAGATCTTCAAGTGCAAGACTTATATTTCATATCTAAAGAATTGAACTATTTTGATGTTGGAATGTTATACAAGAAAAAATTAGTACCTAACGACGTAACATGGGATGTGCCATCTGGTAGACGGAGCTTCTTGGATACAGCTTCTAGATACTTCAAGCAGAAGGTGCCTGGGTTTAAGAGCGGGATTGTGAACATATATATAAATGATAGTGTGCTTGATAATCAGTGCAGGGAATATGTTGCCACAGCTGTTTCAAACAAAATTAAAGAATATCTACCCGCGTATTCTAAATTAAATAATATTACATGGGTAACAAATGCAGCAAGTCAAAGTGCGGGTTATCTAAGACCCATGCTGAACGGGAGCTCTCTATTAGGAAATTAATATGAATAGTATAGCAACAGAATTTAACAATACAGAACTTGCATATGACAGAATTGTGACTGATCTTTTTGCACTCCCATACGATTTACCAAGTGTAGAGATTCAACCAAATGATATTGTAACAGAGAGTGTGTTAAATCTAAAATTAGAAAAACTATACTATAATATGCTTTATTTGTATGGATTGTGTAATATAAGTAATTTTGTTTTTCCTACTACTTTTACGGGGTGGGTAGGGTTGACTGGTAGTAAGACCACACCAAAAAATCAGTTTAAACTACAATTTTTTTCTGATGTACAAAAAGTTAGTGGGGCTATAAACTTTTTAAGCGGCGGCAGCACGCTACAAAATATTGATGATAGTTATACTGCTGTGGCGTTTAAAAACAGACAGGAAAATAACCTTGCAATTGCCAATAAAACCACTTTGACACTATTAAACTACGATATTAACAACAATCCATATTTTATTCTCAGCCAAACATTGGTGGATCCAGTTTCTGGTTCTTTGTATTTTCAAAATATTGCGGGGTTGGCTGTAGATAGCAATAACACACTGTATGTATCAGACAAGCAATTGAATAATGTGTATGCTTACGACTTGTACGACACAGTAAGTGATGATTATGTAAAATCGCGAAGATTGTTTTTAAAGTCTTTTGTTGGTGGTCAAGGTGGTAGATACGAACCATTAAAATTTAACGGTGCAGGTAAGATAGCCTTTACCGGTAATAACTTGATTGTGGAGGATATTGGCAATAAATGCTTTAAAATATTTGATATAAACTTAAATTGGATCAATACAGCTGTGTCTTTAAGCTTGTTTGATAGTGCATCGTCGTTTAATGCTTTAGCATATAGCACTTACTATGATAATATCTATGCAATTAACAACAAGACTCTGTTTATTGTGAATTTTTTAAACAATTTCAGCAGTCTTTCATCAGTTTCATATGATTTGACACCGATTCTAGCAAGTGATGAAATAATGCTCGATATAAAATTTGCGTATTATGAGCCAAGAGTATTCTATATCACTACAAACAAGAGAATTATTAAAAAATGGACAACTAAAATTGGTAATAACATAGGAATTTACAACAATTCAGATTTTTATAACTTAAAATGGTTAACAGTGCTGCCATTTGATGCTACAACTGACTATTTTAACCTATACAGTGGCTCAGTAAACCTGTCTAGCAACAAAATTATTATTTTTAATGATAGTTTGAACTTAATAACACTATTATCAGATGATTTTAATGTATACACACAAGATGACATCTACATACAAAGCAATGAGTACAGTCAATCATGGGTATTTGCTAAAAGTTTCAAGAAATTGCTTCATAATATGCTTTTGTTAGTGAAAAAAGTTGG
>Ga0209189_1002149_pt1 | contig 14102 bp, 11 predicted proteins | sample C_130820_EF_Meta_FD_187308 | JGI IMG/M metagenome (GOLD analysis project Ga0209189, IMG submission 187308) | Freshwater microbial communities from Lake Croche, Canada to study carbon cycling - C_130820_EF_MetaG (SPAdes) (version 3) | ecosystem: Environmental > Aquatic > Freshwater > Lake... | reverse complement strand
GGCAACTTTTCGCGAGCAATCAGGGCGGTCATCGCCTGGTCTTCTTTGCCCATACTCGACGCGAGCGCTGCAGGGCCGTAGGCGATGGCTTTTCGTAGCCACCCAATCGCACTGGCCTCAAAATCAACAAGATCAGGCGTGGTCTCAGGCGTTGGGGCTAGCCGCTCGACCCGTCGCCAGAGGGGCAGGGTCTCATCCCACGATGCCTGATAGCGGACCCGATCGTCGGTCAATGCGGCAACTGTGGCTTCGAGGTTCTGGTCGTCTCGCAAGGCGAAATGATCAAAACCCACTCGTGCCATCGCAAAAATCTGATCCTGCAAGACATCGCCGACCGCCCACAAAGGGCCAGTCCAACCGTAACGAACCCGCAGCCGCTGGGCGATCGTCAGGCCGCGACCATCGGTAAATTTGGGGAACCGGGCAGCCAAGGCATCGAACTGATCCAGATCTGCGGCAACGATGTCGGGATTTTCGTTAGGCTGAAACTCAAGGCCCAGACGCTGACCCGACAGGACGGCTGCCTGCTCTCGCCATTGCGCCAGGGTCACCCAGGTCAGCTCGGGATCAACCACCAGCACCTGACCTTGGTGGTTAATGTGTTTCTGCATAAACCGCCTCGCGAAAAGGAACCTGCCCGATTCGGGCCAGCGTTTCGTTAAAACGCTCATCTCGAGAAACCCGTTGCGCCAGGTAAGTACGGACCACTTTCTCTACCGCATCGGGTACTTCTTCGGCCGAGAACGAAGGGCCAATGACCTTTCCAATCGCTGCCTCGGGACCCTGCGTCCCGCCGAGGGTCACCTGGTACCACTCTTCACCATTCTTATCGACCCCAAGAATGCCGATCTGGGCAATGTGGTGATGCCCACAAGAATTGATACAACCCGAGATATTCAGTTCCATTTCGCCGATATCGAACAGGTCATCAAGGTCTTCGAAGCGGGCCCGAATGGCCTCGGCGACGGGAATCGAACGAGCATTCGCCAGCGCGCAATAGTCGCCACCGGGGCAGGCGATCATGTCTGTCAACAGCCCAATATTGGGTGTCGCCAGCCCGGCCGCCTTGAGCGTCGCGAAGAGGCTTGGCAGGCTGGAACGGCGCACATCGGGCAACACCAGATTCTGGTGATGGGTGACGCGAATCTCGCCAAACCCATGTTGTTCGGCGAGGTCGGCCACCAATCGCATTTCAGCCGACGTGGCATCGCCTGGCGGCTTGCCAGCACGCTTGAGGGAGACCGTCACTGCCGCATAGCCGGCCTGCCGATGCGGGTGAACATTGCGGATCATCCAACGCTCAAAACCAGGCTGGGCTTGGACCGCCACGCCCATGGCCTCAGCATCGGCGGCCAGGGACTGCTCATCTGCAGGCAAATAGGGTGGCGGGGCAAACTGACGGACGACCCGCTGGATCTCGCCTTCTGTCAGTTGACCAGGGCCGCCTGCGAGCCTCGCATACTCCGCCTCAACCGCACGTGTGAAGGCTTCAGCCCCCATCTCCCGGACCAGGATTTTGATGCGGGCCTTATAGGGATTATCACGACGACCGTCGGCGTTATAGACCCGCAGAATCGATTCAACATAAAGCAATAGTTCTGGCGCAGGTATCCAGGTTCGGATCCGGGTTCCGATGACTGGGGTACGTCCGAGCCCGCCGCCGGCCCAGACCTCGAACCCCACTTCGCCAGCAGGACTCAACACTGCCCGTAGACCAATGTCATGGACCTGAACCGCGGCACGATCGGCCTCGCTCGCAGTCACTGCGATCTTGAACTTGCGCGGCAGCGCCGAAAACTCGGGATGAAAGGTACTCCATTGGCGCAAGATTTCGCACCAGGGCCGCGGATCAAGAATTTCGTCGGGCGCCACACCAGCGAAATGATCGCTCGTCACGTTACGCACGCAATTGCCACTGGTCTGGATCGCATGCATCTGGACCTTGGCGAGCGCCGCCAAAATATCGGGGGTGTCTTCGAGCCGGGGCGCATTGAGCTGCAAATTTTGTCGGGTGCTGAAGTGACCCCACCCTTCATCCCATCGCTCGGCGATATCACCGAGCGCCCGGAGTTGCCGCCCCGAGAGGGTCCCGTAAGGAATGGCGATGCGCAGCATGGGCGCATGACGCTGGATATAGAGCCCATTCTGCAGGCGCAATGGCCGAAATTCCTCTTCGGACAGTTCGCCGGCCAGGAAGCGCCGAGTCTGGTCGCGATAACGCTCGACGCGGTCGTCCACGATGCTTTGATCGTATTGGTCGTATTGGTACATAGGGAGAGCTGGCTGGAAGTTCCGCAGCCGAGCAGTGTCCGTTGTTTTGCGTTGCGGGGAAACCAATTCGATCTGCTCTATTAATTACCAAAAAGCATTTAGAATCGGCAATAAGACACTTAAAAGCATGAGGACCCATGAATCTCCAGCGCCTGCGCTATCTCCGCGAAATCGCCCGCCGAGATCTCAACCTCACTGCGGCGGCTGTGGCATTGCACACCTCTCAACCCGGTGTCAGCCGACAGATCCTGGAACTCGAAGAAGAATTGGGCTGCAAGATTTTCGAACGTCGAGGCCGTCGACTCACGAGCCTGACCGAACCGGGTCGTGCGGCGCTCGCGATCGCCGAACGTGTGCTCGACGATATCGAAGCCCTTCGTCGCGTCGGTCGTGAATGGACCGACAGCGCGGCCGGCACACTGACCATCGCGACCACCCACACCCAGGCCCGCTACACCCTGCCCGCTGTGGTGGCAAAGTTCCGACAAGATCACCCCCGCGTCACGGTCACACTCCGCCAAGGTGACCCGGAACAAGTGGTTCGGTCAGTCCTTGAGGGCAAGGCCGACCTTGCGATCGCGACCGAGGCGGTCAGCCGGGTTGAACAACTGCGGGCGACCCCTTTCCTGGAGTGGTCGCACGTCGCGGTGATGCCCCCGGAGCACCCACTCGCCAAGGAATTCTTTAACCAATCCGGAGGCACGATCAGCGTCGCTAATCTGGTCCAATTTCCCCTTCTGACCTACGACGCAGCCTTTGCCGGACGCAACACGATTGACCTTGTCTTTGCAGACGCTGGGCTATCACCTGAAATGGCGATCAGCGCCCTGGACGCCGATGTGATCAAAACCTATGTACGCCTGGGATTAGGCGTCGGACTTATTGCTTCGGTCGCATTTGATCCGATTGCCGACCAACCTTTAATTGCATTGGACTGTCGTCACCTGTTTGGGACCAAAACCAGTTTTGTTGCCTTACCGGCCGACCGAACCCCGCGGCGATTTGTGACCCGCTTCGTTGAATTGCTCACCGGAAAGCCCCTCAATCACGCTTGAGCGTGTAATGTTCGCATCGGGAATTTCAGCGCCCAATCTCCTGTCTTATTTGTTTAACAAAACCCCTGGGAATTCAAAATGCTTAAAGGCAAAACGGCACTCATCACTGGCTCGACAAGCGGAATCGGCCTCGGAATCGCAGAAGGCCTCGCAAAAGAAGGCGTTAACCTAGTTCTGAATGGATTTGGCGATGCCGCCGAAATCGAAGCGCTCCGCGTACGTCTGGAAAATACCTATCACGTCAAAGCGATCTACGACGGCGCCGACATGAGCAAAGGCGAGCAGATCGAAGCGATGATGAAGCACGCCGCCGAGACGTTTGGTGGTGTTGACATTCTCGTCAATAACGCTGGCATTCAGCACGTCTGCCCGATCGAGGAATTCCCGGTCGCCAAATGGGATGCAATTATTGCAATCAATCTGAGCTCGGCATTTCATACGACCCGCCTCGCTGTGCCCTACATGAAAGAAAAGCATTGGGGCCGGATCATTAACGTCGCTTCTGCGCACGCACTGGTCGCCTCGCCGTTCAAATCAGCCTATGTCGCAGCCAAGCACGGCATCCTTGGCCTGACCAAGACCGTTGCGCTCGAAGTGGCGACCCACGGCGTGACGGTCAACGCCATTTGCCCGGGCTATGTCCTAACCCCGCTGGTCGAGAAACAGATCCCCGACACCGCAAAAGCCCGCGGGATGACCGAAGAGCAAGTGAAACGGGATGTGCTGCTGGCCGCGCAACCGACCAAACAGTTCGTGACCGTTGAGCAGATCGCTGGCACCACGATTTTCCTGTCGTCGGATGCAGCTGCTTCGATCACCGGCACCCACATCGCCGTTGAAGGCGGCTGGGTTGCGCACTAAGTAAGCGCGAGCGGCCTGCGTCCAGACGCGGTCGCCGCTCGCAAAAAGCTGCTGCCCCTCAATTTTCTGAGCCAGGCAGCGGCTTTATTTTGGATCAACGCCGATTCAGCGACCATCCTCGCGGTGCACGTCATGCACCGTCATCCCGATCGCCTGATCTGGCAACTTGAGCCAGTCCGGGTGAGATAGCGTCCGGCGTGCATCCTCCAGACCTGCGGCCCAATGCTCGCGCATGGTCCACTTGGAGAATTCGTAGTCTTTGGAATCACCCTCGTAATCAGCGTGATGGTAAATCAGCTGTAATACGTTGACTTGCGGGGTGTCCTGAAGCTCTTCCAGCATGGCTTTGTCTTCAGACGTCCACTTGGCGGGGTCGATCCGGCTCAGGGCGTCGCGCAGCTTGATCTGCAAATCATGAATTTTCTTGTAACGGTTCGTCGCGTTACGGGTCCTGCTCGAAAACATGATGTCCTTCTGGCGTGACATCACTTCAGGCATGGTCTTGGGCAAATCCCCGCGCGCATTGAACAGATCAACCTGGAAGACCAGCGCCTGATGCAATTTATGGAGTTCAAGCAGGTACTGCAGCGGCGTGTTCGAGACGATTCCGCCATCCCAATAAAACTCGGACCCGATCCTCATTGCCGGGAAGGCTGGCGGCAGGGCTCCGCTGGCCATGATGTGCTCTGGGCCTAAACGCTCGAGCGCAGTGTCAAAGTATTTGTAGTTTCCGGTTCGAACATTGACCGCGCCAACACTCAGGCGATGGCTATTGCTATTGAGAATATCCCAGTCAATGAGACTGTTGAGGTGATCCTTGAGATCACTGGTGTCATAGTGGCTGGTCGCACCGGCCTGACCAGGAACCTGCTGCCACGGGCTCAACATTCTGGGCTTATAGAACCCCGGGATCCCGGAGATCATCGACATGAATGCACTCGTCATGTTGTGAAACGTGCGCATGTCGTCGTTCCCGGCCAAATGGCTGGCATAACCATGGTCGGTGACGGTTTCCCAGAACTCTTTGAGCTTGGTGACACGATTTTCGGGCTTGTTACCCGCAATAATTGAGGCGTTAATCGCACCAATGGAAACCCCTGACATCCAGTTTGGCTCGATCCCGGCTTCGCTTAAGCCCTCAAAAACCCCAGCCTGGTAAGACCCCAGTGCGCCACCACCCTGAAAAACAAGCGCAATAAACTCGTAATTGCGCACTAGGGAAGAGATACTTTCACTCTTAACTCGGACTGAATGTTGACTCACGTTTTAACCCTAACTAAAAAAATCAATAACGATAGGACTTCACTTTAAACGGTCCCGATTTGGAGACTCCGATATAAGCTGCTTGCTCATCAGACAATGCTGTCAATTGCGCGCCGACCTTTTTCAGGTGAAGTCTGGCAACCTGTTCATCAAGCCGTTTAGGCAAGGGGTGAACCTGGCCCACTTGATAATGTTCAGGGTTTCTAAACAGGTCAATCTGTGCAATCACTTGATTTGTAAATACTCCGGACATCACAAAACTCGGATGTCCAGCGCCACAGCCCAAATTCACCAGACGGCCCTCGGCCAGCAGAATGAGACGACGGCCATCGGGGAAAACAACCTCATCCACCTGAGGCTTGACGTTTTGCCAGGTACAACCACTAGCCTCACCCCGGATCGATGCAATATCGATCTCGTCATCGTAATGGCCCATGTTGCAAAGGATGGCCTCATCCTTCATCTGGTCCATATGGGCCCGGGTAATAACCCGAGTATTTCCAGTCGCCGTGACAAAAATATCGCCCTGCGAAGCAGCCTGATCCATCGTCACCACGCGGTAACCCTCGAGCGCGGCCTGTAGCGCACAAATCGGGTCGATTTCAGTCACCCAGACCTGCGCAGACAACCCGCGCAGGGCCAATGCGCAGCCTTTGCCGACGTCACCGAAGCCAGCAACGACGGCCACTTTGCCGGCGATCATGACGTCAGTTGCCCGTTTGATCGAATCCACCAGGGATTCCCGGCAACCGAAGTAGCTATCGAATTTCGCTTTGGTGACTGAATCGTTGACGTTGACCGCGCGGACTTTGAGGAGCCCATCACGACTAAGCTCCTCGAGGCGCAAGGCGCCGGTATGACTCTCTTCGGTCACGCCAATAATCTGGTCGAGTTGGCGCTGGTACCACCCCGGGTCCTCGGCAAGCCGCACTCGAATCGCATCGAAGAACCAGCGCGCCTGATCCGAGTGATTGCGCTCCAGGATCGACGGATCCAGCGCCGCCTGCGCACCGACATGGAGCAGAAAAGTCGCATCGCCGCCGTCGTCCAGAATCAGATTGGCTGCCCCGTGAGGGTTGTCGTCCGAAACTGGGAATTCAAAAATGCGATGCATGTACTCCCAATAACGAGCAGGCGACTCACCCTTGAACGCAAAAATATGATTGCCACGCGCAACCAGCGCAGCCGCGGCTTCGTCATGAGTTGACAACAGGTCGCTTGAGGCCCAACGAACGTCCGCCCCCAAGTCGCGGAGCGTCTCGACCAATACCGCGGTCTGGATCGTCATATGAACCGCCCCGGCGATCCGGGCACCCTCAAGGGGTTTTTCGTTGCCAAACTCAGAACGCAGGGCCATGAGACCCGGCATTTCTTTTTGTGCGATTCGAATTTCCTTACGCCCAGTGTCCGCGAGCGTCGGATCGGCAATCCGAAAATCGGGCAGGAACTCGTCAAATCGATCCAGTTGTGTATCCATGTTAATCCGCCGAAAAATCCACCAAAAAGGGCAGATAGGAGGGTAACGCGTTTTGAAGTCGACTTGACGACAACGACTTACCGACCATAACGATTGAATGGCCCACATCTTAAGACCGATCGTCCGCGCCAGGCCACCGATTCTTCCCTCATTCGTTGACGACGCGATCCATTGCGCGCTTTCTAAACGAACCTCCAACTCGCCCGAGTACTTATGCCCTTGACCCTGAGCAGATCCTTCACGCCTAACCCACCGGCATCCGCCAAACCGATAACCGACGGCCCACCGATTGATTGGCTGCGCTATGCCGGGCATCAGGCATTTAACCAAAGCACCATGGCCGTTCGTTTGAACTTCGACTGGATGCGCCGAATGATTCTCGACGTTGGCAGTACCGCAGCGCAAATCGCTCCAAATCCAGGGGACTGGACCGCCAACTGGATCACCTTGGGGATTCGCCATCAAGCCAGCACCTCGGCTCTGACGCGTGCCCTCAAGCGCCAATCTGGTGCTGCGCTCAGGGCCTCGCTTAGTGCCTCAGCCAACGCCTGGCCCAGTGCCTCCGTCAGCGCCTCGCCGACGCCCGCTGCAGACGATCGAGCACCGCAAACCATTCCGGCTCGGTCGGTGGACGTTCAATAACGATTCGTTCTGCACCAATTTGATCGAATTCGCGCAACCGGGCGTAGAGCGACTGCTCAAAATCCACCGGCAACTCGGGGGCGCGATGCCAGATCAAATTCAACCGGGCGGCCAAGGCAATCGGCCGCTCGCGACGTGCCCACACCACGAAGGGCTCGCCGGTATCGACAATCACCCCTAGCCGAAACAGGAATGATTCTGCGGCGATCAACTCAACTGGCGTATCGGGCGCGTAATGCGAAGGCATGGAACCCGATACGCGCGGCGCGCTGACATCGGGCGCAGCGAGAGAGGCCCCCAATACGGACTCAATCGCAGAGGCTTGGATGCGCCCTGGACGCAGCAGTGCGGGCTGCGATCGGCTTAAATCCACGATTGTGGATTCGATCCCGATTTCAGCGGACCCGCCATCCAGAATCCATGAGACCGAGTCGCCCAGATCCGCTCGAACGTGCTCTGCAGAGGTCGGACTTACCCGTCCAAACCGATTGGCCGACGGCGCTGCAACGCCGTTGCCACCGAGCGCTTCGAAGGCTTCGAGCAAGGCCTGCGCAACCGGATGCGACGGGCAGCGCAAGCCAATCGAATCCTGTCCGCCGCAGGCATACGGCGGGGCAGCATCCAACCGAGTAAGGATGAGGGTCAGAGGACCGGGCCAGAACGCGTCGGCAAGTCTTTGTGCCTGACTGGTCCAATGCGCCCAGTCGAGCGCCATCGATGGTCCGGACACATGCACGATCAGCGGATGGTTCGGTGGGCGTCCTTTGATTCGATAAATCGCCGAAACCGCATCGGCATTGCGCGCATCTGCACCAAGGCCGTAAACCGTCTCGGTCGGAAAAGCTACGACCTCGCCTGTCTTGAGGGCACGGGCTGTTTCGAGAATCGTCACGGCCGAATCAATGCGACGCACCGAGCCGCTTTGCAATCTGCATGAGCGTCGCGGCCGCACCCTTCCCAAGTACGGTGACGTGCCCCATCTTGCGCCCAGGGCGTGCCTCACGCTTGCCGTAGAGATGTAATTTCGCCATTGGCTCAGCCAGGACCGCTGACCAATCCGGTTCGGTCGTTTCCCAGCAATCGCCCAAGAGGTTCAGCATGGCCACCGGAACCAACAAGTCGGTCGAGCCCAACGGCAGGCCGGCGAGCACCCGAACCTGCTGCTCAAACTGGCTGGTTACGCTGGCATCCAGCGTCCAGTGGCCTGAATTGTGCGGTCGCGGCGCAATCTCATTAATCAGAATTGAGTGATCTTTTAGAACGAAAATTTCGACGCCGAGAACCCCGGTGTAATCGAGCGCTTGCGCGACCCGTAAGGCGGCGTTGATCGCTGCCGCCTCGATCGACGGATCCACCAAGGCCGGGACCGCGGACGTTGCGAGAACACCATCGCGATGCACATTGCGGGTTACAGGCCAATGCCCAAGAACACCATCGAGCCCTCGCGCCACCATCACCGATACTTCGCAGGCCAGATCAATATGGCGCTCTAGAACGCATTCGATCACGCCCCCGGTGTCCGAACTGAATAACTCCGCAAGCGCGGCCAAGGCTGCGCCCCGATCGGCGACCGCCGCTTGCCCCTTCCCGTCGTAACCAAATCGTGCGGCTTTGAGAATGCCGGGGAACAGAGATTCCGGCGCATCCAGAACGTCCTGGGCACTCGCAATCACAGCATAGTCGCCGACTGGCAGACCTGCCTCGCGCAGAAACGATTTTTCAGCGATCCGGTTTTGTGCGATCGCAACGCAATCGGCACTAGGCGCGACCCGAATCGCTCGAGCAAGGAACCTCAAGGCCTCGGCCGGGACATTCTCAAATTCGGTCGTCGCTGCAGCACAGGTGCGTGCAATCTCGGCAAGGGCAACCGGATCGTCGTAATTTGCCTGCAGATGACGATCGGCCACGTCAGCGGCAGGGCATTCGGGCGCGGGGTCCAGCACACAGACCCGAAATCCCATGGTTTGAGCAGCCATACAAAACATTCGGCCGAGTTGCCCGCCGCCCAACACCGCCAGCCAACTGCCCGGCGCAAGGCCCGCCAGTTTCATCTCTTGGAGGTTGCAGGCGAGGGCGAGGGCGAGGCCCCGGGCGGCACAACCATCGCCGCAGCAGCCGCAGTCTGTTGCTGACGAAACCGGGTCAATGAATCCGCCAACACGGGATCGGTCGTCGCCAGGATTGCGACCGCATGGAGTGCCGCATTGGCCGCGCCCGCCTCGCCGATTGCGAAGGTCGCGACTGGAATTCCGCGCGGCATTTGCACAATCGAGAGCAACGAATCCTGACCCTGAAGATGGCGCGAGGGTACGGGCACGCCCAAGATCGGGACGATGGTCTTGGCTGCGAGCATGCCGGGCAAATGCGCAGCCCCGCCCGCCCCAGCAACGATGGCGCGCAGACCGCGCCCGTGAGCGGATTGTGCGTACTCAAACAAGGTGTCCGGCATGCGGTGCGCCGAGATCACCCGAGCCTCATAAGCAACCCCAAATTTCTCGAAGATTTCAACGGCGTGGCGCATCGTTTCCCAATCGCTTGCGCTGCCCATCACGACGCCCACTCGAATCGCGGAGTCACTCGACAATCTGAACAGCGCTTCACGATATTTTTCCGCGGTTCGGGCGACGATATCGGGCGGCAAATGCGGCGCCGGCGCCTGCTTATCCCAAGGCTGACTCTCCAGCCAGTCACGCACAAACTGCTTATCAAATGAGGGGGGAGACTGACCAACCACCCACGTATCTGCCGGCCAGAAACGCGAGGAATCGGCAGTCAACACCTCATCCATCAGATGAAGGGTACCGGCCTCATCAAGACCAAATTCAAACTTGGTGTCCGCAATCAAAATCCCGCGCGTTCGGGCGTATTCGCAAGCGTCGCGATACAGGGCCAGGCTAACCGACCGGATCTTCTCAGCCAGAGGCTCGCCAATACGATGCACCATCTCCGCAAACGAAATGTTCTCGTCATGCGCCCCGAGATCGGCTTTGGTCGCTGGCGTAAAGATGGGTTCTGGTAGGCGCTCGGCCTGCTGCAGACCGGCTGGCAATTTGATCCCACAAACGGAACCCTCCGCCTGATAATCCTTCCAGCCAGACCCGATCAAATAACCCCGCACGACGGCTTCAACCGGAATCGGCTGCAATCGTTTGACCACCATTGCACGGCCTTTGACCTGCCCTTGTTCGTCCGGCGCGACGACTGATTCCGGCGCTATGCCGGTGAGGTGATTCGGCACGATCGAAGCCAATCGATCGAACCAGAACTGAGCCATCGCATTCAGTACCTGACCCTTGCCAGGGATGGGTTCGCTGAGCACCACGTCAAAGGCCGACAATCGATCAGTCGTGATGATGAGCAAGCGATCGGTGCCCAACGCGTAGATGTCGCGCACCTTGCCGCGTCCAACAAGCGGTAGCGAATGGAGCGAAGATTCGAAGAGCGCGGGTGTGGAGAATTCAGGCAAGTGATTCAACCTGGAACATTCGATAAGCTCGCAATTCTCGCATGCCCTGAACCACAACATGCCAAACCCATCAAAGGCAATCATGACGGTGATCCCCGCTTTGACCCAGTCTGCGGCCAGTCGGAAGCGACGCGAAATTCTGGCCCGCTCGCTGGCCCTGAACCTCTCGCTAGCGTTGCCGATGTTCGCCCCGGCCATATCCGAGGCCGAGGACGCAACAAAACCCTTTCCGCCCGACGATGCCTTGCGTGAGGCCCGGCGCCAGGGCCAAGGCCGCTTCCGGTGGTTCGGTTTGACCGTCTACGATGCCGAACTCCTGTCGACCCAACCCCTGCGCGATGATCAGTGGCCGCAACAGACATTCGGACTTCGACTGACCTACGCCCGCGCATTGCGGGGTGGAGAGATCGCGAAGAGCAGCCTGCAAGAAATGGAAAAGCTCGGTATCGTCCCGGCCGCACAACGCGACGCTTGGCTCCAGCGGATGACCGCTCTTTTCCCAGACGTGAATCAAGGCGATGCCATTACGGGCGTCAATCTTCCGAACCGAGGCATCCGATTTTGGCGGACCGACCGCCCGCTCGGAACGGTGGACGATCCAGCCTTTGCCCGCGCCTTTTTTTCGATCTGGCTGGACCCGAAAACCACGGCCCCCGAACTTCGAAAATCCCTGTTTGGCGCCTAACTGATGGCAAGATGGAGATCGCCATGCAACTTATATTCACCCCTTTCGTCTGGCGGATGATGGACCGTCGTCGTCGCGCCCTTGGAGCCCATTAATGTCGTCGAATTCCACCGAGCGCGTCCTGCGCGGAAGCCCTCAGCACGCTGACCCTCTCGCCAACGCCATCCGCGCACTTGCCATGGACGCCGTCCAGCAAGCCAATTCAGGCCACCCGGGTGCCCCAATGGGCATGGCTGAAATGGCCGTCGCGCTCTGGAATCGACACCTTCGGCACAACCCAGCCAACCCCCATTGGCCCGATCGGGATCGATTCGTATTGTCCAACGGTCATGCCTCGATGATCCTTTATGCGCTGCTGCATCTGTCGGGTTATGACCTGCCGATCAGCGAACTCAAGCGCTTCCGGCAAATGCACAGCAAAACTCCCGGGCATCCCGAAGTCGGCATGACGGTCGGCATCGAAACAACAACTGGCCCGCTCGGACAAGGCATCACGAACGCGGTTGGTATGGCATTGGCCGAGAAGCTTCTGGGCGACCAGTTCAATCAACCTGGCCACACCATCGTCGATCACCACACCTACGCGTTTTTGGGCGATGGTTGCCTGATGGAGGGCATCAGTCACGAAGCCTGTTCGCTGGCCGGTGTGTTGCAGTTGAACAAGCTCATCGCGCTTTATGACGACAACGGGATCAGCATTGACGGCCCTGTCAGTGGCTGGTTTGGCGATGACACGGCTGGACGATTCCGTGCTTATGGATGGAACGTCATTGGACCCATCGACGGCCATAATGTGGATGCGGTGAGTGCCGCTATTTCCTTCGCCCGAACCGAGCAACATCGCCCCAATATTATTCTCTGCCGGACAACGATCGGCGCTGGTTCGCCGGGCCGTGCGGGTACTGCGAAGGCACACGGCGAACCCCTGGGGGTCGAGGAAATCAAGGCCGCCCGAGAAGCGATTGGCTGGAACCATCCGCCCTTCGAGATCCCCGCCGACATCGCCGCCCGTTGGGACGCCCACACCTCGGGCCAGCGCTTTGAAACCGAGTGGAATGCGGCCTTCGCAGCCTATCGGGTGGCTTTTCCGGCACTCGCTGCCGAATTTGAACGACGGATGGCGGGCGATCCTCTCGCGGGCACCGAAGCAGCCCTCAAGGCCATGATCGACCAGTTTGCAGCAGCCGGCGAGACCCTTGCCAGCCGCAAATCGTCTCAAAAGGCACTCGCTGAAATCGCGCCCCTCCTCCCTGAATTGCTCGGTGGCAGCGCCGACTTGACCGGATCAAACTTGACCGACTTTCCCGGCTGCGGGGCGGTTCGCGGCGGCCAGCCGGGGGGCCGTTATGTGAACTACGGCGTACGTGAATTCGGCATGGCAGCGGCGCTCAATGGAATCGCACTCCATGGAGGATTTATTCCTTACGGTGGGACCTTTCTGACCTTTAGTGATTACAGCCGCAATGCCATCCGGATGGCCGCGCTGATGAAAATCCGGGTCATCCACGTCTTCACCCACGACTCAATCGGCGTCGGCGAAGATGGTCCGACCCATCAACCCGTTGAACATGCTGCAAGCCTCCGGGTAATCCCAGGGCTCGATGTCTGGCGGCCATGCGATGGCACCGAGACGGCAAGCGCCTGGGCCCACGCGGTTTCCGAGCGTAGTCATCCGAGTGCACTGCTGCTGACCCGACAGAACCTGATTCCCCAACCGCGCACGCCCGAACAGATCGCCGCCATTCAGCGTGGCGGCTATGTCCTGCAAGATCGCGCGGGCGCTCGAGCGGTCATTCTGGCAACGGGCTCCGAAGTCGGCCTCGCAACTCAGGCAGCCGCTTTGCTCGAGGCTCAGGGCTGCCCGGTGCGGGTGGTCTCGATCCCTTCGAGTTCGATTTTCGATCGTCAAGACCGCGCCTACCGCGAAGAAGTGCTGGGCCATGGTCTGCCCCGAATCGGCATCGAAGCCGGAGTGACCCGCTGGTGGGGCCAGTATGGGTGCGTTGATGCGCTCGGGATTGACACATTCGGCGAATCTGCGCCCGCGCCCGAGGTCTTCAAACACTTCGGCTTGACCGCCGAAAACCTCGCCACCCGAGTCGCGGCGGCTGCCGGCCATGACCATTGAACTGATCAGCTTTGATCTCGATGGCACGTTGATTGACACCGCCTCGGAGATTGCCGAGGCGGCCAACCGCGCGCTCGAGTCACACGGGTTGGAGCGGCGGCCAGAAGACCTCATCACGGCATTCATTGGTCATGGTGGCCGCGCGCTCATCAACGCACTGCGCAATGAGGTGATTGCCCAGGATCCAGCGGTGGAGCACCGCATGAGCTTCGAACAGCTCTTTGCCAGCTTTGATAACCACTATGGCGAGACAA
>Ga0209189_1002144_pt1 | contig 14121 bp, 6 predicted proteins | sample C_130820_EF_Meta_FD_187308 | JGI IMG/M metagenome (GOLD analysis project Ga0209189, IMG submission 187308) | Freshwater microbial communities from Lake Croche, Canada to study carbon cycling - C_130820_EF_MetaG (SPAdes) (version 3) | ecosystem: Environmental > Aquatic > Freshwater > Lake | place... | reverse complement strand
GATAAACAGCCTGCTCGATCGCATGGATGCGATCGCGGGAGCGCAGCTCCCGTGAAAACCGGAGGTTTTCGTGCCTGGAAAAAGTCCCGGAGGACTTTTTCCACGGCCAGTGAGCAGGCTGTGTATCCAGAGACTGTTCGCCCGGGGCTGTGAGCCGGCCCGTGCCCTGCGCCGGCCGTTCACGACGACCCGCCCACCGCCGATTCGAGTGACCGGAGCAACTCCGCGTCCTGGGTCGCCAGACGGCTCGAGTTGAGCCCGCGCTTCCTGGCCTCCGCGAGCGCCCGCCTCGCGGGCTCGATCCGCCGATCCGCAGCGAGGGCGCAGGCCAGATGGAGATACTTCGTCGCCGATCGGTCGAGCACCGCCTCGGAGAGCGCATCCACCGCAGCGCCCGACTCCCCCGCCGCCATAAGCACGACGCCCCGCGTGTCGAGCACGTCCGGGTGCGGGCCGAGTTCTGCGATCGCCATCTCGACGAACTGCTTGGCCTCAGCCACCGTCTCCGGCCGGGCCAGGTGGAAGGCGAGGTTGTTCGCCACGATCGCCCGTTGGGTGGACGTCAGGCCCTCCCGGCCGAGCAGGTCGCGGTAGAGCGACACCACATCCGCGTCCCGGCCGGCGAGCGACCGCAGGTCGGCCAGCAGCAGAGAGAGTCCGACGGCCTCGGGATCCTCGCGGATCGCCTTCGTCAACCAGCGATCCACACGTTCGAGCTGTTGCGATGACGCGGCGCCTCCCTGGGCGTGCAGCACCGCGAGGCTCGTCTGCAGGATCCGCTGGGGCGAAATCCGATCCCGATACGCTTCGAGCAGGTCGAGCGCCTCGTCCGCGCGATACTGGCGGCCGAGAAACTCCGCCCGCGCGAGCAGCCCCTGCGGCGACACGTCGGCCCACTTCGCGAACGCCGTCTCGGCGGCCTTCGCGAACCCCAGTTCCTCCATCAGTTGGGCGATCGACCCGAGCTGCGTCGCCTGCGTCTCCGACGGCACGTCGCCGGGCAGGAGCTTCCGCGCGGCGGCGATCGCGGTGGGCCGGTCGTTCCTCGCCAGCGCGAGCCGCGCCTGCAACGCCAGCGTCGCCGGCGCTTCCGGGCCCAGGTTGCCGAGCTTTTCCAGCCAGGTGCCGGCGGCGTCCAGTTCGCCATGCTGGATCAGCTTGCCGATCAGGAGGTCGAAGTATTCCGTCGGCGCGGATGGCGTCGACACGAGGGTGAGCAATTCGCTGCGACAATCCTCCCATTCGCCGGTCCTGTCGAGCAGCTGGATGCGATCGAGCCGCTGGGGGGTCGACAGCGGCTGGATCGCGGCGAGCCTTCCCAGCGCGTCGAGGGCCCGCCGCCAGTTGTTCGGCTCCGGCCGTTCCGCGAGCATCGCGACGATCTGGGCGAGATCCTCGGCGGATGGTTTGCCCTCGAGGGCGAGGTTGTCCTCGAGCAGGGCGACCGCCCGCTCCACGTCGCGGTAGCCGCCCGGTTCCGCCACGATGCCGGCGAGCGCCCGTCTGGCCCACATGCGGGCCGACTTCGTGCCGGAGTCTTCGCCCTTGGCGGCGGCCATCGCCTCCAGTTCGGTGCGGGCCGCCGCCAGGCGGCCGCGACGGATGAGGTACGAGGCGAGGCTGCGGCTCACCGCGGCGTTGCCCGGTGCGGCGGTGATCGCCGCGCGGAAGCCCTCCTCCGCCTTGTCGTAGCGGCCGAGCAGCTCGTCGCCCTGTGCCTCGACGAGTTGGCGGGCCGGCGGTGCGAGCGCATCGACGGCCTCCCGCAGCGTCTGTTCGGCGAGTCGGGGCTGGCCCGAGGCGAGCTGGTTGGCGAACAGGGCCAGCCAGGGCTCGGATCGCTTCGGATCCTGCGACCGCGCCCGCGCGAACACCTCGGCCGCCCGTTCGGTCTTGCCGGCTCGGGTGAGCACCTGGCCGAACCAGAGCATGTCGCCCACCGACAGCTGCTTCTCCTCGTCCAGGCTCCGCTCCGCGATGGCGACGGCGCCCTCGAACTGGCCGGCCGTCATTTCCAGCTCCGCCGTCAGTCGCTCGAGGCCGCCGACGGCGCCGCCGGCGCCGAGGTTCGCGAGCGTCTGCTGGGCCTCCGCCAGCCGGTTCGACATGTACAGCAGCGCGACGAGCTGGCGGATCACGGCCGGACTCGTCAATCCCATCGCCACCGCCCGCTGCAGCCGTTCGATGGCTTCGGCGCCGTCGCCGCGCAGACCGGCCACCTCGGCGAAGAGCTGCTGGATCTGTGGCCAGCCCGGCCGCTCGTTCTCGGCGAGGATCAGCTGGACGTTGGCGTCGGAGAGGAGCTGCTTCTCGTCGTCGTCGAGCTCGAGCGCGGCGTCGGCGGCCTGCAGCTGACGCACCCGCTCGGACCGCCTCACCCGCACCTGGAGGATGCGGGCCGCCGCGGCCGAGACGCGGCCCGTCGGGCTCGTCACGCCCGCCAAGCGGCCGATCTCCGCGGCGGCCGCCATGGCCTTCTCGACGCTCCCCTCCTCGCAGGCCATCTCGAAGAGCACGGTGCACGTCTTGAGGTCGTCGGGCGTGCGCTGCCGGGCCGCCTTGAGCAGCCGCTCCGCCTCCCGCGGGCTGCCGAGTGTCCGCCGCATCGCCGCGAGCGCGCCGAGCAAGCGGCCGGAGTCGGCGTCGGAAAGATCGGCGGCCCGGTCTTCGGCATGGGCGAAGACGGCATCGCGTTCCGCTGCCGGCGATTGCATCGCGAGCTGCGTTCGGGAGAGGAGCAGCAGCGGCTCGTCCTGTACCTCGTCGGGCACCTGCGCGAGCACGGCGGCGGCCGCGTCGACGCCCTCGCTGCGCAGCGAGAGCATGGCGAGCCCGGCCCAGGCTTGGGCGTGCGAGGGGTTCAGCTCCACCTCCCGCCGGAGGGTGGCGGCGGCGCCGGCGATGTCTCCGCGCCGGCCGCTCGCGTCGGCCTTCAGCAGGTTGAGTTCCGCCGTGGAAACCAGCGGCGATTGCTCCAGGGCATCCAGCAGGCCGTCGACGAGCGACCAGTCGCGCTCCGCGGGCGGGCGGCGGGCCTGCGCGTCGACCCTCAGCCGGAGCAGCGGCTTCCACACCTGCGGCAGGCTCGTGAGCCGGTCGGCCGGCATCCCCGCGGCCACCGTCTCGAGCTCCGCGAGCGCCTCGTCGGGCTTGCCGCCGCCGAGCAGGGCTTCGGCGGCGCCCACGCGGGCGATGATCGAGTCGTATTCCTCACTGAGCACGCGGCGGTTCGCGGCCAGCTGCTCGTCGTACTGGCCGAGCCGCTCGTGGCACTGGCCGAGGAGGATGTCCACCTGCTTGGTCGTCGCCTCCGACGAGGCGACGAGCGGCCGGATCGCCTCGAGCTTCCGTGTCGCAGGCAGCCACTTCTGCTGGGCGATCAAGAGCCGCGCCTCGAGCATCGCGATGGCGGGGTCGGCCGTGCCGTAGAGCGAGGTGAACTCGCCGATGACGTCCTCCACCTTGCGGAAGTTCTGCTGCTGGAGCTGCAGGTCGCCCATCATGAGCAGCATCAAGCCCGGATCGACCTGGAGGTCGGCCCGCTTCTTGAGCGCCCCGCGGAGCACGTCGAGCGCGCGCTCCACGTCTCCCTGCCGCGCCGCGGCCAAGGCGATGACGCGATAGACGCGTTCGTCCTCCGGGAAGAGTTCGCGGAGACGCTCGCCCATCCGCTGTGCGTCGGCGAATCGCTCCTGTGCGATCGCCACCTCGATGGAGGTGAGGAGCACGTCCTTGTCGTCCGGGGCGAGGCGGGCGGCGGTGGCCACGCTCTCGGCGGCCTCGACGATCCCCCCGCGGTTGCGCTGCCAGGTGGCGAGCGTGATCCAGGCCCGGTAGTCATCCGCGCAGAGCACCGCCGCCTGCTGCAGGACGCGGGAGGCGGTGTCCGGATCCTTGAGCCGCTGTGCCAGCATGTCCGCGAGCACGATCGACGCTCCGAGCGTGAACTCGCCCGGCTCCTTCAGGCCGTCGAACGACTTCGACGCCATGTCGAAACCGAGCACCTCGGCCGCCGCCTCGGCCGCCTCGGGATACTTGCCGCTGCCCGCGTAGGCCTGGGCACGCATCAGCGACAGCTCGTCGTCGTCGATGCCGGCGATCTCGTCGCGATGCTCGACGTCCGCGAGCCGCTCGCGGACGATGTCGATTTCCCGGCCGGCGTCGGCGTAGCGAGCGAAGCGGAGCATGACCTGCGCGAGCCGCTTGCGGAGCAGGATGTCGTCGGGGTTTTTCCGCACCGCGGCGTCGACGCCGTCATAGGCCATCTGCCGTTGCGACCGTGTCGCTCCGGGCTTCTCCGCCTGTTCGATGAGAAGCTTCGCGAACTCGGCGTGGGCCTGGGCGTCGTTGGGGCGGTACTGCAGGTAGCGGGCGAAGAGCCCGATGGATTCCCCCAGCTGTCCCTCGTCGCGCTTCAGGCGGGCGAGATTGGCAAGGCCGCTGGCATTGCGCCGGACCTGGAGGCGATGGACGACGAAGATCACCAGGAGCGTGGCGAAGATCACGCCGATGACGGCGACCAGCAGTTTCGTGTTGAGAATCTTGGCGGGACTGGCCATCGGACGGTCACCTTGGGGCGGGGGCGCGGGCGACGGACGGAGGCGACCTCTGCGACCGGTGCCTCTTGCCGCATGGGGCCACACGGGAACGGCGGCGAGAAAGGGAGGGCGAGGGAGGGGGCGAGCGAGGGCGATGACGGGAGGGGTGGACCGGGGCTCGGCGAACCGGACGACCGGCGCCCGGCTGCCGGACGCCCGTCACCGCCCTGATCTTATGGTGTCGTGCTTCGCAACGCACTCCGACGGCCCCTCGCGCCCTGGAACGCCGGGGAAAATGTCCTCCGGGGGGCGCGCACACCGCCCGCGGGTGCGAACGACTCGCCCATATTTTCAAAGAAGCGGGCCGCTCCCGGTCGATAGTGCCGGTGAGGGCGACTCTGCCGGATGCGCCGGCATTGCGGCCGCGGCCCCGTGGCGGCCACCCCGCGTGTCCGCCAGCCCCGATCGCTGCATCGAACAGCCCCTTGGAAAAACTTCCGATGCGCCGTCGTCTCCACACCAGCCTCGCGGCCCAGCTTGTCGTCGGTTTGGCGGTCGCCATCGGGACCGTCGGCGCCGCAGAAACCAATTCCCGCAGGCCCGGCCGCGTCAGCCCCGCGGCGGGCAAGCCGATGCCCCCGGCCGGTGGCCAGCGGGGGGCGGCTCCGGGCACGAGGATCGATCCCGCCGTCACGCAGGCCGGCGGACACGTCGGCGATTGCGGGCACTGTCGCCGCAGCGCATGCCCTCAGTGCCGGCTTCCCGACGCGGATCACGGTCCCATGCACGGTCCCTGTCAGCACGGGCTGTGTCCGGCGCACTGTCCGGTGCGGCCCGACGTGTTCGGGTTCTATGGCACCCAGTGGCGGAAATGGCCGGGATCGGGCGTGGTCCAAACGTCGGGTCGTGACGAGGCGACGCCCGCGCGGCCGCCGAAGGCCGAGGTGCCACAGCCTGCGGAGGAGTCGCTCCAGCCGCCGCCGGGAAGCGAGCCGCCTCCGGGCCGCCGTGACGACGGGGCCGCGGGCGCGGGCGACGACTTCGGCGACGGGGCCATGAACGCGGCGGAGGAGAGCCCCGCGGCCGACACGGGCAAGGTGGGCAAGGACCGGGCGGCCCGTGAGCCCCTCCCGCGGCCGTTTCCCGAGGTGGACGACGGCGCGACCCTGCTTCCGCAGCCCACGCGTCGTGTCCGGCGGGTGATTCCCATCGGCGGGCACTCCGGCGCGCGGCTGGTCAACGGCGTCGAGGAGGATCCCGTCGTCGACAGCGTCGCGGAGATCGCCGACGGGCCGGGCGACGCCCGCGCGGCTGGCGGCCGTGCTCCCGCCGGCGACGGACGTGCCCCGGTGGTCGATTCGGCCGACGTCGGTGCGTCGGGCGGCGCCGACGAGAAGACCGTGACGCGGAGTTCGCCGTGGCGACGATTCCTCGCCGCGGACACTGAGGATGGGACCACCGCGGTCGGACGGTGACCCGAGGCGATCCGTCAGCCGCCGCGCGGCGGGGGCCTGCGGGCCGGCGGCAGCGGCCGTGCGCCATGCGAGAGGCGGGAGTCGAACCCGCACGCCTTGCGGCACTGGAACCTAAATCCAGCGCGTCTGCCAGTTTCGCCACTCTCGCGGACGGGGAGGCCCGTCACGGCCAGTCTACCGTCGCCCCCCGGGCGGCCGCGGCGCGGGCGGTCGCGTCGTCGCCCCCGGCGTCGAGCAGGCGGTCGAGATTGCCGCGGCCGGCCGGTGATCGGGGAGGCCAGGCCGCCAGCAGCAGTTCGTGGAGCGTGTCGTCGTCGGCCGTGCGGCCGCGCCGCGCGAACCGCAGCTCGACCGCCACCACCCGCGCGGTGGCGGGGTGGCGCCGGTTCCAGTCCTCGGCCAGCGCCGCCGTGAGCGGCGCGGCGAAGACGCGGTGCTCCGGGCGGGGAAGATTCCAGAGGAGCTTGTGCCAGCGATGGTGGGGGAGCGACGTGAAGCCTCCGCTGGGACGTTCCGCCTCCAGCGGGCGGCCCCCGCGCAGCAGATCCACGACCCGTCCGTCGGCCAGTTCGGCCCGCGCGTAGGCCCACTGATCCTGCCGCTCGACGGTGCCGAACATCCGCCACCGCTGCTGCAGGCAGCCGAGGTTGGCGAGCTGTCGCAGCGGCGCGGGCTCGGGCCGGTCGCGGGCGGGGCCGAGATCGTGGGCCAGGCTCGCGACCGACACCGCTCCGGCCGCGAGGCACGCGACCGTCACCGGCCATGAACGCCCCCACGCCAGCACGGGGGGCGGGCCGGCCGCGCCTCGCCCCCATGTGCCGGACGGCAGGAGCGGCATCCAGGCGGCCATGCCGACGTAGCCGAAAAGTCCGATCGAGAGCGTCAGGCACGAGACCGCGTGGAACGTGACGAAGGCCGCGGCGAGCGGCCCACGGAGGCCGGGGCGGGCGATCAGCAGCAGGGGGCCGGCCAGCTCGAGGGCCACGAGGCCCCACGACAACGGCCGCGTCAGCGGGCCGGTGCCGAGCAGCCGCTCGCCGAGCGGCGTGCCATGGTCGTGCACCGACACCGCGAAGCGGATGGCGTCGCCTGACAGCCATGAGTCGTTGCATTTCGCGAGCCCCGCCGCGACGTAGACCACGGCGATCTGCAGGACGAGGGCCACCGTCGGCGGCCCGATCACGGTGGCGGGGAGCCCGCCGGCCGCTCGCGTCGGCGTCGGCGACGCCCCCTCCCGGTCCGTGGCCGCGATCCGGGCCGCCGGACGGCGGGCATCCCATGACCACGCGGCGCCGAGCGGCAAAAACATCCCCCAGAAGAGCAGGCAGGCGAGCCAGGCGTCGCCGGCGTTGGTGGCCGGGGCGGTGCGGCGCAGCACGCTCACCACGGCCAGCCATGCCGCCACGGTGGCCCAGCGGGTGTGCCAGCCGGCGGTCAGGGCGACGCCCGCCGCTCCCTCGAGCAGCAGTACCGCAGGTCCGCACCAGGCGGCGTCGACGAGCGTGGCCAGGGACCAGCAGCAGGGGTCGCCCTGCCAGGCCCGCAGCACGTCCGGAGGGATCGCCCCCTGCGGCGCGAACAGCAGGGCGAGGTCGCGGGTGCGGAGCGTCGCGTCGGCGGCGACGATCGCGCCGACGGCCGCGCGGAAGGCGGCCAGGCTCCTCGTGTCGAGGCCGAAGGCCCGTTCCGCCCACGAGGGAGGCGCGCGGCTCGCGGTCGGTGGGCAGGCATCGGCCACGGGGCTCCTCCGCGACGGGCTCGTGTTTCTTGAACAAGCCCGGCGACGAAACTACAACAGCAGGCCGTCGTCGATCGACCCCAATCGTGAAGGAGACCCGCGAGCGATGCACGTTCCACTGGTGGTGCTGGGCGGCGGTCCGGGCGGCTACGCCGCGGCGTTCTTGGCGGCCGACCTGGGCATGCCGGTCACGCTCGTGGAGCGGGACGAGCGGCTCGGAGGCACCTGCCTGCTGCGGGGCTGCATCCCGTCGAAGGCGTTGCTCCACGTCGGCCGCGTGCTGGCCGAGACGCGGGAGATGGCGGAGTGGGGGCTCGTCTTCGAGCGGCCCGCGGTGCATCTCGACGCGCTCCGCGCCCGGAAGGACAAGGTGATCGCGGCCCTGACCGGCGGGCTCGGGCAGCTGGCCCGGCGGCGGAACGTCACCATCGTCCGCGGCGACGCCCGGTTCACCGGATCGACGACGCTCGAGATCGCGCCCGCCGGAGGGGGCCCGGGCCAGACGCTCTCGTTCGACCACTGCATCCTCGCGTCGGGCTCCCGCCCCGTGCGGGTGCCGGCCTTCGACATCGGCAGCCCCCTGGTGATGGACTCCACCGGCGCGCTGGAGCTGGCCGACATCCCCTCGTCGCTCTTGGTCGTGGGGGGCGGCTACATCGGCCTGGAGATGGGCACGGTCTACGCGGAGCTCGGCTCGAAGGTGTCGGTCGTGGAGCTCACCGACACGCTGCTGCCGGGCGCCGACCGCGACCTCGTCAAGCCGCTGCAGCAACGGCTCGAGAAGCTGTTCGACCGGTTCCACATGCGCACGAAGGTGGTGAAGCTCGAGGAGGTGCAGGCGGCCGACGGCAGGCGGGCCGTCCGCGTCCACTTCGAGGGACCCGACGGCCCGAGCACGCACGACTTCGCGCGGGTGCTCGTGGCGGTGGGACGGCGGCCGAACTCCGACGGCATCGGCCTCGAGAACACCCGCGTCACGATCGGCGGCCGCGGATTCGTCGAGGTCGATGACCGGCAACGCACCGCCGATCCCCACATCCTCGCCATCGGCGACGTCTGCGGGGAGCCGATGCTGGCCCACCGCGCCAGCCACCAGGGCAAGGTGGCGGTGGAAGTGCTCCACGGGGAGCCGGCCGTGTTCGCCCCGCGGGCGATCCCGGCGGTGGTGTTCACCGATCCGGAGATCGCGTGGGCGGGCCTGACGGAGAACGAGGCCGCGGCCGCCGGCCGCGCCGTGGAGATCAGCCGCTATCCCTGGGCCGCCAGCGGCCGGGCGCACGCGCTGGGCCGCACCGACGGGATGACGAAGCTGCTGGTCGATCCGGAGACCGAGCAACTGTTGGGCGTCGGGATCGTGGGCGCGGGTGCCGGGGAGCTGATCGCCGAGGGCGTGCTGGCCATCGAGATGGGGTGCTCCGCCCGCGACGTCATGGAATCGATCCATCCGCACCCGACGCTGGGCGAGACGGTGGCGTTCTCCGCCGAAAACTTCTACGGGCTCGCGACCGAGATCTACCGGCCCCGCGCCGAGGCGGCGAAGTAGCCCGCCGCGGCCGGCGACGCCGATCCGTCGCCCGGCGGCTTGCGAGGCATCCAGCTTCGCGGGGCCGGGTCGTGCGGGGCGGGGCGAGTTTGCCGCCGGAGTGAGCGGGCGATACGGCGGGTGGCATGGCGGGTGGCATGGCGGGACTTCACGTGGGGTCGCGCCGGCCGGACCTCCGCGGGAGCCGGGGTGGGCAAGTCGGGCTTTACGGCCCCGGAAAGCGGCGGAATAATGCCGCCAGACCGCCCACCTTCCCGGAGCACACCATGGCCCGCCCCCAGATCGACCAGACGCCCGGTGAGGCTGCCGAGGCGTTCCGGGCCCTCGGCACTGCGGGAGGCACGGCCAACGGGCAGGGGGGCGGCGCGGGCGTGGGCGGGACCGCAGGCCACGGGCCGATGTCGATCGGACAGGCGGGCGACTCGGCCGCGGGTCAGCCGGTGCCGTCCGACGGGGTTTCCTCCGTCGATGCCGATCCGACGGAAACCCGCGAGTGGCTCGACTCGCTCCGCTACGTGATCTCCAGCCGCGGCGGCGACCGGGCCGCCTACCTGCTCCACGCCATCGAGCAGGAGGCCTACCGGCTCGGCGTGCCGATCCCGTTCTCGGCCACCACTCCCTACATCAACACGATCCCGGCCGACAAGCAGCCGCCATTTCCCGGCAACCGTGAGATCGAGCGCCGGATCAAGAGCATCATCCGCTGGAACGCGATGGCGATGGTCGTCCGCGCCAACCGTGAGGACAAGAGCATCGGCGGCCACATCTCCACGTTCGCGTCGTCGGCGACGCTCGTGGAGGTGGCCATGAACCACTTCATCCGCGGCCGCGGCGACGACTATTCCGGTGACCAGGTCTATTTTCAGGGGCACGCCTCGCCCGGCATCTACTCCCGGGCGTTCCTCGAGGGCCGGCTCACGGAGAAGCACCTGGAAAACTTCCGCCGCGAGCTGGCGCCCGGCGGCGGGCTCTCGAGCTATCCGCATCCCTGGCTGATGCCCGAGTTCTGGGAGTTTCCCACCGTCTCGATGGGACTCGGGCCGATCATGGCCATCTATCAGGCGCGGTTCAACAAATACCTGCAGGACCGCGGCATCAAGGACACGAGCAAGCAGCACGTCTGGTGCTTCATCGGCGACGGCGAGACCGACGAGCCGGAGACGCTCGGGGCGATCTCGCTGGCGGCCCGCGAGCAGCTCGACAACCTCGTGTTCGTCATCAACTGCAACCTGCAGCGGCTCGACGGCCCCGTCCGGGGCAACGGCAAGATCATCCAGGAGCTGGAAGGCTGCTTCCGCGGTGCCGGCTGGAACGTGATCAAGGTGATCTGGGGGGAGGATTGGGATCCGCTCCTCGACAAGGACGACGAGGGGCTGCTCGTCAAGCGGATGAACGAGGTGGTCGACGGGCAGTATCAGAAGTACGTCGTCATGCCCGGCGGCTACATCCGCGAGCACTTCTTCGGCGCCGACCCCAAGCTCCTCGAGATGGTGGCCCACCTCTCCGACGAGAAGCTCAAGAAGCTCAAGCGGGGCGGTCACGATCCCGAGAAGGTCTACGCCGCCTACGCCGCGGCGATGAAGTGCCACGGCAAGCCGACCGTGATCATCGCCAAGACGATCAAGGGCTACGGCCTCGGCGAGGTGGGGGAGGGGCGGAACGTCACCCACCAGCAGAAGAAGCTCAACGAGGACGAGCTGCGGGCCTTCCGCTCGCGGTTCGGCATCCCGATCTCCGACGACGAGGTGGCGAAGGCGCCCTTCTACCGGCCGCCGGAGGACTCGGAGGAGATGCGTTACCTGCGGGAGCGGCGGGCGGCGCTCGGCGGCCAGGTGCCGAGCCGGCCGAAGCAGGGGCCGCTCCTCGAGACGCCCCCGCTCTCCGACTACATGGGCTTCATCGAAAAGAGCGCCGGCCGCGAGGTGTCCACGACGACCGGCGTGGTCACGCTCATGGCCTCGCTGCTCAAGGACAAGCGGGTGGGCAAGTACATCGTGCCGATCGTGCCCGACGAGTCGCGCACCTTCGGCATGGATCCGCTCTTCAAGCAGTGCGGGATCTACGCCCACACCGGCCAGCTGTACGAGCCGGTCGATTCCGACCAGCTCCTCTACTATCGCGAGGCGAAGGACGGGCAGATCCTCGAGGAGGGCATCACCGAGGCGGGGAGCATGTCGAGCTTCGTCGCCGCGGGCACGGCCTACGCCAGCCACGGCGTGCCGATGATCCCGATGTTCATCTACTACTCGATGTTCGGCTTCCAGCGGATCGGCGACCTGATCTGGGCCGCCTGCGACAGCCGGGCCCGCGGCTTCCTGCTCGGCGGCACGGCCGGCCGCACCACGCTCAACGGCGAGGGCCTGCAGCACCAGGACGGCCACAGCCAGCTGTTCGCGATGGCCTACCCCACGGTCAAGGTCTATGATCCGGCGTTCGTCTACGAGTCGACGGTGATCATGCTCGCCGGGCTCGAGCGGATGTTCGCCAAGGGGGAGGACTGGATCTACTACCTCACCGTCTACAACGAGAATTACGAGATGCCGCCGATGCCCGCCGGCTGCGAGGAGGGCATCCTCAAGGGGATGTACCGGCTCCGCGACGTCGCGGCGAAGGCGGGCGCGACGCGGCTGCCGCGGGTCAACCTGCTCGGTTCGGGGGCCATCCTCCGCGAAGTGCTCCGCGCGGCCGACCTGCTGGCCGAGCAGTTCGGCGTCGACAGCACCGTGTGGAGCGTGACGAGCTGGAAGGAACTCCGCCGCGAGGCGCAGGAATGCCGGCGCTGGAACATGCTCCACCCGGAGGAGGCGCCGCGGCAGAGCTACCTGGAGACGATCCTCGCCGGCGCCACCGGGCCGTTCGTGGCGGCCAGCGACCATGTCCGCGCCGTGCCCGAGCAGCTCGATCCGTGGATTCCCGGCGGGCTCTTCGCCATGGGCACCGACGGCTTCGGCCGCAGCGAGCTGCGGGCCCCGTTGCGGCGGCATTTCGAGGTCGACGCCGAGTGCATCGCGATCGGCGCCCTGTCGCGGCTCGCGGCCGAAGGCGCCATCGGCGGCCACGTCGTCACCGACGCGATCCGGCGGCTCGGTGTGAACCCCGACAAGATCGACGCCGCCTCCGCCTGATGGAGCCCCACCGCCGAAGCCCGGTGGCGGCGCCGCGACCGCCACGGCCGCTGCCATCCGGTTCTTCGCCGCGGGCCATGCACGATCCGATCGACGCGATTCTTTTCCGTCTCCTCCGCACCGACGTCAGCCCCCACTGAACCCCGCGAGCCACTTCCTGCCATGTCGACCGAATTCAAGCTGCCCGACCTCGGCGAGAACATCTCCTCCGGTGACGTCGTCACCGTGTTCGTCTCCGAAGGCGACGTCATCAGGCCGGGGCAGGCCCTGTTGGAGGTGGAGACGGACAAGGCGGTGATCGAGGTGCCGTGCCCGCCCGGCGGACGCATCGCCCAGGTGCTCGTCAAGAAGGGCGACACGGTGAAGGTGGGACAGACGCTCGTCGTGCTCGACGCGCCGGGGACGCCGGGGGCGGCGAAGCCCGCGACGCCGGCGGTGCAGCCGGCCGCCGCGCCGGCGGCAGCGGTTCAACCGGCCGCCGCGCCGGCGGCGGTGCAGCCGGCCGCCGCGCCGGCGGCGGCGGTGCAACCGGCCGCCGCGCCGGCGGCGGTGCAGCCGGCTGCGGCTTCCCGGCCGCAGCCCGTCGTCGCCGAGGCTCATGAGCCTCCGGCGGCGGCCGCCACGGCCACGGTCGATCCCGCGGGGCCGGCCGTGCGTCGTCTGGCCCGCGAACTCGGCGTGGATCTGGCGCGTGTCAAGGGCTCGGGGCCGTCGGGGCGGATCGTCCGCGAGGACGTGATCGCCGCCGTCAGGCAGTCGAGCGCCCAGGCGGCCGCGCCGTCGCGCGGCGGCTCGCGGGCCCGTCCGGCGTCGGGAGGCGGGGCCGATCGTGACGACTGGGGCCCGGTCCGGCGCGAACAGCTCTCGCGGATGCGCAAGACGATCGCCGCCAACATGGTTCGCAGCGTGTCGACGATCCCCCATCTGACGAACTTCGACGACGCCGACGTCACGGAGCTCGAGCACCTGCGGAAGGCGAGCGCGCAGGAATACGCGAAGAGCAACGTCAAGCTCACGGCGCTGGGGTTCGTGATCAAGGCGGTGAGCCTGTCGCTACGGCAGCACCCCGAGGTGAACTCCTCCATCGATCTGGAGAAGGGCGAGATCATCTACAAGGACTACGTCAACATCGGCCTGGCCGTGGACACGCCCCGCGGGCTGGTGGTGCCGGTGCTCCGCGACTGCGACACGCTGTCGATTCCGCAGCTCGCCCAGGCGGTGGCCGAGACGGCCGACAAGGCCAAGAACGCGCAGTACGGGCTCGAGGACCTGCGCGGCGGCACCTTCACGATCAGCAACCTCGGCGCCATCGGCGGCACCTACTCCACGCCGATCATCAACTGGCCCGAGGTGGCGATCCTCCTCGTGGGCCGGTCGCGCAAGCTGCCGGTGGTCCGCGACGATCGCATCGAGGCCCGGCTGATGATGCCGCTGTCGCTCTCCTACGATCATCGCGTGATCGACGGCGCCGCCGCCGCGCGGTTTCTCAAGGAGGTGATCGGCTACCTCGAGAGCCCGGGGCGACTGCTCCTGGCCATGTGAGCCCGCGATCGCCGGCCGGAAAGCGTCGCGGCGGCCGCCGGCACCACCCTCCAACAGCCACTCCCCGACCCCGACCAGAATTGCAAGGCGAGACGTGAGCACGACAGAAGGCACAGACCAGATCGACACCGCAGGCACCGCGAGCCTCCCCTTCGTGGAG
>Ga0209189_1002143_pt1 | contig 14122 bp, 20 predicted proteins | sample C_130820_EF_Meta_FD_187308 | JGI IMG/M metagenome (GOLD analysis project Ga0209189, IMG submission 187308) | Freshwater microbial communities from Lake Croche, Canada to study carbon cycling - C_130820_EF_MetaG (SPAdes) (version 3) | ecosystem: Environmental > Aquatic > Freshwater > Lake... | reverse complement strand
CTATAGAAACCACCCGGGGTGACCGTTTGTTTATCGGCCTCCTCAGTGCCGCCTATGTGAACTTGGCCTTTCTAGGCTTGAGCGGCCGTTTGGCCGAGTTGCTGGGACTACTAGAAGAGCCGTCTACCTGGTTTAGTTTTGTTCTGTCTTTGGTCGTGCTGGCCTGGGTCATGCGTAAAGGTTAATTGGAGTGTGAAGGATCGGCTCCCTTTTCCCCTGGAGCCGAAGCAGCCTTTGATCGTAGGGGGTGTTCATCAAACGAGGAGACATAGCATGAAGTTACGGTATTCAATGGTGTCTGTCGCAGTCGCCTGCCTGCTGGCTAACAGCGCGTGGGCGGACGAGGCAGCAGCCAAAAAATGGATCGACAGTGAATTTCAACCATCCACACTGAGCAAGGAAAAGCAGCTGGAGGAAATGAAGTGGTTCATCGACGCGGCTAAGAAACTGCAAGCCAAGGGCGTGAAGGAAATTAGTACGGTTTCTGAAACGCTGACCACTCATGAGTATGAGTCGAAAACGCTGGCGAAGGCGTTCGAAGAAATTACGGGCATTAAAGTGAAGCACGACATTATTCAAGAGGGTGATGTAGTCGAGAAGCTTCAAACGTCAATGCAATCCGGTAAATCGATTTATGATGGCTGGATTTCTGATTCAGACCTGATCGGTACGCACTACCGCTACGGAAAAATCCTCAGCCTTTCCGACTACATGGTCGGTAGTGGTAAGGAGTGGACCAATCCCGGATTAGATCTCAAAGATTTCATCGGAACGAGCTTTACCACCGCACCTGACAAAAAGCTCTACCAATTGCCTGACCAGCAATTTGCCAACCTGTACTGGTTCCGCGCCGATTTATTTGCGCGCCAAGACTTGAAAGATAAATTCAAGAAGAAATATGGCTATGAGTTGGGCGTTCCGCTCAACTGGAGCGCTTACGAAGATATCGCCGCGTTCTTTAGCGTCGATGTAAAAGAAATAGATGGCAAGCCCATTTATGGGCATATGGACTACGGCAAAAAGGATCCTTCCCTAGGCTGGCGATTTACTGATGCTTGGCTGTCAATGGCTGGAACTGCGGATATCGGCATTCCAAATGGCTTGCCTATCGACGAATGGGGTATCCGCGTTGCGGACGATAAGTGCACACCGGTTGGTGCGTCGGTCTCGCGCGGAGGTGCAACCAATTCTCCTGCGGCGGTTTATGCCTTGACCAAGTACATTGATTGGATGAAGAAGTTCGCCCCCAAAGAAGCAATGGGTATGACCTTCGGTGAGGCCGGGCCCGTGCCAGCGCAAGGACAAATTGCACAGCAAATCTTCTGGTACACCGCATTTACTGCTGATATGGTCAAGCCTGGATTACCAGTAGTCAATGCCGATGGCACACCCAAATGGCGCATGGCTCCTGGTCCGAATGGCCCCTATTGGAAGCAAGGAATGCAGAACGGCTACCAGGACGTAGGCTCTTGGACCTTCTTCAAAGACCATGATCCCGATAAAGTGGCGGCGGCATGGCTGTACGCACAGTTTGTCACCAGCAAAACAGTTTCGCTCAAGAAGTCCATCACTGGTCTGACTTTCATTAGAGATAGCGACATTCGCGCGGACTACTTTACGCAAAACGCGAGTAAGTACGGTGGTTTGATTGAGTTCTACCGCAGCCCCGCCCGCGTGGCCTGGACGCCCACCGGTACCAATGTGCCTGACTATCCCAAGTTGGCCCAACTCTGGTGGAAAAACGTCGCAGTGGCCGTGACGGGTGAAAAGACCCCGCAAGCGGCTATGGACAACTTGGCCGAGGAAATGGACCAGGTCATGGGCCGTTTGGAGCGCGCTGGCATGGCCAAGTGCGCGCCTAAGCTCAATGCCAAGATGGACCCTTCTAAATGGCTGAGCGACAAGAGTGCTCCATGGAAGAAGCTGGCTAACGAGAAGCCAAAAGGCGAGACGATCGCCTATGACACGCTGCTCAACGCGTGGAAAGCCGGCAAAGTTCGCTAAGCCGCTGCGGGCCTAGGGCCCGTGTTTTGAGTGGCCGTTCGGCGCAGCGCCGGACGGCCACTTCCCCGAATTTCAAGAATGTGCCCTTCGCCGGTGGGGTGTGGCACGTCCGTAGGTTTTGATATATGGCCAACCAGCACACTGCATCGCCCGCGCCACGCGCTGAGATTCTTGCCCGATTGGGTGAGGATGTGGTGTACGACCTGGCCGTGGTCGGTGGTGGATCAACCGGTTTGGGCATTGCGCTGGATGCCGCCATGCGCGGCCTCAAGGTCGTGCTTCTGGAGTCGCATGATTTTGCCAAGGGTACTTCGTCGCGATCCACCAAGCTCGTACACGGGGGCGTCCGCTACCTGGGGCAGGGCAATGTGTCGCTGGTACGCGAAGCTTTGCATGAGCGGCGCACGCTGCTCCACAGTGCGCCCCACATCGCGCAGCCCCTGGCCTTTGTTGTGCCTGCTTACCGTTGGTGGGAAAAGCCTTTTTATGGCGTCGGGCTCAAACTGTATGACCAGTTGGCCGGTGAAGCTGGGCTGGGCAAGACGGAAATTCTGGGCCGCCAGAACACCTTGGCGCTGATCCCGGCGGCGCGTACCCAGGGTTTGCGCGGCGGGGTGCGGTACTGGGACGGTCAGTTCGACGACGCGCGCCTAGCGATTGCCATTGCCCGCACGGCGGCGCAGCACGGCGCATTGCTTGTCAACTACTGCCGCGCCGAGGCCTTGTTGTATGAGGGCGGCCGTATCGTTGGGCTACTTGGTACCGATACACGCAGCGGCACGTCCTACCGCGTCCGCAGTCCTTGCGTCATCAACGCAACCGGTGTGTGGGTGGACGCTTTGCGCGAAAAGGACGCCCAGCAGGACCCCACCGCCGCCTTCAAGCCTTTGGTGGCCCCGAGTCAGGGCGTGCATCTGGTGGTCGACCGCAGCTTTCTGGAGGGGGATACCGCACTGATGGTGCCTAAAACGTCGGATGGGCGGGTGCTGTTCGCCGTGCCCTGGCTGGGCAAAGTTATTTTGGGTACCACCGACACGCCGCGCCAAGACTTGTCTCGCGAGCCTCAAGCGTTCAAGCAAGAGGTGGACTTTATTTTGGGCGAGGCCGGCAATTACCTGCGCCGTGCGCCCAAGCGCGCCGATGTGCGCAGCATTTGGGTGGGCTTGCGCCCTCTGGTCAAGCACCAGGACGACCAGGACACCAAAACACTGAGTCGGGAACACGCCGTCGCCATCAGCCGCTCCGGGCTGGTCACGGTAACGGGCGGGAAATGGACGACCTACCGGGTGATGGCCGAGGATGTTCTGGCAGCCTGCCAAGAGGCCGGTCTCCTCGTTACTTTACCGGCTTGCCGTACGCAGCAGGCCCGCATGGTGGGGGCGCCCCTGGCCCAAGCCGGCGTCACTTCGCTGAGCCTGCCACCAGGCTTGCACTCTTATGGCGCTGAGCAGGCGCTGGTGCAGTCCCTGCCCGGCGCCGCGCATTGGATCTGCCCGGGCTTGTCCGAAGCCATGGTCCGCTTTGCGCTACGGTATGAATATGCCCTGACGGTGGAAGACGTCCTGGCGCGACGCTCGCGGCTCTTATTTTTGGATGCGCAGCAAGCCGCCGCAGTGGCCAGCCAGGTCGCTGAGCTGGTCCTTCAAGAATTGGGACAGGACGGCGGAGAGGCCGAATTTTTGGAAATTTGTGCCCATTTTTCACAAGTCCCCTAAAAACACCCAAAAATAATCGGGTCAGGGTAGGAAAAATAGTGCATAATCGCGGGCTTCGCTTGTAAAAACTGAAGATTCTGCCCACATGGAGTCAGCCCGAACGGTTCGGGTTGAGGACAGCGGGCCCAAGACTGACTGGTATGCGTTTTCCTGGTTATCTAGGGTGGCGCTTCCGGTGCAAGTTGGGAAAAACTGACATGATCCAAACTGAATCTCGACTGGAAGTCGCCGACAACACCGGCGCGAAATCGGTCCTCTGCATCAAGGTGCTGGGTGGCTCACGCCGCCGTTACGCCAGCGTAGGGGACATCATCAAGGTGAGCATCAAAGAAGCTGCGCCGCGTTCGCGCGTCAAAAAAGGCGAGGTGTACAGCGCTGTGGTGGTTCGCACCGCCAAAGGCATCCGCCGCTCTGACGGCTCGCTGGTGAAGTTTGATGGCAATGCCGCGGTGTTGCTCAATGCCAAGCTCGAGCCTATTGGCACCCGTATCTTCGGACCGGTCACGCGTGAATTGCGTACCGAAAAGTTTATGAAGATCGTGTCCCTGGCTCCCGAAGTTTTGTAAGGACAGACTATGAACAAGATTCGCAAGGGCGATCAAGTGATCGTCATCGCAGGACGGGACAAAGGCAAGCGCGGCGTCGTGACCTTGCGTAGCGACGACTCGCATGTGCTCGTCGAAGGTGTGAACCAAGTCAAAAAGCACACCAAGCCAAACCCGCTAAAAGGCACTACCGGCGGCATCGTGGACAAAACCATGCCGATCCACCAATCCAATATCGCGATTTTCAACGCGGCATCTGGCAAGGCGGACCGGGTTGGTATCAAGCTACAGGCCGATGGCAAACGCGTTCGCGTGTACAAGTCCAGCGGTGACGAAATCAAGGTTGCATAAATATGGCACGTTTACAACAACACTACCGCGAGAAAGTCGCGCCTGATTTGATGGCCAAGTTTGGTTTCAAGTCGACGATGCAAGTTCCTCGTATCACCAAAATCACGCTCAATATGGGTGTGAGCGAAGCGGTGGCGGACAAGAAAGTCATGGACAGTGCGGTGGCAGACCTGACAAAAATCGCTGGCCAAAAGCCGGTGGTTACCAAGTCCAAAAAAGCGATCGCGGGTTTCAAAATTCGTGAAGGCCAAGCCATTGGCTGCATGGTCACGCTGCGCGGCGTGCAAATGTACGAATTTCTGGATCGCTTTGTCACCGTGGCCTTGCCCCGAGTGCGCGACTTCCGTGGTATTTCCGGGCGCGCTTTCGATGGCCGTGGCAACTACAACATCGGCGTGAAAGAGCAAATTATTTTCCCTGAGATTGAGTACGACAAAGTTGACGCTTTGCGCGGTCTCAATATCAGTATCACCACGACCGCAAAGACTGACGAAGAGTGCAAGGCACTGTTGTCGGGCTTCCGTTTCCCGTTCAAGAATTGAGGTGACCAGTGGCAAAAATGGCTTTAATCGAGCGTGAGCTCAAGCGCGACAAACTGGTCGCTAAATATGCAAAAAAGCATGCCGCTCTGAAAGCGGTAGCGGGCGACGCCAAGCGCAGTGACGAAGAGCGCGCCGCAGCGCGTCTGGATTTGCAAAAGCTTCCACGCAACGCCAACCCCACACGCCAGCGTAATCGTTGCGCTATCACGGGTCGTCCTCGTGGCACGTTCCAGCAATTTGGACTGGGCAGAGCAAAAATTCGCGAAATGGCGTTTGCCGGTGAAATCCCCGGTATCGTCAAGGCGAGCTGGTAAGCGGCAGGAGAACCCGATATGAGTATGAGTGATCCCATCGCCGACCTGTTGACGCGTATCCGTAACGCGCAAATGGTCGCCAAGCCCACCGTGCTGGTGCCTTCCTCCAAAGTGAAGGTCGCTATTGCACAGGTGCTCCAAGATGAAGGCTATATCGACGGCTTCAAAGTAACGACGGCCGCTGGCAAGTCGGAACTAGAAATCGCACTGAAATATTACGCGGGCCGCCCGGTCATCGAGCGTATCGAGCGCGTCAGCCGTCCAGGTTTGCGTGTGTACCGCGGCAGCGACGCCATTCCCCAAGTGCAAAACGGCTTGGGTGTAGCGATTGTTACCACACCGCAAGGTGTGATGACGGATCGCAAGGCGCGCGCCAACGGCGTAGGCGGCGAAGTGCTGTGCTACGTGGCCTAAGCTGCAATCTGGAGAAATAACTATGTCCCGAGTAGGTAAACGTCCTGTCAGCATTCCGGCTGGCGTTGATGTGCAGATCAAGGAAGACCAGATCAGCGTCAAGGCAGCCGGTGGCGCTTTGCATTTGGCGCAAAACGCACTGGTCAAAATTTCTAATGAGTCCGGCTCTTTGGTGTTTTCGCCTGCCAATGACTCGCGTGCCGCCGATGCGATGTCTGGCACCATGCGCCAGTTGGTCAGCAATATGGTCACTGGTGTGACCCAGGGCTTTGAGAAGAAGCTCATGCTGGTAGGTGTGGGTTTTAAGGCCCAGGCTGCGGGTAACAAACTCAACCTGGCAATCGGTTTTTCGCACCCTGTCAATATGGAGATGCCTGCTGGTATCACGGTGGCTACTGCCACCCCGACGGAAATTTCCATCAAGGGTGCGGACCGCCAGCGCGTGGGTCAGATTGCAGCTGAAATTCGTGGTGTACGTCCCCCTGAGCCTTACAAAGGCAAAGGCATCCGCTATTCGGATGAGAAGATCACCATCAAAGAAACCAAGAAGAAATAAGGAACTGCACTATGTTGACGAAAAAAGAGCAACGTCTTCGCAGAGCGCGTCAGACCCGTATCCGTATTGCAACCCAAGGCGTTGCGCGGCTCACGGTCAACCGTACCAATTTGCATATTTACGCAACCGTGATTGCCGGCACCGGCGATCGCATTGTGGCCACTGCGTCGAGCCTGCAGGCCGATGTGCGCAGCGCGCTGGGTGGTTCGGGCAAGGGCGGCAATGTGGCCGCAGCCCAAATGGTTGGCAAGCTGGTGGCTGAAAAAGCCAAGGCTGCCGGCATCGAAAAAGTGGCCTTTGACCGTGCGGGCTTTGCCTATCACGGCCGGGTTAAGGCCTTGGCTGACGCGGCGCGCGAAGCAGGCTTGCAGTTTTAAGCAGATCGGAACGAACCATGGCTAAAGTACAAGCAAAAATGCAGGGCAAGGTCGAAGGACCCGAGGATGGTCTGCGGGAGAAAATGATCGCGATCAACCGTGTGACCAAAGTGGTCAAGGGTGGTCGTATTCTGGGCTTTGCCGCCTTGACGGTGGTCGGTGACGGCGATGGCCGTATCGGCATGGGCAAGGGCAAATCCAAAGAAGTGCCGGCCGCAGTGCAAAAGGCGATGGAAGAAGCCCGTCGCAATATGATCAAGGTGAGCCTGAAAAACGGAACTATTCACCACCAGGTCATGGGCCACCACGGCGCAGCCAATGTCATGATGGCACCGGCCCCCAAGGGAACCGGCATCATTGCGGGCGGGCCGATGCGCGCGGTGTTTGAAGTCGTTGGCATTACCGATATCGTGGCCAAGAGCCATGGTTCGACCAATCCCTACAACATGGTGCGTGCCACGCTGGACGCACTGTCGATTTCCACCACGCCTTCGCAAGTTGCTGCCAAGCGCGGCAAATCTATCGAAGAGATCTTCGCCTGATCGGAGACTTGTCATGACTACACCTCAAACCGTAAAAATCCAATTGGTGCGTAGCCCGATTGGTTGCAAAGAATCCCATCGTGCCACCGTGCGCGGTCTGGGCCTGCGCAAAATGGGGAGCACCAGCGAGTTGGAAGACACGCCGGCCGTTCGCGGAATGATCAACAAGATCAGCTATCTGATCAAAGTGCTGTAAGGGGCCGATGATGGAACTCAATGGCATCAAGCCTGCATCGGGCGCCAAGCACGCCAAACGTCGCGTCGGTCGTGGTATCGGCTCGGGCCTTGGTAAGACCGCCGGTCGCGGTCACAAAGGCCAGAAGTCACGTGCTGGCGGCTACCACAAAGTCGGTTTTGAAGGCGGTCAGATGCCTATGCATCGCCGTCTGCCCAAGCGTGGTTTCAAATCGCATTTGCTGAAGTACAACGCTGAAATCACTTTGACCACGCTGGAAGTCCTTGGACTACCAGAAGTGGACATGCTGACACTCAAGCAAGCAGGTGTGGTTGCACCGATTGCCAAGGTTGTGAAAGTGATTCATACAGGCGCTTTGACCAAGGCTGTCAAGTTGACCGGTATTGGCGCAAGCGCCGGCGCTAAAGCGGCTATTGAAGCAGCTGGCGGCAGCATCGCTTAATCGTCTTGAGAATTACCCGTGGCAAGTAACTCTGCGCAAACAGCTAAGAACGGCAAGTACGGCGACTTAAGTCGCCGCTTGGTGTTCCTGCTGCTCGCCTTGGTTGTTTACCGGGTGGGCGCGCATATTCCTGTGCCGGGCATAGACCCGAACCAATTGCAGCAACTTTTCAAAGGTCAGCAAGGTGGCATATTGAGTTTGTTCAATATGTTCTCTGGTGGTGCCTTGTCGCGGTTTACCGTATTTGCGCTGGGTATCATGCCCTATATATCGGCGTCCATCATCATGCAATTGCTGGGCTATGTCGTGCCTACTTTTGAGCAGCTGAAGAAAGAAGGCGAAGCCGGGCGCCGCAAGATTACGCAGTACACGCGTTACGGCACTTTGGGCCTGGCCTTGTTCCAGTCCATGGGTATAGCCCTGGCATTGGAGTCGTCAGCAGGCTTGGTGATGTCCCCCGGCATGGGCTTTCGGGTTACCGCGATGGTCACTTTGACCTCGGGCACGATGTTCCTGATGTGGCTGGGCGAGCAAATTACAGAGCGCGGCTTGGGTAACGGCATCTCTATTTTGATTTTCGGCGGCATCGCAGCCGGCCTGCCCAACGCCATCGGTGGTTTGCTGGAGCTGGTGCGTACCGGCGCAATGAGCATTTTGATAGCGCTCCTGATTGTGGTGCTGGTCGGACTAGTGACGTACTTCGTCGTCTTTGTAGAACGTGGGCAGCGCAAGATTTTGGTGAATTACGCACGCCGGCAGGTGGGTAACAAAGTGTATGGGGGGCAATCGTCGCACCTTCCGCTCAAGCTCAATATGGCTGGTGTGATTCCTCCGATTTTTGCTTCTTCTATTATTTTGCTGCCAGCCACGATTGCCAACTGGTTCAGCAGCGGTGAGTCTATGCATTGGCTCAAAGACATTGCCAGCACACTCAGCCCGGGGCAGCCGGTGTACGTGATGCTGTACGCCAGTGCCATTGTGTTTTTCTGTTTCTTTTATACCGCATTGGTCTTTAACAGCCGTGAGACTGCGGACAACCTCAAAAAGAGCGGTGCTTTCATTCCCGGTATCCGCCCTGGTGATCACACCGCGAAGTACATCGACAAGATTTTGCTGCGTCTCACGCTCGCTGGCGCTATTTACATTACCTTTGTGTGTTTGCTGCCTGAGTTTCTGATTTTGAAATACAACGTGCCGTTCTACTTTGGCGGAACCTCATTGCTGATTATTGTGGTCGTCACCATGGATTTCATGGCCCAGGTACAAAACTACCTGATGTCGCAGCAATATGACTCATTGTTGAAGAAAGCAAGCTTCAAGTCTTCCTAAGCGAGGCTTGAATCGAAAAGATGGGGTTGGCAGCAGGGCTGTCGGCCCATGGATGTGGCAGGTAGTAGTGGCCGGGACGCAAGTTGTGGTTGCTTTGGTAGTTTTAGGAGAATAGAAATGAAAGTCTCGGCCTCGGTCAAGAAAATTTGCCGCAATTGCAAGATTATTCGTCGCAAGGGCGTGGTGCGTGTGATCTGTACCGATCCGCGTCACAAGCAGCGTCAAGGTTGATAGCTAGAGTTCTAGAGGAAAAATATGGCACGTATCGCTGGTATCAATATTCCGCCGCACAAACATGCGGAAATCGGACTGACCTCCATTTTCGGCATTGGACGTCCGCGCGCACGCAAAATTTGCGAAGCCTGCGGCATTGCATATTCCAAGAAAATCAAAGACCTCACCGACGGTGATCTGGAGAAAATTCGCGATGCGATTGGCCAGTTCACCATCGAAGGTGACTTGCGGCGTGAGACTACGATGAACATCAAGCGTTTGATGGACATCGGTTGCTACCGTGGCTTTCGCCATCGCCGTGGTTTGCCGATGCGCGGACAGCGCACACGCACTAATGCCCGTACCCGCAAAGGTCCGCGTAAAGCTGCTGCATCCCTGAAAAAATAAGACGCACTAAGAGATCACTATGGCAAAAGCTCCCACCAATAGCGCGGCACAACGCGTGCGCAAAAAGGTTCGCAAGAACGTTGCCGATGGCATCGCACACGTGCACGCCTCGTTCAACAACACCATCATTACCATCACCGACCGCCAAGGCAATGCTTTGTCTTGGGCCTCGTCCGGTGGCCAGGGCTTCAAAGGTTCGCGTAAGTCGACGCCATTTGCCGCCCAGGTGGCTTCCGAAGTGGCCGGCCGCGCTGCCTTGGAGCAGGGTATCAAGAACCTGGACGTCGAGATCAAGGGCCCTGGCCCAGGTCGCGAATCGTCGGTGCGCGCTTTGGCCGCGCTGGGCATCCGCATCAATATGATTGCAGATGTGACACCGGTACCGCACAACGGTTGCCGTCCCCAAAAACGTCGTCGTATCTAATCTCAACCAAGCCCACCGCTGTCAGCCCCGGCTGGCAGCTCCCGCGAGCAATTGCGGCAGATGACATAAAAAGGAAGTTCAAGTGGCACGCTATCTAGGCCCCAAGGCCAAACTCTCACGCCGAGAAGGCACTGACCTGTTTCTCAAGAGCGCCCGCCGCGCGATTGGAGACAAGGCCAAGTTCGATTCCAAACCCGGTCAGCATGGTCGCACTTCCGGTGCGCGCACGTCCGACTACGGTTTGCAGCTTCGCGAGAAGCAAAAAGTCAAACGTATGTACGGGGTGTTGGAGCGTCAGTTCCGTCGCTATTTTGAAGAGGCTGATCGCCGCAAAGGGAACACGGGTGCCAACCTCTTGTCCTTGCTCGAATCGCGTCTGGACAATGTGGTGTACCGCATGGGCTTTGGCTCTACCCGCGCTGAAGCACGCCAATTGGTGTCTCACAAAGCGGTTACCGTCAATGGGCAACCGGTCAACATTCCTTCTTACATGGTCAAGGCCGGCGATGCGCTTGCTGTACGTGAAAAGTCTAAGAAGCAAAATCGTGTGGTCGAAGCACTCCAGCTCGCCCAGCAAGTGGGTATCCCCTCATGGGTGGATGTCAATGCGGAGAAGGCCGAAGGCGTTTTCAAGAGCGTCCCGGATCGCGATATGTTCGGCGCCGATATCAACGAGTCACTCATTGTTGAGTTGTACTCGCGTTAATCAGGTTTATTGTTAAATTCGTCCCTATGTGGCACTCGCTGCCGTGTAGGTGCTTCACCAGCCTTACTGATGTAACGAGTCAGGGGTATTGAGAGGAAGTGGAAATGCAGAATAGTTTGTTGAAACCCAAGTCGATCACCGTTGAACAAGTCAGCCTTAATCGCGCCAAGGTCGCCTTGGAGCCTTTTGAGCGTGGCTATGGTCACACCTTGGGCAATGCCTTGCGCCGTGTGTTGTTGTCTTCCATGCCTGGCTATGCGGCGACCGAAGTCACCATTGCGGGTGTTTTGCACGAGTACTCATCCATCGACGGCATCCAAGAAGATGTGGTGAACATTCTCTTGAACCTCAAGGGCGTGGTTTTTAAGTTGCATAACCGCGATGAAGTGACCTTGAGCTTGCGCAAAGATGTCGAGGGTGTGGTGCTTGCATCCGACATCCAGACCCCGCACGACGTTGAGATCATCAATCCCGATCACGTGATCGCACATTTGTCTACCGGCGGCAAGCTGGACATGCAAATCAAGGTTGAAAAAGGCCGTGGCTATGTTCCAGGTTCGGTGCGCCGCCACGGCGACGAGCCCACCAAATCCATCGGTCGCATGATCTTGGATGCCTCCTTCTCGCCTGTCAAGCGCGTGAGCTATGTAGTGGAAAGTGCCCGTGTCGAGCAGCGTACCGATCTGGATAAATTGGTCGTGGACATCGAGACGAATGGCGCGGTCAGCGCAGAAGACGCAGTGCGTTCTTCGGCTCGCATACTGGTCGAGCAGTTGGCCGTGTTTGCGCAGCTCGAAGGCAATGAGCTTCCTGGCTTTGGAGCACCGAGTGCAGGGCGCGAAGCCAAGTTCGATCCAATTTTGCTGCGTCCGGTGGATGAGCTTGAACTCACAGTGCGTTCGGCTAACTGCCTCAAAGCAGAAAATATTTACTATATCGGCGACCTGATCCAGCGTACCGAAAACGAGTTGCTTAAGACGCCTAACCTGGGTCGCAAGTCGCTCAATGAAATCAAAGAAGTATTGGCTTCGCGTGGCTTGACTTTGGGCATGAAGCTAGAAGCTTGGCCTCCAGCCACATTGGACAAGCGTTAATTCGCTTAATTGCAGGCCTGCAAAGGCCTAGCGCTGCGGGCAGTACCTGATACGGCTGCCCTCGAATCAAAAAAGGAAATCTACTATGCGCCACGGACACGGACTACGCAAACTCAACCGGACAAGCTCACACCGCTTGGCCATGCTGCGCAACATGATGAATTCACTCATCGCGCACGAAGCGATCAAAACTACGGTACCCAAGGCCAAGGAATTGCGCCGCGTGGTCGAACCCATGATTACCTTGGCCAAGGAGGCCACCGTGGCCAATCGCCGACTGGCTTTTGACCGTCTGCGGGACCGCGACAGTGTGAGTAAATTATTTGACGTACTCGGTCCGCGTTTCAAGGCCCGTCCCGGTGGCTACACCCGTATTTTGAAGATGGGTTTCCGTGTGGGGGACAACGCGCCCATGGCGCTCGTCGAACTGGTCGAGCGCACGGAAGTTGTTGCTACTGACGCGCCAGAAGTTTAAGAAGCGCGTATAATCAAACCCTTACCGCGCGATGGAGCAGCCTGGTAGCTCGTTGGGCTCATAACCCAAAGGTCGAAGGTTCAAATCCTTCTCGCGCAACCAATCAAACAGCTAAGCGCTGTAGCAAAACGCCAACCGAGAGGTTGGCGTTTTGCTTGGTGCCAATTGCGGCTATCCCACGACCTGGTAGTACAAATTTTGCGGGTGTTTGGCCTGGGCGAAAAATACCCAACGTTCGGCTATCAGCGCCGGGGCTTGCAACAAAGCGGCCCAGACCCAGGGCCATGTGCTGGCGCTGCTTAGAGCGCAGATTTGTAGGCCCAAGGGCAGCACGAACAAACCCAACACAAAGGCCCAGCGCACATTGCGCAATACCAGCTGGCTGGCGCCGTGAAAGAACTCGCGGGTATTGAATGCGCCGGCAGACATGCCCATAGATATTTGCACCAAACGCTTGGCCTGGATGCCGGTGGCTGATTGCAGCGTGGAGGCGGGGCGCAAACTACTATTGCGGCGCAGGCTGAACCAACGCACTATGGCCGCCAGCAAGGTGGCTGCCGTGGCCCACGGAGCCAGTGTGCTTAGCAAGGCAGCTTGTCCGACCGAGGCGGCCAGCGCGCAAGCGAGCACACTGCCAGAGGCTAAACCGATGAGTAGAAAGTTGGCCACGGTGCTCCAGTGCGCCCATTCCTGAATAAAGCGAAGGCAGGCGTAAATCATGGCAGTACAGTACCAAAGCACAAGAGCGCCAAAAACAATGGCCCATCTGAGCGCCTGGGCGAATTCTGTATCGGCGCCGGTGTATAGCGTCAGCCACCACATGGCTGTCAAGCCGATATAGGCGGGCAGCACTATGACCTCGCGCGACATCCAAGAGGTGCGCCACATCAGCACCGCGCGCCAGGCGCGCACCTTGTGGCCCAGGTGTAAAAACGAGGATGCCAAACCAGCCACTAAAAGCACCAGGCCCAGCGCTATCGCTTGCAGCAGGAAGCCGGTGTCCATGGACACGCCGATGATTTGGGCCAGGGCGAGCGCCACCAGGAGACCTTGCGCAGCACCGGCAAGCGTGGTGAAAAACAAAATAGAAAAAGCAGGATGCATTGCGCCTATTCCTTGCCCACTTGCGGCGTGGATGCCGTAGTGACACGCCGCGGCAAATAATGGTTGGCCGCTTGGGTGTCCCACTCGGGCATTAACTGGTAGCCCCCGCGTTCGCGGATCGCTTTGCTCACTACGCTCTCAGGGTCTTTGATGTCGCCAAACAATCGCGCATTGGTGGGGCAGGCTTGCACGCACGCGGGTTGCCGGTCCGCTTCGGGCAGCAGTGGGTCGTACACCCGGTCCACGCACAGCGTGCACTTGGTCATGACCTGCCGCGCTTCATCCAATTCGCGAGCGCCATAGGGGCAGGCCCAGGCGCAGTATTTGCAGCCTATGCATTTGTCGTAGTCCACCAGCACGATGCCATCGCC
>Ga0209189_1002139_pt1 | contig 14132 bp, 13 predicted proteins | sample C_130820_EF_Meta_FD_187308 | JGI IMG/M metagenome (GOLD analysis project Ga0209189, IMG submission 187308) | Freshwater microbial communities from Lake Croche, Canada to study carbon cycling - C_130820_EF_MetaG (SPAdes) (version 3) | ecosystem: Environmental > Aquatic > Freshwater > Lake... | reverse complement strand
CCATTTTTGGTTGGTAGCTTTGAAAGCTTAAAGCTCACAACCGCTCCCATTTGTGGGAGATTCTGAGTTGGCGTTGCGGTAACAACAGCTTTTGCTTGAGCAAGAGGCGCTGAGAAAACTACCAAGCCCATTGCTAATGCGGTGATAACTTTTTTATTCATTATTTCTCTCATCTCTTTTTAGTTGGTTTATTTTCCAAAGGAAATTGGTACATATAAATCATGTGTTCGATCTTGGGTACGGGTGTGATCCGCGCGAACATAAACTGCGCAAGGCATTTTGCGACAATCAACCGCTCCGATCATTGGTGAAACTTTAAGTGAAATTGCAAATGAGCCATGAGCTTTAAAAGGAATTGTTAGGCCCCGACCATAACTAGGTGGGTTTGATGAGATCCAATAAGAAGCACCCAGTTTTCCAGTCTTATCTGCTCCGCCACCACACGGGGATGGAAGAACTGCTGTTGGAACAATTTTGCAGATCGCGACATAGACTCCAACAGACTGATCAAAATTCTTTCCTGTAACAGTAAGCACATCACCAGAGGCAATCGCAGTTGTCTTTGATACGCTCAAAATCTCTCCATGAGTTCCGGTTGTTGCTTCTGCTGGATTAACCGGGGACAGGAGAAGAATCAGCGCGACAAATAGAATCCCTTTTCTCACTAGGCAAATGTAGGAGATGGATCAAAGATGTGCTCCGACAAGATGGGGTCAGGTGTCGGTAAATAGAGTGTGATAATTTCCTGGTGAAGAAGCCAATGTTGATTATGTCACTTGCGCTTTCGTTTTTATTCTCAGGAATCACTCAAGTGCAGGCTGCACAAGCAAATATTCCAAATGCTGCTGTGGAACTACCTATTGTCCACTCAGGTGAAATGCCAAAATTTCATAGAGTCGTTGCGTTGGCAAATGGATCTGCCGAGATTGTTGCAGCGCTTGGATACGTAAATATTCTGGTTGGCAGAGACGTCGCTTCCACAATGCCGATACTCTCCAGCATCCCAATCGATTCACCAGGAATGCATGTATCAACCGAGAAAGTACTTTCTCAAAAACCTGATCTCATACTTGTTGATTCCAATACGTCTCCTACAAGTGCGCTGAATGCTTTTAAGCAGGCACAGATCCCAATGGTAAGTATCGCGAGTACTTTCTCTTTATCTGGCATTAAAGGCAAAGAGATTGCGATAGCAAACGCATTGGGAACACCAAAAGCTGGAAGCTTGCTCTCTTCACAAATAGGTACGCTTCGTAGGCCCTCCACAGGAATTAAAGTTGCTTTTCTTTATCTTCGCGGCACCGCATCGATCTATCTCATTGGTGGAAAAGGGTCTGGAGCCGATTCTTTGTTGAACGCAATTGGAGTTCGCGATGTGGGAGCAGAAAATCTCAAATTGCCATTCAACGCGCTCTCCTCAGAAGAGCTCATCAAACTTCAACCTGATGTACTTCTCCTCATGAGTAAAGGACTCACCTCTGTTGGTGGGATTTCTGGGTTGGTTGCCCTTCCTGGTATCGCTCAGACACCTGCTGGACAGCATAAAAGAGTTGTGACAGTTGATGATTCACTTCTTCTTTCATTTGGTCCAAGAACGGTCCCAATGGCGCAAATGCTGCGTCCCTTAATTATTGCGGCGGCTCGCTCATGAAAAAGAAAGTTATATACATCGCAACTATTTTTGTCATGCTTGTACTTTTTGTTCTCTCATTAAAAATAGGAATTCTTCAGATTCATGAATCTTTATGGTCTCTCATTGGTAAGCACTCTGTAGACGCACAAACAGTCTGGAGCGTTCGTTTTCCAAGAGCGCTGGGCGCAATCATCATCGGAGCTGGACTTGGTATAGCTGGTGCAATCGCCCAGGGAATTTTTCGTAACCCGCTAGCTGAGCCAACTTTGATTGGTCTTTCTAGTGGCGCGACACTGGGAACGATCGCAATCATTGCAAGCGGTTCAGCAGGCTTTGGTACTCGGATGAATGTTGTTTCTGCTGTAACTGCTGCGCTTTTAACAGCTCTCCTCGTGCAGTGGCTTGCACCCAATAAGGGCTTTGGCTTTTTGCTTACAGGTATCGCTGTTTCTGCAATCCTTATTGCGGCTGCCGGACTGCTAATAACAATGTCACCTAAACCTGGAATTCAATCGATTTCATTCTGGAATTTTGGCTCACTTTCTCTGCTAAACAATTCAACAGTGAGCTTGATTGCTCCCTATATTGAAACAGGAATTATTACCGCATTCTTTGTCTCCAGAAGGCTAGATATTTATTCACTTGGAGATCATTCATCTCAATACATGGGAGTGAATCCAAGAAGGTTACGCCTATGGGCTGTAATCGCACTTGCATTCCTTATTGGAGCTTCTGTGAGCGCAGTTGGATCAATTGCATTCCTTGGCTTGCTTGTTCCGCATATCGTTAGATTAATGATTGGGCCAGCACACAGGCGCTTGGTATCCCTCAGTGGGTTTGTTGGAGCCGTTGTGCTTTTAATTGCAGATCTACTAGCCCGAACAATTTTTGAACCCAATGAAATTCCGTTGGGGCTATTGACTTCAATACTTGGAGCTCCGGTACTCATTGTTTTGCTTAAAATCCGCAGAGCAACATGGGTGAGCCATGATTGAAATTAAAAAGATCGCATTCAAGCGGGGTGAGAACCAGATCTTTACATCACTAAGTGCACGTATTAAGCCTGGTGAAGCTGTGCTCCTGAGCGGGGCGAATGGCGTTGGCAAAACAACCTTACTTCAACTTATAGGTGGAGTACTCAGAGTTCATTCAGGTGAAATATTGATCAATGGAATGAACGTTGAGGAGCTGAGCATAAAAGAGCAAGCGAGCGTCCGCGCCGTGGCTCCACAGAAACGGAATTTCTCTCTTGCATTTACTGTTGAGGAAGTAATCAACTTTCTTCCCAAAAAACTAAAAGCTTCCAACATTGATTACATCATCGACACCTTGTCTTTAAGAGCGCTCATGCATAGGAAAGTAACTGAGCTCTCTGGCGGTGAGCAAGAACGGGTGAGTTTGGCTTTAGCGTTTTGTCAGAAGGCTGAGTATTACTTGCTCGATGAACCTTTTAGCGCCCAAGACAGCAAATCAACTAAGAACATTATTAAAGTTATTAAAACACTACAAAAAGCAGATAAGGGCATCCTGGTCATTAGTCATAACCAAGAAGCCCTTGCTCAATACTTTGATCGGGAAATTAAGCTTTCTTAGGTTTCCTTGGGCCATCAAACTTCTTACCCGTAAATTTTTTCTTTCCAGCTGTTTTCTTAAATGCTGGACGACCCGAGGCTCCTCGTTTTTCATCGAGAGCTTTACGCTTTTCAATAGGCATACGCGGTTGCTTCTTTGCAGGCCTTGCACTTCTCTCTGGACGGGCACTTCTGTCATTTCTATCTGACTTTTCAAATCTATTTGGTCGTTCAGAACGAGCAGGACGCTCACTTTGATCAGCTCTATCAGGCCGTGAATAACGATCACTTGCTGGAGCTTCTTTCTTAAATTCTTTTTTGAAATCAGATTTAGCAAACCGTCCTCCGCCTTCGCGGCGCTTTTTGAATTCACCTTCACGCTTTGGACCACGATTGCGGCTTCCTGGCTTGCGATCATTACGGCTTGGTTTTTCTGGTTCAGCGGCAATTGGAATACCAGAAGGCTTCTGTGCACCTGTAATTTTTACAAGCTCTTGGTCTCCTGGGCGAACTTGATTTTCAATAAGTTTCACAGCGGCGCGATTTGTAATTCCAAATACTGCCTTCTTCTGCTTGTGAGTAGCAAGTGTGACAACTGTTCCGGTTGCACCTGCACGTGCGGTACGACCAGCACGGTGGAGATAGTCTTTATGATCTGCCGGGGCATCAACATGTACGACAAGTGAAACATCATCAACGTGAATTCCACGGGCAGCAACGTCTGTCGCTACAAGTGCGTTTGCACGTCCTTCTTTAAATGCTTTAAGAACGCGCGTGCGTTGTCCTTGTGATTTTCCGCCATGCAATACGCCCACTGGAACACCGCTACGAAGCATCTTCTCCGCTAGCTTGTCCGCTCCATGCTTGGTGCGAACGAAGAAAATCGTCTTACCGTTACGAGCTGCGATTTGAGTAGAAATCTCATCTTTATGTCCTTGATCCAATATTAGGATGTGGTGGGACATATCAACAGAGCGTGACTTTTCGTTCTCAAGTGAATGGGTAATTGGATTCTTTAAAAAGCGCTTAACTAACGTGTCAACATCACGGTCTAGAGTTGCTGAGAAGAGCAAGCGTTGTCCGTCATCTTTGGTAAGAGAGAGAATCTCTTTAACGACAGGCAAGAAGCCCATATCTGCCATCTGATCTGCTTCGTCAAGAACTGTAATCATGACATCTGAAAGATCAATATGTTTTTTCTCTAAAAGATCTATAAGACGACCTGGTGTTGCGACAATGATTGGGACTCCGCGCTTAAGCGCTTGAATCTGGCCAATATATGAAAGCCCGCCGGCGACAACTTGTGAACCAAGGCCCACGCGACGTGACAGCGGTGCAACAACATCATTGATTTGAACAGCTAGCTCGCGAGTTGGAGAGAGGATCAAACCAAGTGGCTTATGAGGCTTTGCGGTGCGACCATTGAGTCTGGTCAACATTGCCAAACCAAAGGCAAGTGTCTTACCTGATCCAGTTTGTCCGCGTCCTAGAACATCGCGGCCACCAATTGCATCAGGCAGAGTTGCTACCTGAATGGGGAATGGTGAGGTAATTCCTTCATTTTCCAGCGCGTCACAGAGCGCAGGAGTAACACCTAAATTTCTAAATGACATTTTCTAACAACCAATCAAGAGACATAAATGCGTGTCTCATTGGTGATTAGTGCTCAAGACTCGCAAGCGAATAACCGAATTCTACCCTACTTAATTGCTGCTCTTCGCCACCTTGCATATTGATCAGCTAATTGATCGCGAATGACTTTTATAGGCTCACCAACAGCTCTTTCTAACAATAAATCTGCAAATTCTGGATTACGAGCCAGTACTGGTCCATGTAAATATGTACCAAAAATATTGCCAGAGACTGCTCCATCTACATCTCCCGCACCATTTCCGTTACCCACTATGACTTTGCCAAGCGGCATTACAGATTTGCCAAGTGTCGTGACTCCACTGTGATTTTCAAAACCTGTGAGATTTTCATCAAAAAATTCAGAATCTATAGAGATATCTCCAACTAAGCGCTTCTTACCCGAAATTGTGTTGACATCTAATAAACCTAAGCCTGAATACTTTTCATCATTTGCTACAAAGCTATTCCCGATAATTTGGAACCCAGCGCAAACAGCAAGTACAACAGCGCCTTTAGTGGCTGCAGAATTCAAAGCCTTGCCCTTGGCTAGCGCCAGGTATGAAAGCGCCTGAGCAGCGTCTTCTGCGCCTCCTAAGAGGTATATATCTGCCGTTCTTGGTAGCACCTGCGTATATGAAATATCAGTGACCCGTGATTTCATCCCAGCGATAGATGCGCGAAACTTTAGGACATCGGCATTTCCTCGATCACCGTAGGTGCCCATGAGTTCATTATGAATACGAATGATTTCTAACATCACATCACCAACTCAAAGAAAGCGGTATATGCAGCTAATACAGATACTTCCTTTTTCTTTACTAATGCAATTGCCTCATCGAAGTTATTTACCAGAGAATTTTCAATGCCTTCAACGTGTAAGCGGTATGCCATATCCATTCCTCGTTCACCACAGACTATGACTTTCTTTCCTTTAAGAGATTTAAATGAGACGTCCCAAAGCCAGGAGGTATCGATGCCGTCCACCTGACGTGAGTTGAGCACCAGTATGACTTCTGACTTATGTTCGGCAGAAAGTGCTTCAGTCCATGAAGCAGGATTTTTTGTTAAACGAAAGTGTGCTTTCTTGCCAGCATATTCTTTTGTAATACTTCGCTCAAGTTCACTTTCTTTAAACTTTATTGGCTTGATCTCTAGAACTTCGCCCACAACATTGGCGAGGGTGGCATTTCTATAGGCCGCGCTGCCCTTCTTAAACTTCCGATCACTGATTTTATTCGTCAAGCCACAGCTACAAGAATAGTTAGTTCCAACCCATTTTAAATATGAACCACAGCGTGGACATGCAGCGCCATCAGGATGTGCCCGGCCGCCAAAAGAAACTCTGACGCTATTAGTGGCGTTGGCTATTGCGTAATTAATATATGGATCATCGATATCACCAATAAAAATTGTATTAGAAGCTTCTGCGCATTCGACATGCCACCTATCTGAAACCCGCTTAACTTCATGCATGCGATGAAGTTGATCTCGAGTGAGATTAAGCAGGAGAACGATCTCTGGATCCGTTTGCGCAATAATCGAGGGAAGATGTAACTCATCGATTTCAAGTACTGCATACTTTGCCCTCGACATAAGTGCTCCCGCTGCTCCCCATGAAAGGTTTGAGCCTGAGCCGCTGGTTGTCACATTACCTAGTTGTCTCACAATTCTGGCTACTGCTTTAGTTGTAGAAGTTTTTCCATTTGTTCCAGATACAAGAATTACCTTTTTATTCGCTGCGAGTAAAGAAATAGCCTCAGGTTGGAGCGTAAGAAGAATTCGTCCTGGAAGGGTTTCACCTTTATTGCCAATTAGTTTGGATGCAAACCCTGCGCTCTTTGCAACTGCGATAGCGAATTTCAGCCTTGGGTTTGCCACTTGCTAAGAGTACGCCTATTTACGCAGTGAGTCGCCGGCCAACTTTGGCAACTGCACGACCTCTATGAGTGAGAGAACCAGCATTACCCCCGTGACCGCAAAGACAACAGTAAATTGATTGGCGCTACCAAATGCCAGGTTTCCAAATTTCAGTGAAATAACTGCAACGGCCACAGCAAAGACCGAGGCCATTTGTTGCGTCATTGCAGCTAGTGAGTTGGCGTGCGCCATCATCTCCTGCTCAAGATCGGCATAAGTAAGAGTGTTATACAGGGTCATTCCTAAAGAGCGAATACTTCCTGCGATGACCAGCAAGATTCCCATCCAGACCAGTGAAAGATTTTGGCTCATGGTCGCCATAGCAAATGCCATGATAAGTGAGACGCCTGTTGTAAAAAGAATGAGTGGTTTGAAGCGGAAGTACTTCATAAGAGGCGTGGTAAAAACTTTAAAGCCAAGATTGCCGAGCATGTAGAAGAAAAGAACTTGACCTGATCTAGCAGCGCTCCAACCGTATTTATCTTGAAAGAGTAGAGGTAGAGCAAAAGGAGCTGTGTTATGAGCCGTTCGATAGAGAAGACCACTGACGTTATTGATCTTAAAAGTTTGGATTTTCATCGGCGCTAAATCAATTAAAGGTTGATCTGTTTTACCAAAGTGGCGAACTGTTGGCCACCCAACACCAATACCAACTGCAAAGAGAATAAGTGTTGCAATCACATTTATATGAGGAGCACCGAGAGCCGCGCAGCCAAAGACAATTGAACCAAGAGCGATTGTGGTTCCGTAAAAGCCATTCCAATCGAGTTTGTCGGTGCTTGCTCCTTCAATATCTGGAACAATCTTTATGGCAATCAAAAGTGCAAATATTCCAAGTGGCAAATTAATCATAAAGATCCATGGCCATGACAGATGAGCGATGATTAACCCACCAAGGACTGGGGCAACCACAGGAGCAACCAGAGCAGGCCATACAAGGTAGGAGATTGCGGTAATTACTTGGTTCTTCTCGGTTGAACGCATCACAACTAAGCGACCGATCGGAACCATTGTTGATGCGCCCAGCCCCTGCAAAATACGCATGATTGTAAGTTCAACTAGGTTTGTACTTATTGCGCACAAAACTGAAGCAACAGTAAACAGAGTAATACTAGAGAGCATGACTTTGCGGACGCCATATTTTTCAGCAAGCCAGGTGGCAACTGGGATTAGACAAACAATTGTGACCATATATGTCGTGACACAGATACCAATTTGAGATGACAGCAGGTGAAATGATCGCGCGATTGTAGGAGCAGCTGTGGGCAAAATTGCGCCGTCAAGAAACTCCATGAACATCAGGCCAGCAACTAGCAGTGCTACAGAACCCAGTTCTAGACGATTTTTTGACTTAGACACAAGCCTGCCTTAAATTGCTATTGGATAGTAAAGACGCGGTTATAAATTATATTTCCTTGAAATTGCACAACGACCAGGTCATTTCCTGCAGGGACCGTATTTGGCCCAACTATTGCAGGGACTCCATTAATCATTGCAACCACTGATCCACCCGTTGCATTAATAGTAATGACTCGACCAGATGCACTTACTGTTACTACAGGTACGACATCGGTACTAATAGGTGAAGGTACTTTTGCTGCGACAGCTTTTTTGGCTACTGACTTCTTTTTAATTGCTTTCTTTTTAACCGCAGGCTTTTTCTTAATTGCTTTCCTTGGCGCAACTTTCTTTTTAGCGGCCTTTTTCTTAGCAATCTTTTTTGCGGCGGCTTTCTTTGTCACACTGGGGGCGGGTGTTGCAGAATGAGCAATAGGAAGTGTGCTCGCCGTAAGAGAAAATACTGAAACGATAATAGCGGCGCTTGAAAGTAACTTCTTCACGCCGCCATTATCGCGAGTTCACCCGAGAATTACTGGGATTACGCGCGCACTACTTTTAGAGATTTTGCTCAATGTCGTGCATCACAGCAATCCGCTCAGCTTTAGTTGGCATCTTGAAGTAAACGTGGCCTCTTGACCAGTACCAAAGCATTGGGATAAATCCAAGTGCAATTGCTCCAAGACCAACTGCTTTCGTGACACCGTCTAGCTCTGGAATCACCTTAAAGAACATCACTGTCATGAAGACGGCGCCAATAAGTGGCCACAATCCCATAAAGATAAAGTTCTTTGGGCTCTTAAAGATTTCCTTACGGAACAACACTAGAACTGAATATCCGGCAAGTGAATAGTAGATACAGATCTGCAGGCCAATTGCTGCAATTGCATCTGCCATGATCTTTCCAATTGACCCGATGAACTGTGAACCAATAAATAGTCCAATTGAGACAACGGTGATCGTTGCAGTAGCAACAATTGGGGTTTTCCACTTTACGTGCGTTGTTCCAAATTTCTTGGCCAAAGTTCCATCGCGTCCCATTGAGAACAGGGTTCGAGTAACTTGAATAAGCTGAGTTTCAAGGGTTGCAACGGTTGAAAGCAGAACAGCAACAACAATAAGTTTGCCGCCATTACCAGCCCATACCTTTTGACCCAAAATGCTCAGGATATTTCCAGAATTATCTTCAATCTCTTTTGAAGTTAAAAGCATGTTTGAGCCAACTGTGAAAACTTCAAATAGCAAGAATGTAACGATCATTCCAATAATCGCACCTTGTCCTGGAGTCTTTCGTGAACCCTTTGTCTCTTCGTTGAGGTTCGCTGTTACATCCCAACCCCAGAAGTAGAAAGCAGCTGAAAGAGCACCTGCGAAGAATGCTGATGATCCATGGAATGCATGTGGGCTAAACCATGACCAGGTGAATTCATTTGCAGGATTAGCATGGAAAATTGCGAGTAATCCAAAAATCAAGAGCAGAGCAACTTCGATCGTTGACATGATGACCTGGACGCGAGCCGTGATTGTTACACCAAAGGCAACTGCCGCAACCATTGATAGAAAGAAGATTGCGCCAAAGAGTGTTACCCAACCTGTGCTAGTTGCGGCTTTGTCAGAGAAAAGTCCAATGGCCGCTTGGCCTGCTGGCAATGTTGCGGCAACCATGAAGATGGATGAGCAGACAATAAGTGACCAACCTGCGATATATCCAAGAGCTGGATGTAGTCCACGACGGACCCATGCATAAGTTGCGCCAGAGTTTGACTCTGTACGACCCAGATAATTAAAAGCAAAAACAATTCCAAACATGGCAATACCGCAATAGAGCAGTGATGCCGGTCCAGCTAAACCAACTGCTGCAACAAGTGCTCCAGTTGTAGCTGCGATCGAGTATGCAGGAGCTGATCCTGCAACACCCATTACTGATGACTCAAAAAGTCCCAATACATTGGGAGCTAATTTGTGTTCGTGAGTTTGTGTTGCCATTTAAAGACCTCCGAGTTGAGAGGGCATCCGAAGAGGCGGTAGGTGAACAGATACAAGGGAAGCGTACCCCCTAAAAAGCCACATCTACAGAATTTCTGAAAGAAAAATTATTTTGATTGCTGAATATTTTCTGGAGCCTCGGGCCGGGATTGAACCGGCGACCTGCCCATTACGAGTGGGCTGCTCTACCACTGAGCCACCGAGGCACTATCTAATTAGTCTGATTAGTCGAGGCGAACTTCGCCCTTATCGCTCTTCACATGAATCGCGACGATACCCGTCTCGCCCTCATTTGCAGCAGGATCAATCCAGTCGATAGTTACTCCGTCAAGGCCAGCAACGATTTGATCGGTAAACCACGATTCATCAAGCTTGCCTTTTGCTGCAACTTCAATTTTTGTAATTTCTGATGCTGGTCGACCTTCTTGTGAAGGATGGTCTGCAGTTAGCCATTGAATGAAGAATGGCAACTCTGGTTGATTAGCAATTTCAATGACGCCAATTTGTTTCCACTTCAAATCACTTCCATCAGGACGAGTACGGTGTCCATCGATTGCTGGGCGACCAAACTTTTCTTCAATTGGCTTTATATCTTCTGTAGAAAATACCCACGTAAGCCATCCGCCGCCTTCATTTGCTTTCTTTGAAACTGCTTTACCCCATGGTGTTGATTCAGTTGCAGGGTGATCAAGCGGACAGACAACTTCAACATAACGATTGTTCTTAAGAGGGGCAGTAAAGTTACGAGTTCCAAAGCGAGGGTGGATACCGCCGTCAATAAAGGAAGTGCCAAGTTTTGCACCAAGCCTTTGAACTGTGTCAGAAAGTTGATCGTGGCTGGTTACATATGAGACGTGGTCTAAGCGCATAGGGAAATAATGCCGTATCCGAAGGGGTGCTTTTTACCAAAAGTCCCGCGCTATTTAGCGCAGTACAGGTCAGATTCTGGGGAAATACCGGTCAACAGGTACTTATCCATCGCATCATCAACGCAGCTGCTGCCTCGATTAGCCCCGGTGTGGCCATCCCCATTAAGTGTGATCAGAGTGCTATTTAATAAAACTTTGTGGAGCGCTTGTGCCCATGCATATGGAGTTGCAGGATCACGTGTAGTGCCAATAACTAATAGTGGATTTGTTTTGAGGCTTGTAAGTGCTGGTTTAGGAACAGGTTTTGCTTGCCAGTAATTACAAGAAATACCCGCATAAGCTAAATAAGGACCAAAAACTGGGGCAGCGGCAGCAAAGTTGGATTCATCTGCCTGCATCTGCTCAATTGTTTGTGTGTGGGGGAAATCTAAACAGGAAACTATTTGAGAGATGTCATTCTGGTTTGACGAATAACGCCCATCTTTCTCTCTCTGGTTATATTGATCGGCAAGAACCAAAAGCGGTTTGCCGTTATTTTGACGGATAGCCTGATTGAGAGCTTTCTTAAGCTCTGGCCACCCTGATTCCGAATCATAAAGCGCGGATGCAAATCCTGTGATTGTTAAAGATTCGGTGAGTTTTCTTGTCCCAACCATGAGGGGCTCAGTCCGCGACTTCTTAAGCAAATCGAAGATATTTTGTAGAGTGAATTCTTGGTTTGATTTCAGGAATGAGTTGAGAGCAGAATCAAATCCTTGTGCTTGGACGATATCTTGATCTCGTGGAGAAAGATTTGGATCAACTGCGCCATCTAGAACTATGCGTCCAGTCTTATCTGGAAAGAGCGCGGCGTAAAGTGTGCCCATAAAAGTTCCATAGGACTTACCAATGTAATTAAGTTTTGGTTGGTGCAAGATTGCCCGCAAAATATCCATATCTTTTGCACTATCTAAGGTTGAGTAGTGACCAAGGCGAGTGCCAGCAGCTTTAGCGCATGCTGAAGCGATGAGTTTGTTATCTTTAATCAGAACAGCTAAATCGGCCGGTGTTTGGACCGTTCCGCCATCTGCATTTACTTGATCTTCTTGCGCATCTGTGAGGCAACGAATTGGTTGGCTGAGATTAACTCCGCGGGGATCAAAACCGACTATGTCGTAAACATCGGCAATTGATGGAGAAACAATTGACTCAGCGTTAAATGCATAATCAATGCCAGAGCCTCCAGGGCCACCCGGATTAACAAAAAGTGCCCCTAGTTTTTGAGTTGGAATATTTGCTGGGTGAACAAGCACCTTGAGCTCAAAAGTGTTTTGATCTATGTGGTTGTAGTCAACCGGAACATGAAAACTGGCACAAGAGAAACTACCTTCGCATGACTTCCAGTCAAGAGTCTGCGTCTGAAATTTTTCCAAAGTCCAATGAACAGTTTTCTTGTGGTACTTAAATTGATAAAACCCAAGGCCTCCTGAAATGACAAGTAGAAAAGCCAAAACCGCAGCAATAAGATTTTTATACTTAGTTAATCTCATGACTCTTTCTTAACGCAACTGAACCATCATGGCTTCGATGGTAAGCAAGGGAGCAGCATTGTGCCCAAGGTTTGCACGAGTCTTCATAATGACTTCTAACTTCCTTAAAGTATCTTCTGCTGCGGTGGAGTGTGCCATCTTTGTTATCTGATCGCTCATCTCGCTGTTGATAAAAGAATCTGTATCCCCAGATTGTGCGAGCATCACATCTCTATAAAAAGTAGCAATATCTAGAAGAGCCGCGTCTAAATAATCGCGCACCATTCTGGTCTGGCGTGACTTTTGTTCTTTCTCAAGTTCTTTTAGAGCCTTAGCGCCGCCGGTAACTACTCGACTACCTTGCTGGCCCCATGCTTCTTTTAATTGTGCACTCTCAGCATCATTCCTTTTTTCCGCATCTTCCTCTGCAGTGCTCCTTGCTGCGTCCACAAGGTTTGCCGCTGCCTTAAAGGCTGATGCAATATCTGTGATAGTTAAAGGCAATTTAAGAATATCTTCTCGTCTTGTTCTGGCATCTGGGTGATTGGCTAAATACCTAGCTCTTCCAATATGACCTTGTGACGCACGAGCTGATGCCTGCGCAATATTTGTTGAAATCAATTCACTTTCAAGGAGTTTCACAACTGCGCTTATAGATGGTGTGCGAAGAGTGATGTTACGTGTACGTGAGCGGATCGTTGGCAAAACATCTGTCAGCGTTGGGGCGCATAAAAGCCAGACTGTGCGCAGCCCTGGCTCTTCAATTGCTTTTAATAGCGCGTTACCTGCTGATTCGGTCAATCGGTCAGAATCTTCAATTACGACAACACGGTATGGGGCGATCGCTGGGGCCCATGAAGCTCGTGTTATTAATTCGCGTACTTCATCTATTTTGATGGATAAACCTTCTGTGCGGATGAGTTCGACATCTCCGTGGCTACCTTTTAGCGCAGTGACGCAATCGGTGCAGGTACCACAACCATCTTCAGAGCAAACAAGAGCGGCGGCAAAAGCAAGTGCAGCGTTACTTCGTCCTGAACCAGGCGGGCCTGTGAAGAGCCAAGCATGTGTCATACCTTGAGTTTTATCTGCCTCATCTTTTGCCGAAGTTACCGCATCTTTAAGGATTGCGACTGCTTCGCCCTGATCAATGAGTGAGTCGTAGACAGTCATTATTTTTTCTTTTTGTCGACGTTAATCTTTAATAACTGAATATGTGAAACTCGTTCGTTGATGAGCCTACTAATTTCCTCTTGAGGCTGGGTCGCATCGACAACAAAATAGCGCTCAGGATCTACATTTGCGAGGTTGAGAAATTCGCGCCTAACGCGTTCATGGAAAGCTAGAGATTCTTGTTCAATACGATCTGCGCCGTCTAAACGAGCTAAGCCCTTTTCGGCTGGAAGATCCAAAATAATTGTGAGTGTTGGGGTAAGTGACTCAGTTGCCCACCGAGAGATACGTGCAACTTCTGAAGGTTGTAGAACTCTTCCTGCGCCTTGGTATGCGATAGATGAATCAAGATAGCGATCAGTAATGACAATTTTCCTAGCTTCAAGTGCTGGTCGAATTACTGAATACACATGGTGAGCGCGATCTGCTGCATAAAGGAGCGCTTCTGACCGTGGGCTAATTGCCCCCGTGGCTGGATCAAGAAGAATTGTCCGCAGACTCTTAC
>Ga0209189_1002138_pt1 | contig 14134 bp, 8 predicted proteins | sample C_130820_EF_Meta_FD_187308 | JGI IMG/M metagenome (GOLD analysis project Ga0209189, IMG submission 187308) | Freshwater microbial communities from Lake Croche, Canada to study carbon cycling - C_130820_EF_MetaG (SPAdes) (version 3) | ecosystem: Environmental > Aquatic > Freshwater > Lake | place... | reverse complement strand
CGAGTTCACCGACTTCCCGATGCCGCGGGAGTGGCCCGCCTATCCCGATCACCGCCAGTGTCTCGAGTACCTCGAACGCTACGCTCGGCACTTCGATCTCCTGCCGCACATCCGCTGCGGCGCGGGCGTGGAGCGGATCGAGCGGCCGACCGAGGGGGGCGGGGGCTGGATCGTGCACACCTCCGGCGGGCCGAGCACGCGCTATGCCGGCGTCGTGATCGCCTCCGGCCACAACCGCGTGCCTCGTCCGCCCGAGATCGCGGGAACGTTCGCGGGCTCGCTGCTGCACGCGGCCGACTACAAATCGCCCACGCACCCGGTCGAGATCGCCGGAAAGCGCGTGCTCGTGATCGGTGGCGGCAATTCCGGCTGCGACATCGCCGTCGAGACCTCGCGGCACGCGGCCCGAACGGTGCACTCGACACGGCGCGGCTACTACGTCGTGCCCCGGTTCGTGCTCGGCCGTCCGGCCGATCTCCGCGGCGAGCGACTCCTCGCGCTCGGCGCACCGACATGGCTGCGGCGGCTCGTGGGGCTGCGGGCGATCGACCGCACGCTCGGCCTCCCCTGGCGGCACGGTCTCCCCAGGCCCGATCACCGGCTCTTCGAAACGCACCCGGTCGTGAACGACGAACTCTACGACCGCCTCCGCTCGGGTGCGCTCGAGGCGGCGGCCGACGTGACGGCGTTTGCCGGCCACGAGGTGGTGTTCGCCGACGGCACGCGGGGCACGTTCGACGTCGTGATCTGCGCCACGGGCTACAGGATCGAGCATCCGTTCATCGCATCGGAACACCTCGGCGGCTCGGCCGGCGCGCCGGATGCCGTGCCGCGGCTGTTCCTCCACCTGCTCCATCCGCTCCATGACGACATCGCGGTGGTGGGCCTCATCCAGCCAGACAGCGGGCAGTGGGGGATCACCGACGTCCAGTCGCAACTGGTCGCCCGGATGGCGCTGGCGGCCCGCTCGTCGCCCCGGGCCGCCGCCTGGCTCTATCGCCAGCGACACCGACCGGAGCCGACGCCGACGATCACCTACGTCGATTCCCCGCGGCATCGGCTCGAGGTCGAGCACTTTTCCTACCGGAAACGGCTCGAGCGTCTCGTGCGGGGCATGGACCGCCGGCTCGTCAGGGAGCCGGGGCGGGCACAGGCTGCGGGTTGCCGAACAGCTCTTCGAGCCCACGGCCCAGCCCGTCCTTGATCACCGCCTCGGCCGTGTTCTCCACGATGCGGCCGACCACGCGGTCGATCGCCGCGGCGTCGAACTGCGGCCGCTCGACGGTGCCCTTGAGCGGGATCACGAGCGGGGTCCTGAGCAGTTGGCCGATGACCGGCGTCGAGCCGGCGATGTCGCCGCGCAGCGCGACCTCGGCGGACATGGCGAGCGTCCCGTCGGCTCCCACGCTGCCGGCCGACCGCACGACGAGCTGCCCCATCTCCATCACGAGCCCGTCGTGCCAGAGCCGCCGCTCCGCCAGTCGCATCCGCACCGGCTCCGGTCGCACCCGCAGGAGCACGACCTTGTCGCCGAAGGCGAACCGCGGATCGATCACGGTCTGGAGCTTGACGAGCAGCGTCGCGAGCGGCCCGAGCGGCCCACCCGGCGTGACTTCGGTGTTCTCGAACACGATCTGGCCGGCGAACTCGCCCCCGAAGGGATCGGCCAGTGGCACCCTCGCCCCCGCGACGTCCACGCTGACGACGCCCTGCGTGCGGGTCGAGCGCCCGACGAGCGGAACCGCCCACGCCAGCCACTCGTCGCAGAAGCCGCCGGCGAGGGCGACCCGATCGACCAGCCGCCCCGGGGGCACGACGAGTTCGCCGGGCAGCGGCACGAGCCTGATCCACGGCGCCCCGCGGAGGCGGCCGCCCGAGGCCGCGAGTTCGAAGGGGCCGAACGTGAGCTGTCCCTCGAAGAGCCGGATGTCCACGGCGCCCGGCTCCACGCGGACGCCGTCGATGTCGGCCGCGGCCCAGGCGGCCGAGGTCTCGGCGGTGAACGCCTGCAGCCATTCACCCCCGCCCACGCCCGGACGGGTGACCGGCAACTTCGCCGTCGCGACGTTTCCCGCCGCGCCGCGATCATCACGCGACCGCATCATCGAGAGCCAGTCGTCGGGCAACGTCACCTCCCCCTGGCGTGCGGCGGCAGCAGGCCGGCGGGGAACACGGGTCGCCACCGCGGCGGCGGCATCTCCCACGACCGCCCGCACGAAGGAGTCGAGCGGTGCCCTGACCATCAGCGGCCGGGCTCCCGACCCGGCCAGCCGAACCTTCCCGGCCGTCCAGGGCAGGAGCAGCCGCGAGACGAGATCCCAGTCGTAGTTGACGGTGCCCGCGAGCGTGACGAGGCGGCGGGTGGAGCACTCGTCGATGCTGCCAGCGGCCGCCAGGGCGACCGTGGCCGAATCGAGCACGAGCCGGTTGACCGCCAGCCGATCCGCGGCGGCCGCTGCCGCCGGACGGGTCACCTCGACGAGCACCCGCATCCGCGGCTCGTTCCAGACCGGTTCCGCCGCAGACCGGCCGTCCCCGGCTCTGGTCAGCGCGAGCTGGTTGCCCGTGGCCTCGACCAGCAGGTTCGTTCCCGCGGGCGTGTCGAGAACCTCGAGCGTTCCCCAGGCACGGCCTGCGGCGGGCCATCTTTCCACGACGTCGATCGGCAGCAGCCAGCGCTCCAGCCGCGCCACGTCGGCCTGCCACTGCACCCGCCCCCGCACCCGCTCGGTCGGATCGGCCGCGGCGCTCGCGGACCGCAGCACGAGGCCGCCAGTCCGCAGCGACACGGTGGCCGTCAGGACTTCCGCCGACGACACGTCGAGCCTGCCGCCGTGCGGATCGAACACCCCGGCACCCGTGGCCACGAGCCGCGGTTCGCTGATGAGCCGCCCGGCGCCGGAGGCGGTGAGCTTCTCCACCTCGACGCCGGCTCTGGTCACCTGCCAGCCGCGGTCCGTCAGGGCGAGCGCCGCCGAGCCGAGGAGCTTCCCGCCCAGCTGCCACCCCCGGACAAATCCCGCGCCCGCGAGATTCACCAACCGCGTCTGCCAGCGGCCCAGGTCGCCCGCGATGGTGACGTCGGCCGATACGCTCTCCGACCGCGGCGCCGGACGCAGCAGTCCTGCGACGAGACCTCCGGATCCGCGGCGCGGGACGGCCGCGACGGTCACGAGTGCCGCACCCGTCTGCGTCAACTCGAGCCGGTCGTCACCGGCCCGCACCACGGCGTGGCAGGCATCCACCGCCGCCGCCCCCGGTCCGAGGCTGCCGCTCCCCTCGGCCTCGATCACGATCTCGTCGTCGCGCCACTCCGGGCCGTCCGCCACGCGGCAGCAGAACTGCCCAAAGCTGGCGGAGAGCCGGGCCGTCGAGGCGCCGGGCTCGGTCGTGGCCTCGATGTCGAGCCGCCCGCGTGCGCTGCCCTCGAGTTTCATCCCGGCCAGATCGATCACCTCCGCCGCTTCAGCCACGAGCCGTCGCAGATCGACGGTCCACTGCACGCCCAGCGTGGCGGCGTCGCCGGCCGCCGAGACTTCGACGGCGCTGGAGGCGATCCGCGCCTCCTCGATTCGCAGCCGCTGGTCCGGCCCGGCGGAGCGCCGGCCGCGGAGCCAGGCCGAGAACGGATCGTTCCAACGCAGCTGTCGCTCGCCCTGCACGGCGGCCAGGTCACGGGCCGACGTCCGCACCTCGAGCACGCGGTCGGCACCGTCCGCGTGGGCCGTGGCGGAGAGTTGCAACTGCCCCCCCGTCACCCGCACGTCGTCTCGCACCTTGATTCCGCCCGGCGTCGAGCGGGCGGCAGCGGCCAGATCGACGACGGCGGCCGCCGCGAAATCTTCCGCGAGCAGCAGGTCGCCCCACTCCCACGCGTCATCCACCGGCAGGGCGATCCGCCCCGAGGCCGACGCCGTGAACAGGGGCGACTTCGCCTCGAACCGTCGGACAGAGAGTGCCGTGCCGTCACAGGCCACGTCGAGCGGCGCCTCCGCATGATCGACGACCACGAGTTCCCCGAGCGTGGCCGCATCGCAGAGGGAAAACTGACGGATGCCCACCGTGCCTGCGAGTTGCCACGACGTCGGGACCGGCCCTTCCGTACGAGCAGCCGTTCCCGATGCCGAGGGAAGCGCGACGTCAAGACGCAGGTCGGCGAGGCCATCGGCCAGATAGGGCGTGGCGAACCGAGTGGCCCAGACGCTCGAGATTCCCAGCGGCACGCGGTTGCCCGCCACCACGACCGAGCGGGCGCCGCCGGCAGACGCCGCCGGCGATCCGGAGATCGTCCACCCTCCGTCGCGGGCCACGGCCGCGGTGGCGGCCGCGGCGATCGTCGCGCGGTCGAGGCGATACTTCTCTCCCGGCGCGGCCGTGGGCATCACGACGTGACCGCGCAGCGGCTCACCCGCATGGACCATGCGGCCCGACACGGCCCAGCCGGCGGCGGTGATCCGCGGGGTCACGCGCCCGGCCACGGTGAGGTCGGCGATCCGCCAGGCGTCGCGCCGTTCGAGATCGACGATCTCGACGGCCCCATCGAGCACCTCGAGATCGAACGACACGGCGGCCGCCGTGGGCGTCGCGAGCGTCGCCAGCCAGGGCGCGAGAATGTCCTCCAGCGTGCTGCCGCCGGTCCGGACCTCGACCAGGGCGTCGCAGCCCGCGACGCGCACCGTCCCCAGGTCACCCGGATCGCCGATGAGCTGGAGCAGGCCGCGTTCGATGACGATCCGCTGCGCGGCCACGACCGGCCGGCCGGTGCGGTCGGCGAGGCGGACGTCGCGGTACTCGATCCCCCCGAGCCACCGCCAGGTGGCCGCCCCGCTCGACACGCTGCCGGCGATGCCCGCGAACGCGGCCTGCAGCGGCCGGTCGCGGAGTTCGGTGAGCACGAGCACGCTCGGGAGCAGCCAGCCGCATCCGACGAGGACGGCCAGTGCCGCGAGCGAGAAGACCGCACCACGCCGCGGCCGGCCGCCGGCTCCGTGTCGGAAAGAACGCGCCCTCATGGGGGCGGAGTATAGGCCCCGTCCGCCCGTTCACCGTAGGTCAGTTGCCACGCGACGCGCTCCCGGTCCAGCGGCGTATCGACGTCGCGAAACGACTCGAGTCCGGGCTCGACCGTCGCGCACTCCGCCGCGGTGACCACGCAGGTCAGGGCGGGCGATTCCCCGGCCAGTGCGGCGAACAGGCCCCGGGGATCGCGGCGGCCGGCGGCCAGCCAGCGTGCGACGCGCGGGGCGAGCGCGGGCCGCACGACGGACGCCAGCACCTGCATGTGGCCGTCGATCTCCGCCACCGTCCAGTCGGCTCCGCTCGCGGCCGCACGGTCAAGCAGGAGCCGCACGACCCGTGCGTCGAGCAGCGGGAGATCGCACGACGCCACGAACACGAGCCGCGGATCGGGCGTCGATGCGGCGGGCCCGAGGTATGCGAGGCCGTCGCCGATCGCCGCCAGTGGCCCCGACCCGGCCGCCGAGTCGTGGACGACCTCCACGGGGCACGAGACCGCAGGGAGATCCCGCCCCGGCACGGTCACGATGACCACGCGGTCCGTCTCGCGCGCGACCGCGGAGACGACCCGCTCGAGGAAGGTCGCGCCGGCGACCTCGATCGCCTCCTTGCGGAGCGGCTCGCGAGCCGCGGCCCCGGTCGGCTGCATCCGCCGGGCCGCACCGCCGGCGAGCACGAGGCCGATCGCGGCGGGCCGGCTCACGCGCCGAGGAACCGCGCGATGCGGTCGAGGCCGGCGGCGAGCTTCTCCTCGGACGCCGCGAACGACATCCGCACGTGCCCCTCGGCGCCGAAGGCGCTGCCGGCCACGAGCGCGACATGCTCCTGCTCGAGCAACGCCTCGCACCAGGCCGCGCTCGTCGAGATGCCATTCGTGCCGCGGGCCAGCGCCGATCGAATGTCGAAGAAGGCGTAGAACGCCCCGCCGATCTCCGGCAGCCGCACGCCGGGAATCGCGGTGAGCCTGCCGGCCACCAGGTCGCGACGCCTCTGGAACGCCCGGCACATCTCGGCCACGCACTCCTGCGGGCCGGTGAGGGCGGCGAGCGCCGCATGCTGGCTGACGCTCGACGGGTTGCTCGTCTCCTGGCTCTGCAGGTTGCCGATCGCCTTGGAGAGCGGCTCGGGGCAGATCGTCCACCCGATCCTCCAGCCGGTCATCGAATAGGTCTTGCTGACGCCGGCCACGACGACCGTCCGGTCGGCGAGCCCGGGCCGGAGCGTGGGGAACGACGGGGAGCGACGGCCGTCGAAGACCAACTGGTCGTAGATCTCGTCGGCGATCACCGCCAGGTCGGCCTCGAGCGCCACGTCGGCCAAGGCTCCGAGTTCCTCCGGTGTGTAGACCACGCCCGTCGGATTGCTCGGCGAGCACAGGAGCAGCATCCGGGTTCGCGGCGTGAGTGCCGCCCGCAACGCGTCCGGCCGCAGCTTGAAGTCGTCCTCGATCCGCGTCTCGAGCAGCACGGGCTTCGCGCCCGAGAGCTTGATGAGTTCGCCGTAGCTCACCCAGTAGGGCGCGGGCACCACGACCTCGTCACCCTCGTCGAGCAGGGCCATGAACGCGTTGTGGAGCGAATGCTTGGCGCCGTTGGAGACGACGACCTGGGCGGGGGTCACCGCGATCCCGGACCGCCGCGCGTAGTCGGCGGCCACGGCCTTGCGCAGTTCGGGAATGCCCGCCGCCGGCGTGTATTTCGTTTTTCCGGACCGAATGGCGGCTTCCGCCGCCGCGCAGATGTGCGTTGGCGTGGGGAAATCCGGCTCGCCGACCGAGAGGTCGATCACGTCCACGCCGGCAGCGGCCAGGGCCTGCGCCCGCGCCGCCATCGCGAGCGTGGCCGAAGGCTCGAGCGCCCGCATCCGGCGGGCGAGACGCAGGCAGTCGGTGTTCGTTCGCGTCGCCGTGGTGGCCATGCCCGGGTCGCTCGTGCTTGAGGGGTTCATCCGCGGCGCGGCCGAATCACGGTTGCTCGACGCTCGTCGCCACGGTCAAAATGATACCACCGTCAGTGTCGATTCCCAGCCATCCAGTCGGCTTCCGCCACCCGCGACGTCCGCCGCAGGGTGGCCCACCCAAAGGCTCCAGCCGCATGGCCCGTCCATCACTCGGTCTGTGGATCATCGGTGCCAAGGGCGGCGTGGCGACGACCGTGATGACCGGATTGGCCGGGCTCGCGCGGAACGAGATCGCCCCCACGGGGCTCGTCACGGCGCTCGAGCCCTTCTCACGTCTGGAACTCGTGCCGTTCTCCGACATCGTCGTGGGCGGACACGACATCCGGCCGGGCCGCGTGGGCGACGAGGCCCGGAGGATGTGGGTGGAGAGCCGCGCGATCGATCCCGAGCTGCTCGCCGGCGCCGAGCCCTTCTTCGCCGCGGTCGAGTCGCGGGTGCGGCCGGGCACCGTCGTCGCCGCCGGCGACAAGATCCGCGAACTTGCCGACGAGTCCGTCGCGGCGGTCGTCGAGACGCCGCGGGAGGCGGTCGCGCGGATCCGGGCCGACATCGAGGAGTTCGCCCGGGCGGAGGGCCTGCGGCACGTCGTGGTCGTGAACCTGGCCTCGACCGAACCACCGCCGACCCGGCCGATCCCGAGCGATTTCCACGATCTCGAACCGCTGCTCGACGACCCCGCCGCCTGCCCGCTGCCGGCGAGCAGCCTCTATGCCCTCGCGGCGATCGAGGCGGGCGCGTCCTACGTCAACTTCACGCCCTCGACCGGGGCCACGCCGGCGGCCCTTTCGCGGCTCGCCCTCGACCACCGTGTCGCCCACGCCGGCTGCGACGGCAAGACCGGCGAGACGCTCCTCAAGAGCGTGCTCGCTCCGATGTTCGCCGCCCGCAATCTCGACGTCATGAGCTGGGTCGGCCACAACATCTTCGGCAACATGGACGGCAGGGTGCTCGACGATCCGCGCAACAAGGCCGCGAAGGTGAGGAGCAAGGACCACCTGCTGGCCTCGATCCTCGGCTATCCCCCGCAGACCCACGTGTCGATCGAGTACATCCGGAGCCTCGGCGACTGGAAGACGGCCTGGGACCACGTGCACTTCCGCGGCTTTCTCGGCACGCCGATGACGTTCCAGTTCATCTGGCAGGGATGCGACTCGATCCTCGCCGCCCCGCTCGTGATCGATCTCGTCCGGCTCGTCGCGCGGGCCCACGATGCAGGCGAAACGGGTGCGCTGCAGTGGCTCGCCTGCTTCTTCAAGAGCCCGCTCGCGGTGACGGAACAGGATTTCTCCAAGCAGTTCGCCATGCTCGAGGCATGGGTGCGCGACCACTCGCAGGCTTGAGAAATCGGGAAAATTTTTTCGAATTTCTCTTGACAGTTCCCGAACAAATCACTCAAAACACTGCCAGTGATGCTGCGACAGCAGGTTGAAACGCTGTCAGAAGCCTCACGAAACAGACTTCGAACGTCGTCCGATCCCTTCGAGAGAGTGCCCGAGGGATCGGCCGTGTGGTGTGTGTCAGGGCGCTCGTGGCAAGGAGCCATATCGATGGCGAAGAAGAAGAAGAAGGCTGCCAAGAAGGTCGCCAAGAAGAAGAAGGGCCACGGCTAGTCCTTCGCCCGTGTCCGGCCCGTTGTTCCGCCGTGCCCTCGGGCTGGCGGATCGGTGAGCTGCCGGCCGGGCCGTCGACCGTATAACCGTCGACTGTTCAGACGAGAAAGGCCGGCCCGGGCCCTTGGGCGCCCGGGCCGGCCTGATTTTTTCGGGGGGCTTGTTTTGCGGGGCTTTCTCCCCGGAAACCTGCCCGTACCATCTCCTTCCATGCATCCGTCCCCGCCCCCCCGAGGCGATTTTCTGCTCGCCGCCTGCCAGGGGGGCGCCGAGTCGGCCCTCGTCGAGCGGCAGCAGGCGGCATTGCCGGGGCTGAGCAGGGCCGCCTGGCGGCGCGGGGTCGTCACGTTTCGGCTGCCGACCGGCGGACCGATGCCCACGACCTCGGATCTCGAGCGGCTGGTGTTCGCGCGGACGGTGGTCCATTCGTGCGGCCAGGCCGCAGGAACGGACCTCGGCAGCCGCGTCCGAGATCTGCACGCGCTGGCGGGTCACCATCGCTGGGACGACGTCCACGTCTGGCTCCGCGAACCCCGGGTGGAGGGCGCTCCCGCCGCGGTCCGGGAAGCGATCGTCGCGGGCCTCGACACCGAGCGGCGGCGGCACGTGCCGCCGGCCGGCGAACCCACCACGCCAGGCGCGCTCGTGCTCGACTGCGTGATCGACGGACCGGATCGCTGGTGGGTGGGCTGGCACGTCGCCGATTCACCGAGCGGCACGTGGCCCGGAGGGCACTATCCGCGGACGCTCCCCGAGGGGAAGGTGTCGCGGGCCTGGCTCAAACTGGACGAGGCGATCGCGTCGTTCGGGATCGTGCTCGAGCCCGGCTCCCGAGTCGTGGAACTCGGCGCGGCGCCGGGTGGGGCGTGTCAGCGGCTCCTCGAGGCGGAACTCGTCGTCACGGGCGTCGATCCGGCGCTCGTCGATGAGCGGGTCGCGAGCCATCCACGGTTCGAGCAGCGGCGGATGCGGGCGCGCGACGTGCGGCTCAAGGACCTGCGCGGCTTCGACTGGGTCGTGGCCGACATGAACATCGATCCCAAGAGCACGCTCGACTCGATCGATCGCGTCGTCTCGGCCCCCGGCAAGCCACCCCGCGGCATCATCGCCACGCTCAAACTGCCGAACTGGTCGCGGGCGTCCGATCTGCCGGGCTGGCTCGAACGCTTTTCCGACTGGGGCTACGCGACGCGGGCCCGGCAGCTCTCGACCGGCGGACGTGAAATCTGCGTCCTGGCCGAGCGGCGGGCCGTCAGGCGTCGGCCGGACCGGTCCAGACGGACGCCGGGTCGCTGAGGCTGCCCGACTGCAGGTGCAGCCGTCCGGCGACGGTGTCGATCACGAGCGCGCCGTGCCGGTCGATCCCGAGGCAGGGACCGCTCACCCGCTCACCGGCACCGCCCGCCGCAACTCCGCGATAGACCGTCACGTCGCGGCCCGTCAGCGCGCAGAGCGGCCGGTAGCGGGCGGCGAGCACGCGCTCGTCAACGGCCATCTCCGCGAGGAGCGCGACCAGCCGCGGCACGAACGCCACGAGCAGCTTCTCGCGTTCGAGCGATCGGCCGACGAGGTCGGGCAGCGTGGAGATCCGTCGGCCGATCCCGGGCGGCGCCGCTGCGGCCGCACCGGTCGTGTTCACGCCGACACCGAAGATCACTCGGCCGCCGCGGACCGTCTCCACGAGGATTCCCGCGAGTTTGCCGCCGCCCGCCTCGATGTCGTTCGGCCAGTGCACGCATGGAGCCAGCGTCGGCTCGAGCTCAGCCAGGGCTTCCGCAAGCGCCACGCCACAGGCGAGCGACCACGCCGGCGCGATCGCCCCGCCGCCGACCGTGACCGCATCGAGCACGATGCTCGTCACGAGGCTGCCAGGCGGTTGCCACCATCCGGCGCCCCGCCGCCCACGTCCGCGATACTGTCGATCGGCGACGACCACGGCCGGCAGGTGCGTCGCAGGATCGGCCGCGAGCGCCCGCGCCGGGTCCATCGTGGTCGCTGCCTCGTCGAGGTGGACGAACGTGGCGACACCGGCCAGGCTTCGCACAACCTCGGGATCGATGGGGTCGGGAATCATGCGTGGGGCAAACCGCGTAACCGGGGCATTCTGCGGGAGCCGGCCGTCCCGAAGCCATACCCTGCGACCTTGACCCTGCGGCGCGGCGGCTGCTACCCCCCCGCTTTCCGAACCGTCAGGCGGGACGGGAGTTCGGGCGTTCCATCCTTGCAGCGGGCCGGCTCGTGCGCACGCGACGTTCCATTCTGGCGTGGTCGATGGCGCTCGCCTTCGCCTGGTGCGCCGCGCGCGGCTTTGGACAAACCGTCTCCCTGCCCTCGCCGGCCCCGTCTTCGCTCGACCGGTTGGCCCAGGCCGGCTCGTTCGGCACGCCGCTCGCACCGCCACCGGCGGCGTGGGATCCCTACGCCCCGCAGGCGGCGCAGGTGTTTCCCACGGCGCCCTCCGCCGGCAGTTGGGCCCCCGCACAGGCACCAAGCGCGATCACCGGTCAGCCGGGCTACCCCGGCTATTCTCCGGCCTCGCCTTCGATCATGCCGACGCAGAACCCCGCCGGCGCGCCCACGTCGCTCTTTCCGCCCGGCTATCCACAGCAGAACTCGACGTTCCAGCAGACCATGCGGCTCTACCAGGGCGCGCGGGGCAGCTGGGCCTATCTGTTCGGCAACGGCCAGGGCACCAACGTCGGCGTGAACGAGCTCGACACCACCGCCACGTTCGCCGTGCCGTTCTTCCACAACTCGCAGGTGAACCTCAACCACGCGCCGCTGCTCATCACGCCCGGCTTCGGGCTCCAGCTCTGGGACGGCCCGCAGACCACCTCCACGATGCTCGCCGACCTGCCGCCCAACACCTACGACGTGTTTCTCGACGGGGCGTGGAACCCGCAGCTCACGCCCGTCTTCGGGGCCGAACTCGGCCTGCGGGTGGGCGTGTACACCAATTGGAACGTGTTCGTGACACAGAGTTGGCGCATCATGGGCCGGGCGATCGGCACCGTGCAGCTCACGCCGACGATGGTCGGCAAGGCCGGCATCGTCTATCTCGACCGGAACCTCGTGAAGATCCTGCCGGCGGTGGGCGTGACCTGGACGCCCGATGCCAACTCCCGCTACGACATCTTCTTTCCGGCACCGAAGGCCGCCCGCCGGTTCACGCAGCTCGGGAAGCATTCGGTGTGGGGATTCATGGCCGGGGAGTACGGCGGCGGCGCGTGGACGTTTCGCCGCAGCACCGGGCAGATCTCACCGTTCGACTACAACGACGTCCGCATCTCGCTCGGTACCGAGTTCGTGCCGCAGACGCCCACCGGCCTCGCCGGCAGCTTCGAGGTGGGCTACGTGTTCGCCCGGCAGCTGTTCTTCGTGGATGGGCCGCCGCAGTACCAGAACCTCAACAACACGTTGATGCTCCGTGCAGGCCTCGCCTACTGAATCGTCCGCGGAAACGGCCATCCCTGGCCCGTTTCCACTCATCGACAGGCGGAAGCGCCGAGGGTTCCCCCGGTCGATGCCTTCGCCTCCGGCTTCGGCCGTGATCCGGATCACCGGGGCGGTCGTGCTCTGTCTGCAGATCGTGTCGGCCGATGCGCGGGCCGACGACGAGATCGTGCCGCTGCCGCCGGTGGAGCAGGGGGTCTTCGAGCGGATCCGCACGGAGGTGTTGGACCCGATCCGGCTTGCGGCGCTCGGCGATCCGCAGGACCTGAGCGAGCCGCTGCTTCCCGACGACGTGGCTCCGCCCGGTCAGCCGCGGCAGGAGTTCGAGCCGCCGGCGGGCCGCAAGCTTCCGCCGGGCGCGAAGCCGGGGGTGCTCCAGCAGGCGCTCTACCAGGTGACGGAACTGCCGAAACTCGACTCGAACGGCCTCGGCCTGACCGTCCTCGAAAAGACGGCGACGCTCGGCCTGCCCTGTCCCACCGTCGAGTCGCCCCTGCTCGTCACGCCCGGGTTCGTCGGCACGCTGACGAACGCCCCGGCGGGTGCCGACATTCCGGCGGAACTGTTCGAGTGCTACATCCAGGCCCGCTGGCTGAAGAAAATCGGCGACCGCTTCGGCGCGGATCTGGCCGTGTCGCCGGGCTGGTACAGCGACTTCAGGAACGCCACCTCCCAGGCCCTCCGCATCACCGGCCACGGGTTCGGTGCGTGGGAGGCACACGAGAACCTCCGGGTCGTGGCGGGAGTGATCTACCTCGACCGCTACGACGTCAATCTGCTGCCGGCCGGCGGGCTGCTCTGGACGCCCGCGGACGACAAGCGGTTCGAACTGATCTTTCCGCGGCCGCGACTCGCGTGGCGGATCGCGGAACGCGAGGGGACGTTCCGTGGCCGTCGCTTCGCGTCGAGCCACTGGCTCTACCTGGCGGGGGAGTTCGGCGGCAACCAGTGGGCCGTGCAGGCCACGAGCGGACCGAACAAGGGACAGGACCAGATCATGGTCATCCGCGACTACCGGCTGCTCGCAGGCTGGGAGCGCCGCCCGGCCAACCTGGGCATCTCGTGGCGGCTCGAGACGGGTTGGGTGACGGGCCGCACGGTGCAGTACTACCTCACCGACCAGCAGTGGCTCAATCCGTCCGACACGTTCCTCGTCCGCGCCGGCATATGGTATTGATCACGCCCCGGCGGGGTCCTTGCCGCCGACCCACGGGCCGGCGAGCGTCATGTAGGGCTCGGGCTTGAGCGTGCTGCCGGTGTCGCCGGCGTGCCAGCCGGGCACGTGCTTGGGCTGGCCGCGCTCCTTCGAGAGCGTTTCCCACTTCCTGGCCCATGCGGGGCTCCCGTCGCTGTAGGTGCCGCTCGCGGCGTCGAAGTGATAGACCTTCCCGTTGCGGTAACTCATCGCGCCGAGAATCACCGTCACGACCGCCGCCGCGCCGAGGTCGGGCGTGTTGTTGCACATCTCGGGCTTGCCGGCGGCCATGGCGTCGAGCCAGTTCTTGAAGTGGAGGTACGTCGTGTCGCTCTTCTTGAGCGTCTCGTCGGTGAGGTCGGTCCTGATCACCTCGTCCTTGATGTCGGCGTTGAACGTCACCTGCGGCCGCTCCGCCACGAACTTGAACTCCGTGAACTGTTCGCCGTTGCCGAACTCGAAGGCGCCGTTGTGGCCGCGGATCACCTGCTTGAGCCGCGAGTTCTCGTTGCACATCGTGGACGTGATCAGCCCCTGGCAGCCCTCGTTGTAGTCGGCGACCACGGTCGCCACGTCGGGCACCTCGCGGGTGTCGAGCTCGAGGTAGATGCCGCCCGCCCCGACGACGCGGGCCGGGTAGCGCAGGCCCGTGGCCTTGAGCATCGCCGTCGTGCGGTGCACGAAGAGGTCGGTGAGCATGCCCGAACCGAACGGCCAGTAGCACCGCCATTGGGCATAGACGGCGCGGTCGAAATCCATCTCCGGGGCGAGGCCAGCCGATACGCCGAGCCACCGCTTCCAGTCGATCGTCTGGGGCGTCATCTCCTTCTCGAGCTTGTAGTACCGCCACTGCCCCATCGACGAGTTACGGAAATACTCCGTCTGGAACCCGAGCACCTTG
>Ga0209189_1002136_pt1 | contig 14141 bp, 15 predicted proteins | sample C_130820_EF_Meta_FD_187308 | JGI IMG/M metagenome (GOLD analysis project Ga0209189, IMG submission 187308) | Freshwater microbial communities from Lake Croche, Canada to study carbon cycling - C_130820_EF_MetaG (SPAdes) (version 3) | ecosystem: Environmental > Aquatic > Freshwater > Lake... | reverse complement strand
CGATTGGGAGAAGGAAAAGGAAGGATATGCAGATCGCATCCTGACCGCCTTAGAGAAAACCATTGTTCCAGATCTGCGAAAACACCTCGTCAGCAAACTGATCTTCACCCCGCGCGATTTCGAATCCCGCCTCGATGCCTTCCAGGGTTCCGCCTTTCAATTTGAACCTCTCCTCACCCAAAGCGCCTGGTTTCGGCCCCACAATATCTCCGAAGATGTCCCGGGCCTCTATCTTTGCGGAGCCGGTACCCACCCCGGCGCCGGCGTTCCGGGGGTTCTTTCCTCGGCCAAACTGCTGGATCGGGTCATCCCCCCGCCCCAACCTTAAGGTTAAGATTTCCTCATACTTTTCCCTCCCCGCTTGCATACCACCCAGATGATGGCAATTTCGCCCAACCAGATATGATTTGTCGGACTTCCGAAGAAAAACACTCAGACCGTCGCTTCCAATGCTGTCTGAAGCCCTATCTCAAGGTGAAAAAACACCGGGCCATGCGGACTTCCAAGAAATGCCGAACCGCAAAGTGTACGCAGGCCAAATCCATCCCCGCGGCCGACATCAACCACCTCTTCAATCATGAGGCGATGCTCGCCGTCAGCCACGCGATCGAGGATCTTGCGCACGAAACTGCCGAGGGAGAACTCATCTCCACCTTTCAACACTTCGATAACTTCCTTCACCAAGAGGACCGCTACCGGGAGCTCGGCCGCCGGTTGGATGCTGTCCGTGTTTGGGCCGAAGGGGAGCCCCCCGCACAGATGGATGACATTGATTTTGTTCCGATTTTCCATCCCGAACTCACCCGTTACTGGGTCGTCCTTTTCGACAGCCCGGAAATCCATGCGATTCTCTTTTGCAAACAGGCCAACCAAGCCGACCATTTTCAACGGAAAGTTTTTTCCGGTTATTATAGCTTCAATCCCTTCGTGGTCCGGTCTCTCCGCCGTCGTTTCGAACTTCTCTCCTGCGGAATTTCCGGCGTGGTCTCCCACTTCGAACGTTACTTTTCCCCCCAAATGCCCGATTCGCTGAACGACTTCGACACTCTTCTCACTAGCGCTTAAAAAGCCGGGGGTTATTTCCGTCGCACGGGTAGGTGGATTTCAGAACGCTTCAAAAACCAGATCGTGAACGGGCTATTCCAGTAGACGGCATAGGCTTCACCCGCCGCCACCCAACCCGGTTCCTTCTTCAGCCATTCCCGAAGTTTTTTTGAATTCTCCTCAAAACTTTTCTGGGTGTACCCGCCCCGGATCCCCAAGGAAGCGACCGTTCGCTCGCCAACAGTCTTACGCTCCACCCCATCCGCCATCTTGAGATCGTCCCGTTGGGCGTTTTTTGGATCGAGATAAAACACCATTGTCCCGGGAAGAATCCCCGCCTCGACGGGCGTCGTCATGGGAACCCCACTTCGCTGGATCGTCTCGAAAAGCCGGCGAAAGAGCCCGTTGTTCTCCCGGAAGTATCCCCCTGCGGATTTCGCCTCGAGAACCACCCCCGGAGGCAGGGTTTTGATTTCACAGACACCCGCCGCGGTCATCGGATAAGCCTGCTCATACGCCATGGTGTAGGATCCTACGCTCCAACCTGCGCCAACCAGAGCCAGAAAGAAAAGTTTCAGGAAGCCGCCTCCCCGGGAGGCATGATCTTCCGGTTGATCGGCCAGGGAAGCGGCCCCTCCAACGGTCGATGGGCTTCCAGCAGTCCAATCCCCTCCTCCTTGCCCCGGGCATAACTGAGGCGGAGCATCTCCATCTTGGCGTCGATGTTGTCGATGTGGTGAAGCAGAAAAGCTTCCGGCGTCTTGGGAGCCACAGGGGACCCAAACTCCTTGGTTCCATGATGGGAAGCGATCAGGTGAAGCAGATGATCCCGCAATTCCTCCGAAGCGGGCGAAAGACTTTCCCACAATTTTCCTTCGGCCGCCTCCCCCTCCCGCCACAAGGCATTGGCCACTTCGATGCCTAGGGAAATGTGGCCCAACAGTTCGCCGCGGCGGCTTGGCAACGAACCGAACCCCTTTTCTCCCGTGTCATTCTCCCAAAGCTTTCCAATGTCATGAAAAATGACTCCTGCACACAGTAGGTCGGCGTCCACTTCCGGATAAAGGGGCGCCAAGGCGCGGGCTACCCTCAGCATCTGGGAGGTGTGATCCAGCAACCCCCCGCGCCGGGCGTGATGGTTCTTTCTCGCCGCCGCCGCGCGCTTCCATTTCTCCGGATATTTCTCTAGGGCCCGGACCGACACCCAGCGCAACCGTGGATCCTTCATCTCCCGGGCGATGGACAGACACTCCTCCCAGAATTTCCCGATCTGGATCCGACGCTCCTCCCCTCCGTCAAAAAAAGCCTCCACTTCCACCGGTTTCAACGGCCGGGCGGAGGGACCGTCCACGTTCGGACCATAATCGCTGGGTCCGAAGGTTCCCGTCAGTTCGAGACACTCCCCGGGTTCGGCCGACTGAAAAAACTCATGGGCCGGGGACCCGGAAAAAATATTCAATGTGACCCGGTCCGTCTCATCTGCGAGCTCGACCCGAAGAAACGGCTTTCCGTTTCGGGCCAACTGTTCCCTACGGGCAACCATCTGGGCCCGGATCGCCCCTTTCGCCGGAGTATGGAGTTTGAGAAATTCCCGCAGGGTCATACCCAAGCCCCGAAGCAAAGATTCAGGAAACAGAGCCCCCGGCCGTGCCCCGACCGTTCTTCACGACCAACCAAATGAGCCCGCCCGCCACCGAAGCCGGCGCGGCCAGCATGAAAAGAACACTCCAGCCGAACCCCAGACCGACGGAATTCAATCCTTTTGATACAAGCTTGGTCCCGTTTCCATCGTCCGACTTGGTAAAACTGTCTTTGCAGGTCGGGCACCCTTGCGAAACCCCGGTCGCCAATAAGAGGCCGATCACGAGTGAAGGCAATAGCTTGGCGACTTTCATTCAAAAACTTTAGTCTTCCCCCGCGACTCCCGCAAGCCCCTCGGTCACCCCTCGACTTTCCTGCCTTTTCTAGGATGATTCTTCTGTGGATTCCGCTCTGACATCAAAAATCATCGCCCAGTTGGGCTCTTCGAAGCACCCGGTCATCCTCACCCATCTCCGTCCCGATGGAGATGCCTATGGAAGCCTCCTCGGACTAGGACACACCCTGATGGAACAAGGTCTTCAACCCGAACTGTATGTCGAAGGGGGAATGATCCCGATGTACCGCTTTCTACCCGGCTCAGAAAAGGTTCACGACCTTCCACAAAATCTTCCCGAAAAAACAGACTGCCTGATTGCCCTGGATACCTCGACCCGCGAAAGACTCGGACAAAAAACCCTCTCTTGGCCCCGACCGGTCGATCTCGTTATCGACCACCACATCAGCAACCCCGGATACGGGAAACTTAACCTCATCGTCGCGGAAATTCCAGCCACCGCCGGAGTTCTTTTTGAAATTTTCCAAGCCGCAAAATGGAAAATCACCCCCGCAGCCGCCACCTGCCTTTACACCGGACTCTCGACCGATACCGGATCTTTCCGTTACCGAGGAACCGACTCCAGAACCCTCCATACCGCAGCAAAACTGGTCGAATTGGGAGCCGACCCATCCGAGATCGCAAAACAGTGCTACCTATCGATTACTCACGAAAGGCACGCACTAAGGCGAATGGTTTCAGAAACTATATCGATAAAGGATAATAAGAAGTCTGCTTTTTTAACAATTTTTCCTGATTTTTACTCAAAAACTGGGGCTAAGAGTGAAGATACGGAAGGGATTATTGAGGATGTGTCTTCGATCCAAGGGGTGGAGGTTGGATCCCTCTTTGAATTTATGCCGGATGGTGGTCTACGGGTCAGTTTGCGAAGCAAGGGCAAGGTGGACGTGAATGCCATTGCCTCTTCATTTGGCGGTGGCGGACACAAGGCCGCCGCCGGAATCCGGTTTGCCAAGGATGGAGATAAAAACCGGGATCTGGTTCTAGCGGCCATTTCAAAAGCCGTCGCCTCGTTGAAAGATTAAAACCTTCCTTCCCTATTTGATCCATCCTCTTGCTTTTTATTTCAACGTTCCCCACCTTGTAGATTCCGTTGGTTCCAACCCAAACGACATGAATTTCCATATTTCAGCCAAACTCATTTGCCAGCATCCGATCCCTATGCGGGCCTCAACCTCAGCCTAAACAAATTCGTTTTCCATGACCCCTCAACTCGACGGACTTCTCTTGGTCGACAAACCCCCGGGAAGAACCTCCCACGATATCGTGGACTTTGTCCGCCGGCGTTTTCATCAACGGAAAGTCGGTCACTGTGGCACCCTTGACCCCATCGCAACCGGACTCCTCATGCTGGTCATCGGTCGAGCCACCCGCGTCCAGGATCTCCTCATGGCGGAAGACAAGGAGTACGAGGGAACCTTAAAGCTTGGGGAAACCACCGACACCCAGGATGCGCAGGGGAAAATCCTCGAAACCAAACCGGTCCCTCCGTTCGACCAAGCCACCATCGAAGCCGCCTTTCAGAAGTTTTCCGGTGAGTTTGACCAAATTCCACCGATGGTCTCCGCCATCAAGAAAGACGGGGTCCCCCTCTACAAACTTGCTCGTGAAGGAAAAACCATCGACCGCCCTCCACGCCGGGTCCGGGTGGACCGATATGAAATCCTCGAAATTGCCCTTCCGGTCGTCCGGTTTCGCATTCACTGCACCAAGGGGTTCTATGTCCGGACCTACTGCAATGACCTCGGGGTTCTCCTTGGATGTGGCGGTCATATGTCCGCCCTCACCCGCACCCGTTCCGGAAATTTTGAGCTTAGCAAAGCGGTTCGCTGGCCGGATCTTGAGACAGCCGAAGACCCCGATTACCTCGCTCGGCACCTCATCTCCCTTCCGGAGATCTCCCGCATCCGCCGCACGTGAATCGGGCGAACTCTCTCACCCCCTCCCCAAACGGGAAAACCATCCGTCATCTCGCCCTTGGGTTTTTTGACGGCCTCCACCTCGGCCACCAAAGGGTAATTCTCGGCGGGGAAAATCCGAATCCTTCATCCAAGACGGCCGTGCTCACCTTCCGGGATCACCCCCTATCGGTCCTGCATCCGGAAAAACATCCCGCCTTGATTACCGGACTACCCCATAAGTTGCGCGTCCTAGAACGCTGGAAAATCGGACTCACCGTTGCCCTTCCCTTCGATGAATCCCGCTCACGTCAGGAACCCTGTGACTTTCTTACCGAACTCGCTGCCGCTTTCCCCTCCCTCCAAACCATTTCGGTCGGCCCGAACTGGCGCTTTGGAAAAAACCGTTCCGGCGATGTGGAAATGCTCTCCACGTGGTGCAGCAAGCATTCCGTGACTTTGGACAATCCTGCCCCCGTCCTTTATGAGGGGGAACGGATCAGTAGCAGCCGGATCCGCACCCGCATTCAATGCGGCGACCTATCGGAAGCCTCCGCCATGCTGGGTCGGCCCTTCACCATTCTTGGGAAAGTGGGTTCTGGAGACGGACGAGGGAAAGACCTGGGCTTTCCCACCGCAAACCTCGAAACGGAAGACGAATGCCTTCCACCCGACGGCGTGTATGCCGGACAAGCCGTTTTGGCGGCCGGCCAAAGATTTCCCGCAGCCATCAATCTCGGGAATCGCCCAACCTTTGATGGGGAGTCCCGCAAAATTGAAGCCCATCTTCCCGGATTTTCCGGAAATCTCCGGGGAGAGGAAATGGACCTCGAATTCCACCGCTGGATCCGGGGGGAAAGAAAATTTACCGGTACGACGGCTCTCGTGTCTCAGATCCGCCTCGATGTCCAATCCGTTCTTGAAAAAGGCCCGAACCGGGCTCCCCCACTAACTTAGTTTTTTGAAAATTCCGCCTCGTGGCGGATATCTTTGCCCGTGTAGAGATAGAATACCTGTTCGGCAATATTCTTGGCGTGATCGGCGGCTCTCTCAAAAAACCGAGCCACCAGCATCAGGTTGAGTGCGCGGGTGATCGTTTTCGGACTCTCCACCATGAAACTGGTTAACTCTCTCTCCAACTGACGATTGATGTCGTCCACTCGTACATCCATCTGAATGATCTTTCCACACGTTTCCGGAGTGATTTCGACAAACGCATCGGTCGCCCCCTGGATCATGGCGAGCACGTCCGCCCCCATCCGTGGGATATCCAACAGCGGTTTGAGCGGGGGTTCATCCATCAGAATCAGGCTGCGGCGGGCGATCGAGACGGCTTGATCCCCGATTCTTTCAAGATCACTGGACAACTTGGATGCGGCCAACATCAAACGGCAGGCAAGAGCCATGGGCGCCTGGGTTGCCATAAATCCTGCGACAATCTCATCCACCTCCACTTCCAAACGATCAATCTCGACATCATCTTGGATGGCCTTTTGCGCCTTGGCCGCATTCCGTTCGACAAGGGATTCCAGCGCCAGAGTGAGATTGGCATGGGCCAAGCTGGCCATGCGCAAAAGGGTTTCCCGGAGGACGAGAAGATCCCCCCGGAAATAACTCCTGACCCTTTCGAGCTTTTCCTCACTCCCCTCAATGACCGGTGTATTCACTTGAATTACCTCCTACGCTCCTACGTCGAAATGTCAACGGACACCCATGGTTCAACCAAAACGACCGGAAATATAATCCTCGGTTTGCGGTTTGGATGGATTGGTAAATAGTTGGTTCGTTGGACCAAACTCAACCAGTTCCCCCAGATACATGAAGGCCGTCATGTCGGAAATCCGACCCGCCTGCTGCAGGTTATGGGTCACGATGAGAACGGTGACGCGCTTCTTGAGCTCCACGATCAGCTCCTCGATTTTCGAGGTTGCGATCGGATCCAGCGCACTGGTGGGCTCGTCAAACAGCACCACATCCGGGTCCGTGGCGACGGCGCGTGCGATGCAGAGCCGTTGCTGCTGTCCTCCCGAGAGATTGTGAGCCATTTGGTGCAACCGGTCCTTCACTTCATCCCAGATGGCGGCTTCCCGCAAAGCTCTCTCGACTCGTTCATCCAGATCCCTTCGCTTGCTCATCCCCTGGAGACGCAGACCGTACGCCACATTCTCATAAATACTCTTGGGAAAGGGATTGGGTTTTTGAAAAACCATTCCAAAACGCATACGGACCTGAATCGGATCCATGCCGGGCCCGAGAATATCCATTCCGTCGGGTTGCACGTGGACTGAACCCTCATACCTGTTTCCTGGATACAAATCGTGCATTCGGTTGAGGCAACGCAAGAGGGTGGTCTTTCCGCATCCTGAAGGGCCAATCAGGGCCGTCACCTGAAGGGCGGGAATATCCATGGAAACGCTCTTCAGAACCTGGTGGGTGCCATAAAAGAAACTTAACTTCTCAATCCGAACCTTGGGCGAAGATTGGACCACTCCACCGGCTATTTCGGAGGATGCCGAGGACAAGGATTGCGGGTTCACCATTGGATATTCCTCTGGGCGCGCTTTCGGAGCAAGATCGCCGCCCCGTTCATGCTCAGGGTGATGAGCATAAGAATCAGCCCAGCGGCGGCCGCGTTGGGCTGAAAGTCCTCCCCCGGACGGGAAACCCAGTTAAACATTTGAATCGGGAGGGCGGTGAATGGTGAAAAAAGCCATTCAAAGGAAAGAAAAGGGGGATGCGAAAGAACCGGAGCCGGCGGTAAAAATGCGATAAAGGTCAGAGCTCCGATCGTGATCAGGGGTGCACTTTCCCCAATGGCCCTCGACATCGCCAAAATCACCCCCGTCGCAATCCCTCCCGTCGAGTACGGAAGGAGATGATGCCAAACCGCCTGCCATCGGGTCGCTCCCAGGGCAAAAGCGGCCTCCCGGATGTTCGCCGGAATCGTCCGCAAAGATTCCCGGGTGGCGACAATCACGATCGGCAGAACCAGACAGGCCAAGGCCAATCCTCCCGAGAGAACGCTTTGGCCAAAACGAAACTGATAGACAAACAATCCCAAAGCCATCAGCCCGTAAAGGATCGAAGGAACCCCCGCAAGATTGGCGATGTTGATTTCCACAAAATCCGTCCAATTGTTCTTGGGTGCGTACTCTTCCAGGTAAATTCCTGCAGCGACCCCAAAAGGGATGGCCACCCCGGCTGTCACCATCATCAATAAAAGTGTTCCCACCCATGCAGAAAGAACCCCCGCCTCACCGGCTCGCCTTGAGGGAAAGGAAGTCAGAAACTGCCAATCGATTCTCATCAACCCGTTCCCCGCCAGATTGAGCAAAAGGATTGCCAGAATCCCCAACGTCATGAGGGTGAGAAGAAGACCGATCCTCTGAAACCAGCGGTCGATCGCCCGGCGTTGATGTGCCTGTTTTTTCTGACGTTGAAAAAAATGTTCAGGAAGCACGATGAAACCTCCGTCGCAGGACATGACCTGCCAGATTGAACCCCAGAGTCATCAGAAAAAGAACCGCACCGGCCGCAAAGATCGATTGGTAGCCGATACTTCCATGGGGCAGGTCCCCCAGACTGACCTGCACGATAAAAGCGGTCACGGTAGCAGCCGACTCCAACGGGTTGATCGTCATCCGGGGTTGTAGACCCGCGGCAATGGCGACAATCATGGTTTCGCCCACCGCCCGCGAAATGGCCAAGACATACGCAGCGGCCAACCCGGAAAAGGCCCCGGGGAAGACGACCCGCAAGGCAACCCCCAGCTTCCCATCGCCCAAGGCAAAAGCTCCTTCACGCAAAAGCATGGGAACACTGCGCATCGAATCCTCCCCAAGGGAGGTCACATACGGAACAATCATGATTCCCATGATCAACCCGGCACTCAACATAGAGAATTGAGGCAGATCGGGATAAATTTTCTGGAGCAAAGGAGTCAGGGTGAGCAGGGCAAAATACCCATACACAACAGTGGGAACGGCGCTCAGCAATTCCAGCAATGGTTTCACCACCTCCCGAAAGCGTGTCGGGGCAAACTCACTCAGATAGATGGCCAGCACGGTTCCCAAGGGAATGGCCACAAGTAAGGCCACTCCGGTGGTGACGAGAGTTCCCGCCAGGAGCGCGCCGATTCCGTACTGGGGATCCGCAAAAAGCGGTGTCCACATGTTGTCAGAAATCAGGCGGTGGAAAGAAACCTGCGCAAAAAAAGGCCACGACTCGGTGACCAAAGTCACGACGATGCCGAGGCTCACCAAAACCGAGATCCAACCCCCGAAACGAAGAACCCAGACCATCAAGCCCTCCACCGCCTGATTCAGTCGGTGGGAGAATGGACGGGACGGCGCCATGAACCAGCCTAGGGAACTGGAGCGCGATCGAGGATCTCGCCGATCGGGACAGCCACGTCGTTGTGCCCGAGAAACGCGCTGCCTTTTTCCGTTTTCTCGAAACGGGCTTTGATTTTTTCATACGCCGCCCCTGGCAAAGCGATATATTTCACTTCTCGGGTCAGGCGATCCACGTTTGCGAGATAGAATTCCACAAATTTTTTCACTTCCGGTTTGGACAGGGATTTCACATTCACATAAATAAAGAGAGGCCGAGAAAGCGGATTATAGGTGCCTGCCAAAACGGTCTCTTCCGAAGGCTTCGAGGAAGTTTTATTCTTGGCATCCCACTCAATGCCAAGCGCCTTCAATCGTTTTTGATGGGCAGCGTAATACGAGTACCCCATGTATCCCATGGCATACTTGTCCCCTTCCACGCCTTGGACCAAAACGTTGTCGTCCTCGCTAGCCGTATAATCCCCCCGGCTGGCCTTGCTCTTCCCGTTGACCGCCTCGGTGAAATAATCAAAGGTTCCAGAATCTGACCCGGCACCATACAGTTTGATCTCCTTGTCCGGCCACTCGGGACGGATCTGATTCCATTTTTTGATTTTTCCCTGAGCTTCCGGCTCCCATATCTTTTTTAGTTCAGAAACCTTGATCGAATCCACCCAGTCATTTTTGGAGTTCACCACCACGGTCAAAGCATCATAAGCGATCGGGAGCTCCAGATACTCGACCCCGCCTTCCTTGGCCGCCTTGGCCTCCTCAGGCTTAATCGGCCGACTGGCATCCTGCACATCGGTCTCTCCCCGGCCGAATTTCTTGAATCCCCCCCCGGTTCCGGAAATCCCAACCGTAACTTTGGTTCCCGTCGATTTCTGAAACTCCTCGGCAACCGCCTCCGTAATCGGATAAACCGTGCTCGACCCATCGATTTTAACAACTCCATCCGCCCTCAAAAAACTTGGAAGGAATGTAGTCAACCCGAGCACTACGCAACAAAGAGGCAATGAACTGTGTTTTGTCATACAAGTTGATTAGAGAATAGAATAAGTACCACCAACCATCGAATTGTGACAATATTAAGTCATTTAAATTATTCTTAAGCCAATTCTTATAAGGCATTTGGAATAATTCAAATTCTCTTAGGCTCATGTTCAAAAAGGGGCCTAGCAGAGATACTTTTTAAATAAAAACGAGTAATATTATACTTTATCCATTCTCCTCTGTATGGGATTATTATTTTTACGTGAAAACTTTGGCTCGATTCCTTTCCCTATTCCTTACTGGGCTGTTTTTCTTCACTTTGCCCGTACAAGCAATGGATGAAGAGACGGCTAAAACCATTGCGGATCTCAAAGCCCAGATGCAGGCCCTGATGGACGAGGTCAAAAGCCTCAAGTCCCAAACCGTCAAACCTCAACCTTCTACGACCCTTCCCAAAACTCCCCCGCCAGCCATCGAGCCCAGGAATTCTTACAACCCCGCTCCCAATCAAGCTAACCAGCCTCTGATGGAGCTAGACGAAGGGGGGTCCACCGAAAGCGCGTCCACCAAAGTGCAAACGGGAGATGGAGCAAAACTAAAAACTCTGGATATTTCAGAGAAAGGGGCCGTTTTGCGTTCGGAAGACGGTCACCATTCGATACGCCTCGGCGGCTTGCTTCAGGTGGATGACCGTGAATTCATGGACGAAGGAAGTCAGCAAGCATCCAAGATGCTCATCCGGCGTGCCCGCCCCTATGCCTCGGGTTTTTTCTTTGATGACTGGAACTATCGTTTTGCCGAAGAATTTGCTCTCTCGGCGCCAAACGCGACCACCTACCAAGCCACCATTGCCGAGGCTTTCATCAATTACAAGCCCATCGAGGACATCCAGATCGAAGCGGGAAAATACAAACCCCCGGTTGCCTTGGAGCAGCTCGCAAGCGACCAGTTCATCCCTTTCAACGAACGTGCCCTGACCTCCAATCTTTCGCCGCAACGGGACATTGGTCTCATGACCCACGGAATGACGGCCGAAGGAAAACTTTCTTGGGCCGCAATGGTTGGTGCCGGGGCACGCAACAACAGCCTCAGCACCGGTCTTGATTACGACACAGGATATGTCGGTTATTTCCGCCTTTTCGCGCAACCCTTCAAGGATGAAAAAGACATGGAAGCCCTTGCTGGCCTCAAGCTCGGTTTAGGAGGAAGCATTCAGTGGCAGGACCAAGCACTAAACGGAGCCCAATCCACTTCGAATCTTTTCCAGAATTACAGTACGGACGGTGGAAACACTTTTTACTCATTCCCCAGCGGACTGGATGTCCAAGGAGAACACTGGCGCATCTCTCCCCAGATTTATTACTCGTACAAGAATTTCGGATTTTTGGGGGAATATATTTGTGAGAAAGAGGGGGTGGATACTTCGGATCTTGGACCCGGCGGTGGATTCACTAGCTACCAGACCGATGCTTGGAATGTGACGTTCAACTATGTTCTGACGGGGGAAGAGGCCTCCTTGGACGGAGTCGTTCCAAAAAACCCGGTGGATTTTTCTGCAGGCAACTGGGGGGCTTGGGAGCTTGCCTTGCGTTACGACGGTATCGCCCTCGGCGACACCATGTTCAAACCGGTCAACCAAGGGGGCATGGGCTCATCCCAGGTCACAAACGCCACAGGGGTGAACGGCTTTTCCGCAGCCCTCAATTGGTACATCAACCGCATCATCCGTTTGGGGTGCACCATGGAATACAATACATTCACAGGAGGTGGCGGGACAGGCACCGTGGTGGAAAATGCTGAATTCGGATTCCTGACTCGGATTCAGCTCTTTTACTAGTTTTTTTTTAAAACAGACGATTCCCGATCTGCTTTACCCCAACAAAGTAAAACTAACCCGGGTCCCCTGCTCCAAAGCGCTTTCGGCACGGACTTCTCCTCCGTGCAACTGGACCAGATGCTTCACAATGGCCAAACCCAACCCGGTTCCACCTTTTTCCCTAACCCGGGAGGCGTCTCCACGAAAAAATCTTTCGAAAATGCGATCCACCTTGTCCGGAGGAATCCCCTCCCCCTCATCCTGCACGAAGAATTCCACCCGACCGGAAGAAGCCCCAGACCGAGCCCCCAGTATGACTTGGCTCCCGGAAGGGGCAAAACGCAGGGCATTTTCCATCAAATTGGAAAAAATCTGGCTGACCCTCAAAGGGTCACCTTGGACAAACGATAAATCATCCTCACACTGGATCTTTACCCTCACCTTTTTTCCGGAAAAGGCCCGACTCCAATCTTCCTTCACTTCCCTTAAAATTTCCTTGGGATGTTGAGATCTCAACTTCAATTCCAATTGTCCCGATTCAATCCGGGACAACTCCAAAAGATCACTGACCAGTAGCGTCAACCGTTCACAATTCCTGCGCATCACTTCCAGTATTTTTTTACCCTCTACCCCCTTCAACAGAACCGGGTCTTCTATCGTTTCGAGATACCCCGCCAAAATCGAAAGTGGAGTGCGGAGTTCATGAGAAAGATTGGTGACAAACTCCTGCCGCACCATCTCCAGACGGCGAATCTTGGACAGGTCGTGAAACACCATCACCACGCCCGACCTTTCTTCATTTCCTTCAAGAATCGGCGCCAAATTCACGGCCAGGGTTCGGCTGGGACCCGATTCGATTCCGGGAATCTGCACTTCTAGGCTGCACGCCCCACCCCCGCGGTTGACCTCGCCCACGACACGATCCAATTCAACCAACCGGGTCGCCTCCATCACCGTCCAACCCCTTGGAATTCCATCCAAAGCGAACATCCGAAGGAACTCCTGATTGGCCAGCGTGATTTTTCCATCCAAATCCCCCACCAAAACCCCTTCATTCAAACTTCCTAAAATCGCCTGAAGGCTGAATCTTTTTTCCTCCTCCAAAGAGGATATCCCCTCCAACTGTTTGGCCACTTGTTCTAAGTGGATGATCGATTTTCGCAACCCCCATCCCCCACGGGCGACAAATCCTGTAGGTCTCTTCCCCTCCGCCAAATCCGAAATGAGTCGTTGTAATTGTCGAAGAGGCCGGACCACTTCGGCCACAAACCAAAAGATTGATCCGGCCAATGCCACAAGAATGATCCAGTTCCATCCGTCCATCCCCCTACCTTGCCCCCAATCCCCCCTGCGGGGCAAAACCGTTTACGCCCGGCTGTTATTTAATCGGTAGCCACTTCCACGGACAGTCTCAACCAAAGCCCCCGCTTTCCCCATCTTATCCCGCAACCGCCGGATATGAGTGTCCACAGTCCGGGTGTCCAGATTCGCTTGGTATCCCCAAACTTCGCTCAACAGGGCATCCCGGGATTGAATACTCCCCGCCCGACGAAGCAAAAGCTCCAAAAGACGGAATTCGGTTGAAGTCAGGGGGAGTTTTTTTGCTCCAATCGTGGCAATCATGCTACCTCGGTCCAATTGAATCGTTCCCGCCTTGAGAGGGGCTGCTTTGGCCGCTCCCTGATCAGGCTGCCTTCGTGCCACCGCACGCACCCTCAAGACCAACTCCCTTGGGCTGAACGGCTTCGTAACATAATCGTCTGCCCCCACTTCAAAGCCCACGACCTTATCCTCCTCGGTGGATTTGGCAGTCAGCATCAAAACGGGAATTCTTGAAGTGGCCGGATTTCTGCGCAAAGCCCGGCAAACCTCAATTCCACTCATCTCCGGCATCATCAGATCGAGAATAATCACCTTGGGTGGATCATTCTTCGCCAAAGCCAAAGCCTCGGCCCCATTCCCAGCCTCCACCACATCAAAGCCGGCCGCCTTCAAATTGAGACGAATCATCTCCCGGACATCTTTTTCGTCCTCCACCACTAAAATTCGCTCACGCATGGCCTCCATCTTATCCGCCCCTCTTTCCCTTCGGGCAAGATCGCCAAAGTGACATTCTCATGACG
>Ga0209189_1002131_pt1 | contig 14163 bp, 14 predicted proteins | sample C_130820_EF_Meta_FD_187308 | JGI IMG/M metagenome (GOLD analysis project Ga0209189, IMG submission 187308) | Freshwater microbial communities from Lake Croche, Canada to study carbon cycling - C_130820_EF_MetaG (SPAdes) (version 3) | ecosystem: Environmental > Aquatic > Freshwater > Lake... | reverse complement strand
TGATGGGTTACTTCCGCTCTATTCCTATGGAGTTAGAGGAATGCGCTTTGATTGATGGTGCCAACCGTTGGGAAATCTTGGTCAAGATCATCTTGCCTTTGTCTGTGCCCGGCTTGATTTCTGCAGGTATCTTTGCTTTCACCCTATCGTGGAACGAATTTATTTACGCACTCACCTTTGTGTCATCGAGCGAAATGAAAACCTTGCCCGTCGGCGTGGTCACTGAATTGGTCGAAGGTGATGTTTACCACTGGGGCGCACTGATGGCGGGCGCCCTGTTTGGCTCGTTGCCAGTCGCGGTAATCTACTCTTTCTTTGTCGAGTACTACGTCTCAGGCATGACCGGTTCGGTCAAAGAGTAATTAGACTTTTTTCAGCCAGCGCACCAAGTGCTCGGCAGCGTCTGCATCGCCTAAGCCTGATTTAGCGGACGCTTCAAAGTTCGCCATCGCAAGTTCTGTCAGTGGAAGTTTTCTATCCAGCGTTTGTGCGTGCGTACGCATCGCGTTCAAGTCTTTGATCACCGTGTTGAGTGTGACGTTAACCGTATCAGACTTGCCATCAATCAAGGATTGCGCAATAAACGCACCGCGGTTTTTTAGCAAGTTCGGCCCACCCGAGGTTTCTGAAAAAATATCGACCACGCGTTTTGGATCCAGGCCCAATGGTTGAATCAGCGACAAAGCCTCGGCAAAGGTGTGCCAATACACCAGCAAAGGCAAGTTGATGGCGAGTTTCATCATCGACCCAGCGCCGTGGTTGCCGACATGCTCAACCCGCTTGCACATTTGCTCTAGTAGCGGCCTGGCCATTTCTAAGTCTTCTGCACTGCCGCCGACAAAACCAATCAGCTTGCCTTCTTTGGCGGGACCGATGCTGCCGCCTACGGGGCACTCCAAATATTTCACGCCTACTTTTGAAGCTTTCTCCGCCATCACTGCTTGTTTGTCTGGCGAGACCGTGCTCATCTCAATGATGAGTTTGCCCGTAGCAGGCGCCGACAAAAGTCCATTGGCAGCAAAGTACACATCGTCAAGCGCTTGCTCATTGGTCAACAAACAAATCACGATGTCTGATTGTTGAATCAAGTCTTTTGGCGTGGCGCACCAAGTGGCACCCAACGCCATGGCAGCGCTTGCTTTAGCCTGGGTTCTATTCCATACCAACAAGTCATGTCCGACAGACTTCAAGCGCGCTGCAATCCCAGTGCCCATTTTTCCCGTTCCAGCGATACCAATCTTCATAGTTTTTTCACTCCAGTTTCATGTCACGAATCACGGCACGGAATTGGTCCATTTGCCGCTTCAAAATTGCGTCTTGCTCTGCTGGCGTCGATCCAACACCTTCAGCGCCTAGGTCAGCAAGGCGTTTAGCCACATCGGGGTTGCGAACCGCTGCAATGATCTCGCGGTTCAAACGGTCGATGATGTCTTTGGGCGTTTTCGCAGGCGCAAACACACCGTTCCATCCTTCCAATTCCAAGCCAGGAAAGCCTAACTCTTTGACGGTAGGCACATCGGGCAAACCAGCGATACGTTTGGTCGCGGTTGTAGCCAATGCACGCAATGTACCTGCCTTAATTTCCGCCAATGATGAAGAAAGTTGGTCGCCACCCACTTGAATGCGACCTGCGAGCAACTCTTGCTTCATGGGGGCTGCGCCTTTGTATGGCACGTGTTCCATTTCAATTTTGGCGTCACGCTTATAAGACTCACCCAAAACGTGCATTGCAGAACCTGGGCCTGTAGAGCCATAGTTGTATAGCAAGCTTTTATTGGTTCTCAATAGATTGGCCAATTCGCGAAGATCTTTAGCCGGTATGCCAGGGTTGGCAGTCCATACAAATGGAACATAGACAGCAATTGATACACCCGCGAAATCGGTATCTACATTGAATGGCGAACGGTTGCTCAAAGTCTGCGCTACAGAAGACAAAGGAAAGGAGATGTTGTGCATCAAGATGGTGTAGCCGTCTGGTGCAGCTTTCGCGACCAAGTCCGCACCAATCGCACCTCCGGCACCGCCACGGTTGTCGACCAACACGGGTTGGCCCATCGACTCGCTCATGCGCTGGGCCACGATACGGGCCACGATGTCGGTCGTTCCGCCAGCAGGAAAAGGCACGATCATTTTGATCGGCTTGGATGGATATGCCTGAGCGAGGGCCACGCTAGGGATCGCTCCTAGGCAAACCGTGCCCACCAAAATAGCTAACAGGCGGTGAATGGTCCGTCGATTGAAATGCATGATCGTCTCCTTGTAGAAATAATAAGTATCTATTTGTCTCTCTTTTCACTATCGCACAGTGCCTTCATGGCCTTTGGTCCCTTAAGCGACAAAGACTAGGAGGGGTTTGCCATAGAGGGGTAATCCCCACTGACAAAAACGCAGGCAAATGCCATGATCTCCGCACTTTGTTTAGGAGACATTTACTATGACACGTCGCGTATTTTCTAAATCTTTACTAGCCCTCTCACTAGGCTTAACCCTCGTTGGTTCTGCTGTTGCCCAGAGCTATCCCACCCGCCCCATCACCATGGTGGTTCCATGGGGTGCTGGTGGTGGAACAGACGCTACTGCGCGCATCGTCGCTGCTTTGATGGAAAAAGAAATGGGTCAACCGGTCAACGTCGTTAACCGCACTGGCGGCAACGGTGTGGTTGGCCACTCAGCCATCGCTACGGCACCAGCCGACGGTTACACGATCGGCATGATCACTGTAGAAATCTCGATGATGCATTGGGCGGGTTTGACTGAATTGAATCCCAAGGAATACACACCGCTAGCTTTGATGAACATTGACCCTGCTGCTGTCACTGTAAGAGCAGATTCACCTTATAAAACTGTCAACGACTTGATGAACGCTGTCAAAGCCAACCCTGGCAAATTTAAAGCGTCGGGCACGGGTCAAGGCGGTATTTGGCATTTAGGTTTAGCCGGCATGTTGAAAGACCAAAAACTCGACGTGAGTGCTGTGCCATGGGTTCCCTCCAATGGCGCCGGACCGGCTATGAACGACTTGGCCGCAGGTGGTATTGAATTTGTGACTTGCTCCTTACCAGAATCAAGGGCATTGATAGATGCTGGCAAGGCTCGCCCCTTGGCGGTTATGTCAGCGCAGCCATCTGCGCTCTATCCCAATGTTCCAACGCTCAAAGCAGCAACAGGCAGTAATTGGACCGTCGGTGCTTGGAGAGGTATTGCAGGACCTAAAGGTTTGCCTGCGGATGTCCAAGCAAAACTCGGTGCAGTGCTCAAGAAAATTTATGACAGCCAAGACTTCCAAGGCTTTATGCAACAACGTGGCTTTGGAATCGTCTATGCCGATGCCAAGGGCTTTGAGCAATTCATGGCTAAAGGTGACGCCGATATGGGCGTCGTCATGAAATCTCTTGGTTTAGCCAAATAAAAATTTATGAAATTCAATGACACCCTCAGTGGCCTAGCGCTTTTAGCGCTATCGCTGCTCATTCTCTTGACTGTCAGAACGTATCCGGATATCCCGGGGCAAAACATTGGCCCAGGCGCTTTTCCTGGACTGTTGGCATGGCTTCTGGCACTTTGTTCAGTACTTTTGATTTTGAAAGGGCTGAAGACAAAGAAACACGAGGAGTGGGTGATCATTGGTGGTTGGATGAAATCATGGTTTCACCTGCGTAACTTTTTGATCACTGTAGGTTGCTTGTCGTTCTATATCTTCGCGTCTGACTACTTAGGCTTCTTAATTTGTGGCGTGTTGGTCTTATCGGTCATGTTTGCAGCACTAGAGGTTCGCGCCAAATGGATACTGCCCATCGCCATCATCGTGACCTTTGTCGTGCACACCATTTTTTACAAGGGACTACGCGTCCCTCTTCCTTGGGGTCTCTTGATGCCCATTCAGTGGTAATTCAAGAAAGCTATTTATGACCACTGCTGTTTTATTACAAGCCTTTTGGCTGGTGTTTGACCCATATGTTTTACTGGTTATTTTGTGCTCTGCGATGTTTGGTCTTTTTGTAGGCTGTATTCCAGGTTTAAGTGCAACGATGGCAACGGCATTGTTGGTGCCTATCACCTTCTTTATGCCACCCGTGCCTGCGATTGCAGCCATCGTGACTGCAACTGCTATGGCGATTTTTTCTGGCGACATTCCAGGAGCGCTTTTGCGTATTCCTGGGACACCCGCCTCTGCAGCCTATACCGATGAGGCCTATCAAATGACCTTGAAGGGTCAGGCCGAGATTGCCTTGGGCGCTGGTCTAGTCTTCTCCGCCATTGGTGGCTTGTTTGGCACGATCGTGATGGTGTTGTTCTCCCCTGGATTGGCTGAGATCGCGTTGAAGTTTTCTTCGTTTGAATATTTTTGGTTGGTAGTACTTGGCTTAGCCGGTGCGGTATTCATTGGTAACACCAGCGTTTTGAAAGCTTGTATTTCTTTGCTGTTGGGTTTGCTCATCGCTTGTATCGGTTTAGAAAACCCAGCAGGAATGTTGCGTTTCACTTTCGGCATGAAAGAGCTGATGAGTGGGGTTGAATTGATCCCCATGATGGTAGGTATGTTTGCGGTATCTGAACTGCTGCGCTACATCACCAATTTGGATCCACCGCCGATGATTGCGACCGAGAAGATCGGTAATATCTTTGCAGGTATGTGGGGACTTCTTAAGAAATACCCATGGGCTTTATTTCGAGGCAGTGTTTTAGGCACCATCATTGGTATTCAACCCGGTTCGGGCGCTGACATGGCCTCTTGGCTGAGTTATGCCATGAGCAAGAAGTTCTCGAAGGAACCCGAGAAATTCGGTACCGGACACGTCGAGGGCATTGTGGAGTCTGGTGCAGCCAATAATTCTTCGCTGGCTGGCGCTTGGATTCCAGCCATCGTATTTGGTATTCCAGGTGACTCAATCACAGCGATTGCAATTGGTGTTTTATATTTGAAGAATATGAACCCAGGGCCGATGATTTTTATCAATAACCCTGAGAATATTTACGCGATCTTTTTGGTCTTCATTTTGGCCAACATCATCATGGTGCCTCTCGGTTGGCTCACCGTCAAAATTGCCACCAAAATTTTGCGTGTGCAACGCAATATATTGATGCCTATTATTTTGCTATTTTGTATCGTTGGCTCGTTCTCGATCAACAACTCGGTATGGGGCGTTTTCCTGATCTTGTTCTTCGGTGTGGTGTCCTTCATCTTTGAGGAGAACGGGTTCCCGGTAGCCCCCGCCATCTTGGGCGTCGTGCTGGGCACGATGATGGAAGAGAACTTTGTCACCTCGATGATCAAGTCTGACGGTGATCCATTGGTCTTCTTCACGCGTCCGATTGCGATGTGGCTAGCGATAAGTACCATCATCATTTTGTTGTGGCCCGTAGGCACTTGGGCTTATGACCGCATTAAGAATGGTCCTGCTCCAGAGCCCTCTCAGTAATCCAGCAACTGGTCTGCTGTCTAATAAAAATGCCTCGCTATGCGAGGCATTTTTTATGTAGCTTTCTGGTTAGATTGTCACGCCACCATCCACCACCAAGCTTTGCCCGGTCACATAAGAACCTGCTTGCGAGGCCAAGAAAACAGCGGCGCCAGCAATTTCATCTGGCTCTCCAATCCGTCTAAGCGGTGTCGTCACCATGCGCTCTTTCAGCATGGCTTCGTCTTCCCATAAAGCGCGGGCAAAGTCGGTTTTGATCAAACCTGGGGCAATGCAATTGACCCGCACATTGTGCGGACCATATTCGACCGCCAAGTTGCGGGCGAGTTGCATATCGGCGGCTTTGCTGATGCAGTAAGCGCCGATGACGGATGAACCACGCAAACCACCAATGGAAGACACGATGATGATGGAACCAGCTTTGCGTTGGATCATTTTGGGCGCAACCAAGTTGATCAACCAATGGTTGGCCACGATGTTGTTATCCAAGATTTTGCGGAACTGTTCGTCGGCAATGCCTGCTTGTGGACCGTAATAGGGGTTACTGGCAGCGTTACATACCAGCACATTCACTTGGCCCCAATGGCGCTCGGTCTCGGCTACCAAATTGGCCAGATCGTCTTTAGAAGAGATGTTGGCGGCTATCGCTACCGCACGGTCTTTGCCGTATTTGTCTTGGATGGTTTTAACCACCTCTTCGCAAGCAGCTACTTTGCGTGACGACACCACAACTTTGGCACCGTGCTCGGCCATGCGTAATGCAATGGCACGACCGATACCGCGCGAAGAGCCGGTGATGATGGCGACTTGGCCTTCTAAACTGAATAAATTCACAGACGTATTCCTTAAATCTTGAAATCGGATTTTCTAGTGTTGATGAAACAGGCCAATTTAACTAGCCAAGCCACGCTCACTCCGCCTTGACGCCCGCGGCAGAAATGACTTTCGCCCATTTGATAATTTCTTCATCTAAGAACTTACCAGCTTGATCAGGCGTACTGCCTACAGACTCAATGCCTAGGGACTCAAACTTGGCGCGCATGTCAGGCGAATTAATAGCCTTAGCCGCTTCGGCAGACATACGGTTCACAACATCCTTTGGGGCTGCCGCCTGGGTCAAGAACAACACCCACGTTGAACCTTCAATGGCAGGTCCGCCCGCTTCTGCAATCGTCGGCACTTCAGCCGCACCTGGTACGCGCTTGTTAGAGAACACCGCCATGGCCTTAATTTTTCCGCTGCGTACGTGCGGCATCAAAGCGCTGGGTGTATCCGTCAAGATTTGCAAACTGCCGCCCATCAAGTCGCTAAGTGCGGGGGCTGTTCCTTTGTAGGGAATGTGCACTATGTCGGCTTGGGTCACTTGTTTGAATAGCTCTTGCGTCAAATGCGCAGCTGCTCCTACACCTGAAGAGCCAAACGAGACCTTGCCAGGATTGGCTTTTGTATAGGCAACCAGTTCTTTCACGTCTTTCACAGGGAGGTTGTTATTGACCGTCATGAGCAACGGAGCAATACCCACCAAGGAAACTGGCGCGAAGCTCTTGACCGGGTCATAAGGAAGGCGGCCTGCATACAGCGTGGCATTGGCAGCGTGGGCGCCAATCACCGTGACGAAGGTATAGCCGTCAGGTGCCGCACGTGCAGCGAGGTCAGCCCCCAAAATGGAGTTGGCGCCTGGTTTGTTTTCGATCACGATGGTCCAGCCGGTTTGCTCCATGATTTTTTGCACCACCATGCGCGTGGCGTTGTCGGTGATGCCGCCTGGGGTGTAGGGAATGATCCATTTGATGGGCTTATTCGGCCAAGCTTGGGCTTGCGCAAACAGCGGCAAGGCTAAACAAACAGCGATGGCGCTGCGGCGCATCCAAGAAACTGAATTTTTTTGGTGGGTGATGGGGTGCATGGTTGTCTCCTTATGCTTAAGATGTTCTAGGCCACTTATTAAAGCACTTTGCTACGCCCAGACTTAATTTCAGACAGTTTCTTCTTGCCGTCCAAGCGCCTTTGCTTGGATGCCTTGGTAGGTTTTGTGGGGCGACGTTTCTTAGGCGGTATGGCAACCGACTGCACCACGTCCATCAACCGAGCGAATGCTTCTATGCGGTTCATGTCTTGGCTACGGTGTTCTTGGGATTTGATGACCAAGACCCCGTCCCGGGTGATGCGGTTGTCATTCAAAGCCAGTAGGCGGTCTTTGACGTCGTCAGGTAACGAAGACACGCCAATATCAAAACGCAAATGGATGGCACTAGAGACCTTGTTGACGTTTTGACCACCCGCCCCTTGTGCGCGCACTGCGGTAATTTCAACCTCTGATTCTTGAATTTGAAAAGCATGTGCCAAGGGGGCAACTCCTTTGCCTTGAATTGAGTCGGTGATTGTGCAGTCATTCCATGCAGACAGCAGTGAGTACACTGGCAACCTTTTTTGCTTGACTATTAAAAGGACGTCACATGAACACCACACCCTCCGGCCTGCAATTCACCGACTCCGTCGTGGGGGAAGGCGACGAAGCCGCATCTGGCCAATTTGTTACCGTGCATTACACCGGCTGGCTGTTTGAAGACGGCGAGCAAGGTGCGAAGTTTGATTCCAGCCGTGACCGTAATGACCCTTTTGAGTTTTCGCTCGGCGCGGGCATGGTGATCAAAGGCTGGGACGAAGGCGTCCAGGGCATGAAGATTGGCGGGCAACGCACGTTGATCATTCCCCCCGAACTCGGCTACGGTGCGCGCGGCGCGGGTGGTGCAATTCCCCCCAACGCCACTTTGAAGTTTGATGTTGAGTTAATCGCTGTTGAATAAATTCTTTTTCATTACAGAAAGGGGGCTACAGCCCCCTTTTTGCTTCTCTTTCGTTACTTTTTGGTCGTTTCTCTCTTGAACTTGTAGTTTTTGCCCTCAATTCCTAAGGAAGTTAAGCCTCCATCAGATTACCTCTTTAAAGACTATGTCCGACCCACAATCTCCTAACGACCCTTTGCATCCTTCGCAATCGCAGGGTCACGCGCAACCGAACGACCCTGCTCACCCAGCTGGCAGTTCAACGCCAGCAGGTGCTGCGCCCTCCAGTCCTCCACCCTCTGAAAGTTCAGAACCCCTTGACCCTTTATCAGCAGCCCTTGCTGAGGTTGCGATTCTTCAAGCCAAAGTTGCCGACCTACAAGACCAATTTGTTCGCGGCCAAGCCGTGGTGCAGAACGCCCGCCGACGAGCGGATGAAGAAGTCTCCAAAGCGCGCAAGTTCGCGCTTGAGAGCTTCGCCGACAGCCTGCTACCTGTTTTAGACAGCTTAGAAGCAGGTCTTGCTATTCAAACCGCAACGCCCGAGCAAATTCGCGAAGGTGCTGAAGCGACGCTTCGCCAACTCAAGAGCGCCATGGAGCGCAACAAGATCATTGCAATCGACCCTGCTGCCGGCACCAAATTTGACCCGGCCCAACACCAAGCTATCAGCGTGGTGCCTGGCGAATTCGAACCCAACAGCGTTGTCACTGTTTTACAGAAAGGCTATTTGATCGCTGAGCGCGTCTTACGGCCCGCTTTGGTGACCGTCACAGCGCCCAAGTGAGTTGGCTGAGCCTCTTAAAACGCTAATTTGCCACTTAAACAAGCAAAAACTAGACGCAAAGACTTGAAATCGGAAAAGTTATCCACAACTATTCCTCATCTGAATTGTTAGAAATTACCGGAGAAGAAAATGGGAAAAATTATTGGCATTGACTTAGGCACCACCAACTCTTGCGTGGCCATCATGGAAGGCAACACCACCAAGGTGATCGAAAACGCCGAAGGCGCACGTACCACCCCTTCCATCATTGCGTACCAAGAAGATGGCGAAATTTTGGTTGGCGCTTCGGCCAAACGCCAAGCGGTTACCAACCCACGCAACACTTTGTTCGCTGTCAAGCGCTTGATCGGTCGCAAGTTTGCCGAAAAAGAAGTGCAAAAAGACATCGACATGATGCCCTACACCATCGCCAAAGCCGATAACGGTGACGCATGGGTCGAAGTGCGAGGCAACAAATTAGCCCCTCCACAAATCAGCGCTGAAATTCTGCGCAAGATGAAAAAGACCGCCGAAGACTACCTCGGCGAAGAAGTGACTGAAGCCGTCATCACCGTTCCAGCGTATTTCAACGACGCACAACGCCAAGCCACCAAAGATGCTGGTCGCATCGCAGGTTTAGACGTCAAGCGCATCATCAACGAACCAACGGCTGCTGCTTTGGCTTTTGGTTTGGACAAAACCGAAAAAGGCGATCGCAAGATTGCTGTGTACGACTTGGGTGGCGGTACCTTTGACGTGTCGATCATCGAGATCGCAGACGTTGACGGCGAAAAACAATTCGAAGTGCTCTCCACCAACGGCGACACCTTCTTGGGCGGTGAAGACTTTGACCAACGCATCATCGACTTCATCATTGCTGAATTCAAGAAAGAGTCTGGCGTTGATTTATCTAAAGACGTTTTGGCGCTGCAACGCCTCAAAGAATCTGCCGAAAAAGCCAAGATCGAACTCTCTTCATCGACTGGCACAGACATTAACCTGCCTTACATCACGGCTGACGCGTCAGGCCCTAAACACCTGAACATCAAACTCAACCGCGCCAAGCTCGAACAGCTCGTGGAAGAGTTGATCGAACGTACTATCGCACCTTGCCGCACCGCCATCAAAGATGCGGGCGTGTCGGTGGGTGACATCGACGACGTGATCATGGTCGGCGGTATGACCCGCATGCCTAAAGTGCAAGACAAAGTCAAAGAATTCTTTGGCAAAGAGCCACGCCGTGACGTCAACCCTGACGAAGCCGTTGCTGTGGGTGCTGCGATTCAAGGTCAAGTGCTCTCAGGCGATCGTTCTGACGTGTTGTTGTTGGACGTAACACCATTGAGCTTAGGTATCGAAACCTTGGGCGGTGTGATGACCAAGATGATCACCAAGAACACTACCATTCCTACCAAGTTTGCACAAACCTTCTCCACTGCGGATGACAACCAACCCGCTGTGACCATCAAGGTTTACCAAGGTGAGCGTGAGTTGGCTTCCGGCAACAAGTCTTTGGGTGAATTCAATTTAGAAGGTATTGCACCAGCAGCGCGTGGCACACCGCAAATTGAAGTGAGCTTTGACATTGACGCCAACGGCATCTTGCACGTCGGCGCGAAAGACAAAGCCACTGGCAAAGAAAACAAAATCACCATCAAAGCCAACTCTGGTTTGTCGGAAGAAGAAATCCAGCAAATGGTCAAAGACGCTGAACTCAATGCTGTTGAAGACAAGAAGAAACTTGAAATCGTGCAATCACGCAACCAAGCCGATGCCGCTGTCCACAGCGTGAAGAAAAGCTTGACTGAACACGGCGACAAACTTGACGCTGGCGAGAAAGAAAAAATCGAAGCTGCCGTCAAGGAAGTCGAAGACGCTTTGAAAGGCGAAGACAAAGCCGAGATCGATGCAAAAACAGAAGCGTTGATGACTGTTTCTCAAAAGCTAGGCGAAAAAGTCTATGCTGATATGCAAGCCCAACAGGCTGCTGCAGCTGGCGGCGCCCCAGGCGCTGCCAACGAGAACACCAAACCCGCTGACGACAACGTCGTTGACGCAGAGGTCAAAGAAGTCAAAAAAGGCTAAAACTTTTTAGCTCCGTGCGCCGCGCCAAGGCCCCACAAGGGTCAGCGCGGCGTTGGTACATATAAAACAGCAACCCACCATGGCTACTAAACGCGACTTTTACGAAATTTTGGGTATCTCCAAAACTGCCAGCGAAGACGAGATCAAAAAGGCTTATCGCAAACTGGCGATGAAGCACCACCCCGATCGCAACCAAGGCGATGCAGCCAAAGAAGCCGAGGTGAAATTCAAAGAAGGCAAAGAAGCCTACGAGATGCTCTCAGACCCGCAAAAGCGTGCTGCCTATGACCAATACGGACATGCAGGCGTAGACCCCAATATGCGCGGTGGTCCTGGCGGTGCAGAGTTTGCTGGCGGATTTGGTGAAGCCTTTGGCGATATCTTTGGTGACATTTTTGGACAAGCACGTCGCGGTGCAGGAGGCCGTCAGGTCTACCGTGGCAACGACTTGAGCTATGCGATGGAGATATCGCTCGAAGAAGCAGCCAAAGGCAAAGACGCTGAAATTCGCATTCCCGGTTGGGACGAGTGCGACCCATGCCATGGCACTGGCGCAAAGCCAGGTACATCTGCCAAAGCTTGCTCAACGTGTAACGGCAGTGGACAAGTGCAAATGCGACAAGGCTTCTTTAGCGTGCAACAAACGTGTCCGCATTGCCGTGGCTCAGGCAAGATCATTCCAGACCCCTGCACCACATGCCATGGTCAAGGCAAAGTCAAAAAACAAAAAACATTGGAAGTCAAAATTCCAGCGGGTATCGACGACGGCATGCGCATTCGCAGCACCGGCAATGGTGAGCCGGGCACCAACGGCGGCCCATCAGGCGACTTGTTCATCGAAATCCGATTGAAGAAGCACGACATCTTTGAGCGTGATGGCGATGATTTGCATTGCTCAGTGCCTATCAGCTTTACCACAGCCGCATTGGGTGGAGAAATACGTGTGCCTACACTCGCTGGTGAAGCAGCCATTGATATTCCAGAAGGCACACAAAACGATAAACAGTTTCGTCTACGCGGCAAGGGAATGAAAGGTTTGCGTTCGAGCTTCCCTGGCGACTTGTATTGCCACATCTCTGTGGAAACGCCAGTCAAGCTCAATGAGCAACAACGCAAATTACTTAAAGATCTGGACGAGTCGCTCAAAAAAGGTGGGGCTAAGCACTCGCCTGCAGAGGGTGGATGGGCTGATAAGTTGAAGCGGTTCTTTAACTAAAAATTTTCTACGGAACCAGTGTTAAGAATAAGAAGGCTGCAAATAGGACCAAATGAATAGCGCCTTGCATCACATTAGTTCTTCCAGAACCCAAGGTAATTGAGCCGACTAAAAAGGTTAACCCTAGCAAAACTACATCTTTTGCTTCTAACCCCAACATTAAATCAAATTCAAACACAACTGAAAATAGAACGACTAAGGGAATCGTTAAACCAATACTTGCTAACGCTGAACCAATTGCCAGATTCATACTAGTTTGCAACCGATCTGCACTTGCAGCCCTGAGAGCCGCCCATGTTTCAGGCAATAAAACAATAAGGGCAATCACAATACCCACTGTGGCGTCTGGTGCGTTGTAATTGGTAACCAAAGACTTGATGGTGGGTGAAAGTAACTTAGCAAACCCAACCACACACAGCAAAGATATTGCCATTAGGACAAAGCTAATCCAAGCTTTGGCAACTGTTGGTGGCGCAGCATGCACTGACTCGTCTTCTACATTGATAGAGGGTAAAAAGTAGTCTCTATGACGGATGGTTTGAATAAATACAAACACCAACCAAAGAGCCAGCGAGGAAAGCGCCACAAATTCAAGTTGCGAGTTGGTGTAAGTTCCCTCCGAGGAGCTAGTGGTGTAGAGGGGTAAAACCAGAACGAGGACCGATAAAGTTACCAGTGCAGCAAACCCAGAACCAGTACCTTCGATTCGAAAGAGTTGCTCTTTATGGTGCAAACCTCCGATTAACAAAGATAGCCCCACTACGCCATTACAGATAATCATCACAGCTGCGTAAATCGTATCCCTAGGTAAGGCGGCATTCTTGCCACCTTCTGTAAACATGATGGACAAGATCATGGCTGTTTCAATCACGGTCACCGCCAAAGCCAGCACCAACGTGCCATAGGGTTCGCCTAACCGATGCGCAATGACTTCCGCATGGTGAACAGATGCAAACACTGCAAGCATCATGGTGACAAAAGCCAAGATAGCTATTGATCCAGTTATGGAAATCTCAAACAATACAAAAAACAGTCCAGCACTCAAAAGAGGAATTACTTCAGGCCAATATTTAAGTAATTTTGAAAGCCGCATTTTGAATTAATAGGAAGGTTTTATTTCAATTGAATTGTCCCATACCAAGCTTGCGCATAACTCTGCGTATTGTCACTGTCCGTCATAAGACCAATGCCCACTAGCGCACCCGGTGGTTCGCCAAATGCATGCTCAAAATCAATTTTTATATTACGTTCATACATCAACCATTGGTTCAAACGGTCTGAGCCAGACTCCACCACAATTTTGCGAATCCGATCGGTACGCGGATTTTCAATCACCGAATTAACTGGTCGCTGGTTGCACCAAACATACATAAGTGTTGCGTATGGCATGGGCTCCCCAGTGACTATGTGGGTCAACTCGCTTAGCATGGCATTCTTCATTGAAAACTGCTTACGATCCCCATCAAAAGCTAGTATCAATCTGACAGGGGAGTCATCTTGATCTCGCTTCGCCATATCTGCAGCCGCAATTAATTCAGATACCTGCCAAGAAAAAGATAAGCGATCTAGCGAATGTGCTTCAATGCGAATATCCTTCTTAAGCATACTTGCTGATGACTGCGCATTTGCGTTTAATGCGGTCTGCCCATTTAGCTTGACTAGAGAATATTTAGTTTCCCGTTTATTGGGAAGCTTTACTTGCTCCCAGGCCAGTTGCTGATCTGGTTGCCAAAGAAGATTATTCGTTTGTGCGCTTGCTTGCAGTTCATTTTTTAACGAACTGCAACCTACAAGCATGCAACTTAAAGTTGATAAAGCTATCCAGAAAATTCTTCTATGCATCGAGACAGCATATATCAAACTTCAATAATATGGATGTATCAATCAGCA